>Ga0180732_1000124_pt1 | contig 77089 bp, 80 predicted proteins | sample KR11_01MetaG_FD_148674 | JGI IMG/M metagenome (GOLD analysis project Ga0180732, IMG submission 148674) | Groundwater microbial communities from the Olkiluoto Island deep subsurface site, Finland - KR11_0.1 MetaG | ecosystem: Environmental > Aquatic > Deep subsurface > Groundwater | place... | reverse complement strand
ATGGCGGATTCCCACGCTTTTATTGTTTATGTCGATTCATCTCCGGCTTGAAAGCCAGAGTTTTCTCGACATTTTTACAATAAAAGTGCTCCCCATCTATTCTGAAATTTCAGCAATCTGGAATAAATCTGAATGAGTTTTTTTCTCTATATAATTACGAAATTCAGGGTGAAAACTGAAAGGATACCCCACACTTTAGCGTTGGGGAGCACTCATTTTCGTGTCAGCGTTCCCAGTGATAGCAATTAAAGGGCAACGCCAACGCGCGGGGAAGGTTTTTATAGTTGCACCCTTATATAATCATTGATAGGTATGAAGGGAAACAAGTTCATAATAGTCGCACTGGGTTTCTTCCTGATGGCGGGTCTTTTCGCGCCGCTGGCAATAGGAGAGAATGATTCGCTGAACGTCGTAATGACGGTAGCGGACAGGAATTACAGCGTCGGGGATACTATCACGATTCAGCTCAGGGTCTATGACAAGGGCGTTCTGACCGATGCCCCGGACACCAGTAATGTCTATGTCGGAATGAGCACCCATCACAACCACAACAACCCGTCGAACCTCACCGTGACCAAACAGAGTACCGGAATATACCAGACAACCTACACGGTAACCGGTGCCAACAATAACAACCACCTGTACTTCTTTTACGAGGTAACCGTGACGAACGACTACGAGGAAGGTGAACTCGTCATCCATGTCTATTCCATCCAGGACAAGGTGGACATAACAATCGGCGGCCAGGAGAGTGTTCCGGCATATCCCGGTGACGTGCTTGTCGCCACGGTTCTGGTGAGAACAGGCGAGACACCCATACCGATCACCGGTTTTACTCAGCTTTATCTGGAGGCACCGGACGGCACAAGGCAGAATCTCTCGCATACCATAAGGGAAACCGGAATTTACGACGTGAATGTCATAGCCCCGGCGGTATCAATCAGCGGCTTATACCAGGTAGTGGCACAACCCCTGGGTGTCGGGGTCACCGACAGGGCCTACATTCACCTTAATGTGCTGGATGTCTGGTATCACAAAATTTCAACGTCCGGTAACACCGTTTCATTCGAGGTCTGCGTGGCCAACAGCGAGGGCGCGCCCGTGGACGGTGCCAATTTCTTCATCCAGAGAATGTGGTCCAATGCCATTTATATGGGCGTAACCAATGCATCAGGCAAGTCTCTGGTTCACGTGACTGACATCGCGGGGTCTGTGAGTTTCACCGGTTATGTGCTTGCAGGCGGCCTCAACCAGACCATCCAGGGGGCGGTTTTCAACACCGTGGCAGAACAGCCGGATCACAACGATTTCGACATAATGTGGGAAGGCACAGAGACAATCTTCAAGCCCAACACCCAGGTGACAGTACCATACGGCGCGTACGACGCCAGGGTTCCGGCGTCCGGCAAGACCATATTCTATTACGTTACGGCAAGCGGAACCGACTTCGCCGTTTTCGGAAACGGCGGCAACCATGTTGAGGCGGTCAGGGAAGTAATCGCTTCCGGAAGCGTTGTCACTGATAACCTGGGCAAATTCAATATCGCTTTCAGGACACCGACAGTTCAGTCCGCAATCAGCGTCAGGCTGGAAGTTCCCCTGGACAATGCAGATTTCCAGGGCCGGGATTATGACCTGGATGATGATAAATACTACGCCGTGTGGGATGGTGTTGAGTTCTACGCGTACCAGGGAAAACTGGACGGCGACGGCGGAGTATCGCTGAACATCGGCAGTTTCCAGCCGGGAAAGGCCGGCCAGGTTACAATCAACCCCGATGCGGCACTCGGAGATCCGATATACGCCTTGTGGGGCGTGGGAGAATCCTCCATCGAGGACATGGCCAATTACGACCCCGAGTGGATGTGCTGGGTGCCTGCCGGAAGCGTAATACAGCTCAGCATTGACGAGGATGGCAAATACCAGGGCGATTTCCTGTTGCCGGAGTTCATTGAGGATCAGGATGTGACTGTTCTGGCAGGATACGTTGACTCCGACGGAATACCGCACTTCGACGCGAAAACCGCATCTCCGGGCAGCGACCTACCATGGCTCTGGATAATCATAATCATCATCATAATCGTGGCCGTAATCGCAGTAATCGCAGTAGCCAAGGCAAAGATGGTAATCTAACCAAAATTCATTAATCAGTAATGGCATCTCCCTCGCATGGGAATAGACCTTTCTGATTTGGTGGAGCCGCGCCCCTGCTCACTCAAGGACTTCAAGGCCAGGGCCATAGCCATCGACGGGTACAATGCACTTTACCAATTCCTTTCCAGCATACGCCAGGCTGACGGGTCGCCGCTCATGGATTCCAAGGGCCGGATCACTTCACACCTCACCGGCACGTTCCACAGGACTGCCAATCTCCTGGAGGCAGGCATCAAGCCAGTCTACGTTTTTGACGGAAAGCCCAATATTCTCAAGGCCGGGACGCTACAGGTGCGCCGCCAGCGCAAGGAAAAGGCCCAGGAACAGTGGGAGGAGGCCCTGAAAGCCGGGGACATGGAGACCGCCAGGACGAAGGCACAGCAAACATCGAAACTCACCAGGGACATGGTGAAACAAGCGAAGGATTTACTGAATTACATGGGCGTGCCCTGGGTGGATGCCGAAGAAGATGGCGAAGCTCAGGCATCTTACATGGCCCAGAAGGGGGAAGTTTATGCCGCCGCATCCCAGGATTACGATTCCCTGCTGTTCGGGGCGCCGCTGCTGGTGCGGAACCTCACCCTTTCAGGCAGGAGAAAAATGCCCAGACGGAACGTTTACGTGGACGTGGTCCCGGAAATTCTCAAACTCAGCGAGGCTCTGGGAGCCCTGGGCATAACCAGAGAACAACTCGTCGACATGGGAGTTCTCATGGGAACAGATTTTAACCCCGGTGTCAAGGGCATAGGCCCGAAAAAAGCACTCAAACTGATAAAGGAATTCGGCAGCGGGGAAGCCGCTATAAAAGCAAAGGAACTGGACGTACCCAGCTTCCACAATGTCCGCAAGATATTCCTTGAACCCAAGATTACGGACGATTACACCTTGGAATGGGGGACAATGGACAGGGAAAAAATCGAGCGATTCCTGTGCGATGATTTCGAATTCTCCGGCCAGCGGCTCCAGTCCGCAATGGACAAGATAGCTGAAGGGCAGAAGACCAGGGCGCAGAAATCACTGGACTCGTGGTTTTGATAATCCCGCATCGTAAAAGCTCCCTTGATGTTTCTCATGCAAAATCCGGATTCTTATAAATACATATTGCCAAAATCGGGCACCGATAAAATTTATACCATCCATGCATTACCGCATTTGGAAGGTCGAGACCATGACTAACGTTCCGGACAATCTGAAATACACCAAGAAGCACGAATGGGCCAGGATAGAGGGCAATCGCGTTACAATCGGAATAACAGACCATGCGCAGGGCGAGCTAACAGACATAGTGTACATCGAGCTTCCCAAGGTCGGTCAGGACGTTGAGGTCGGCACTGAACTTGCGACAGTCGAATCAGTCAAGAGCACCAGCGACATTTATTCTCCCGTGTCCGGCAAGATCGTGGAAGTTAACAGCAATCTCGAGAACTCCCCTGGGGACATCAACACGGACGCTTATGGCAAGGGCTGGCTCGTGGTAATCGAGTGCGCGGATGTCGCGTCCGCCGAGCTAATGACGGCGGCGGAGTACAAGGCATTGCTGGGCTGAACCCCGTTGGTGAGGCCCCCACCCCTGACGAGTAAGTATTCAGTGAAATGAAGCAATAACGATTGTAGATTTTAGATTTTCGATTGATTTACGGACTTATTGACTGGCCGAAGTGATTAGTGAAAAGTGTAAAGTGAATAGTGAAAAGTGACGTTGGGAGGTAATTGGTGAGAGAATCGGTACTCAAGGACAAAAATACTCAGTTATTCATTTTTCACTTATCACTATTCACTGTTCACTAAAAACTACAATTTAACGAGCAAACTTCAGAATACTGAACTCTTACCCTGACGATAAAGTATAATATATTCCCTCTTTATGTTGTGGGTGATTTAAATGTTCACACGGATATTAATACCGACAGATGGCTTCGGCCTTGAGGACCATGCAATTATATACGCTGCCCAGGTGTTTCCCGACGCCGAGTTCCACGTGATAAGCGTCGTGGACACCAAGGTGCACGGCATCCAGTACACCACCATGCTGCAGGACATTATGGACGAAAGTGCCGGCAATGCATTGTCCCACGCGGAGGAACTCTTTTCAGAACATGGCGTCAAGGTGAAGGTCAAGCAGGTGTTGTATGGCATACCCTCCAAGGTGATTAACAATTATGCGAATGAAAACGAGGCTACTTTCATAATCGTGCGTTCCTACTGCCAGCACGGACTTCACAGCCCGGTGCTGGGCAGCACGATAGAGAACCTGCTCAAACGGACCAAGGTGCCAGTGATGGTGCTCAGCGTGGCTGTGGACGGGGTCAAGCCATCCCGTGTGCTGCTGGCCAGCGATGGAACCCACTTATCGAAAAATGCCGAGAACTTCGCCCTCCAGTTCTGCCAGTCACTGGGTGCCACACTTGTATGCCTCTTCGTCGCCAATCCCAAGAAGAGGGGACATGTGGAGTTCGGGAAGAAGGTTATGATCAACCTGGGGTGGAAGGCCAAACAACTGGGAGTAACCGTTGAAGAAAAACTGTCCACAGGGGACCTGGATACATCGGTCATCGAAGCCAGTCAAAACGCCCAAGTCGTTATTATGGGGGCGGGAAGGAAGAATTTCCTCAAGCGTGTCGTGATAGGCCATATGGCAAGGTGTACCTGCGCCACATCAGAGAAGCCGGTCATACTCGTGCGGGGGAGCGGTATCTGATGATAAGCATCGAGACCCTAGCCTTAGTGGTCAGCATACTCATCATCGTTATAACATTCATTCTCATAATTTCGGAGATCGTTCACAGCACAATCGCGGTACTGGCCGGGGCTGTTCTTACTCTCATTGCAGTTAAGGCATTCTCAACCCAGATGGATGATGTGTCAGGAGGGGTCGTGTCATTCATTACTCCCGAACTAATTGACATAATGATACTTCTCACAGCCATGATGATTATCATGGGGGTCCTGAGCAAGACCGGCTTCTTCCAGTGGGCCACTATAACCGCCTATGATATGGCGAAGGGCAGCCCCTACCGCCTTGTGGCCATCCTTGTGGTCACCACGGCCCTGCTTTCCTCGCTGCTTGACAATGTGACCACACTTCTTCTGATGATACCGATTACCATAGAGATGAGCCGAATTCTCAATATCAATCCCGGCCCGCTGTTGATAGGCGAGGCTATCGCCTCCAACCTGGGTGGCGCTTCCACCTTGATTGGGGACCCCCCGAACATCATCATAGGCGCCTCGATGAACATCAGCTTCATGGACTTTATCTTCAACATGGTGCCCATTCTGGCGATTTGCCTCGTGGTATTCACGTTAATGATGAAATTCTTCGCAAAGGAGAGTTTGAAGGATTACAAGAAGCCCGAGGATATGACCGCGCTCAGGGCATCCTATGTCGTCAAGGACTTCAAGTTGTTCAAGAGGACAATGGCCATATTCACGATGGTCATAGTGCTGTTCATTTTCCATGATATAATAGGCATAGGCATAGCCGAGGCCGCCCTGTTGGGTGCGGTTGCCCTTCTTCTCCTGAGCGGAACCCAGATAGACGAGGCGCTCAAGAGCGTGGAATGGTCTACCCTGGTGTTCTTCATCGGCCTCTTCATAATAGTCGGCGGGACAGGGCAGTTGCACCTGATGGATACGATTGCCGATGCCGCCATCAACACAACGGGGGGCAACCTTGCTTTTACCCTGCTGCTGGTGATGTGGTTATCTGCCTTCGCGGCCGCAGCCATTGGGGCAGTGCCAGCCGCAGCCACATTGGTTCCGGTTGTGGCCCTCCTTACGATAGACATTCCCAACTCCGCATCCCTGTTCTGGGCCTTGGTCATCGGTGTGAACCTGGGCAGCATTGCCACACCCATCGGTGCCACATCAAATATAATTGCAACCACACTATCCTCAAGGACCAAGAATCCCATATCCTTCAAGGGATTCATTCGGATAGGCATGCCTACCATGTTGATTACCATGGGCATAGCAAGCCTGTATGTAATGGCCAGGTATGTGTGGTTCTGAGCGCCGGCTCATCCGAGTTTGGCAGCCGCCAGACCCAGTTCGAACGCCTTCATGTTTATCTCAAGGGTCTTGGGCGGTACGGTATTCTTCAGGGCTTCCTTCAGTATCTCGACTGATACGGGGCATTCAGCCGTGCCGGCAAGTGCGCCCAGCAGGACTGAATTGGCAGTTACGTACGACCCGGCCTGGTTTGCCAGTGCGTCCGCGTCAACTGCAGTGAGTTTCGGAGTAATTGCCCGTATCTCGTTGAACAATCCTTCCACATCGGGATATTTCTGCTTGCCTATCGAGACGACCACAGGCACAACTTTCGAGGTGCTGGTGACGAACCGCGTTCCCGCGTTCGCTTTCGGCAGAGCCCGGTAGGCTTCCATTGGCTCGAATGCGAATATTATATCGGCTTCGGCGTCGCCGACGAGCGAGCTTTCGATGCACCCGACGCAGATATTGCACATGACCACGCCGCCGCGCTGGGCCATTCCGTGGACCTCGCTCATCACTGCGTTTTTGCCTTCCATGAGTGCGGCTTCCGAAAGCACCTTGGAGGCGAACAGGACGCCCTGGCCCCCGACTCCGACAACGACTATTCTGGTCATTTCCTCACCTCCGTGTTCTCATGGATTGCCTTGAACGGGCAAACTTTCGAGCAGATGCCGCAACCATTGCAGATGCCATCGTTGATGTGCACGCTTCCGTCGTCCGCCAGGTAGATAGCCGGACAGCCCCAGGTCTTGATGCAGACCTGGCATTTTGTGCATTCCTCCTGGTTTATCTGCCAGGTATGGAAATCCTTTGCCTTCTTGCGAGCCCGAATCTCCAGAAGGACGCATTCCCTCTTTGCGATTATGACTGCCAGTTTGTCGTGTGCCAGCGCATCCTCATATGCCTTCTGCATCTCCTTGATATTGCTGGTATCGACCGTTCGCACGAAATCAACGCCGCAGCCTTTGACAATATCCTCGATGGAAATCATGGGCGCGGGGTCTCCGCGGCCGTCGGTACCCATTCCCGGGTTGGGCTGGTGGCCTGTCATTGCAGTCGTCCGGTTATCCAGAATGGTGTAGACGAACTTGTGACGGTTGTACACGGCATTCACGACGCCGTGAATTCCCGAATGGAAGAACGTGGAATCGCCCAGGAACGCCAGAACCGGCTGGTCAGTGGCCTTTGAAAATCCGCCAGCGGCATCAACGCTGGAGCCCATGCACAGCAGGAAATCCGCAACGTTCAGCGGCTCCTGGATGCCCAGCGTGTAACATCCTATATCGGACGAGAAAATCGCGTCCTTGAAGTTCTGCTTCAGGGCCAGTTTGGCCGCGTAGTACGTGCTTCGATGCGGACAGCCAGGGCACAGGGACGGCGGGCGTGCGGGCAGCGGCGTGCTGGCCTTGGGCACGTTCTTCGGCATAAGGTCCATTCCGGTTATTCCGGAGAATGCGGATTTCAGAACGTCCGGGCCGTATTCGCCCATGACTGAGAAATGGCCGGAACGCTTTCCGTAAACCATTATTTCGGGTTTAACGTCCTTGGCCAGTGCCATAATCGCGTTCTCAAGCAGCGGCTCGCCTTCCTCCACTATTACCAGTTTATCGACGGATTTTATGAATTCCGTCATCATCTTTTCCGGCAGGGGCCAGGTCATGCCCAATTTGAGTATCTTGCCCTTGATTCCGGCTGCGCCCATTATGTCCACGGCATAGTTGTATGATACGCCGGAAGTAATGACACCGTACTCGGAACCCCCCATGTCGATGACCTTGTTGAACTCGGAATTTTCAGAAATCACCAGTGCCTTGGTCATGCGCTCCAGAAGTTTGACGTGGCCTATTCTGGCATGGGCGGGAATGGTCACGAATCGTCCCGGGTCCTTGTCGAAATGGCCCTTTCCCCTCTGGGGTTCCAGATTGCCCGTCTCAACCGCGCCCCTCACGTGGTTCAGCCGCGTTGTGGTGCGCACAAGTACAGGCAGTTCCAGCTTCTCCGAAAGTGCGAACCCGTTTCTTGTCATGTCCTTTGCCTCGTTGGCGTTTGCGGGTTCGAACATGGGTATGTTGGCAATCCTGGCGTAATAACGATTATCTTGCTCGTTCTGGCTGGAATGACATCCCGGATCGTCAGCGGAAATCATTACAAATCCGCCTCTCACGCCGGTGTATGCAACAGTCATGAAGGCATCAGCGGCAACGTTCAGGCCCACATGCTTCATGAATGTCATGGCCCTGAGGCCGCAGGCCGACGCCGCAGCGGCAACTTCCAACGCAACTTTCTCGTTGGTTGAGAATTCGAAGTAGACATTCGCGTCCTTGCCGATTTCGAAGAACGTGTTGCCTATTTCGGATGACGGCGTGCCGGGATAGCAAGCTGCAAAATCGAGACCCGCTTCCAGCGAACCCCTGACTATTGCCTCATTGCCCAGCAAAAATAATTTCTTTCCCTTTTCCTTTGTAAGTAATTGATTCATTGTTCCACCAGTCCTTTCGTGAATTCTTCGAGTTTCAGGAGCCTGTTCCACTCCCAGTTGACGGTTTTCTGAATTGCCTCTATCTCTTCCACGGGGAGATGCCTGAACCGCCCCTGGATGGCCATGTAATCCTTTATCGGCTTGAGTTCCTTGGGTTTCCGACTGATGGTGTAAACGCCGTTCTCCACCTCGTAGAGCGGTTGGGCGGCCGTATCAATGGCCAGCCTGCAGACCTCTATTGTATTTTCTGGCAGCATTCTCCACCCCGTTGGGCAAGGTGCAAACACCTGAATGAACTTGGGGCCGCGTATCTCCTTGGCCTTGCGCAGTTTCTTAATCATGTCCTCGGGGTACCCGATGCTGCATGTTGCGGCGTACGGGATCTTGTGCGCCACCATGATGTCCATCATGTTCTTCTTTGGCTGTTTTTTCCAGTCCTTGGTATTGCCAACTGGCGTTGTGGTCGTCCATGCGCCAATCGGCGTTGACGAAGATCTCTGGATGCCGGTGTTCATGTATGCTTCATTGTCATACATTATGTAAATTACGTCGGTGCCGCGTTCGACCATGCCGGAGAGTGCCTGAATGCCGATATCCGCCGTACCGCCGTCGCCGGCGAATCCCACGACCGTAACATCAGTAATACCTTTCGCATCCAGCGCTGCCTTGATGCCGGAAATGGACGCACCCGTCACTTCAAATGCAGTATTGATCAGCGGCACTTCAAGGCATTTCGCCGGGAACGGGCCAGGCATCACTGCCCAGCAGCAGGCCGGTATGCTCATTATTGTTTTGGGGCCGAGCGCCTTCAGTGTGTAACGCATGGCATTGCACGCGCCGCAGCCCAGGCAACCGACGTGGCCCGGGTTCATGTACTCTTCTTCCGGTATGGTGAATTTTGCCATGTTACCAACCCCCGTGGCCCTTTACGCCAATCCATTCAATGTCGGCATCCAATCCATCCTTGAGTGCCAGTGTTTTCAGGTAAATCTTTTCGATGACTTCAGGGGTCATGTCCTTGCCCCCCAGTCCGACGATGTAATTCTTCAGAAGCGGTTTATCTGCCAGGTCATAAAGCGCCCCCCTGACCTCTTGGGCCATGGGCCCCCAATGTCCGAATGTGTAGGAATGATCGCACATTGCCAGGATGTTTGTCATGCCGGCGAGTTTCCGAATTTCCTCCACCGGGAATGGTCTGAAGATCCTGATGCGAGCCAGTCCGACCTTCTTTCCCTCCGACCTCAGTTTGTCGACCACATCTTTCGCGGTACTGGCAATGGAGCCGGCCATTATCAGGACGGCGTCCGCGTCTTCGCATTGATAGAACTCCACCATGCCGCCGTGGTTCCGGCCGAACTTCTTCTCGAAATCCTTCTCCACGTCACGCCAGCCCTGCCTTGCGGCCTCCATGGCTTCGTTGATCTTGAATCTGAATTCCATGTACATCTCGGGCATGACCAGGCTTCCGAAGCCGTACGGCTCGTCAACGTCCAGTTTGAATCTCGGATTGTACGGCGGCAGGAAATCATCAACATCCTCCATCTCCGGGACGTCCACCGGTTCCACGGTGTGCGACAGAATGAACGCATCCTCGTTTATCATGGTAGGCAAACGGATGTTGGGATTTTCCCCAAGTTTGTAGGCCATTATTATTGAATCCAGGACTTCCTGATTGCCTTCGCAAAACACCTGCATCCAGCCTGTGTCGCGCTGCGCTATCGCATCGTGATGGTCCGCCCAGACGCTCCACGGCGGGCCGTTGGCACGGCAGACATTGCTCATGACTATCGGCGTTCTGGCGCCTGCCGCCCATATGAGAAGTTCATGCATCAGCAGAAGCCCGTGAGACGACGTTGCAGTGTAAGTTCTGGCGCCGGTCATGGACGCCGATATCAGGGCTGCCATGGCGCTGTGCTCGCTCTCTACTTTTACAAACTGTGCCTTCATCTCCCCGGAAGATACCAGTGTCGCAATCTTCTCGACAATGGAGGTCTGCGGCGTAATCGGGTAGGCGGAGATGACTTCAGCCCTGCAAACCTTGGCACCGTAGGCCGAGGCATAATTGCCAGTCATGACCATTTTCATTCTACTCACCTTCCATTACCATTGTTATGGCCTTTTTCGGGCACTCGTGGGCGCATATTCCGCAGCCCTTGCAGTGCTCCAGATCGAAGCTTGGCAGTTCGCCGGGTTTCATCTTGACCGCGACGTCCGGACAGAACTTCCAGCATATGCCGCATTTGATGCATTTCTCGGCATCCATCACCGGCTTGAATGTCTTCCAGAATCCCGTCCGGTTCGCGGCCGAGTTCACGCTGGTAATCGGGGTGAGGGGCAAATCCCGGTATGTTTTGTAGACACCCTTGAGTTCCTCCTTCGTCATAGTATCACCACCGACTCGTACGCCTCCCTGGCTGCGGCAGCGTTTTCGTCAATCTTGATTGGAACATTTTTCTTCACTGCCTTGATGAGCGGTTCCAGCCCCACGACGCCAGAGACCCTGGCGAATGCGCCAAGTACCGAACTGTTGACGATTGGCGCAGATTTACTGCCCAGCCTGTGCTTTATGGCTATGTCCGTTGCCGGTATCGTGGCGAGTCTCTGGTCCGGGGAAAGGCCCAGATTCGCACGGAGCTTCTCCGGTTCAAGTTTCGTATTGAGCAGCACCAGTCCGCCTGGCTTCAGGCCTTCAACTATGTTAACAGCGTTGAGCAGTGACGGGTCCATGACCACCACGAAATCGGGAGCATAGATGCCGGACTTGTTCCGTATCTTTGTATCCGCAATCCTTGTATATGCAGTTACAGGGGCTCCTCTCCTCTCCACTCCGAAGAACGGAAAAGCGGATACCTCCTTGCCTTCTATGAACGCTGCCTCGGCCAGAATGTTGGAGGCAATGACCGCGCCCTGCCCCCCCCTGCCGTGAAATCTCACTTCTATCATTCAAAGCACCGGGAGAGGAATGCAGTTTCCTTATTAATTATATCGCCATTTTTGCAGTAATGGATAGCTATTTCATACATGGCAATATTACATACAGCAATGAGCGAAATCAAGTTTCTCAGCATCCGCTTCCGCGCCTTCGCCCAGGCCACGGAAATCGAGGAAAGGGTCCTGGCAGCCATGAAATTCGCATCCGGTACCGAAGAGGTGAATGTGACCGCGACAACAGGCCACTTCGGCAATCCGATTACGGTTTTCGAAACAGAACTCCTGAAGGCCGGCCAGATAAAGAATTTTCTCGGACGGCTGGCAGAAGCACACATTCCCGAAAATCTAATTGGCCAGGAGGAAGAGCGCGTGGACGAGGAATGCGCGTTCCATTTCAGGCTGGACAAGCAGAAAGCATATCTCGAAGAACTGGCCCTGGCGTCTGGCAGGGATGTCATCGACGTGCGGCTCAAGGTGGGCGTGTACCCAGCCAGGCGGGAGGCCGCCGTGGCCGCAATTAAAGAATGGCTGGCGGATTGACGATTGTAGATTTAGGGATTGTAGATTGTAGATTTACGACGGACTGACGACGTTGCATATTCGTAAGAGGTCACTGATGTGAAGCCTCTTACAACGGTAAGTGGTCCGCATCCCCAAGTACCCCTCTGAACAAAAAATAGACCGCCGTGCACCGTGCATATGCCAGCATATGAAATCAAAGCCATTTGGCTTTGATAAATTAGGTGCATGGCCCCCTGGGTAAACTTCCAGCCCTGGCAACAAACGCCAACTCCTTTAGGGGCTGGTAGTTTACATAGTTCTAACAATAAATTATGGTTTTTTGATTTAACTGAAACGGGAATTGATTACAATAGTCAGTCATATAATTACATCTGTTATTGCGGAATAATAACTTTTGAAGATTGACCACTTACACATATTCTCAACAAAAATCTAAAATCTAAGTTCTAAAATCTAAAATACGGTTGGGCATTCTGCCAGCACAAATCTAAAATCTAAGATCTAAAATCTAAAATATGGTTGGGCATTTTCCTTCCACAAGGGTGGCTAAAATTATTAACCTATCACCTTATCCCCGTCCTCGGTGAACAAATATGGTTGCAAAGGATTCAAGTGCCAAGGGAATTGAATGGAATTTTGAGGGTATATGCCCGTCTCTGGACGGTGCCCAAATCAAGGAACAGATGGCAGCGGCCGTCAAACGCGCGGAAGCTTTCGAGGCCAAGTACAGGCCGGTGCTGAATTCATCAGTGACTCCCGGGCAGATGTACGATATTGTCAGGGAACTGGAGGCAATTACCAGGGATGTCCGCAAACCGTATTATTATGCGCACCTGAGATTCTCCCAGAACACCACTTCCAAAGATGCGGCTGCGCTGAAACAGGCCCTGATGGAATTATACGTCAAGGCCGAGAGCCAGCTCATATTCGTGGAGCTTGCGTGGTGTGCCATTGAGGACGACGTTGCCAACAGCCTGATGGCATCCCCGGAGCTCGCGGATTACAGGCATCTGCTGGAAGCGAAGAGGCTGATGAAGCCCCACCAGCTTTCAGAGGCCGAGGAGAAGCTCATGAGCGCGCTTGAATTATCCGGCAGACAGGCGTTCGTCAGGCTCTTCGACGAGACAATGGGCAAGATTCAGGTAAAGGTCACGGTGGACGGACAGGAGCAGACCCTGCCAATGGACGGCGCCCTGGCAATGCTGTTCCACCCGGACAGGGATAAGAGGAAGATGGCCCACAAAGGCGTCACCGAGGCCCTGGCCGCAAACATGGACCTTCTCACGTTCATATTCAACACCCTGGTGCAGCATCATGCCACAGAAGATGAGTTCAGGAAATTTCCGCACCCTGCCAGGAAGCGAAACCTGGCCAACGAGGTCGACGACGAGACAGTGGAGAGCCTCAAGGCCGCGGTGGACAGGAATGTGGGCATGGTGGCCAGGTATTACAGGCTGAAGGCCAAACTGCTGGGCATGGACAATCTCAAGGATTACGACAGATACTGCCCCATCACCCAGGAAGAAGAGCCGTGCGATTACGAGGCCGCAAAGGCCATGACCCTGGCTGCATACTCGTCGTTCAGCCCGAAAGCGGGCGAGATAGCCAAGCAATTCTTCGACCACGGCTGGATAGACGCAGACCCCAGGCAGGGCAAGGAGGGCGGCGCCTTCTCCGCGAGTACCGCTTCCGACCATCATCCTTACATCATGCTGAACTTCACCGACACCCTGAGCGACGCCTCGACAATGGCCCATGAGATGGGTCACGGCATACACCAGTACCTTGCCAGAGAACGCGGCGACCTTCTCATGGACACCTCTCTGTGCATGGCCGAAACCGCAAGCATATTCGGCGAGATGGTGCTGTTCACGGACCTTCTGGCCAAGGAGCAGGACCCGAAGAAGCGGCTCAATCTCCTTTGCGGCAAAATTGAAGGAACGTTCGCAACCGTCATGCGCCAGATAATGATGAACCGGTTCGAAACAAAGCTCCATGCCGCAAGGCGCGGGCAGGGCGAACTGAAATCGGAAGAGATACATCAGATGTGGCTCGACGAGAACCGCTGGATGTTCGGCGATTCGGTTGAGATGACCGAGGAATACGGCTCCTGGTGGTCGTACGTCCTTCATTTCGTTCATTACCCGTTCTACACCTACGCATACTCATTCGGGGAACTGATGGTTCTGTCGCTCTACGAGCAGTACCGCAAGCAGGGCCAGCCGTTCGTTCCGAAGTACATGGACATGCTGGCCGCCGGCGGCTCCGATTATCCGAAGAACCTCATGGCCAAGATGGGCCTGGACATAACAAAACCGGAATTCTGGCAGAACGGTCTGGACCTGCTGGACGGAATGGTCACCCAGGCCGAGGAAGAGGCGAAGAAGCTGGGCTACTGAGTTAGCTTCGGAATCTCCCGATTAATCAGGTATAGTCCTCCGATGAATGGTAGAATATATAATGCCAAATAGCCAATACTGGAAAAAGTTTCAACGCCTACCATCCACCAGAGTTCCCATAGGCCCAGGAATGCGGAAAGGAACATTCCAGCCAACCCTATGAGCAGTCTCGGATGATCTACGAAACTCCCCCCAAGATTTCGCAGGATGAGCCCCTTCTTGAAAAATAATAAAAATGAATATGTCACAACCGATGCCAATAGCCCAAAAAAAGCAGTGAGCGAAATAAAATCCGGAGTAACTCGATTGTAACTTATTACGTTCAGTTCCTCGGGACTTACCTGTATGCCTACATATTCAAGGACATGAGCCAATTCTGTTTGTAATGTCGTCCCCAATTCATTGTAATTCTCATTCCCGATTAATGGACGTAAATCTGCATATCCAATCGCCAAAAAATATGTTTGGTCAATCTCTTCTTGCCTGCAGAATTGAATTTCAATATATTCATTATCAACAGGAATTATTTTTAATCTACGGGAATCTGTTCCAGTAAAATTTCCGACCGAATAATTGTCCAGAAAAGAGGTTTGATTGAAGGCATCGCAGGCATCCGAAATATTCATCGATTGAATGTCATACCTTGTCATCGTAATGAAGATAACCGTTTCTCTCTCAGGTTCTATGTTGGCCAGGTAAGTGCAATATCCCCCGAACACAATAATGAGGATTACCCAGACCGCCAAGGCCTTCTTCCTAAACGCACTCTCCATGGGAAGTTAATGTTCCTCGGAGATTAAATTACTTTCCCTCGAACTTTGGTTCCCTCTTCTCCGCGAACGCCGTAACCCCTTCCCGGAAATCCTCTGTCGCCCCTGATATGGATATCATGTGCCGCTCGGCCGCAAGATGCTCCTCCAACCGGCTGCTGTCGCTCAGCCGCAGCAATGTTTTCGCGCGGCCGATTGCCAGTGTGGGTCCTTTTCCGATGATTTCTGCGATGTTCATCACTTCCTGCATGAGTTTTTCCGGCTCCAGCACGTGATTCACCAGGCCAAGTTTTTCCGCAGTATCTGCATCTATTGTCTCGGAGAGGTAGATTAGCTCACTGGCCTTCGCTTTTCCCACCAGCTTGGGCAGGAAGTACGTACCGCAACCGGGCGCCAGGCCGATCTTCATGAACCCCATGTTGAACTTTGCGGTTTTCGAGGCATACCGCAGGTCGCAGGCCATTGCAAGCGCCGCGCCAGCGCCCACCGCGTGGCCGTTAACTGCGGCGATGACCACTTTCTCCATTGTCTGGATGCGGTGCACCGGTCTGTGGATCCAGCCCGACAGTTCCTCAAGAAATATTTCGGCATCCGGCGCGTCGGCCATGGCCTTGACATTGCCCCCGGCGCAGAACGCTTTTCCTTTCCCGGTGAGTATGATTACCTTCACGGAATCGTCTTCCTGGCACTCGGTGAGGGCGCTGTCCAGTTCTTCCGACATTGTCTCATCCAGGGCGTTCATGTTGTCCGGCGTGGCCAGGGTGATGACCGCCTTGCCGTCCGTAATTTCAAATTCGATGCTCTTGTAGGTCATGGGTTCACCAACACGTCCATGTTGCCGCACTACAAAATGTTTTTTACCGGAAGCGGCAACATTGGCGATTGTCAATTTTAGATTGTAGATTTTCGATTTACGACGTGTGGTGAATGCAGTTCCGAACATATCCAAACATCGCATTCGCCTATGGCCCGGAAACGTTTTCAAACTAAATCCAGGGGCCATAAAATTATAATCGTTTTACAAACAAATGGTGAATGCGAAATCTAAATGAAAACAAAAAAGAGCGTTCGCCATGATGGGCCATTTAATCATCATGCACCATCATAAAATTTCCGTAATCGACATTTTAGATACGTTTTTGATTACGGGTGTGAGGAATTTCCGCAATCGACATTCTGCAAACGATTTGATTGCGGCTACAAAACGTTTTTTACCCGAAGCCGCTTAAGGTAGCGCAATGGCAGTCATACTGAACTTCAGCGACATCGGATGCCTCAACGAGTCAGCGGCCGGTTCTGCCGGTGCTGGCATGGCATCTTTCGCAAATGCCGGGTTTCCCGTGGCAAGAGGTTTCGTCATAACCCCAATGGCCTTCTCGGACTTTCTCAGGAAGGGGGAGATAACGGCCGCCATTGACCTTTATGATTCCGGTACGGAGACCCCGGAGGACAGCTGGCGTGCCATAAAATCATTGTTCGCGAGGTCAAGGCTGGACTGGAGCCACGAAATGGAGATACTGGCTGCCTTCGGCGAATTGGATTCCACAGTTTCTGTCACCACATCCTCGAAGTACGGGGCCAATGTATCGCCGGTGTACGCGTCCAGGGGCCAGGACCTTCTGGATGCTGTAAAGCATTGCTGGCTGAAATGGCTCAAAACCGGTATGGTCAGGCTGAAAGACAACGATATGCCGGCCCTGGTGGTGAAGGAGGTTATGGATTCCGAGGTCTCGGTGGAGTTCAGGCGCAAGGACCGGGAAATCCGTGCCAGGGCGGTCTTCGGACTCCCGGAAGGACTTCATGACCCCACCGTGTCAAGCGACATTTTTGAATTCACGCCGGACGGAAATCTGGAAAGAATGGAGATGCGTTCCCAGAATTTTCAGTACATCATGAAGGAACATGGTCCGTCCAGGGTGGAAGTGTCTCACGATTTCAACGACGAGGAAAAACTCGCCGACGAGATGATATCCAGTCTCGGGGAGATCATCGAATTCATGAAGCAGAATGCCGGCATAGTTTCCTGCACAGCATGTTTCATTTCCTCCAGGCCCATCATATGCTCTGCCAGCCTGATGTCCGAGGCTGGCGCCACTGTAGAAATGCCGCCGAGAGAGCGTAGCCTCAGCCTTCTGGAACCTGTGAAATTCGCGCAGCCGGCCCAGCCCCAGGGACCCGTGGTGGCCACCAAGCTTTTCCTGAACCTGAGGAACCGGGCGGAACTGGGAACCGTGACCGGAACCTATCTCGACGGAATACTGGTTTCCGGAAATCTGCTGGGGAATGGGGCCTGGAAGTCCGAATTGTCCGGTATTGCGTCCGAGACCAAACGGTTGTTCACGGTATCCACCATGGTCATCGAACTGGGCGATACCGGCCATGAGACCGCGGAGCGCCTTGCCGATGCCATGACCACCATATCGGAAGCCGGCATGCAGCCCGGAATACTCGTCCCAGGCATACGCAGCGCCGAGGAACTGGCAAGGGTCATGAGGACCATCCGTACCGCACTCGAAGGCCTTCCCGAACCGTCCGTGTGGGTGAAGGTCATGTACCCCAGCAATCTCTTCTTCATGGAATCCCTGGCCGCTGTTTCGGATGTTCTTCTTCTGGACCTTGATTCCCTGGCAAGGCTCATGCTCGGAGCTGACGACGGCGGTGACTGGCTTCACTATTCCATACCCGCACTGGAAGGTGCCCTGGAAACCGCGTTCCAGCGTAAGTCCGGTACATTTGCCATATTGTCCGATGACCTGGTATCCACGCCCAGCATGCTGGAGTTTCTTGTTAGGCACACCGCCGACATAATCTGCGTTGGACTTTCTGAAGTTCACACAGTTAAACACATAATCGCCTCCGTGGAAAAACGCATACTACTGGAAGAGGGGAGGGCGTAGGTCATGTGGGCAAAGGGCGAGAACCGTGACACTGTCATGCTGGAGCTGGAAGCTGCCCTGGACCGGGACCATCATTTTTCCGACGGTCATGTAATAAGTTCAATGTGCACAAAACCGTTGGATATCGCCGCAGAAGCTCATGGCATGTTCCTGGAATCAAATTTGGGCAATGCCGGCCTTTACCCGGGCACACTGGACCTGGAGAAACAGGTAATAGACGCCATCAGCCAACTTTTGAATGGTCCCGCGGATACCGCCGGCGGCGTGGTCAGCGGCGGGACCGAGGCCAATATTACCGCTCTCTGGATTGCCAGGAACATCACCGGAAAGAAAAAGGTGATATTTCCCAGAAGTGCGCATTTTTCATTTCACAAAGCCTGTGACATACTGGCCATGGAGTCGGTCATGGTCTCCCTGACAGATGATTTTACTATGGACCTTGATGAGGTAGCCAGGCATCTTGACGGCGATGTCGCGGCCGTGGTCGGCATAGCCGGAACCACCGAACTGGGCGCCGTTGACGACATCCGCGGGATTTCGGAGATGCTGCCTGAAAACGTCTTTCTCCACGTGGACGCGGCCTTCGGCGGTTTTGTTCTGCCGTTCCTGAGAGAGCTGGGCCACGACGTTCCGGATTTCGATCTATCCATTTTCGGGGTATCCAGCATTGCCGCGGATCCGCACAAGATGGGCATGTCAACGGTCCCGTCCGGCGCCCTGCTGGTGAGGAACAGGGAATGGATAAGGACCATTCACAAGGACGCGCCATATCTCGATATGATTGGCCAGCTCTCCGCTCTCTCCGGGACAAGGTGCAGCGCGGCGGTTGCCGCATCTTATGCGGCAATGCGTTCCCTCGGACGAGATGGTTATACTCGTATTGTGGAAGATTGCATGAAAGTGACCCGCCACGCCCTGGCATCCGCAGAGAGGCTGGGCCTGGAACCGGTCATCGAACCGATAATGAACATTCTCTGCCTTCGGGTTCCGGACCCGAAGAAGGTCCAGAAAATGCTGGACCAACGCGGCTGGAAGGTATCTGTTGCTCAAAATCCGTCCAGCCTGAGACTTGTCATGATGCCTCACGTGACCATGGGCTCGATCGACGACTTATTCGCGGAGCTGGAAATAGTTCTGGGGGAACTGTGATGCAGGAAGATTTCGATTTCGAGATTGAAAAGGTCATTTCCACCGTACGGGATAAGGGCTGCCGCAAGGTTCTGCTGCAATTTCCCGAGGGCATGAAAAGGCGTGCGCCGGAAATCGCAATGGCCATTGCCGACAGGGTCTCTGCAATCGTTATAATTTCCGGCGACCCGTGCTTCGGGGCCTGCGACATTCCGGATACTGATGCAGACCTCATCGTTAACTACGGGCACTTGCCCATACCGAACCTCAGCACGCCCAAAAGCGTCCTGTACATACAGCTCAGGTCCAGCGCCGACCCGTTCCCGGTGCTGGAGAAAGTGCTCCCGAAACTCGGCGGAAGGATCGGACTGCTGACCACAGCCCAGCATCTTCACGTTCTCGGTGATATGGTTATCTTTCTCAGATCCAAAGGAATCGAAGTGCTGGTTGGCAAGGGCGACTCGCGGTTGTACGCTGAAGGCCAGGTTCTGGGTTGCAATGCCTCCTGTGCCAGGGCCGTTTCTGACAGGGTGGACTCATTCCTCTTCGTCGGGACAGGCAATTTTCACGCTCTGGCCGTATCGCTGGTTACTTCCAAACCGGTCATTGTGGCCGACCCGGTGAGCGGCGAAATCAGTGATATATCTTCTGTGAGGGACAGGATGCTCAGACAAAGACATGGGGTCATAGAGAAGGCCAGGGAAGCCGGACGATTCGGCATAATACTCTCTTCCAAGCAGGGCCAGAGAAGGGAAATACTTGCCCACCGCATCTCGGAAATGCTGACCGACGCAGGATTGGAATCCGTAATGGTGGAGTTGAACATGGTGACCCCGGGAAAATTGGAGAACCTTGGCCTGGATGCATGGGTTTCCACTGCCTGTCCGAGGCTGGCTATAGACGATTATGCAGTATTCCCGAGGCCGGTGCTCACGCCGCCGGAGGTCGAAATATTGCTCGGAAAAAGGCACTGGGACAATTACATATTCGATGAAATAATGTAAGCCAGACATGGCCAGCATTATGTTTTTGTTGTTTAATATATACACAGCTAAATTTTAAATACATAAAACACCATTATGGTTTAAATAATTCACGAGGGATGGGTGAATCAAATGAAATCTATAATCACAGAAGCACTAGCTAGGCATGATGAACACAAGAAGGAACAGGAGTTTACAAAATCCACCGGTATCTACAACGAGAGCCCGGATGATGAGGAGCTCAAGAGGCTCGTTGAAACTCTCAAGTTAAACGTGAAGATTATTGGTTGCGGCGGCGGCGGTTCCAATACCGTGAACCGTCTCACCGAGACCGGCGTCGTGGGCGCCCAGATGATGGCCATTAACACCGATGCCACTCACCTTTTGCACGTACACGCACCCAAGAAGATGCTCATCGGCAGAAGGGCCACCAAGGGCCTGGGCGCCGGCGCGCTCCCGGAAGTGGGAGAGCAGGCATCCAGGGAGAACGAGGACGAGATAAGGGCATACCTGGAAGGTGCGCACATAGTTTTCATCACCGCCGGAATGGGCGGCGGTACCGGTACCGGTTCAGCGTCCGTAGTTGCCGAGCTCGCAAAGGAGGCCGGTGCACTGGTCATGGGCGTTGTCACATTGCCGTTCAAGGCAGAGGGCCGTGTCAGGATGGAGAACGCAATAAAAGGTCTGACCAAGCTCAGGAACAAGTGCGACACCACCATCGTAATTCAGAACGACAGGCTTCTGGAACTGGTCCCCAGACTTCCGCTGGACGCAGCATTCAAGGTTGCAGATGAAATACTCATGAACTCCATAAAGGGCATGACCGAAATAGTCACCAAGCCCGGCCTTGTAAATCTGGATTACAGCGACCTCATGACAGTCATGGAAAACGGCGGCGTGGCAATGGTCGGAATCGGCTCGTCCAACGACGACCGCGAGCGTGTGGAACTGGCAGTCAATGAAGCACTGAACTCCCCGCTACTGGGTGACATCGACCTTTCCGGCTCGAAAGGGGCCCTCATCCGTGTTGTCGGTGGCGAGGACATGACGATTTCCGAGGCCCAGCAGGCAGCTGAACTGGTCAGTGCAAAGATAAGTCCGCAGGCACGCATAATCTGGGGCTGCACAGTGGACCCCACCATACGCGGCGATGTAAACATTCTCGTTGTCATAACCGGCGTAAAGAGTCCGCAACTCATGGGCGCGGATGCACCCGCTGGCACAACCGGAATGGACTTTGTCCACTGATCGTGATTCACCATGGGTGTTAAGGAGTTCCGGCACAGGTACATTGTATTCGAGATAGACGCCCCCAGAGCAATCGAGCGCTGGGAGCTCATCAAGGAATTTCAACGGCGCGCCAGCCAGATGGGCCTCGACCAATCCGATGAAATCAGGCCCTGGCTAACGGCGTTCCAGACCAATCGCGGAATTCTGCGATGCTCGCACTGCGACAAGGACAAGGCCATTGAGCTTTTGACCAGCATCAGCGAGGTGGGCGACGACAGAGTGAAGATAAGCATCAGCACCATCACCACCTCCGGAACCATACGGAAGGCCAAGGAATCTTTGTAATGGGCAGTCCGAAACTGGGTTGCCCCTTCTCCATTATTTTGCGATTCTGCAGGACAGATTTATCTCTATCGTAACATGGGCCAGCTCATGGAACTTTGAAAGCCTCTCTTTGTACTCATCCACTGGCCTCTCAGAGTCGGATACCAGGGAAACTATGCAGGCGTAGGCACCATCCCCGACCTTCCACAGGTGAAGGTCGCAAATAACGCTGCTCCCGTCTGATTCGATGGCTCTCTTGATTTCATTTGCCAGGAAACCATCTGCCTTATAATCAAGAAGGATGTGTGCCGAGTCCCGCAGCAGAAGCCACCCCCATCTTATTATAAGGGTCGCACCCAGTATTCCCATGAGGGGATCCAGCCATCCCAGCCGATAGTATTTTGCCCCGAGGAGCGCGGCAATTGCGAATATTGAGGTGAGGGCGTCGGCTATTACATGCAAATACGCGGATTTGAGATTCAGGTCCTGATGGTCATGGGATTCATTTCCATTATTTTCATGATGATGGTGGTGACGGTTGCCCCGGCTCAATATTGCCGCACTCGCCACATTGACTGCCAGCCCTATGAAGGCCACAAGCAAAGCCTGGTCGTAATGGATTACCAGGGGATTGACCAACCTCTCGACCGAAGCATAGGCTATTGCGATGGCCACAATTCCCAGAACAAGGGCACTGGAGTAAGCACCCAGTATCTCTATCTTCCATGTCCCGAAGGTAAACTTGGAATTCTCCGCATGCTTCCTTGCCAGTCTGTATGCGCCATAGGACAGCACCAGGGCAAAGGCATGCGTGCCCATGTGCATCCCGTCTGCCAGCAGGGCCATTGAGTTCGTCAGAAGCCCGAAGACAATCTCGGCAAACATGGTGACCAGGGTGATGACCACGACTGCCAGGGTCAGCCGTTCAATGTATCGCTTGTCCGCGCTGAAGGTGTGGGCGTGCCTCAACCGTTCTATATCTTCCGAGTTCATGGTCTGCAATGGGATGGGTGGATATTATACAAATAGATTCTTCCGTATTTTCCGATATTCAGAGAAAATTGAAAATTGGGGCTGGCCATTGAGCCAGCCCATTCATTTTGTTTTGGGCCTAGTAATCCATTCCGCCCATTCCGCCTGGCGGCATTCCGCCCGGTGGTCCGCCCGCGCCCTTTCTGGCTGCGATGACATCGTCGATCCTCAGAATCATTATGGCGACCTCGCTGGCCGCGTTTATGGCCTGGGTCTTGATCCTCATGGGTTCGATAACGTTCTCTTTCAGCATGTCGACGACCTTTCCGGTGATAACATCTATGCCGGCGTTCCTGCGCTTCTTGCCCTCGTGCTCGCTCCTGAGCTGGATGAGGACGTCAATGGCGTCAAGACCTGCATTCTCTGCCAGTGTCCACGGAATTATCTCCGTTGCCTTGGAGAAAGCCTCTATGGCCAGCTGCTCACGGCCGCCAACCTTGGAACCGAATTTGTTCAGCGCCAGGGAAAGCTCGATCTCCATTGAGCCGCCGCCGGAAAGTGCGATTCCGTCTTCCATGGCGACTGCGGTAACTTTGAGTGCGTCGTGGAGTGCGCGTTCGGCCTCGTCAATCACATGCTCTGTTCCGCCCCTTATGAGTATTGAAACAGATTTAGCGTCCTTGCAGCCTGTGATGAAGGTCATGTCGCTGTCAGCGATCTTCTTCTCTTCGACCATTCCGGCCTTTCCCAGATCGGCGGGCGTCAGATCTTCCAGATTGGTGACCAGCTTTGCGCCTGTTGCCTTGGCCAGCGCCTCCATGTCGGACTTCTTCACCCTGCGAACCGCGAATATGCCATCCTTGGCCAGGAAGTGCTGCACCAGGTCGTCAATGCCCTTCTGGCAGACGACAACGTTGGCGCCGGACTTCTTGATGATGTCGGCCTTCTTCTTGAGTGTTTTCTCTTCTTCGTCCAGGAATTTCTGGAGCTGGCCCGGGTCGGTAATCTGGATCTTTGCATCTACTTCGGTCTTCTTGATTTCCAGTGCGGTGTCGATGAGCGCAATCTTTGCGTTCTTCACGCTGGTTGGCATCCTTGCATGGACCTTTTCCTTGTCCAGGATGATGCCTTCGATGAGCCTTGTATCAGCCAGTGAACCGCCTATCTTCTTCTCGACCTTTACGTTGTCGATGTCAACGACATAGACGCCATTCTTCTTCTCGGCGACTGCCTTGATTGCCCCGACTGCCACATTGGCCAGTGATTCCTTGTTGTGGCCGACACTCTTGCCGGTCATTGCGGTCATGGCTATGTTCCTGAGCATCTTGTCGTCCTTGAGATTCACTTTCACTCCGAGCTTCTTCAGAATGTTGATGGATTCTTCCGCGGCCTGTCTGTATCCGTTGGCTATGACTGTCGGGTGAACGTTCTGGTCGATGAGGGCTTCCGCCCTCTTGAGGAGTTCGCCTGCCAGCACGACTGCGGTTGTTGTTCCGTCGCCGCACTCGTTGTCCTGTGTTTTGGCGACTTCCACGACCATTTTGGCGGCTGGGTGTTCGATGTCGATTTCCTTCAGAATGGTTGCGCCGTCATTGGTGATGACGACATCGCCCATGCTGTCCACGAGCATTTTATCCATGCCCTTCGGTCCCAGGGTTGAGCGCACTGCATCTGCGACTGCTTTTGCTGCCGCGATGTTGTTGAGCTGGGCGCCCCTTCCTTTGTTCCTGTCCGTTCCTTCTCTCAGTATGATTATCGGTTGCTGCTGTTGTCCTTGCATAATTTTTGCCCCCCTTTTTTATGGGTTCTGTCTAATCAATATCAGAACGTCTATATAACTCTTTCCAATTAATATCTGCGAAAAAATATGAACCATTCCGATTGTTCATTTGTTCAGCCGGTCCGCGTATTCAGACTCCAGATTGCTCTTTGTCTCCCTGAGCAGGCGCACCACCAGAACGATATCCCCTGTCTCGGAGTACAATGCCTTGTTGTCCAGGGCGGCAAATAGCATTTTGTTATGAAAAACATTCTCTACCTTGATCTGTTTGAGGCTCTTGATTGCTTCGAGCTGAGACGAATTCATCCATTGAAATCTGATTGCCTGATTCGCGGTCTTATTCCTGAATTTGGAAATAAAATTCGGCCTTGTCCAGATGTCCATTTCCGGAACGGATTTTGCAATATCCGAGTCCAGGGCCATTCTGAGATGGTACCCGTAATCAGAGTCATATTTGAGCTCGAAATTTCCGTAAATATTGCTTTTCACTGTGAGGGATTTGAAGCTTTTTTTGACCTCGTCGGGTTTGAGGTTCAGGGCTTTGATAAGTTCATAATGCTTTTTTGCCGGGCTGTATTCGATATGTATGAATATGGCAACCGCGATGAAAGCAGTCGTCAGGAAAGAGATGGCCAGGGTTCCGGATGAAGTCGCGGATCTCAAGACAAACAAACCGAGTAACATCGGCATTGGGGTAAGGATAATGGTCACAACAAGGGCAATGCGCAGTCTGTGGATGTTTCTGATGCCCCAGGGATACTGGGTTGCCGGGAGCGGCATGCAATGATCGATGATTATCTCACCCGCATCATACTCCCGAATGTGTTCCGAGTATAACTTGCGTCCCCTCTCCCGGGCCGCATCGAGTATGGGTTTCTGCTTGTTGTAAATATAGAACGTTCCCCCGAATATAATAGCCGAAAGAATAAGTGCGCCGATGAAAACATCCAGGAACATGTTATCGAACAAGTCCAGGAGCGACCAGATGATTAATAGAACGAATCCTGTAACAATCATGGCTATCATTCTAATGCCAAATATTTCGGTGTTGACGTACAGTTTGACTGTTCTGCCATCGCAGTCCATGCATTTGTCCAAAAATTCGCGAACCAGTTAATCACATTTTGGACAGTAATCCACTTCAGCCAAGTCAGCACCTTCCGTTCCTCTTCCTGCGAATTGAAACATCATGGCCTGACTATTATAAAATATTATTTGCGGCCTTTCAACCAAGTGGCAACAGATTTATGTGGCATGGCTGCAATACCCGGGATCCATGAAGGTCGCCGCCCTGTTCTCCGGAGGGAAAGACTCTACTTACGCCATATATCTCGCTCAGATGCGGGGCTGGAACGTTGCACGGCTCATCACCATGGTACCGGAAAAGGGAGAATCATACATGTTCCACGTGCCGAACATCGGGCTCTGCGACATGCTGGCGGAAGCCATGGGAATACCCCATACCGCTTTCCCGACCCAGGGTGCCGAGGAATTAGAACTGGATGACCTGAGAAAGGCACTTACTGGCCAGGGCGTTGAGGGCATAATCACCGGCGCCATCGCATCGGACTACCAGTCAACGCGGATAGACCGCCTCTGCCATGAACTGGATATGAGGTCCTTCTCGCCAATCTGGAGATGGGGCCAGGAGGCAGTATTAACCGACATACTGGCCGCCGGTTTCAAAGTCATGATTGTAGGTGTTTACGCCGACGGGCTGGGCAAGGAATGGCTCGGCAGAATTCTCGATTCAAATTCCATGGAAAAACTGAAGGCATTATCTGAAAAGAACCGCATGAACATCAGTGGTGAGGGCGGCGAGTTCGAGACGCTGGTCATTGACGGCCCAAATTTCCTAAAGAAACTGGAAATCATAGAATCCGAAACAATCTGGGACGGCTCCCGCGGGGAGATGAAGATCACCGAGGCCAGGCTGGTTCCGAAATAATCATACCTGCGGCAGTATTATCACTTTAACGGAATCCCCGCCGCCGGCCACCAGGCCGAACCCTTTCTGTGCATCAGCCAGCCCGAACCTGTGGGTTATCATTTCATCCACCGGAATGCTGCCGACGCGAATCAGTTCCAGCGCGGCAACATGGTCTGCCGGCGCTGCCGCATAGGTGGTCATCAGCGTTACTTCCTTCTTCCAGAAAACGTCGTTGATTGAGAAAGGGAATGTCTTTCCCTCGGCAGTCGGTGCGAAGAAGAGAACTGTTCCGCCCTTGTCCACGGCCTCCAGGGCTGCCTTGATTGCCGGCATTGCGCCTGTGCAGACAATGATGTTCTGCGCTTTTTTCCCGCCGTTGGCCTTGATGAGGTTGGTTACCAGATTCTCATCGGACATTATCGCATCGTCCGCGCCGAACCGCATGGCCATGTCCAGCCTGTACTCGGATATGTCTGCCGCGACGATTCTCCCAGCGCCCATTGCCCTTGCCAGGCTCACATGGAGCAGTCCTGAAATTCCTGCGCCGATTACGAACACGCTGGCGCCGTGCTTTATTGACATCTTCTTCTGGCCCCGGAGGACGCATGCCAGGGGTTCTGCGAATGTCGCGTCCTCGAAGCTCACTTTCTCGGGAATAAGGAATGTTCCCCTGTCAACATTGATGGCCGGAAGCCTGACGAATTCCGCGAAGCCGCCAGGGTGGAAATTCGTACCACCCTGCAGACTCTTGCATGCGGTATGATGACCGTGATGGCAGTAATCGCAGGTGTTACAGGGCACGTGATGCGCAGCCACAATCCTGTCCCCAGGCTTGAACTTCTCAACGCCCTTTCCAACTTTTTCGACAGTTCCGGCAACTTCATGTCCCAGCACCAGCGGGACCTTATCCCGTCGATACCATTCCATGACATCCGAGCCGCAGATGCCGCTGGCCTCGACCCGCATAAGAATTTCGCCAGTCCCGATATCGGGAACCGGCAGCTTTTCTAGTCGAACGTCCTTGTTGGAATAGTACATGGCAACCCGCATCTGCTTTGTCATGCGATGCCCTATCACGTAAGAATAGAAGAACCTTGCGAAAACATAAATAGGTAGGCAAATATCGGCAACCAATGGCAATAATCACATTGAGCTACCGGGATTTGACGGCCCTCATGGGCCAGGATATCCCCCAGGAAGAGTTACTAGCCATGCTGCCAATGCTCGGCTCGGACATCGACAGCGTTGACGGCGACGTGATGAACGTCGAATTCTTCCCAAACCGGCCTGACCTCTATTCCGTTGAAGGAGTTGCAAGGGCGGTCCGCGGTTTCATAGGTAAAGAAACCGGCCTGGCTAATTACGACATAACTCACACCGACAATGTCCTGAACGTTGACCCGTCCGTTGCGGAAATACGGCCGTTCATCGTGGCCGGCATAGTCCGGAACGTCACCATGACTGACGAATTAATCGCGTCTCTCATGGAGGCTCAGGAGAAATTGCATCTGACTCTTGGCAGGAAGAGAAAGAAAGTGGCAATCGGCGTCCATGACATGAGCCAGTTGAAGTTCCCTTTCACCTACAGGGCCGTTGAGCCGAAGAGCATAAAATTCGCGCCCCTTGGCTACACCATGGAGATGGACATGGCCGAGATACTGGAACGGCACGAGAAAGGCATGGAATATGCCAGTGTCCTGGAGGGCAAGTCCCTGTACCCGATAATCTTGGACGCGGACGGAAAGGTGCTCTCTTTCCCTCCCATAATCAACGGTAATATCACCACCGTAACTGAATCAACGACGGACATTTTCCTGGACCTCACCGGAACTGACCTGAACACTCTGAAGACGGCGCTCAACATCATCGCCACGTTGCTGGCGGAGAGGGGCGGCAAAATCGAGACAGTCAAGGTAATTTACCCCGATAACGAACTCGTACTGCCCGACCTGGCACCCAGGGTTCGCGAGATAACCGCCCTGGAGGTCAACGCACTCCTCGGCACCGATTATTCGCCGAAACTGATAGCCGAGCACCTCCGGAGAATGAGATTCGGCGCAGAAGCCAGCGGCGATAAAATTACTGTTCAGGTGCCCGGATACCGCAATGACATAATTCACAATGTGGATTTGATTGAAGATATTGCCATCAGCGCGGGTTTCGGCAACATCCCCAGCACACTTCCAAGGAGCATAACCTTCGGCAGCGAGCGCCCCCTGGAGGTTCTTTCCAACAACGCTAGACGGCTCATGTTCGGCCATTCCTACCTGGAGGTGAAGAGCCTCGCCCTTTCCTGCGAGAAAGAACAGTTCGAAATGATGCATAGGTCCGAATCATCCGCTCTCGTGAAGATACAGAACCCGATTAATGAATATCTCACTTGCGTGCGCATGACCCTGGCCCCCAGCATGATGATGTTCCTCAAGGCGAATAAGCACCGTGATTTACCGCAGAACATCTTCGAGGCCGGAAGCATAGTGTCCGGTACAAAAACGATACGCCATCTCGCGGCCCTGTCCATGCACTCGAAAGCGTCTTTCACAGAGATGAAATCCCTTGTCCAGACAGTCCTGCGGGACCTGAACATCACGTTCGAACTCGTTCAGTGCGATGACCCGGTATACATTCCGGGCCGGGCTGCGGAGATAATCGTGGCCGATAACTCAATCGGCAGCTTCGGGGAGTACCATCCGCAGGTGCTGGAGAATTTCGAATTAGGCTACCCGGTGGCAGGGTTCGAGATTGAGTTGGAACCCCCACAATCATAAATATATCGCTTGATTGCATCTTCTTTACAATTGCCGAGGTAGCTAAGCCCGGTTAGGATTCCAGGTTTCGGCCCGGAACCCCGGAATACGGCGCCGGCCTTGAGAGCCGGTGGTGCCCTGCACCACGGGAGTTCGAAGTGCCTGGGGGAAATAACCCCCAGCCCGAAAGTCTCCCCCTCGGCGCTTATTTATTAAAGTAGGCAATTGCCGAACTTCACATAGTAAATTATATAACCGAATCGGCGTTTTGTGAGAGCACTGGATTGGGTGCATCATTATGGCTTCAGGCAATAAATATGATTACATAATCGTTGAAGGCCAGGACATTGTCACGGTAACGCTGAACCGCCCGGAGATTCATAACCCCTTCGATGAAAAAATGATATCGGAACTCACGGATTTCTTCAAAAGCGTGAATCAGAATAATACTGCCAGAGCCGTGGTCATCACCGGTGCCGGCAAGTCATTCTGCGCGGGTGCGGACCTCAACTGGATGAAGAGAATGGGCCAGTATTCACACGAAGAGAATGTTTATGATGCGACCGACCTTTCCAGAATGTTCCAGGCGCTGGAGGATATTGAGATACCGGTCATTGCTAAAGTAAATGGCGCCGCTCTGGGCGGCGGCGCGGGCCTTGCATGTGCCTGTGATTTTGTCATTGCCAGCGAGAAGGCGAAAATCGGTTTCAGCGAGGTAAAACTGGGGCTGCTTCCGGGCGTGATATCGCCGTATGTCATCGACCGGGTGGGCGCAAAAAGGGCGACCCAGCTGTTCATCACCGGTGAAAGGCTCGAAGCAGAGTTGGCCAGGAAATTGGGACTTTTCGACGATGTGGTGGAGCCAGACGATTTGAACGGTGTTGTTGACCGTTTCATCAGGCAAATCATGACCGGCGGCCCCCAGGCAGTGAAAGAATGCAAGCGCCTGGCCAGGACAGGGGCGCACATGGAACGGGGCGAATTCAAGAAATACTGCATCAACGCAATTGCGATAATTCGCGCATCACCCGAGGGCAAGGAAGGCGTAACCGCTTTCCTGGAGAAACGCGAACCGAAATGGAGGCGCTGAGATGGAGATAACCAAGATACTGGTGGCCAACCGCGGCGAGATTGCGGTCCGGATAATGACCGCCTGCCAGGAGATGGGTATTTTGACCGTCGGAGTTTATTCCGACGTAGATGCCAAGTCTCCTCACGTTGAAATGGCTGATGAAACGTTCCCGCTAGGCGATCCGACGCCGTCGGCCAGTTACCTGAACATGGATAAATTAATCGACATAGCCCTGAAGAGCGGCGCCAACGCCATTCACCCCGGTTACGGCTTCCTCTCGGAGAACGCGGACTTCGCCAGGGTCTGCGCCAAGGCCGGGATAAAATTCATCGGCCCAACGCCGGAAGTCATACATGGCATGGGCGACAAGATAGAAGCGAAGCGCACCATGCGTGACGCCGGAGTGCCAGTAATACCGGGATACACCGGCGAGGAAAAGGAAACGTTGCAGGAAGCATGCCAGCGCATAGGTTTTCCAGTGCTGATAAAGGCCTCTGCAGGCGGCGGGGGAAAGGGCATGAAAATCGTCCGTTCCATGGAAGAACTCGATGAGGCCGTGGCGTCCGCCAGAAGGGAAGCGAAATCATCCTTTGGCTATGATGAGCTTCTTCTCGAGAAATATCTTCCGAAACCAAGGCATATCGAGTTCCAGATTCTTGCGGACGAACACGGAAAAATAATCCATCTGTTCGAGAGAGAGTGTTCAATCCAGAGGCGGCATCAGAAAGTCGTTGAGGAAACGCCGTCCATCGCGATTGATGATGAACTCCGGGAGAAAATGGGTCGGGCCGCGATACTGGCTGCCAAGACCATCGATTATACCAACGCCGGAACCGTCGAATTTATGCTGGACGCTGAACGTAATTTCTATTTTCTCGAGATGAACACCAGGCTTCAGGTGGAGCATGCAATTACGGAGATGACGACAGGCATCGACATAGTGAAATGGCAGATCAAAATCGCATCCGGGGAGCCGCTGACGCTGGAGCAGGAAAAGGTAACCCAGCGGGGCCATGCCATCGAATGCCGCATTTATGCTGAAGATCCTGAGAAGAACTTCATGCCCAGCACCGGCACGCTCCAGACTGTCGAACTCCCAACCGGCGTTAACATACGCCACGACACAGGCATAAGCCAGGGCTACAAGATTTCTCCCTATTATGACCCCATGATGGCCAAGCTGATAGTGTATGGTGAGGACAGGAAGGACGCGTCCAGGAAACTGGAGTGGGCACTTTCCAACTACATCGCGCTTGGCATTACAACCAATATTCCTTTCCTAAGGGCCATCGTGAAGCATCCCGCGTTCGTCAACGGTGATATCGACACTCACTTCATCGAGACATATTTCGGTTCCTGGTCATCAGCGAAGACGCTTCCGTCGGAGGTGCTGATAGCCGCGGCCATTGATGATATGAAGCATTCCGGCGTGGTCGAGGGAATGGGTGACGAAAAAACAGAGCATGAAACCGCTTCCCCATGGACCACCGTGGGCAGATGGAGAATAGACAGCTGAGGTGATATGATGGAACTGCATTACGAGCACCAGGGAAAACTGTATCCGGTCAGGATAACCCGCGACGGCGAGGCTTTCAGCATAGGTGTTGGGGACAAGTCATTCCGGGTGGAATCCAAGGAGACGAAACCGGGGTACTTTGCCCTGACCATAGACGGCAAGGTGACCAAGTGCAATATCGCAACCGAGGGCAACCAGCGCCACATTTTCATCAACGGGGACGTTTACCGTTTCAACCGCGTTGAGGCCGGTGCCAGGCCGGCAGATTTTGATAAATTGCCGTCGAGTATCACATCCCCCATCTCCGGCAAAGTGACAGCGGTGGGCGCGGTTGATAACGACATCGTTGAAGCAGGTCAGGTCCTCATCACAATCGAGGCAATGAAGATGGAATATCAGATAAAAGCGCCATACGCCGGGAAAGTGGAGAAAATCAATTTCAAGCTGGGCGACCAGGTGGACATCGGCGAACTGCTGGTTCAGATGGAGAAAACGGAGTGATAGCATGGACGCAATAGAGAGCAAGATAGACCCCAACAGCCAGGAATTCAAGGACAACAAGGAACATTACCTCAAGCTCATAGCCAATCTGAGGGAAAAGATAGAGTGGGCCAAGGCCGGGGGCGGCGAGGAACAGGTAAAGCTCCACAAGTCCCGGGGAAAGATGCTGGCCAGGGAACGCATAGACGCCATCTGCGATCCCGATACTCCGTTTTTGGAACTGAATCCGCTTGCCGCCGTCGGAATGTATGAGAACCAGGCGCCCTGCGCCAGCATAGTCACCGGCATCGGCGTCGTTCACGGACGCGAGGTAATGATGATAGCCAATGATGCCACCGTGAAAGGCGGAACTTATTACCCCATGACCGTGAAGAAGCACCTCCGGGCCCAGGAGATTGCCATGGAGAATAACTTGCCATGCGTCTATCTGGTGGATTCAGGCGGGGCGTTCCTTCCGCTCCAGGATGAAGTCTTTCCGGATCGCGAACACTTCGGCAGGATATTTTACAATCAAGCGAGGATGAGCGCCATGAAGATACCCCAGATAGCGCTGGTCATGGGCTCCTGCACAGCCGGGGGCGCGTACGTTCCCGCGATGTCCGATGAAACCGTCATGGTCAAAGGCAATGCCACAATCTTCCTGGGCGGCCCCCCGCTGGTTAAGGCGGCGACAGGCGAAATAGTGAGCGCAGAGGACCTGGGCGGTGCGGACGTACACTGCCGGAAATCGGGGGTTTCCGACCATTACACTCACAATGACGAGGAAGCGCTCCATGTAGGCCGCAACATCCTGGAGAACCTCAATCGCCAGCCCAAGGCCCACATGAAGACCAGGAAGCCGGAGGAACCGAAATATCCAATTGAAGAAATCTACGGCATCATTTCCAAGGACTCGAAGCGGCCTTTCGAAGTCCGCGAGGTTATAGCCAGGATAGTCGACGGCAGCAAATTCCATGAGTTCAAGGAGCTTTACGGCCAAACGCTGGTTACCGGTTTTGCTCACATCATGGGATACCCGGTGGGCATACTGGCAAATAACGGCGTACTATTCTCGGAAAGCGCCCTCAAGGGAACGCATTTCATCGAACTCTGCTGCCAACGGAAGATACCGTTGGTCTTCATTCAGAACATAACCGGGTTCATGATTGGTCGCGAGTACGAGGAAAAGGGAATTGCCAAGGACGGGGCCAAGATGGTTACGGCCGTCTCCAATGCCCAGGTGCCGAAGTTCACAGTGCTAATCGGCGGAAGCTTCGGCGCAGGAAATTACGGTATGTGCGGCCGCGCTTACGGGCCGCGTCAGCTCTGGATGTGGCCCAATGCGAGAATAAGTGTCATGGGTGGCGAGCAGGCTGCGAATGTCCTCTCGACAGTAAAGCGGGACCAGCTCTTCCGCAAGGGCGTGGAGATGACCCAGGAGGACGTCGATAATCTGAAAAAACCCATTCTGGAAAAGTATGAGCAGGAAGGAAATCCATATTACTCAAGCGCAAGGATATGGGATGACGGCATAATCGATCCGACGCAAACGCGGCTGGTGCTGGCACTGGGGATATCGGCGTCGCTCAATGCGCCGATAACGGACGCCGGGTTCAGTTTGTATCGGATGTGATTTACAAACAAAGACTGTATCCCAACAGCATGCCCCGGCTGTGAGGCCGGGGTTTTTAATCATTTTTCAATCGAGTGCGAATTCACCCCTTCAGATATGGACAATGTTATTACTGCTATCATGAAGCCTCGCCCGTGAGGGCGGGGTGGCAGGTACTCGCCCGGCCCTCGCTTGCTGGGCGAAATCCATTACACGGATCTTGCACAGGAGGCTTTTCTTTGTAGCTTCGCATTGTTGTGTGGTTGGCAACTCTCAGTCTGAGACTTATTGTTCAATTCAAACACTTTCACCACCCCCCACGATAAGGGTATTTATACCTTGATGAGATTTACCACGTTTATATGATGAATACAAGACAAAAATGCCTGGTATATTTTTTAAAACAATCCGGGCAATGCTCAAAAATGAAACTTTCCAAGGTATTCTTCCTGATGAGCAAGGATAAATCATTGACGAAATTCAAATTTTACGGTTTCGTTCCTTATAAGTACGGTCCATATTCATTCGAATTGTTTCATGACCTGGAAATGCTGGAAAGAGAAGGTATTATTGAAACAGATGACACAAACATTAAATTCATCAATGGTACCGTTGATTTACAAGAGGATACAATGAATATGGTCGACTTTTTTTTCGATGAAACGAAATCAATGGATGACAATGATATGGTGGAATTCACCTATGAAAAATACCCAAAATATACCATATTCAGTGAAATCAAGAAAAAAATGGCTTATAGTCGGGACGAAATTGGAATCATAACAATTGGATATGAAGGATTGTCCATCGATGAATTCATGATGAAATTAATTGATGAAAAAATCCAGGTTCTGGTAGATGTGCGAAACAATCCGTGGAGCATGAAATACGGATTCACCGGAAAATCTCTCAACATCCTTTGCGGGAAGATGGGGGTAGAATACATCGGTCTACCGGAAGTTGGCATTCCGAGCGAGTTGAGGAAGACGCTGGAAACCAAGGAAGATTACGATGCTCTTTTCAGACATTACAGAAAATTCATTTCAAAGAAAGAGAAAGAATTGGATATGCTTCTTGGACTGGGGAGAGAAAAGAAGATTGCATTGATGTGTTTCGAGAAGGATCCGGAGATGTGCCACAGGACAGTGCTGGCGGAAGAGTTGGGAAGGAGAGAGAAAGGAGTTGTAATAGTTTGACGTGGGAAAAGAAAAGAATTACCATTATCACCAAGGCATATCCTGAACCAAGCCTGAAACATGGGGATGTGGCCTGTACCGCAGGAATTACCGATGAAGGGGAATGGATAAGGCTCTATCCGATTGACATGCGACATTTCATCGGGGAGAACAAAATATCCAAATTTGATGTCATAGAGGTCATGTGCCAGAAAGACGCTGACAAGCTCGGCAGAAAGGAGAGCCACAAGGTAAGGCCAGACTCAATTACGATAATTGACCGCAGTTTAACCAAACCAAAGGTTGACTGGAATGCCAGGAACAAGATTGTACTGCCTCATGTTTCGAATTCCATCCAAGCATTGAAAGACGCCTATGAAACAGACAAAACATCTCTTGGATTAATCAAACCGACAGAATTGCTGGATTTCATCAAAACCGACAATTTGGAAATATACGAGAACAACGGATGGTCCGCCACCATGAATCTCGACGGTGAAATCATTCCAAAAGTTACCAAAATACCACACATTTTCAAGTATAAATTCAAATGCCAGTGTTGCGGAGAAAGCGAGCATAACATGCAGTGCGAGGACTGGGAACTATTCGAATCTTACAGGAGCTGGGGGCCGAGGTATCAAACCCCGGAAATTCTCTGGGAAAAGCTTCAAGATAAGTATTTCATTAAAATGCTGGAAAAAACCAACTTCCATTTTGTGATGGGCATGTACTCACAATATCCGACTTGGTTCATCATCGGGAGATATTGTCCACCGAAATAGTGGAGCGGGGTTAGCTTAAATCGGCGCACATCCTGGCCAAGCGGTTGGTTCCAGCCAACCAAATGCATCAGCGTGCCCGATTCTCCTCATCCAGTACTGCCTTCGCATCGGGCACGTACTTCAAGAATGCCTCGATCTTGGCGCACGGGTAATCCCCGCACCGCCCACAGTTCTTCACGCCCTTGGCAATGCCGCAAATCCGCATCTCGCACTCGGTGCAGTGGTGGAACTTGATGCCCGGCGTGGTGCAGCCGTTGCATTTGATGTTTTCCGGTTTGATGTCCGATTTGTACATCTCCGACCATTTGGCGGCTGTGGCTTTTCTCAGCGCCTCATCATCATTCACCGTGGCCAGGTAGGTCGGGCATTCCGTGCACACAAGTCCGCAGAAGCCGATTATTTTGTCCATGGTATCGCAAAAAGGAATTCTTTTTAAGATACTTAATTCTTCACATCAACAAGGCGTTGACTGCTGCCTTGAAAAGATTTTCCAAACCCGTTTTCGCATTTTCGGAATGGAACTCGGGCTGCCATTTCATGTCAGCCAGCGAATCGCTTATAGTCAGTATCGAACCAATCTGGACCTTGCGGTATTGGGCCACCGCGAAGAGCGCGGCGGCCTCCATTTCCACGGTTGCCACGCCATCTTTCTGATACTGGGAAACCTCGGCGGTCGTTTCCCGGTACACGGCATCTGTGGTCCAGCTGGTGCCTGTAACATATTCGATACCCAACTTGTCCAACGAACTCTTGATGCGTTTCGTCATCTCCTCCGAGGCATGGGCATACTTTGAACTCTCCAGATAATGGTGGGAAACGCCCTCGTCCCTTATCGCCCTGTCGCATACAACGATATCGCCGATCCCAATGCTTTTCTGGAGGGAGCCAGCTAGGCCAATGGAAATGAACTTGTTGATCCCGAACGCGATCTTCTCCTCCATGGTGGTGACAGCGCATGGCCCGCCAATTCCGTGAACGCTGGCAATGGCAATCTTCCCCTCAGTTTCATCCAGAACATGAACCTCTCCGAAAATCCTCGCTACAGTTGTCTTGTGGTTGGCCAGGATGAACGCAAGCAGATTCCTGTCATAACAAAGGATCAGTCCATCGGGCGGTTCAATCGTCGGGTATTGGCCTCTCTTCTTTGCATATTCCATGAAATCAGACGGACTGAACAAAGCCTTTTCGGACTGTTTGTTCGGATAGTTCGGGAACACCATAATTCTGGAAAGATGATGGACCTTATAAGCATTTTCAAACCAATTTCCTGAACTCCTTGGCGGTAAAAGCCATTAAAAACGGGTTCTGGAAAGAGCCTGCCAGGCATCCGCAGTTCGAGCAGTCCGCATTGGAGCCGAAACACCGCCTTTTTTTCCAGTTCACATCAAAATGCAGTACATCATCGCCCCAGTAGCATCTGCCGCGATGGTCCGCTTTTTCATACCACCTGAGCATGGCATCGCTGAGCAAAAATTGCTTCGGATATTTTTCTTTAACGCGCCTCAGCTCTTTCATGACTGTTTTTCTCTCATCGGCCTTGATGTGCATGGGTACTTTTACGTCTGTTCCCGATGCGCAGATATTGCACACCACGCCTCTGAACCCGTGTTTTTTGGAAAGGCGAACAACGTTCTCCAGTTCCCTGTAATTGTCCATGGTTATGGTCATGTTTATGGCGACGCGCTTATCTCCTGAATAATTCTTTAAAACTCTGTCGAATGTGTCGCGTCCGCGAATTATATCATTGGTCTCCCGCATGCCGTCCAGCGACACGAAAAGAAGATGATTGAACTTCTTCGGGATGAAAACTGTACCGTTGGTAATCACATATACAAACGGAAAAATATTGTGGGCCAGCATTAGCACGTCTGCCCTGAGGGCGGGTTCGCCGCCAACCAGCAGAACGCATCGAATTCCCCCTCTGTGAAGCGTTCTGAACCGCTTTTTCCAAACCCCCAGGGGCAATTCTTTTTTCTCGAAAACGTTCTTGCCGTGAAAGTGATAGCAATGGCCGCACCTGAGATTGCAATTGTCGGTGATGTCGATTTCAGCGAAGTATTTAATTCCTGTGAGCTTTCTCTTCAGTTCGAAATGAGCCAGGTGGGAAGCCAAAACAATCTTTTTCATTGTTTCAGATAATCGCAAACGTAGAGCGTCGGTTTCTTAACGTTCAGGATTAAATCCTCGCCTGCGGGAATCACCAGAATGTCATATTGCTTTGGTCTAACAGTCGGGTTCTTTCCAAAGCCCCAGTCAATCTCGCCGTGGAGGAAATGCATGGTCTCCCGGTTGCCTCCCACGTTGAACACGAATCTTCCCACTGGTAGGTACCCGAACGTCGAGGGCTTTTCCTTGCCCTGGCCGTTGATGACAATGCTCATGACGCCGTTGTCATACCGGTTTATTCTGCCGGGTTTCGTTCCCTCGAAGTATTCCTTCATGCCCGGAAATGCTTCGGCCAGTACTCCGAATTTTATTTTCTCGTCTGCGAACATGTTCTTGACTCTGCTGTCCATGATATCACCTTTATGGAAGGGAATATTGTTGTGTTAGATATGGTTTGGGGTTTTGTGACAAATAGCATCATTCAGGGCGGTGGAAACTGATAGAGATAATATTCAATTCCATTTTGAGAGTATTCTTTTGTCTTTTTCATGCCAATTTTCTGAGATACCCTAATTGATGGGGCATTTATTTTTCGGATAAAACTACACAAAAGCCTGGAATCAATGTTCAGGTCATTGATGGAAAAATCCCTGACCGCTGAAGCAGCTTCTGTCGCATAGCCCTGATTCCAATAAACACTGGAAAAATCATACCCAATCTCAATACATTCATTTCCTTCAAAAGTCGTGCATTCCAGACCGCAATCTCCAATTAATTTTCCATTGCTTTTCAGAATGACAGAAAATAAACCGTAGCCATACTTTTCTTGATACTGGAGATTTCTACTCACCCATCGTATCATTTGCTCTCTGGAAAAGGACTCAAAACCAAATGCTTTCATTAATTTGGGTTCATTGAATATACCCAGCATATCGTCAGTGTCTGATTCTTTCATCAGTCTCAGGTACAGTCTTTCAGTCTCAATCATTTCTTACACTCTCTAACCCTTTTAACCTCTTTATCAAAATCCGAGAGATAATTTGTATCCTGAATTTTCTTGAATGTTTCATATTCTTTGTTAGCCAGGGCAAGAGCAACTTCATGGCTGATTGTCCCTGCATTGGTAAGTATTTCATATTCGCTGAACTTCAGAAAAGCGTTCAGTTTTTCAGTCCAATCTTTCATGTACATGGGTTTATTACGAACCGCTTGCAGCTCCGCATAATCAAGATACAAGGTTACAATGCGGTTTAAATGATCAAGCTCCTGTTTATCCAGATAGTTTTTTGCTATGATAACATCACCTGGCATGATTTTACCCCCATGCCCTTTTCGCCATGATGTCAATCCCATGTTTGGCTTGTCGCTCTTGGCCCGTGCAGATATTATTTCTGCAGCGGTCTGCCCAGTAATGGCAAAGTGCAGTTTATTCTGTACTGTCGCAAAAAACTGTTTTGTGTCCTCAGTTTTTAGAGAATAATCAATAGATGTAGCATAAATATCAGTTATTTTCTGATACAGCATCCTTTCACTGGAGCGGATGTCACGTATCTCCTCCAGCAAGTCATCGAAATATCTCGTGCTGAAACGGGAGCCGTGTTTAAATCGGTCATTGTCAATCGCAAATCCTTTGTGAATATATTGCTGGAGAATTGAAATCGCCCATTGTCGAAACTGAATGCCACGTTCCGAATTTACCCGGTAACCTACGGCAATGATGGCTTCAAGAGAATAAAAATTAGTCAGATATTCCTTGCCATCCTCGGCAGTATGTGCAAAATTTGCACACACTGAATCTTTCTGTAACTCATTATCCGAAAAGATATTCTTCAGGTGCTTGGTAACAACACTTCGTTCTACACCAAAAAGCTCCGCCATTCTTTTTTGAGGCATCCAGAGATTTTCATTGACGTACATCACTTCAATATTAATTTCACCATCTGGAGTTTGGTAAACCGTTATCTGGTTGTCTGGTAGTTTTTTGTTCTTAGCCATGTATTACCATTCCTTCAATCAGGTAAAACACTCAGACGGTTATAAACAATTCCTAGAGGTGGGCGAAAGTATTGGGTTACGATGGTAGGATATATTTCAAAAATAGTAAAGATGCCAGGCTTCAGCCTGGCATTCTTAATTGCCAATATCCGAAGGATTTGGCATGCCGATGATTACCACTTCTCCCAGTACTTCCTGTCCTTTGTCGGCGGCTCCTCGCCCGGGCCGTATTCCCCGCCCCAGACATTGAGTCCTGCTGCTTCATCCTCGTCAATCTTCTTTTGCAGCATTTCCAGCATCTCTGTTTCGTCGCCGAAGCCGATGCCCCTCATCTTCTGTGGCGTCGGCACGCCGTTCGGAGTCCAGCCCCTGCGGTAATAAACTGCGTCCGCAAGTTTCTGATATTGATTTTGCCTGAAATTGTACAGAGCTTCCATCTTCCTGGGCAAGGTCATTTCCTCGACTTCTGCTGCGGGTATTCCTGCAACCTCGGCCAGGTACTTGTCATATCTTTCCTTTCTGGAGATATATTCCATGTCTGTTACCGGCCCCATTGAACGGTAGGGTATCCAGTCGTCCTTTCTGCGTCCGCGCCCAAGCCAGGCAGCCATTGCGCGCTGCCAGTTGTATGCGCGCTCGCTCTGGGATATTAGACCGTTCTTGTCAACGTTCTGTCCGGTAATCGCGTTGAAGATTTCCACATAATTCTGCACGTGGCCAGGAACTTTTGCAGGCTCACTTGTTTGCGCGTTATCCGAAGGCTCGACATCATTCCACGGGAGCTTGCACAGGCCCTGAAGCCCGAACCAGGTTCTCCACATGGGGAAGTACCAGAGCGCTTCCGCTTTATCGGCGAAAGTCGGAATCTGATTGTTCACCATGTCCATGAAGATTAGCCAGGCCTCGTCATGCTGCGGTCCCTTGAGCGTTAGACCGTAACCGCCCTGCATTGCCAGGGATTCTTTTGTAACGTACTCGGAATACTCAAGGCCCTTGCTCTCCATGCCGGTGTCTTCAATCAACTGGGCATCGCCCCAGTTCTTGGTTTTCAGCCAGTCCTTGACTCTTCTTGCGCCCTTTCCAGCAACCTGGATGAATTCGTCATCGTCTCCGGCTGCCAGGCGGTGGATGAATTGCATTACTGCATCATTGTTGCCGAAGCACAGTTCCAGGCCGCCGCATCTCTCTTTGTTGAGAATGCCGTATTCATACATCTCCATGTAGAATGCTATTGCTGTTCCGGTGGAAATCGTGTCCAGGCCGTATGTGTCGCAATAGAAGTTGAACTCAAGGACGTACAGCGGGTCCCACATGCTCATGTTTGAAGCGCACCCAAGTGTTTCATACTCCGGGCCATCAACAGTAACTTTTTGGCCCTTGTACGGTCCTGTCATTAGCTGGAATCCGTCCGATGCCTTGGCGCAGGCCATTGTGCAGCCGTACCAGCATCCGTCCGGAATAACCTGGGTCCAGAGTTTGTAGAAATGCGGAGAGAAAATTTTGTTTGCCTTCGGATGGCTGCCGAACCTGTAATTTTCAGTAGGCAGTAAATCATAAGCATCCATGATTTCCACAAGGTGGCCAGTTCCAACAGTTCGCATATTGCACTGCTCTTTGTCCAGGTCTCGCATCTCCTTGTGATAATTGGCTCCAATTTCTGCAACCTTGTCTGCGTTCACAGGGTGATTGGTCAGTCCATCGAAGTGCTCGGTCCTGGCAACAATCGCTTTCACTTTCTTGTTCCTCAGGACAGTTCCCAGGCCGCCGCGGCCGTGCTGTTTAAGTCTGGCTACCTTTCTTCGTACATCGTAAAACGATATGTTCAGACAGCCCCAGTAAGAATGCTCGGCGCCCTTGCCCGCGGATACGATTGCGACGCGCTGTCTGGCTGCCTCGGAATCCTCAATGGCATAGAAATGGGTAAGCTGTTCTGCAACCATGTGTGAATTAACTTCCACATCCGGCGCGGTCTCAATCGTTACTTTTCCCTCTTCGCCATCAATTACGATGACCACGTCTTCTGACGCTTTTCCATGCACCTGGATAGCATCAAACCCGGCGAATTTCATGTACGGCGCGAAATAACCGCCGGCATTGGAGTCGCAAATAATGTATGTTGAGGGAGAAACTGTCAAGCTAAGCGTCTTTCCAAAGCCCGGGTATTGAGTCGAGCCACACATTGGCCCGGCCGTGAGAACAAGACCATTCTCGTCGCTGTCCCAGCGTGTTGACGGGTTTATGGTATCCCAGAGCAGCTTGAGTCCGAAACCGCGGCCGCCGGTGAACTTCTGCTTCATATCCTCGGTAACCGGAACCTCGCGAATCTCGTTCTTGGTGAGGTCAACGAACAGCGTGCGGTTGGCATATCCCTTTTCCACGGCCCGCTTTTCATACTTGAACTCGGCAATAATTTTGCGGCTGGCTTTGAGCTTCTCAAGGTCCCACTCGTGTTTTGTGTTTCCAGTCTGGAATCCCTTGTTCCTGTCGCCGATGGTTGTAATGTCCTTGCTCACACATTTTCCGCCGCTCATTCGCAGACCCCCTGATAAGAATAGACTGTTTCTTCAATTTCAGCCAAATCAACTTCTTTCAACTCCAACGCGCCTTCCGGGCATGCACGGACGCATGCACCGCAGGCTATGCACTTGAACGGCGTAATGACGTTCGGAGCTTTTCTCATGACCCCTCTCGGGCAAAAACCCACACAGGCCTGGCAGCCCACGCATTTCTTCTTGTCAAGCACGACCGTCCCGCTTCCCAATCGCCTTATGGCCAGGACCGGGCACATGTCTATGCACAGGCCGCACATATTGCAGTCTGTCATTTGGAAGCCTGAGTCAGATTTAATTATCCGGATGGCGGAGTATTCTCCACCGAGGTCGTTCTTGTGATGAACGTTGGAGCAAGCTTTTTCGCATTCTCCGCATCCCTTGCACTTCTCCGCGTTGAAGACAATTATCTTGGCTGTGGCCATGCAATCACCTCAGAACTGGAAGAACACGAAGACCAGCGCCCAGCAGAATGTGGTTATTCCGGCTGCGGCTGCGTAGTAATGTTCCCTCTTGACAGTGGATACATTGAAGTAGAGCTGCTTGGCCAGTACAGCCAGCGGCAGGGAAATTCCCCCGAAGACCGCAGCGAAGAACCCGGTGCCGAATATTATCGGCAGGGCGTTGACGAAGTTGGAGATGCTGAACGTTCCCGTGGTGAGTATGGGTGTGAATATCTGGGTGAACATGTATCCAGTCACATAGATGGTAAATCCCGCGATGATTCCCACCAGCGCCAGGGTCTTGCCGCTCTTCATGAAGGACGAACGGTTCAAATCGAACATCGGCCTGTTGAAGATGATTTCGAATATCAGGCCTTCAGCCATTATGGCCAGGGCGGAGCAGATCACGCAGGTGCCAACCGGTGCCCAGAACCTGAGCATGCCGGCCACTATGGCCATACCCAGCTGCATCCACCTGATGTTGTACAATCTCCTGGTCAGGACCATCAGGCCAAGCCCGACGAATCCGCCCAGGAAGGCGCCCATGGGAACTCCGCCCATGCTGACTTCGCCCAACATGCATTCCAGCATCCCCCAAAGGGAGCCGAACAGGATGATGCCTGCAAAAACTCTGTACTTGTCCATTTTTTCCAATTAAATCACCTCTATCGACGCAAGGTCCCTGACCCAGAAGCTCTGGGTGAGTTTCGGAAACACGCTCCGGTGCTCCGTCTCAATCAGGTACCCGTTCAGAATGTCATTCCATGTTACGTCCTTTTCATACGGGTCAAGGGCGTTGAACCTGTAACCATGGGTTTCGGGATTCTCGATGCCCGCATCCAGTATCAGAGCTTCGAGACTTATGCCCTCATACTGTTCTCCGTTGGCCTCAAAAGACAGCATCTCGAAATCAGAGAATATCGCATCCCAATCGTATTCGATACCATTCACCACCAGGACATCGGGGTCGCCCTGGGGTATGAGCGTGTAAGCGTAAGCTGTGAAAGACAGGAGCAGTATTGCTACCGCAATCGCCCCGAGCACCAGGTTCAACCTCTTCGGTTCAATCATCACCCATCCATAATATCATGATTACATAAACTTTTGGTTTTTTCCCGTAAGAAAGAGGATACTGGGGGGAAATGAAACGTTATTGCATCTTTTTTGCAGGAATGTCCTTTTCAATGACGAACGCCCCCACATAATCGCAGTCCTTGCAGTGATATTTGTAGCCGGTGACGAGTCCTGCCTCGTAATACAGGCTGGCGCTCCCGCACTGGGGGCAAGTGAGAACCTTCTTCGGCCGATCCATGAATTTTTCTCCTGTATTGTGGATAGGGCGGAATCTATTAAGATGTTTCCACGTTCCAATAAATTAATCTATCACGGGCCCTTTCAAGAGAAACATGCATCTGATAATCACCTCGGCCGAGGATGTGGCCAGCATGAATATTCGCGGCAAACTGCTCGGCATGGCCGAATGGGAAGAGACCGGAATCTTCGAAGATGAGCCGGTGCTGAGCCACGGAAATTTCCACATGATTCTCATAAAGGACATCCACCTCCACAGGGAATGCCTTGACAGAGACGTGGAGAATGATACCGGCAACCGTTATGACACATTCATCTTCGCCTCCAGGCACAGGTCCGAGTCCGGCCTGCGGACCCTCACAGTTCACGCCCTGGGAAATTACGGAAATGCGGATTTCGGCGGTGAGCCTGGGAGGCTGGTGCCCACCAATCCCATGCTAATGACTGAAGCCCTTCTCCTGCTGAAGAAGCACGGCAGCGGTCTTGATTTCGGCATATCCTTCGAGACCACGCATCACGGCCCGTACCTCGAGACGCCCACCCTCTTCATCGAGATAGGCAGCGGCCCGGAAGCATGGCCGGAACCGGAACCCGCAAAGGCCATTGCCAGGGTGATACTGGAACTGGGCCAAAGTAACATCACCGGAAACGACGTTGTAGGAATCGGTTTCGGCGGGGGCCATTACGCTCCCAGGCATACTGATGTTGTGGAAAGAATGAAAATCTCCATGGGCCACATGGTTCCGGATTATGCCATTGCTCACGTCGACGGAACCATGCTTGACCAGATCATTGAGAGAACACCGGGCGCGTCTGTCGCATACTTTCACAAGAAGGCCGTGAAACAGCCGCGGAAGGGCGAGCTGACGGTACTTCTGGAAGAGCGCAATATCCGCGTGGTGAGGTCGGCAGACCTTGAACCCAGACATTGAGAATGCCCGAGGGAAAATTATAATAGCTTACTTGGTAATAGGGTGTTCTCCTTAGGGGATATTACGATGCTAAAAGAATGCAGAACACACGGATATTTCAGAGAAGAGGAATGCCCGATATGCGGTGAGCAGGGGCGTTTCCTTATGAACGAAGAAGAGCTGGACAAGCTCGGAAGGACCATGGCCGGCGTATTGCGCCATTTCCCGGAGCGGTACGGTCTTCGGATGGACAAGCATGGGTGGATAGACCTGGAAGAGTTCATAAACATGGTCCGAAAGAAGCAAAGACGCTTCAGATGGCTCAAGCCCCACCATGTGCTGGCAATCATCGATACCGACCCCAAGGGGCGGTACCAGTTCAGGGACGGGATGATACGCGCAACCTACGCGCATTCCGTTGATGTGGACCTCGACCTCCCGACCCGCGGCACACCGGACTTGCTTTTCTACCCGACCACCGAGGAAGAGAAAGATATTCTCCTGGAGACCGGCCTCATGCCGTCCGACAGGAAACGGGTACATCTCAGCAAGACCATTGAGTCGGCCATCATCGCGGGCAAGGTCCGCTGCCCCGAACCGCTCATATTCGAAGTGAACACAAAGGCAATGGTGGAGGCCGAAATAGTCATCAAGAAGGCCGGAAACACGGTCTTCGTGGTGGATTCGGTCCCGCCGGAATACCTGAGGCTCATGGAACCCGAGGAAGTGCCAATCATAGATGAGGAGCCGGGCGGAAAGAGACCGCCCGCCGAGCCCGTCGAGCCTGTCGAGCCGCCAGCTTCTGAATAGGCAATCTCCAATCAAATACCGACAATAACCATTTTAACCGGTACCCCAATCCGCACTCAGGTGGAAGCATGAAGAATTACGACATCATAGCCATAGGCAGCGGCTCCAGCATGAACATTGTTCCGGCGTACCTGGACAGAGATCCGAAATTCAGGGCGGCGGTTATCGACAAGGACGACCCGGGCGGAATCTGCCTCACCAGAGGGTGCATCCCCACCAAGATGCTGGTGTATCCCGCAGAACTCCTCCGCCTTATCCAGGAGGCGGAAAAATTCGGCATTGACGCGTCCATCAAAAAGATAGATTTTCAGAAGGTTATGGGGCGCATGAGGTCTCACATCAAACCCCAGATAGAGGGCATCCGGAAGGGGCTGGGCCATTCCGACAACATCGATTATTATCCCGTGGCGGCGGAATTCATCGCGCCGTACACGCTGAAGGTCGGCAAAGAGACCATCAAATCAAAATTCATTCTGCTGTGCCTGGGCTCGGAGATAGCCATACCCCCGGTAAAGGGTCTGGATAAGATAAAATATCACACCAGCAACACAATCCTGGAGATAAACAAACTTCCTGACACCATCGTCATAATCGGTGGCGGCTACGTCGCAGCGGAGTACGGACATTTCTTCTCTGCCATGGGCTCCAAAGTCACTATCGTCGGACGGAATCCGCAATTCCTGCCCGGTGAAGAAACGGAAATTTCCCGGTTTGCTATCGAGCAAATGTCCGGGCACATGAAAATAGTCACAAATCACGAGATAATCGAGGCCCAGTCTGGCATGCTGGGCAAGAAGACCCTCATTGCCAAGGACAGGAAGTCCGGCAAAACAGTCTCATTCACCGCGGACGAGGTTCTGGTGGCAACCGGCCGGGTTCCGAACACCGCAATGCTGCATCCCGAGAAGTCCGGAATCGAATTGGATGCCAAGGGCTGGGTGAAGACCAACGAGTACATGGAAACCACCCAACCGGGAATATGGGCATTCGGCGATGCCAACGGAAAACACCTGTTCAAGCATGTGGCCAATGAAGAATCCATAGTCACGTATTACAATGCCGTTCTGGGCAAGAAAATGCCGATGGATTACCACGCTGTTCCGCATGCGGTTTTCACCTATCCCGAGATTGCCGGTGTTGGAATGACCCAGGCAGAGGCGGTGAAAGTTCACGGTGAAACGGGTGTGCTCATCGGATTCCATAAGTATGAAGACACTGCCAAGGGCACGGCCATGGACGCCGACGGCTTCGTCAAAGTAATCGTTAGTGCATCCGACAAAAAGATACTGGGCGCCCATATTGTTGGACCGCAGGCATCGGTTCTGATACAGGAAATAATCAATCTCATGTACACCCCATCGGGCAGCATTCTTCCACTTACCAAGGCCATGCACATACACCCGGCGCTCAGCGAGGTCGTCGAAAGGGCCTGCGGCCGGTTCATGTCCGTTGCCCAGTACGAGCATTTCCAGATGCACGAACGTGGCGAGGCCCATGTGGAACCGGCGCATCATCATTAGAAAAGTACAGCCAGCTCTTTGCACAGCGCCTCGAGGAAAAGGACATCATCCTCGTCGATTGATGCCTTGGTGTGCGAGTCAATGTCCAGCTGGGCGACAAATTTTCCGTTTTTCATTATCGGTACGACAATCTCGGATTTCACCCAGGGGCTGCATGATAGATAATTTGGTTCGCTGGCCACGTCCTGGGAAACGAATGTCCTGTGGTTCATGGCAACCTGTCCGCAAATACCCTTTCCGAACGGGATTTTTATATGTTCAGTGAGTTCACCGGCAAAGGGGCCGAGCTTCAGTTCCTTTTTTCTGGAATCGGCAGTGTAAATGCCTACCCAGTCATAGTGCTCTACTTCCTCTTTCAGGAGGTGGCAAAGGGCTGTGAGAACCTCGTCCTTCCGGCCCCCGGAACTTATCCGCTTTTTTGCCATGTCAAAAAGGTCATCATATTTTCTGCTCATGTTTTCCTCCCCAGTTCATCCCAGGCCTTCAGCGCCCGACGGATGTGCGGTATGGTGATGGACCCGCCCACGATGAGGCCGATGTCCATGGTCTCCACAATTTCAGCTTCCGAGACTCCGGCTCTGTAGCATTGTACCAGGTGATAGTTTATGCAGTCATCGCATCTCAGGACCAGGGAGGCAACCAGGCCCAGCATCTCCTTCTGTTTCGCCGGCAGGGCGCCATCTTCATAGACCTTCGTGTCCAGGTTGAGAAATCTCTTCATGTTCATATCGGCCTTCTCCGTCATCAGTGTGGTCAGTCTCTCCCTTTCTCTCTGGAATTCTGAAATATCCGACATGCTTTCACCGTGAGGGTGTATGAGCATCAAACTTTTATTGTTTTCCAGGCGCCCTTCTTGAACCGCCAGGCAATGATGGCCGCACGGACGTTATATTCTATCACGAAGGCTATCCAGGCCCCCAGAACCCCGATGCCCAGCATGAAACCTATGAGCACCGCTATGGGCAACCGAACCACGAACATTCCGATTATGGAAACGTTCAGCGGCCAGCGCGTGTCACCCGCACCTCTGAGCGCCCCGGATAGGGTGAAATGTATGCCTATTGCGGGCATGGCCAGAGCCTGGAGCCGCATCCATAATGCCGCTAGCCGGACAGTCTCTGCATCGTCAACGAAAAGCCTTGCCATTGGCTCGGCGAAGATGAACATCACGATCCCGATGGCACACATGACCAGCACAGCCAGTTTGGTGGATTCCCACCCGCTTTCCTCGGCATCGTCCGGTTTCAGCGCCCCCAGATTCTGGCCGACCAACGCCGTCGCAGCCATGGCGAAACCCATGCCCGGCATGAACGCGAGACTTTGAATGCGGCTCCCTATCTGATGGCCTGCAAGTGCCGCTGTGCCGAAATACACGATTATGGCTGTGTAAAGTAAGAATCCGATTTGGAGGACGCCCTGTTCCGCGGCGGCCGGAGTTCCTATCTTCATGATTCTGCGAATCACTTCTTTATCGAACCATTTCCTCAGGGCAGGTAATTTAATCACCAGCTTTCCGGCGAAGAGCAGATACACGTATGCCAGCGCACCAACCAAGAATCCTATGGTATTGGCAATGGCCGCACCCTGCACCCCCATGGCAGGAAATCCAAGGCGACCGAATATCAGGATATAATTTCCGCAGATGTTCACCGCGTTCGTTATCAGGGCGATGGCCAAGGGTGTTTTCATGTCCCCTGCCCCGCGCAATGCCGCGCCCAGTATGAAAGAGAAGAAGCTGAATATGGTACCCATGAACACATATTTTATGTAAATCTCGCCAAGGGCATGGACCCCCGCCTCTGCGCCGAACAGACCCAATGCCTGGCCTCCCAGGAACCATCCGAACAGGGTCAGGGGGATCGAAAGCAGAATTCCAAGTACGATGCTCTGTTCCATCACCCGCCCGGCCTTTTCCCTGTCACCTGCACCGGTATGCCTGGCCACAAGGGCAATGGTTCCGGCGCTCACTGCCATCATGATAGAGTGAGACAGAAAAACCACCTGGCCGCCAAGACCGGCGCCGGCAATGGCGTCCCTGCCCAGGTCTCCGCCCAGCTGCCCGAGCATCATCATGTCAACGGTGATCGTTAGGGTATGGAGCAGATTGGTCAGTATCACGGGCCAGGTGAAGGCCACGATGTCCCGGCGGCGCTTGGAGCCGTTGGTGCTCTCGAACATTCGCACAGTTATGCATATTTTTTGAGCCTATATAAACATATGCACGGATGCGCAAGTATGCAAAATTATAAATATGCTAGCCACCTTTTGGAAATCACATGGTTGACGAGATACGGGTCATTGACGACCCCGCGGTCATCAAGCTGGTAACGGACGAAACTCGCAGGTCTATATTGGAGCTCCTCAGGCTTAATCAACTCACAGTGGCGCAGATGACCAGCATTCTGGAGAAGGACCAGTCGACCATCTACAGGCACGTGGAGAAGCTGCTCAAGGCCGGGCTGATAGAGCAAACCGGGGAAAGGAAGGACCATCACATTCCTGAGAAAGTCTATGGCCGCACTGCCAGAATCTTTTTCCTGGCCCCGGGGGTCGATGCTGTTCCGGGCAAGGACGCGCTGCTGAAGCACTGGGAACGCTCTACCGAGAAGGTTGCCAGGCTCCTGAGGCAGGTGGGTTATGAAGGCGTGGATGAGGATGCCCTGAGGGAAGCGTTCCTCGAGATAGAGAAAACTGTCTCTGCCAAAATCCGGGATTTGAAGCCGGACGATAGCCTGAATTTTTACACCATCTGGAAGCTTCAAACTGCAATAATCATGCTGGAGATGCAGAAAAATCCCGTGCTCAGGAAGAAGATAGAAAAATTTGCTGTACTGTAATTATTCCGGCGCCCTGAGCCCGAGTTCGATTTCCTTCTTTCTGACCATGTCGGTGCACTGTTCCCTCGTCAGAATCCCGGATTTGTAGCCATTGTTGAGCCATTTCTTGTAAGTCAGAATATCCACTTCCGCCTTTTTCAGCTTGCCGCCGGTGAGGGGTTCCCACCCATTGTTCGTTTCCGGGGCCGATTGCTCCGGTGCCGATTGGGCAATAATTGGTTTCGGCACAGGCTGTGGCGGGGGACTCTCGACCTTCGGTGCTGGCCTTGCAACCGGTTCCTGTACGGGCTTGGGCTGGGGAACAGGGGATGTCTTTTTGACAGGCTCAGGTTTTGGCGGTTCCGGCCGGACAACCTTCGGGACCGGTTCCGGTGAAGCTTGCGGTTCAGGAACTGGCTCGGGCTCATCCTTCTTGCCGAACGATGAGAACAGACCTTTGTTCTTTTCTTTCTTCCTCTTGCCGCGTGCCTCGATCTTTTCGAGGTCGGCGTACATGTCCTTTACCATGTCTTCCCTTTGCGCTGTAATATATCTACTGTCTTATAAATTTATTGGGTGTTTCTTCGGGTAACCATTCATGCCCCGGATTAATATATCCGTTCCTCATACAAGTGTTCATGCTCAGGCACCTCAAATCCGCATTCGATCTCGGGGCTCTCAGGAAGAGGCTGGCCCTTGACCTGGCAAAAAATTCCGGATTCCTATGGAGGGCGTTCCACAGCGGAGATGTTTTCAGAATTTATTCCGTCGGGGACATGGGCGCAACCATGGCCATAGAAGATTCTGAGAATCATCTTATATTCGCAGGCGATTGGTCGGAGACAGATATTCCGGACGAACTGCTGCCGGTGAAAGGCGCATTTGTCTCGGCCAGCCCACTGTCGGCCATTGAAAAACTGAAGGAACATTACGAACCTGTCGGGGAATGGCCATGCTGGCATTTTCTGGCACCGGTCGGGTACGGTCCCGGAGAATGGGACGAACTGGGCCCGTTGAAAGACGGTGACGTTTCCTATGTTGCGAAGTTCTGGGAACTGGGCGGGGATGACCGGGAGGAACATATCCGGGACTGCGTGAAGCGATTCGACAGTGCCTGCGTGAGAATTGACAGCAAACCAGTATCATGGTGCGGTCTTCATTTCGAGTTCGACGGCGTGGGGAATCTCGGGTTCGCCCATACCCTTGAGGAGCACAGGAGGAAGGGCCTTGCCCGGACGGTCACAAAGGCGCTGGTCAACCGTCTCGCGACCAAGGGTTCCAGGGCCACGTCCGATGTGATAAAGGACAATGCGGCCAGCATAGCCGTGTGCAAGTTAATGGGCTTCGAGGTCATAGGAGAATTGGCCTGGGCGGATTTCAAGCGAAAAGATTGATAATGTCCGTTTCCGAAACCAATATATAGTGACCCTTCTTTGCACGGATGCTCTTTCGAGCCAATGACTGATGAGTCCCCTCTGGCTGTCGCCCGGGGGAGATGAAGGAGGAATTGAAATGGCAAAACCCATGTATGTAAGATTTGAGATGGAAAAAGAACTCGTGGACAAGACCTACCAGCTTGTGGAACTGTCAAGGGACACCGGTAAGCTGAGAAAGGGAACCAACGAGGTGACAAAACTCGTGGAAAGGGGGACGACCAAGTTCGTCATCATAGCGGAAGATGTTCAGCCTGAAGAAATACTGGCCCACATGCCTCTCCTGTGCGATGACAAGAACATCCCGTATGCCTATGTGCCCAGCAAGCAAGAGCTGGGTGTTGCATGCGGACTGGAGAAGCCCACTTCCTCGGTTGCGATTATGGACGCCGGCAAGGGAAAACCTCTCATGGAAGAGATTGCCGGAAAGGTAGCTTCACTTAAGAAGTGATTTCACCAGGGTGATTGAAATGATGAACGACAGCATACCGGCCGAGATAGTGGAAATCGTAGGCCGAACAGGTATGACCGGGGAAGCAGCCCAGGTCAAGGTAAGGGTACTGGATGGCAGGGACAAGGGCCGCATCATCACCAGAAACGTCATCGGGCCCGTGCAGCTTGGGGACATACTCATGCTCAGGGAGACCCAGAGAGAAGCCAGAAAGCTTGGCATGAGGTAAGTGGTAACATGGTTGAGAAAAGGAACTGCTCCTTCTGCGGAGAACCGATAGAACCGGGCACCGGCAAGATGTACGTCAAGAAAGACGGCTCAGTATTCAATTTCTGCAGCAATAAATGCAAGAAAAATAACGTCGGACTTGGACGCGTTCCCAGGCGAACCCGCTGGACAAACAGATACGGCGAGCTGAAGGCCAGCGCCCTCAACAGGCAGAAGGGCCCGGAAGAACCGAAACCCGAGCCGGAGGCAAAGCAGAAAAATAAGGCACCGGCCAAAAAAGCACCTGCCAAGAAAGCCGCACCCAAGAAGAAAGAAAAATCCAAGTGATGGGCGATATCATGGAGCGCACTTTCGTCATGGTCAAGCCGGACGGCGTCCAACGCGGGATAGTGGGTCAGGTCATATCCAGATTCGAAGCCAAGGGCCTGAAACTTGTAGCGGCAAAGTTCATGAAAATTGATTCGGAACTCGCGGCCAAGCATTACGGCGAGCACCTGGGCAAACCTTTCTATGAAAAACTGGTCGATTTCATCACTTCGGGACCGGTAATGGCCATGGTCTGGGAAGGTACGGATTCAATATCGGTCGTCAGAACCCTTGTAGGCAAGACCAATCCCAAGGAAGCGGGCCCGGGCACAATCCGCGGCGATTTCGGCATGACCACCGGCCGCAACATAATTCACGCTTCCGATTCGCCGTCAAGCGCGGAAAGAGAGATAAACCTGTTCTTCGACAGGTCAGAAATACAGAAGTATACCAGAATCGACGAAGTCTGGCTGTACGAATGAACATCCCGATTTCGGGATGTTCCATCTTCATTTTTATCTTAATCCTCTGACGGCCATGTCATCCACATATTCCGAGCATACGTCAGCCATGTCAATGATTGTTTCATTATCATAGGGCTTGATTTCCCTCAGGGCCTCGTCCAGCGCGTGATAGGGGACGAATTGCTGCAACACGTACTTTCCGCCGCCCAGGAATTTTGCGATTTCGACCACATCCTCCATGGTGTGGATGCCAGGAACCACCGTCGTCCTGAACTCGTGGCCCACGCCGGAATTCCTGATGATGTCGATGGACCTCTTCATGGCCTCAACGTCCGTTTCAGTCCCCGCAGCCCTGGCGTAATCGCCGTTCGGGGGCATTTTCACGTCCATTGCAATGTAATTGATGAGCTTCTTCTCCAGCAGATCCGCCAGAACATCCGGGAACGAGCCGTTTGTGTCCAGCTTTACCAGCAGCCCCATGTCCTTTACCTTGCGGAGCCATTCCTCCAGGTCCGGCTCCATAAGCGGCTCTCCGCCGGTGAAACATACGCCATCCAGGAAATCTCTGTGCTCCTCCAGCAGTGCCTTGATGTCCTCCCATGATTTTTCCGGATAACGTTCCGGGTTATCCATCAGTTCCCAGTTATGGCAGAACGGGCATCTGAAATTGCAGCTGGGCGTGTACAGTACCATGACGACCTTTCCGTCCCAGTCGAGAAATGAAACTTCGATGATGCCACGAATCATGCGCCGGGATAGTTGGAAGGGTGATTAAAATTTACCGTTCAACGCACAATCCTGGTCCCGGCCTTGCCCGCATGGCTGGGCTATCTCTTCATTATTCCACTAACACTCACCGCACAATCCTGGTCCCAGCCTTGCCCGCATGGCTGTGCTTTCTCGGCATTTTTACAGTAACACTCACCGCACAATCCTAGTCCCAGCCTTGCCCGCATGGCTGTGCTTTCTCTTCATTTTTGCAGTAACACTCACCGCACAATCCTAGTCCCAGCCTTGCCCGCATGGCTGTGCTTTCTCTTCATTTTTGCAGTAACACTCACCGCACAATCCTAGTCCCAGCCTTGCCCCGCATGGCTTCCACCAGATTCTCGTGACTGGCGATGACGGCTTTCTTGCCGCCGCTCTCGATGAATTCTATTGCCGATTCGATTTTCGGTCCCATGGAGCCCGGCGGGAATTGCCCGTCCTTCAGGTGTTTCTTTGCCTCTGCGACTGTGAGGATATCCAGGTCGACGTAATCCGGCTTCCCGAAGTTCAGGGAGACCTTGTCCACGCTGGTGAGAATTATCAATTCGTCAAGATCAAGTTGCTGAGCCAGCTTGGATGAGGCATAATCCTTGTCGATGACTGCCTCGACGCCGTCAAGCGTCCCGTCCTCCAGCTGAATAACAGGCAAACCGCCCCCGCCGCAGGCAATGACTATCTTGCCCTTGGCCAGTAAATCGCCGATGGTATCCTTCTCCACTATGCGCAACGGTTTGGGCGACGGCACAACGCGGCGCCAGCCCCGGCCCGAATCTTCAATGACGGCCCACTTCTCGGCCTTCGCTATCTTTTCAATGTCCTCTTTCGAAAAGAACTGGCCAATGGGTTTTGTGGGATTCTGGAATGAGGGGTCGTCATCGTCGACGACGACCTGGGTGATTATGGTGACAGTGTCTTTTCTCACGACTTTCGATTTCTTCACCGTGTTCTGCATCGTCTGCTGGAGCATGTATCCCATGCTTCCGACAGTCTCGGCGACGCACATGCCCAGCGGGTAAGGCGGGAAAATCTTCCTGGCGTTCTCGTGCCGTCTGATGGCATGGCCCACCTGGGGTCCGTTGCCGTGCGTGATAATAATATCATAGCCCATTTCCACAACTTTAAGCAGCTTGGCGCAAGTCTCCCGCGCATTCGCGAACTGCTGGTAGATATTCCCTTCCTCGCCCTTCTTGATGAGTGCGTTACCGCCTATGGCGATGATTGCTGTCTTCATGAATAACCCCCTTTTAAGAGAAACACTAAATCCTGGACGGGCTATTTAAGGATTGCCCACTCTTGGGAATCGGGAATCCTGGTTGGTTATTGAAGCGTTGGGAATCGGTGGCAGGTTCAATGCTGTTTTTGGCAGCCATTCCGTACGATTCCCCATTCCCTTGCAACCTAAATCCATCCACATTCCCCAGTTCCCTTGCAACCTAAATCCATCCAATTCCCCAGTTCCCCGCCCTCTCATTTCTCAGACACCGTTAACATTTTCAACATATGCACGGCCAGTGTCTCGAAGAATATCCGTTTCTCGGTAATTTTCGCAATTGAAAAACGTTCCCTGGCCTTTTTCAGGACTTCCGTCTCGGACTCGGACGAGGTCAGCAGGTATATCCTCCCACCTGGGGCAAGGAACCTGGGAGCCACTTCCAGAAATCTGGCCGATATCTCATGACCCTTCTCCCCCCCTACCAGGGGTCTTTTTTCGGAATCGGTAAGCCCCTCGGAATCCTGGCCGGAGAGGTACGGCGGGTTGAAGATGATCGCATTGAATTTTTCGTTAATATTTTCGAACAAATCCGATTCGATGATTTCCATTGCCAGTCCGTTGATTTCGGCATTTTCCCGGGCACATTTCACCGCATCCGGGGATATGTCCGCAGCAGTGGTCCGGCACCCGGCCTTGGCGCAATGGAGGGCAATGATGCCGCTTCCCGTTCCCATCTCCAGGACACGCTGGCCCTCGCTAACCTCAACTGCGGATAAGAGCAGGTAGGTGTCCTCGGCGGGGGGGTAGACACGGGCACATGATTCTATCTGGATTGTGCTGTCGGAATCCACGGAACCGAATTGCTACCGGATTATATAATTCGAACGTTACCTTTAAATCAAATCTGCGATTAAAGCCAATAGATGCTTGAATACATTCCGATACCGGCCATCATTATCGGCTCGTTGGCTTATGCCTGGTGGCGAAAAGCCTATCTCACCCAGGTAATGGTGATAGCCAATTTCTTCATCTTCATCTATGTTTTCGTTCTGGATAACATGGCGAGCCCCCTGCACAATGACATGATTAACGCATTCACTTTCATGCCCTCGAAGTTCGGGGACCCGCTGTACATCCACACGATTTTCACTTCCATGTTCATGCATGCCCATCCGTTCCATCTCATCGGCAACGTTCTTGTTCTCTACCTCATAGGACTTCCCCTGGAGGAGCGCATCGGCTCGAAGAACTGGGGGATAATCTACCTGGTCACGGGAATTGCGGCTACCATGCTGTTCTGGCTATTCCACATGTCAGCCTATACATATTTGCTGGGCGCCTCCGGGGCCATATTCGGCATCGGAGGGGCGCTCCTGATTCTGTATCCCAGAGACAGGATTCCCATGTTCCTGGGCCCCATTTTCAGCATGAGGGCGCCTGTCTGGGCCGCCGTCGGGATAATGTTCGTAATGGAAACGATACTGGTGGCCATGGCCGTGGATGACGGGACAGCGCACATAGCCCACGTGGGCGGCATTGTCTGCGGCATATTCCTGGCGCCGATATTGGTCAGGAAAGCGACCTTGAAAAAGAAAGCCTACCTGGATTTTGACCTGCTGAGAAAGATGGCCCTGAGACCGGAAGATTTGCAGGTGCTGGAGAAGATAGAGAACGAAACGGAACCGGACGTGCGCAAGGCTTGGCTTGAGTTCTTCATGAAGGAAGCGGCCAGATGCCCGAAATGCCGCCGCCGCCTCGGGGAAAGCTATGCCAAGGACGGGAAGAACCCGGCGAATGAAAAGATAATAGAATGCGCCTGCGGCCAATCATACGATATCTGGAAGTGAGCACATGTACGTCGGCGTTGATGATACGGACTCGACGGAAGGCATGTGCACAACCTATCTGGCTACTGAACTTATCAGGGAATTTTCTGATTTCGATTTAATAGGATTTCCAAGGCTGGTGCGGCTTAATCCCAATGTCCCCTGGAAGACCCGCGGGAACGCGGCAATCTGTGTTCGTCTGGGAAAAGGCACTGGCAACCCCAGGGTCATTGGCAATATTGACGGCAAGGAATTGGTCTGCTACGGTACCGGCAGAGACGCTGAACCGGAGAAAGCGCATTTCAAAAGGGCTACCGCGCTGATAGAGAGGCTGGCAATGTTTGAGGACCCCAAGACCAACCCCGGCCTGGCAATATCGGCTCACAAGCCACCTGCGGACCTGTACTGGAAGGCTGTGAGAGAAGTCGTCAAACTAGGGCCGCACCTGGAACACGCCAACCCCAAGTTCTGCCACGGCTGGAAGAACCGACGTGGACTCATCGGCGCGGTATCGGCCATGGCCTGGCGTCCGCTCGACCGGACGTATGAACTGATTGCCTACCGGGAACCGAAAAAGTGGGGCACCCCTAGGAAGGTGGAGGCGGCCAGCGTCATCGCCATGGATAAGAAATTTCCGGGCACGTTCAATAATTATGATTACGAGGAAAAGCACGTTGCCTTCTCTCCCAGCTCACCCTGCCCCATTCTTTACGGCATTCGCGGAAATGCGCCGGATTACCTTCCGGCGGCCATGAACACCGTGAAATCGGAAATAATCGGTCGTTGGCTCATATTCCTCACCAATCAGGGCACGGACGATCACATAATCAATGCCAGCATCTCCAATTTGCGTCCGTTCACGTCCGCCAGAATTCGTGGGACGATTGCCGGCATGCCCAGGATAATCGGGGGCGGCCATCTCATCTTCCCCATTACCAACGGCAAGAAAACTGTCGATTGCACCGTCTACGAGCCTGCGAAGAACTTCCGTCATGTGGGCGAGAAACTTCGGCCAGGCGATGTCATAACGGTCATGGGCGCAGTCCGGGAATCTCCTTTCACCATAAACGTGGAAAAGCTGTTTGTCGAGGAACTGGCCACTGTTATTGAAAAGAAGGCCAACCCCCTCTGCGGAAAATGCAACAAGCGCATGAAATCCGTCGGAAAAGGCCAAGGCTACAAGTGCGCCAGGTGCGGGAAGAAGGCCAAGAACTCCGATGCGGAATTTGAGGTGCTGGACAGAGGCCTGAAAACCGGCTGGTACGAGCCGCCGGTGGGCGCCAGGCGGCATATATCCAAGCCGCTTAAACGCGGATAATTTCCGATATCTCTTTCATTACATCGGACCGCTGTTTCAGGTATCTGGCCTCATCCCCGAAATAATCCGGGGCCGCAACAGGATGTTCAAACTCAAAATCATAAATAACGTCCATCAGCACCAGGAATTCCGGCGGCAGCGGTTTCAGCCCCCTCGGGTAATGCCTGATCCCTGCCAGCATCTCCTCTGCCATGTCCGGGCCGAGCCTGTCGTTCGCCGTTTCCAGTATTGCCGAGAGCAGCCGCCTGACCAGCTCCCAGAGGAATCTGTGGGCCCTGATGTCGACTATTATAAATTTGCCGCGCTTCGAGAATTCTATGGAATCTATAGCCAGTACGGTGTTCTTGTCTGCGTCCTTTTTGGAAAATACCCTGAAATCGTGTTTCCCGGTGAAGTATGCCGCGGCCTTTTCCAGCTCATCTGTCGGCGGCAGCCCGTCGGCTTGAAAAAAGTAACGATACCATCTCTGTCTGGCATGTCTCGGGTTGAAATCGTCCGGGACGTCTGCGATGCCGTGGCAGACAATCCCCTCCAGGTTGGAATTCAGCGCCTTGAGTATTGCATCGCCCCTGAATTCCGTGTCCAGTGCTATCACGTTGCCCGCGGCGCTGACGCCTCGGTCGGTCCTGCTTGCGCCTTCCAGTCTGCTCTTTCCGACGCTCTCTATCATGCCAAGGAACTTCATGGCTTTTATGATGTCCCCTTCCACGGTTCTTTTCCCTGGCTGTCTTGCATATCCGTCGAACTTCGAGCCATCGTAGGCGAACTTTATGGCATATCTCATTGGCCGGTGAAGGGCTTATATTTATAAATCCGATTCTATGGGGAGGCGATGCCCGAATACATAGTCATCCTGATGGAGCCGAAATTTCCTGGCAACATAGGCTCGGTAGCCAGGGCCATGAGCAATTTTGACCTGGGACACCTTGTGCTGGTCAACCCGTGCGAACTGGGGGACGATGCTTACCGGTATTCCAAACACGGCCGCTACATCCTGGAGAATGCAATGGTCGTCAATGAGCTCAGTGAAGCACTGGATATGGCGGACATCATTGTCGGAAGTACCGGAAAGCCCACAGACAGCAACAGAAAGTTTCTCAGGGAACCGATAACCCCGAAGCAGCTGGCAACTTTCATGGCCAGTAAAACCGGCCGAGTTGGTTTATTATTTGGTCGCGAGGACAGGGGCCTGCTCAATGAAGAGCTGAAGAATTGCGACATTCTGGTGACAATTCCCACTCACGAGATTAATCCGATTCTGAACCTCTCCCATGCCGCGACAATCCTATTCTATGAACTGTTCAGCCCCCCAAAATCAACCAGAGTGAAAACGTTTGCCGGTTCCAAGGAAAAGAAGGTCATGAACAAACTTTTTGCCGACCTTCTGGAAGAGATAACATACCAGCCCTACAAGAAAGAGAAGACCAAGGTAATGTTCCGCAAGATAGTGGCAAGGGCCGGGCTCTCGTCGAACGAATTCCACACCCTGGCCGGCGTTTTCAGCCGGGCCGTGAAGGTCGTGAAGCGCCTCAAACAGGAGAAGTAAACTTCCAGCCCTGGCAACAAACGCCAGCCACTTTAGGGGCTGGTAGTTTACTCCTGTATCAGCTTTCCGCCGTTCATCATGACCAGCGGGTTGAACGTAGCGAAATCAGCCTGATGGATGAACACTGTCTCGATGCACTGGGGTGCGCCCTCGCCCTCCTTGGCGTGGCATGCTATGGTGTTGGCTATCTCGTCAGAAAATCCGGCCATCTTGACCATGACGGTTCCGGACACCGGATGCCGGAGGCATTTTCCTGCATGGCTCTTCCTGTACCCGCCCTTTCCGTCCGGCTCTGTCTCCACCAGCTTTCCTATGTCATGCAGCAGACCGCCGACAATCAATCGGTCCATGTCTATCTTGTAAGGCATTTTCCTGTAGGTGTCCAGCTGGGCCTTGGCGAGTTCCATTGCGCCTCTCGTTACGGCGATGGTGTGCTCTATGAAATTGATGCCGTAAGTCTCTGTCAGAAGAGTGTATGGCATCTTCTCCAGTTGCTTGACAGTGGTCCAGCCGCCCTGCTTGCATCCGTCGACCCATACCTTCACGGTCATGTCGCGCATCTTCTTGTTCTTTATCTGTTTCAGATACGCTCCGAAGAGCTTTTCAACGTCTTTCTCGGTAATCATGTTCACACCTTCAGCATGCCCATTGCATCGTCAGTTTTCTTTATGGATTTCAGCTTGTCTGTTTCCAGTTCGCACATGGCCCTTATGCAGTCTATGTTTTCCGGTATCACGTCGCTCTCCTGATGTATCGCCTGGGAGTAGTACAGCATCCTGCCGAAATCCTTCACGTTCTCGTCCCGGTCATTCACTGCATGAACGCCGTCCTTCCAGACTGCGATTTCAAACAAATCGCCTCTCTTTCTGCCCGTGTCCTTGGCCCACTCCATTACCTGGGCGGTGGATTTTATGCCGTTGGCAGTGCTGAAGAACAGTACTCTGGGGGTCGCTGCCCAGATGTCCAGAACTTCCTGGCTGCTCACTTCCTTTTTCAGCGTGACAACCACTGTGTGCAGATGCATCAGAGTGGTTGGAACTTTCACGGCCATGGTCTGGATTTTCAGGCCCTTCATGACCGTCTTAACGTCCGGTCCGTGGTGGCTGGGCACTTTCACTTCCGGCTCTATGGCATTTATCGGCCCGGTCTTGGTGTCCCAGGGGTCCGCAGCCCTGCGGATCATGACGGCTTCGACGTTCTCGATGCCGATTTTCTCGTTGATCGGGTAAAGAGTCCGGCACAGCCCCGTGGTGTTGCAGGAGACCACTCTGGCGAACTGCTTGCCTATTGCCTCTTCGTAATTCGCCATTGCATTGAAAGATAATCCTGTAAGTGCGTGTTTCTCGCCGCCCTGCCAGATGGCCTTGACGTTGTGTTTCTCATAGAGCGTTTTGTAATCTGCCTTCTTGGGAGTGCAGTCAATCACTATGTCTGCCATCTCCAGTAGGTCAGTGAGAACGCCTTCAACCTTTATTCCGGCATTCTCCAGGTCCGGAATGTTCTCCTTTGAAGCGGCGTAGAAGGGGTAACCTTCCCGCATTGCATCCGTGGCCTCGAACGTGGGGCGTCTCTTGACTACCCCGACAATCTCCATGTCATCCTGCTGGCGCACGGCATCGGCCACGCGCTTTCCGATTGTTCCGTATCCGTTGATTGCAACTTTCACAGGCATTTGCTCACCGGCCCGGAATAGGATTTCATGTTTATAATCTGTATGCATCCGCCCTGAAATTGTGTCCTGATTTTCCGGGTTTCACGAACATATTTATAATCACCCGCCATTCCAAAGAACGGAAGTGAACCCATAACACAGGACCAGATACCCCTCTATTTCTACGACGGAAAGCAATGCGACCCGAAAAAATGCTCCGGACGGAAGCTGGCCAGGTTCGACCTTGCAAGACAGGTGAAAAATCTCAATAAGCTACCGTTCGCATCGCTGGTCCTCATGCCCACCACCAGCAAGGTCATTTCAAAGGACGATCTGGATGTCGCCAGGAAGTCCGGCATCGCAGTTCTTGACCTTTCCTGGAAGGAGACAGGGGATGATTTTCCTACCGGAATAAAATCATCCAGGCAGAGGGCGCTACCATTCTTAGTTGCCGCAAACCCAGTGAATTACGGAAAGCCGTTCATCCTCTCCAGCGTAGAGGCGTTCGCAGCAGCGCTCATAATCCTGGGCTACAGGGAACAGGCCGAGATGCTCCTCTCGAAATTCACCTGGGGCCACACCTTCCTGGAACTGAACAGGGAGCCGCTGGAGGAGTATGAGAAGGCGGAGGACGCGGCCCAGGTAATCGAGGCGCAAAACCTTTTTGTGTAGTGGCGTGGCTGGCTGGGGGCGCGCGGCCGTCTCCCAATTGTCGGCTTGATGGGGTGCCGTCGTCACCCCGCCCTTACAGGCGAGGTTTGACAGTTGAAGAATGCAAAATGCATCATTTGTTTGGAAGAATATCACTTGATGCCAGAATAGTATAAAACCCCGCCCTCACAGGCGGGGCATGCTGCATGCCAAATGACGTGCTGGCTTGTATGTCGAGGTATGGGGATGTTGCGGACCATCTTTCCTGAAATAGCGCCGACCAAAAAAGCGCCCCCCACACCGCTCATCCCCATCATGCCCCGTCTGAATCCCTTCTCATTTTATCTGGAGGGCGGGGTACCCGCCATCGAATCCATAAAATTCGATGTCGTGTGACACGATTACCGCATCATTCTTTAAAAGCCCCGTCTGAGCGAAGCGAAGGGCGGGGTTAGCTTAAACCGGCGCACAACCCGGCCCCAGGGCTCCGGCACCGGCCAACCCCCAAGCGGCCGCTTCCAGCCATCCCGGCCAAGTCCCTGCCCCCGTACTTTCGCCCACCCCCTCCGCTTCCACATATACCCTTCCGCGTATTTCTCATCTCAAGGGCAACAGGGGAATAACCCCGCCAAAACCCTTAAATACCTTCAATCCTATAAATGGGGCATATGTCCTATAAATAGGATTGAATGATACCATGAAACTCCACAACCTTCTGGACGATACGGTGGACTCGAAATCCAAGATCAGAATACTCCGGCTGCTGTTCAGGTTCCCCGAACGCGAGTTCACGGAAAGGGAGATTGCCGGGATGATAGGCATGAGCCCGAACACGGTCAATCTGGCGCTGAACGACCTGCGCAAGACCAATGTGTTTCTCTACAAGCGTCTGGGGCGGACGCATTCGTATCGGTGCAGTCCGGATTCCGCGCTTTTTCCCCTGTTCTCGGAGTTATTCGGGAAGGAAAAGCAGGTTCGGCAGGATATGCTTGACCTGATGAAAGAGAAATTGGACGGTCTCGGCACCTGCGTCCTGTTCGGAAGTTTTGCCAGGGCGGAGGAAAAGTACGACAGCGATATCGATGTGCTTATCATCACCGGAAACAGGGCCGAGGCCGAGGCAAGGTCGCAGAATCTTGCCGAGAATTTGCTTCGCATATTCTCTGTTTCGCTTGCATCCGTAATAATCTCGGAGGAAGAATTCATGACAAGGCGCCAGACTGGATTTGTCAAGGAAGCGCTTTCCGACGGGATTGTGATTGTGAAAGGCGGGGTGGAGATTTGACATGGCGGAATTGAGAACCAGAGCGGTGGACCGCCGGTTGTTCAGGAATTATCTGAAAAAAGCTGATGAACATTATGAATCCATGAACGCAAACTATGACAGCGAACTATGGAATGCCTGCGTGGTGAATGCCATCCATTGCGCGATAAATTCCGCGGACGCTATCACGGTGTTTTACCTCGGATTCAGACATGCAGGCGACAGGCATCAGGATGTTCTCCAGTTATTTCAGAGATTGGAAATCGAACCGAAAGAACTTGAGAATAAAGGCCAGCAATTAACCTCTCTTCTCGCAATCAAAAATGCGGCTGAATATGAAGAGCGGTTGATGGACCGAGAGGATACGGAGAATGCAAAAAAAGCATGCAATAGATTCCACAACTGGGTAAAGGATAAATTAGCATAAACTATCGTCTGGAATAGCGCCAGGCCACCCCCAGGGCTTCGGCACCGGCCAATCTCTTGAAAATCCCCTACATCGTTTTCTGCAGTTCCGGCGGCAACAGGTTGGGTATTCCCTCCTGTATCAGATAATCGAACTTGCATTTCTTGCAAGTAAGAAAACCTGCCAGTATTTCGACGTCGTTTTCCTTTTCCGCTTTGAGGGAAAGGGCTTCCTTGCAGACAGGGCAGCATATATTATCAAGCATCTGGTGCTTCATGTTATCCGGCATACCATGGGAAACGGTGTTTAAATGCATTTCTGTCAGGGAAAATTACATTAACTCACGCACATATTCCCTCACGGGGCGATAGTATGTCCGTTGAAGAACTGAAGAATCTTGATGTCACGTTGAGCATAAAGGGAACGACCGAGGCCATTCTGAAGGCCATGAACGCACTGACCGGCGGTGCCGGCGACGGTGCGATACTGGACGTCATCCGCCAGAAGCTGCTGGAGGTCGACGAGGCCTTCGAGCGTCCGCTGGATTCTCCTGAAGTCTTCTCGAAGCTCAAGGGCACAGCCCAGAAGGCAGGAAAATCCGAACTGGAGGCGTACTGCCAGGAACAGATTGACATGATTGCAGCCAACGAATTACACTTCAAGGGCTACACCTGGATGTTCTACGGCGACTGTGTGAAAGCTACGGAACTGCTGGGAAAGGCTGCGAAGCTCGCGCCCAAGCACCCCCTGGCTGCCAAGGACCTGAAGACCGCCCAGAACCGCCTGGACAAGGCCATGGGCGAACTCTCGAAGGCGGAAGCCCAGATTGACAAGAACCCCGGGAAATCGGACGCGTGGACCAAGAAGGCCGTGGCGATGGCTGCCATGGGCAAGCTGGAGGAATCTCTCCAGTACTTTGACAAGGCCATTTCCCTGGACCCGAATAATCCGGACGCGTTGGGCAAGAAAGGCGCCGTCCTGGAGGGCCTGGGCAGGTTCAGCGAAGCGATTCCGTTATTCAACCGTGCCCTTGAGATAAAACCCGCAAGCCAGATTGCCAAGAAAGGTCTCAATTTAGCAGATTACTTCACATCCGGGGAACAGTGATTCTGGCAAACTACAGATAGCTCTGCCAATAAATTATGGCAATTTGATATAGCTGATACAGGAACAGATTATAACAGCCAGTTAGAAAATCAAATCTGTTATTGCGGGATTATAACTTCTGAAGACTGACCACTTACATAAAAACCTATATATAGAGTATGCTGCTACATGACGCCCCAGCGCCTTGGCTTTGGGAATTCCACTGTCAGAGCAGATGAAAATTCAGGAAGGATATATATGAAGCTTCCAAGAAAAGTGAACATGTACTGCCCCAAATGCAAGAAACACACCGCCCATGATGTCGAGAGGGTGAAGAAGAAGCAAACGAGCGAGCTCAAATGGGGTCAGAGGCGTTTCAGGAAAGTCACTGCCGGTTACGGGGGTTTCCCCAGACCGAAGCCCGAGGGCAGGGAAAAGCCGACCAGGAGAGTGTGGCTCAGGTACAAGTGCAACGTATGCAAGAAGTACGTTCAGCCGGCAGCCATCAGGGCAAAGAAGTTCGAACTTACGGAGGAGTGAGCATGACCAAGCCAAATGAGACAAAGGATGCCAAATTCGTAGAGGTTAAGTGCAAGGATTGCGATAACAAGCAGATCATTTTCGTCAAATGTGCCACAAAGATTCAATGCCTGGCATGCGGTTCTACACTGGCAAAGCCCACCGGCGGAAAGGCCGACATCAAGGGCGAAATTGTTGAGGTTGTTCAGTAATGGAACCCGAAACAATCTTCCCGGAAGAGGGCGACCTTGTTGTCTGCACCGTGAAGAGTGTGAGGAATTTCGGGGCCTTTGTCGAACTCGAGGAATACCCGGGCAAAGAGGGCTTCATCCACGTTGCGGAAATCGCCACCGGTTGGGTCAAGCGGATGAGTGATTATGTCCGTGACGGCCAGCGCATAGTCTGCAAGGTAATGAACGTTGATTCCCAGAAGGGGCATATCGATCTTTCTCTGAAGAAAGTGAATTCACATCAGAAGCGGGAGAAAATTCAGGAATGGAAGAACGAGCAAAAGGCCACAAAATTGATAGAGATAGTGGCCGAGCGCCTCGGCATCACAGTACCGGATTTCAGAGCCAAACACAGTCCGGAAATCATCGACGAATTCGGGGGCCATTACGTGGCTTTCGAGATTGCAGCCGAGGAAGGCGTACTTTCCGAGTCTTTCAAGGGCGAATGGGTGGATATCTTCATCCAGGTAGCCAAGGAAAATGTTACAGTTTCAACCGCGAAGGTGGACGGCGTCATCGAAATCACATGCCCCGGCGGCGACGGCATAGAGAACATAAAAAGTGCCCTTATGCTCGCCGAGGAAGCGGATGACGAAGGCACAACCATAAAAATTCAGTATATGGGTGCTCCCAATTATCGCATAGTGGTGACCGCTCCCGAGTTCAAGGTCGCCGAGGAACTGATTCGCCGGGCTGCAGACAAGGCCATAAAAGAGATACAGAAATTCGGCGGAACAGCAAAGTTCGAGAGGTCTTGAGATGGACATCAACATGGGAAAGTGCATGGAATGCGGTTCCTATTCTCTCAGGGATGCCTGCCCGAAATGCAGCGGCAGGGTAGTGACTCCCCACCCACCAAGGTTCTCGCCGGAAGACAAGTACGGCCATTACAGAAGAAAGTTGAAGAAACTCGTATCCGAGGAGGCCTCGAAATGAAGGAATTAATGGTTATCTATCACGAAGAACCGAAACTTCGGACCCCCATACTTGTAGAGGGTCTTCCGGGCGTCGGGAACGTGGGCAAACTGGCAGCCGAGCATCTTATCATGAAACTGAAAGCGAAGAAATTTGCCAGCATTTATTCAAAGCATTTCCCACCGCAGGTTCTTATAGGTAATGACGGCGTGATAAGGCTCGTTTCCAATGACCTTTACTATCATAAAACCAAGTCTGGGTCGGACATAATTATTCTCTCCGGTGACTACCAGGGCATATCCCAGGAGGGGCAATACGATATATCCCACGAGATACTGGACATTTTCGAGAGGTACAAGGGCAAGAGAATTTACACACTGGGCGGCTGGAGCGTCGGTAAACTGGTCAACCAACCCAGAGTCCTCGGGGCAACAACCACACTGCCACTGGTGAAGGAACTCAAGGCCGTCGGCGTGGAGTTCTCGAAGGACGAGCCCGCAGGCGGCATAGTCGGCGCCGCCGGTCTGCTTCTGGGCCTTGGCCAACTCAGGAACATAGAGGCAGCATGCCTCATGGGGGAAACTTCCGGCTACTTCTCGGACCCGAAGAGTGCCCAGGCCATACTCGAAATTCTTGGAAAATTGATAGGCGTCAAGATAGATTTTACAGAACTGGAACAGCATTCCAAGGAGATTGACGACCTCACCGCGAGCCTCAATGACATGAAGCCGCCGACAGTCAAGCCGGATGAACTGAAATATATCGGATGATTAGTGATAAATGTCAAGAACCCTCTGGCGTTCACGCCTGAGATGAATTGGCCATTTACACGGATATAAACAAAATGTAGACCGCCGTGCTCATATGCATGGCCTGCCATGCATCGTGCACATATGCATGGCCCCCAGGTAAACTTCCAGCCCAATTAGAAACGCCAGCCACTTTAGGGCTGGTAGTTTACCCGCGGTAGCGCTTGCCTATTTCCTCTTCCACCGTGTCGAAGTAATCGGAAAGGTCCACGCCGTTATTTTTGGCGACTATGAGGGCCGCCACTTCAATATCCACGCTCATTCTGTCCTGGACGCTGTTGACCTGGGATATGACGTCCTTTGCGGGTATCGATATGGCTATGGAAATCTCGTCGATCATCTTCATGAAAACGCCCTTCGGTTCGGACTTTTTCTGCAGCATTTCCGGACTCGGCTTGAAGCCCCTGGGTATCTCAATATCATTATAATCAAATGTCGGCTTAACCTTGTTGTCATCCATGACCAGCAGTTCGCTCTCCAGTCCTTTCTCCAGTAATTTTTGCGCGTCCTTGGGATTGAACCACCCGAAGTCCAGAGACAGTGCAAAGACAAAGTCCCTCTCCGCCATGGCTGTTCTGCCCTTCTTCCTGAAAACCTGGGCAATGGTTATTTCAAGTTCCTTCATCGTGAATGCTCCCTATCTTTCTGAAGTCCAGAATTACCCCGCTGACGCCGGAGTCTTCCAGCACACCGAACTCCGTCTCGGTTACATGGCCGGACACATAGAATTCTTTGAACAAACCTGCAATGGCAGTTATGGCGCCCATGTCTACTGGTTTCTTATCTCTGATGCTCCCCAGGTCGAACAGCATTCCCGTATTGAGCTCTGGCATCTTCTCCAGTTCCCTTGCCATGGATTCCAGGCTCATCTCCCCTATCTCCCGGTTCGGACTGACAATTCCACCGTCGTAACCAAGGGAGAACATGACATTGTCTGAGAGTTCCAGGGCATTTTTCAGCTCGCCCAAGGATTCCAGGCTCAGGGTTCCCATGACGACTTTCGTAGCATCGGAAACGAACAGGTCCATCATGTTGTCCACATCGTCGGTACCGGCATCAAGCCACACGTCCTTGTAAGCCGCCATCTTCTTGACGGTGTCCAGGTCGGGGCTGTTCCGCTCAAGGCCGTCTATGTCCAGAACGAACACCTCCTCGCCGGCATGTTCAATTTTCGTTAGAACATTCACCGGATTCCTGTATTGCCCTTCCTCATTTTTCATGTAGGCATACAGTCCATCCACTACCGTTGCTACGTGGCCGTGCTTGATGGAAATTGCAGGAATCAGCTTCATGGGAATGCGAATACGGCCTCGTATTATAAAATATTGTACCCAAGTAATAAGTATTCAGCCTTCCGAAATTTTAGATTTTAGATCTTAGATTTTAGATTTTTGCTGGCAGAATGTCCAACCGTATTTTAGATTTTAGATTTTAGATTTTAGATTTGTGCTGGGAATATGCAACGCCGTCAATCCGTCGTATATCTACAATCTACAATCCCCAAATCTACAATCGCCATACATCTACAATCTACAATCCCTAAATCTACAATCGTCATACATCTACAATCGTTATCGTTTCACCGAATATTTGCGTATCTATTCAATATGTTGAATCTCCCCACAGTGCGGGCACATTACCTCTATGGGCCTCCTAGTGGTGGTTATCTCAATCGGATTGCCGCACTCGATACATTCAACCGTTTGGCCACCCTGTACATCCTGGGCCCGCTTTGCAATGAGGGAATCGCTCTGGGAGGGCTTCGAGTGCACGCCGTCCGTTTCCATGGCTTTCATCCTTTTCCTTGTCCTGTAGGACATGTTGATGGAAATGATTACAAGGATAAGCAGGCCGATGCTGAATATGGGTATGTCGCTGATGCTCAGGAACCAGAGCGGGTTTGCCCCGGACTTAATGAGAAGCACTTCGCTGGCAGACGCTGACGTGCTGCCAAAAATGCATGTTGCCATGAATAACTGGTTTCCCTGATCCACATCATCCGGTATGGTGTAGAGCAAGGTTCCGCTTGTTTCGGTGATTTGAAGGCTGGAAACCGGGCCGTTCACCAACCCGTACGTGATGACGAAGCTTGCAGGCGTGTTTGCCCCGCCCAGAACTATGATGCTGTAATCCAGCACAATGATATCGCCTGGTTTGTAGTATCCCCTGTTGAATTTCAGGTTCAGAAGGTATCCGGAGAACAGATTTGCCTGGTCGGTTCCCTGGACAACTCGACCGCCTGCAGATGCAAAAACGGTGAACACATAGGTGCTGGAGGGGGCTGCCGGAACCACAAAGGTGAACGAGCCATGTTCAGTAATTCCTTCATCGACCACGTTTCCGTCGCTGTCATACACTATGAAGAAGGTTTCCGGTTCGCCGTCCATGTTTCCTATGACGGAGTACGTGATTTTCAGCACGTCATTCGGTTCATAGTACTCCCTGTCCGAGTTGACAAGAATGATGGCATAGGCAACATTGACCTGCTGTATCACGGATGCGCTGTTTCCTGCGCCGTCGTCGGCGGTGACCCTGACCCAGAGCAGCCCCTCGAAGTTGTCCGGTATTTTGAATGAGAAATTTCCATGAAGTTGCGTATCTCTGGCGAACAGTGAGCCGTTGGATGACAGCGCTCTTATTTCCAGTATGTAGGTGAATTGGGAACTCGAAGCGTCGCCGATGGCGGAAGCAGTAGCATTGACGAAGAGCTCCTCCCCTGATGCATACTGGGCCCGATTGAAATCCAGAACGATGCTTATTGAGGAAGTTGATACTATTTCGAAGGTTCGGCTATCCGGGACCGAATTCGTTGTTCCCTTGGAAGCGTATATCTCAACCTCGAATATGGCACCCTCCGTGTAGGTGTTGTTGTTGAGTGCGATTATGTGTTTGAGAACTCCCTGGGAATCGGTTTTCAGCACGATATTCGGGTATATGGGTTGTATGGTACCCACCTTCTTGATGGATATGGAAACATTGCACTCCGGTTCTGCCGTATCCGAGCCGGACGGATTTGCCGGATTGTCGGTGGCGAAGGTCCTGATGGTCAGGCTCATCAGGGAACCGGCTGCGTACTGGTCCTTGTCAAGGGATATTATTACTCCCAGCCTCTTGATGCTGAAATCAGCTCTGGAATACTGGCTCCTCAGGGGAGATATGGAACTGCTGTTGAACCAACCGTCCACGTAGTAATTCATGCTGTAATTGACAATGGGCGGAAGCTTGAATGAAACGCTTCCGGCGGATATGTTAAATCTGTGTGCCTCCAGTATCTGGGTCTGGATGGTCGGGTCGTTGGGATTCTGCGTCCATATCTGGATCTTGCCGATGCCGGACGCGGGCAAGGTCTGGTCCTTCAGATTGTTTGCTGTCCAGAACACCCGCATCTCGTCGCTGGTGAGATACGCGATTCTGTCTGTTTCTATCTTGAAAGTATATCCCTGAACACTGAAAGTGGCCTCTGATTCTGTCGCTCCGTTGCTCCTCTTCACCCTGATGAGATAATCGCCGTCCGGCACGTTCGGCACTTCGTAGGACAGCTTGAAGGAACCGCTGGCCGGTATGATTATGTTCCCTCCGGATATGATTGCCTCTTCCCCGGCCACACTGTAAACCGATAATTCTTCTCCTTCCGTATCGCCGGTGATAACTATGCTCATTATCTCCCCCGGAACGTATGTGTTTGTTCCAGTGTATTTTCCCGGAACGAGTTCAAGGTTTGTGACGCTGGCACTGGCTGATTCGGGCACAGTCAATGCCGTGAAAATGAAAGCCAATGCAAATGCGAATGCAATGAATTTGAGTCTGTTCAACATGCCTTTCTCCATACCGGTCCATCCTCTGCGGGTCACTTTTCCCCATCAGATAACTGGCAGATGAAGTAATAAATGTTTGCGTATATATTATTTGTTGTGAAATGTAAGAGTTCAGTTTTCTGAAGTTTGCCCGTTAAATTGTAGTTTTTAGTGAACAGTGAATAGTGATAAGTGAAAAATGAAAAACGTAGTATTTTTGTCCTTGATAGCCAATTTTTTCATCATTTACCTCCCAACGTCACTTTTCACTATTCACTTTACACTTTTCACTATTCGCTTCGGCCAGTCAATAAGTCCGTAAATCTACAATCGAAAATCTAAAATCTACAATCGTTATTGCTTCATTTCACTGAATACTTACTGTGAAATAAGTGTGTCACGTTTTTACTGATAAACTGCTTTTTCAACGGATTTAATAATTCAGCCAGTTCATTCTTATTGTGAATAACAATCTAAAAATCACTAACATGTTGCCATTTTTGTGTAATATGTTATTGTTGAATGTGGCTACCAATCTGCAACTCTTTAGTGATAAAGGCCGGGAACCACCCGGTTTTTAAGCCGGGGATGAGAGGCCATTTACACGAATCTGAACAAAAAACAGACCGCCATGCTCATATGCATGACCTGCCATGCATCGTGTGCAGATATTTGCACATGAAATCAAAGCTAATCGGCTTTGATAAATCAGGTGCATGGCCCCTGGGTAAACTTCCAGCCCTGGCAACAAACGCCAGCCACTTTAGGGGCTGGTAGTTTACTTCAGAACATTGAAATCAAGACACAAAGCACGCAATGAATGACTCCATCTGCTAATGTGGAAGACGCTTTGACATCAATAATTTAAACTCGAAATTATGGTTCCCCGCCGCCGGCGGCATAATGTTTCATTATAACCTTTTCCGATTCCACCATCAAGAAAAGTGCAAGGGCGATTAGTATGATTGGAAGCCAGGCAAGCGGCGCTATCGGGACCGTGTTGAACAGCCGGTTCATGACAGGTAGATATACCACGCAACCCTGCAGGAACAGTGTGAATCCGACACCCACGAACACCCACCTGTTGGAGAAGAAATTTTTGGAAATTGCCGGCGTGACGAAGGACCTGGTGGAGAATATGCATACCAGTTCCATCAGAACTATGGTCGTCATCACAAGGGTCCTGGCAGCTTCAACACTGTATCCTACCTGAATAGCGTAATTGAAAGCTATAAAAGAACCAATCGTCATGGTGGCGGCCACGATTATCAGGCGAACAATAATTCTCTTTCCCAGTAGCGGGGCCTTCGGACTCCTGGGCGGCTTGCGCAGCAATCCCGGTTCCTTTCCCTCCAGGGCCAGCGGTATGGTGCATGTTACCGATGTGACAAGGTTGACCCAGAGTATGTGGACCGGCATCAGTGGGAGCGGAAGCATGGCCAGAATCGCGATAGTGACTGCAAGCGCCTGTCCGATATTGGTGGGGATTATGAATGCCAGCATCTTTTGAAGATTGCTGTAGGTATGGCGCCCCTCCTCAACGGCGCTCACTATGGTTGCGAAATTGTCATCGGTCAATATCATGTCGGCCGCTTCCTTGGTAACATCGGTTCCTGCCATGCCCATGGCAATGCCGATGTCCGCCGCCTTCAGCGCGGGGGCGTCGTTCACGCCGTCGCCGGTTACGGCCACGACCTCTCCATGTTTTCGGAGTTGCTGGACAATTCGATACTTGTGGATGGGAGATGCCCTTGCATACACCGAGCAATTGGGCACGATATCGTAGAGTTCCTGGTCGGTCATGATTTCGAGCTGGCTTCCTGTGATTATCTTGGAACCGGGCTCGGTAATTCCCAATTTTAGGGCTATGGCCTCTGCGGTGGTGCGGTGGTCTCCCGTAATCATTACAATTTTAATTCGGGCATCCTGGCACTGTTTCACTGCCTCGATGACCTCGGGCCTCGGTGGGTCGTTCATGCCCTGAATACCAAGAAAAACAAATCCACCAATTTCCATATTTTCCAGGTTTTTCACATCCCCCGGAACCTCCTTCTCCGCTATGGCGATGACCCTCAAGGCATTGGATGCCATCTCCTCTGCCTTGGCAAGAATGAGCTTGCCATCAATCTCCTGCCTGGACCCATCCCTTGCCATTGCCGAATCGCACATGGCGACAATTTTTTCGGGCATGCCCTTAAGGTATATCACCCGACGAGATGCGTCTATATTCATAGTCGCCATGTATTGAATCTCGGATTCAAACGGTATCTCATCAAGCCTTTCGAGATGGGTTTCCAGTCCTGCCTTGGCTGCCGATACCAGCAGTGCCACTTCTGTGGGATCGCCGACAATGCCCCCGTCATGCTTCAGGGATGCGTCATTGCATATCGCACCCGCTACCAGGGTTCTGGAAAGCGCAGGTATGAGTTGAGGTGAAATTTGCTGGCCGTTATGAAAAAATTCTCCGGATTTTTTATACCCGCTGCCGGTAATGATGAATTCGGCATCTCCGGTGAATATGTTGGAAACAGTCATCTGGTTCATGGTGAGTGTACCTGTCTTGTCCGAACATATGACCGTGGTACTTCCCAGGGTCTCGACGGATGGCAGGTTCCTCAGTATGGCATTCCTGGATGCCATGCCTCTCACGCCTATGGCCAGGGCGATGGTCACCAGGGCTGGCAGCCCCTCGGGTATCACGGCAACGGCTATGGACACGGACGCCAGAAATATGAAAACCATATCCTGGCCAGCCAGCAGTCCGCCTACAAAAGTGATAATTGCCAGTATGGCCACCGCTCCCGAAAGGTAGATTGAGAATGCCGAAAGCCGCTTCTGCAGGGGTGTTTCTATTTCTTCCGCTTCCCTCATGCATGCGGATATCCTGCTGACCTCTGTGTTGTTGCTGGTGGCAACCACCACTCCCCTCCCCCTCCCGTAGGTGACCAGGGTGCCCGCGAAGACCATGTTTGTTTTTTCGGCGGGAGAGGCGGCAGGGCAGTTCAGCGATTCGACTGTTTTGTCCACCGGAACGGACTCGCCTGTCAGCAGTGCCTCGTCCACCTTCATGCCCTTTACATAAATCAGCCTCACATCGGCCGGGATCTTGTTTCCGGACTCGAAGAACACCATGTCGCCAACCACCAGTTCCTTGGATGGGATGGTAATCCTCTGTCCGTCCCTGACCACAGTACAATCGGATACAACCAACTTGTCCAGTGCCTCAATTGCCTTGTCGGCCTTCAATTCCTGGGCCAGGCCAATTATAACATTTGCCAAAACGACCGCGAGTATTACCGCTGTGTCTATCAGGTGGCCCAGTGCCGCGGTGATTATGGCAGCCAAAAGAAGTATATAAATCAACAATTGGTTAATCTGCCTGTATATGGCCTTGAAAATGCCACTGCGCTTCTCACCGCCCAGTTCATTGTAGCCATATCTGGCGCGTCTCGACTCCACCTCCTCGGTGGATAGCCCAAGGGCGCCGGTGCCTAACAGGCGCATGACCTCATCTGCCGTGGTCCCGTGCCATTCTGGCGATTTCGATGCATCCCTTTCCATTTGATATCAACCTGCAATAAGCATCCGCGATAAAAGAGTTTCGTATTGCCACATTTCAATTTTTGCGCCCATATAATAATTCAGAACTTCGCTTTTTTACTGCACAAATGCCGAGAACGCTCAGTCCTTTAGTGATAAAGGCCAAGAACCCTCAAGCGTTCACGCCTGAGATGAATTGGCCATTTACACGGATATAAACAAAAAAATAGACCGCCATGCTCATATGCATGACCTGCCATGCATCGTGTGCATATATCATCACATGAAATCAAAGCCGGCTGGCTTTGATAAATCAGGTGCATAGCCCCCTAGGTAAACTTCCAGCCCTGGTAACAAACGCCAGCCACTTTAGGGGCTGGTAGTTTACGAAACCGTGGTCTCAGAAAGAGATAAATACGGGTTGGTTTCATCCACTTCCGAGAATTATGGATATTTGGGATTTCCTTCCTTTCGCTGTCGTCGTGGCGTTGCTCAGTATAGGGGTGCTCGGATATGTTCAGTCCTGGCTGAGGCATGTTTTCGCCTGGATCAAGATGAGGAAGGATAATTATCTTGCTTCACATTCCATCGATTCGATTCACACACTCATAAAATTCGTCACCTTCGGCCTTTACATACTTGCAGTGATCGTGTCCAGTATCTTCCTGAACCCGGACATGAGGTGGCCCTTCATCTATCTGGGCAATTATGTTTTCCTGTTCAACGGATTTGTTGTTCTGGCCTTCTTTGTCATAATGTCCATACTTGGTTCCAGCGCCATTAGCAATCACAGAAAGAGCGCGGAGGACGAGGAGGGCGCGGTCCTGAAACCGGGTATTCTCGAATTCTACGAACTTTTCATCAAGTACGGCATGCTCCTGCTGGGCTTCTTCATAGCAATCATGGTGGCCCTCATTACAATACCCGAGGGCGATGTGAGAAATACCATCTTCAGTTTTATACAGTCCGAGAACCTGGACACTGCAAAATTGGGCACGGATTTTCTCTCACTCATCATCATTCTTCTCAGCATCTATCTCCTGACCAAGTTTGTGGACATAATTCTTGACGATTTCAAGAGCAGGTCCAAGAAATTCCAGCCGGGCATCATCGACGTCATCAAGGCCATCATAAGGTATTCGCTGTACTGGATTGCGCTCATAATCACCCTTACTATAATTCTGGAGATGATTGATTTCAGGCAGCTGGACCTTGTAATAATATTCATTATTGCGCTTACTATTTCAATAATCATCATAATCGGGGTTTCTCCGGCCACGAAGAATGCCATATGCGGCCTTGTTCTCTTAATCACTGACAGCATCAATAGGGGCGACTGGGTCCAGATCGGCGGGGACAATGTGGGCGAAGTGGTCTGCCAGGGCCTTGTAATTACCAGCCTGAAGACCAGGACCGGCGACATAATCGACCTCCCCAATGACCTGATACTGAGTTCCTACATTCACAATTTCACGAAACTCGGCGGCACAAAAATTCGGCTGGCCATCTCCATCAACACCACCCTGTCAAGCGAGAGGGTTGAGGAAATACTGTTGAAAATCGCCGATGGCCTTGACCAGTCCAGCCTCGTTACTTCCGAGAGAGCGACCCTTACCGTATCTATGACCGATATCAGGGCAGGTTCGGTGGAATACACCATAGGTATATGGAGGAAGGACCCCATAACCACGGAAGAGACCATAAGCGAGTTCCTGAAGAGGTTTCACAAAGCGGCACCGGAGAACAATATAACCGTTATCGGAACTCGCATAAAGCACTGAAATCCGTGACTTCACTAAACATGCTTCGCCTGGATGCCGCGACCTTGAGGTCTGCGGATGAAAGGCGATGTATCGCCCGTTCGGCCATACTGCTAGATGGCCTCAAGGCGATGTATCGCCCGTTCGGCCATACTACTAAATGGCCTCAAGGCGATGAAAAATATTTCAAAGCAAATGTCAGAAGGCGAAGATTGTTTAGTGATAAAGGCCGAGAACCCCCCGGTTTTTAAGCCGGGGATGAGAGGCCATTTACACGGATATAAACAAAAGGTAGGCCGCCATGCGCCGTCCAATCTATTGCACATGAAATCAAAGCTAAATGGCTTTGATAAATCAGGTGCATGGCCCCCTGGGTAAACTTCCAGCCCTGGTATCAAACGCCAGCCACTTTAGGGGCTGGTAGTTTACTTAAAGGGCTCCCCGGGCCCCTATCTGTTGCTGGCAAATGTGAAATAAACTGAGTGACAAGTCTCAATCAATGATTGAACATGTCCTCGCCCACATACCGCGACTTTTAAGTCTGCGGATACAGGCGCTTTCAAGCTGCTCTTCC
>Ga0180732_1000123_pt1 | contig 78245 bp, 79 predicted proteins | sample KR11_01MetaG_FD_148674 | JGI IMG/M metagenome (GOLD analysis project Ga0180732, IMG submission 148674) | Groundwater microbial communities from the Olkiluoto Island deep subsurface site, Finland - KR11_0.1 MetaG | ecosystem: Environmental > Aquatic > Deep subsurface > Groundwater | place... | reverse complement strand
ATTGTAAAAAATATTATAAAGTTTGCGAAGGCATTTGTATTGATCCAGAGTGGGGAATTCTGGGGGTAGTAGAAGGTCATTTATCTATCCCCAGTAGGTGCAGTGAATTTAAAAAACCTTTTTTTGCCAGTAAAAAGACGATTATGGGAAATGATGGATTAATATGTGGTAAGAAGTCTATGAGTTTTCCATATGATTCAAATATTTTCATCAAATAGCCGTATTATAAATTTCTCATCGCAATTCTTGAAGCGAGAGACTTCGACAGGGCGGAAATAACTTTATAACTTTACAAACTTTATTAACTTTCTAACTTATAACCATATGCCAAAAGCGAAAGCAATAAAAAAGAAAACGACTATTGATGATCTCGCGGTGATGATTGGCAAGGGGTTTAATCAGGTTGATGAGAAATTTAGTAAAATTGACGGAAAATTAAATCAAGCTGATAATCGATTCAATCAAATTGATAAGCAATTCAGTAAAATTAATGAGCGATTTGATCAAGTTGACGAGCGGCTGGATTCTTTGGAAAGCGGGCAAGAAGATATAAAAATGAAATTGGATAATGTGGCTTATCGTTTTGAATTAGTGGAATTGCAAAGGAGAGTTGAGGTTTTGGAAAGAAGGGTTAGGGTATAACTAAAGTTTATGTATAAAAAGCATCAGAAAAAATTGGATAAAATATTCAAAGAAAACCATGTGGCGCTGGCGTATTTGTTCGGGTCGGCGGCGAGCGGAAAGATGACTCCGCTGAGCGATGTTGATGTAGCTGTTTTATTCTTAAATAAAGTGAAAGAAGAAGAATATTTTGACAAAGCTTTGCGCTTGGCTAGCGAGATTAGAAATGTTTTTGAAATTGACCGAGTGGATGTTATAAATTTAAAAACAAATACAAGTCCTCTTCTGAAACATAACGCGGTTTTTAAGGGAAAACTTATTTTCGGCAAAGACAGGAAAAAGCAATTTGAGCTGGAAAGCGGGATAATGAAAGAACACGAAGACACGGAGCATCTGCGGGCGGTTCAGAGTTATTATCTTCACAAGCACATAAAAGAAGGGGCTTTCGGAAGAGGCAGGCTTATTCATAAAAGTAAATACTTAGAAAAATATGTCACCAATAAATAAAAATAAAATATAATAATCAAGATACAAGACACAATAACCAAACAAATTTTAATATTCAATAATCAATAAATTTATAAACTTGTAACTACTTAGTTGCTCTAAAAAATATCCTAAAAATCTGTCATTTCGAGCGCCTCGCGAGAAATCTAAATACCGTAGAAATATCTAAAGTTTGTAGATTTCTCTTCGCCAACCGGCGAATCGAAATGACACTTTCTTGAGGAAGACGAGGAATTGCATAAACTTTATGAACTTTCGATTTTATTTTATTAATTTCTAACTTATAAACATATGACAAAAACAATGACAAGGGAAAAAGAAGAAATAAAAAATAATTTTCCAAAGGAGCCGTTTTATACGAATTCATCGCAACTGCCCGTCGGATATACGGATGATTTGTTTGAGGCGGTGGAGCTTCAGGATAAGTTGCAGACAAAATACACGGGCGGAACGGTGATGCACGCGTTTTTGGGCGAGAGGCTTCCGAGCGGAAAAGAGGCGAAAATGCTGGTGAAGAAAATTTTTGAAAAATCCGAGATGCCCTATCTTTCCATCACGCCGACTTTCAGCGTCTGCCCTAATCACGGCTATTTATCCGGCGAGCATTTTACTTGTCCGAAATGCCTGATTGAACAGCCTTGCGAAGTTTATTCCAGAGTCGTCGGCTATCTCAGGCCGGTTCAGCAATGGAACAAAGGAAAGGTTTCGGAGTACGCGAGAAGGAAAGCTTATAAAGTGAAGAAATGATATTGGATATTAGAAATTGGAAACTATCAAGTGTTAAGCAGTTTGTCGTTCTGAATTTATTTCAGAATCTATTATAGATTTCAAGAAAGATAATGCTATACAAATAATCATGATGTTTAAGAGATAAAATAAAGTAAGGCGTAAATCAAAGAAAGATCCTGAAATAATCCTTCGACTATGCTCAGGATGACATTATTTAGGATGACAAAATTTGTTAAAATGTTAATATGTTAAAATGATCCCGATGATATCTTTTGAAAATGTTTCTAAAATATATAATGAAAACAGTTATGCCCTTAGGGATATAAATTTCGCGATTGGAAAAGGCGAATTTGTTTCAATCGTCGGGCAGAGCGGAGCGGGGAAGTCAACTTTGCTGAAGCTGATTTTTGCCGAGGAAAAACCGACGGAAGGAATCGTTTTGATAAAAGGCATGGACATAAGCAAAATAAAAAGCAACAAGCTCCCGGTTCTTCGAAGGCATATCGGGGTTGTTTTTCAAGATTTTAAATTATTGGACAGAAAAACCGTTTTTGAAAATGTCGCTTTCGCGATGGAAGTTTCCGGAAAATCAGACGCGGAAATTAAGGAAGATGTTCCTCAGGTGCTGGAAATCGTGGGACTTACAAATAAACTAAAAAGTTATATTAATGAACTTTCAGGCGGAGAAAAACAAAGAGTTTCAATCGCTCGCGCGCTGGTGCACAGGCCTGATATAATAATTGCCGACGAGCCGACTGGAAATTTGGATATCGTCAACACTTGGGACATCATTCAGCTTCTTATGAAAATAAACCAATACGGGACGACTGTTGTTTTGGCGACTCACAACAGAGAGATTGTGAATCTGGTCAACAAAAGAGTTGTTACGATTGACAAGGGAAGAATTTCCAGGGATCAGCTGGAGAATGGAAAATATCTCATATAAAAAATAAATTGTTAAATTGTTGTATTGCTGTATTGTTAATATTTTTAAAGTCTTGTGATTTATAATTTTGGTTATCGTAATAATTAAAAGATTCTGAAATAAATTCAGAATGACAAAATCTTGTTAAAATGTTCGTATGTTAAAATGTTTAAATGAATTCTAATGCTTATAAATAAAACAAAAAGAATTATAATTACTGCGCTGAAAGACTTGTCTAGGAATTTGTGGCTGAATATGGCGACGGTTATTATTATAGTAATTTCTCTTTTTACCATAACGACAATGCTGGCGATTGACGCGGTGGGCAGCCATGCCTTGCTGGTGTTGCAGGAAAAAATAGATATTTCAATTCAATTTCAAGACAATGCGGATGAGGCTAAAGTTTTGGAGTTTAAAAAAGATCTGGAAAATTTGCCTGACGTAAAAAGCGTTGAGTATATATCCAAAGAGCAGGCTTTAATAAATTTTCAAGAAACTCACAAGGACAGCGAGTATATAAACCAGTCCATAGAAGAACTCGGGGAAAATCCGCTGTTTGCCGTTTTAAATGTGAAGGCAAATGATATTAATAAATATAATTCCATTAATGAATATATAATCAGCAACGATAATTACAAAGACGACATTGAAAAAGTTAATTACAAAGAAAACGAAAGGGCGATAGACAATCTTTCCAAAATCTTGGCGAGCGTGAAGGATGGCATCGCGGGCATAACTATCCTTTTTGTTTTTATCAGCATCTTGGTTTCGTTTAATACAATCCGTCTGGCTATGTATTCGCACAAGATTGAAATTGAAATTATGCGCTTGGTCGGGGCGAGCAATTGGTATATCAGAATGCCGTTTATCATAGAAGGCGCCATTTTTGGCGCGGTGGGAGCCGCGATAACTCTTCTTATTATATCGCCATCCGCAATCTACATTTCTCCCAGAATAACGCAATTTCTTCCCGGTTTCGATCTTTATGTTTATTTTATGAGCAATTTTTTCAACATCGCCCTTCTCCTAGTTTCAATCGGAATCGGCATGGGAGTCTTCAGCAGTTTTATTGCGATTAGGAGATATTTGAAGGTTTGAATCATTAGAAACTGGAAACTGGAAATTAATATGTCCATGAGAATAATTTATCCTATAAGCAAACCCGTTTTGGCGGTTTGTTTTTTTACGCGGACTTTTACGGCCTTACAAACTTTATGAACTTTATAGACTTTCGATTTTATAACTTTGCAGACTTCAAAAACTTTCTGCGACAATTAATTTCTATGAATTTCTAATTTCCAGTTTCTAATTTCTCAATATCTTTTCATATTGATTAATTATTTTTTTTATGTTATAAGTTATATGTTATAAGTTATTAGTTATTTTCGGGGATCGTCTAATGGTAGGACAGCTGCCTCTGGAGCAGCTAATCGGGGTTCGAATCCCTGTCCCCGAGCATTGTTTCCAAATCGCAATTTTTAGGGGTATTTGCCAGCAGTTCGTAGGGCATTTTAAATCTAAAATCAGCGATTTTTTTGTTTTCAATCGTAAAGTTCCAAAGTATGGTTTCAAGCAATTCTCTTTTTTTATTGTCGTCATAACTTACAAAAGTTTTTTTGGCTTTGCTAGCGGTTAAAAAGACTTTTTTTATTTGTTCCAAAGTTGCAAGGCCGTTTAAGTTTCTGCCGTTTATGTTTTCAAATTGGCTTTCCAAGATGACTTTATCATTCTCTAATTCTTTCATTTTTGCCTCATAAACGGCTTGCTCTATCAAATCGGATAAATAGGTGTCTAGCAGTTTGTTTTTCTTCTGCCAGACAAATTCAAGCTGTTTTTCAAAATTAGATTTTGAGCTTTCAGTATAATCTTTGTTTTTCAAACTTTTTTCTTTTGACGCTTCATAGGCGATTTCAATAATTTCAGAATTAAATTTTATCTTGTCAAAAACACCGGATACCAGTTTATTTATATTTTCCGATCTTAAATATTTTTTATGCGCCCCGCAGTTTCCTTTGCCGTTTGTGCAATAATAATAATCGTGCCCTTTTTTATTGGAGGCTGTATAAACGCAACCGCAAACGCATTTCAAAAATCCCCTGTATGTAAAAAATATTTTCTGTTTTTTCGTGCGAGTTTTATTTATCATAACGCTTTGGACTTTATCAAAAAGTTTTTGGCTGATTAATGGCTTGTGATTTCCCTGATAATATTTTCCGTCTCTCGCCATTATCCCGCAGTAAAAATGATTATTTAGCATTCTGTGAATGGTCGCTTTTTTAACCATTAAGCCCGTCGCTGTTCTGAATCCTTCATCGTATAAAATATTGATTATTTCTTTCAGACTGTAATTACCGGTAGAATAAAATTCAAAAGCTCTGATCACATATTCAGATATTTTTTTATTCACGATAATTGTTTTATCCAGTTTGTCATTTGAATATCCAAGCGGGGCTTTTCCCGGCCAGCCTCCATTTTCTAATTTTGCCTTATTGCCTCGTTTCACATTTACGCTTAAATCATCAACAAATTTTTTAGACATTCCAAAATCAATGTTCATTATGAATTTATCATCGGAAGTATTTTTATATATTTTTTCGTAAGTTCTGAATTCTTGAATATCTTTTGTGTCCAACAGCCAGATTAAATTTCCAGCGTCAACGGGATTGCGGGAGAGGCGGTCAAGTTTCCAAACAAGCAAAGAATAATCTTTTTTGTTTTTTAAAGAGTTTATCATTTCATTGAATACAGGCCTGCCGGGAGCTTTGGCGGACATACTCTCTTTGAATATTTTATCAACAACCAAATTTTCTTTTTCCGCAAGGCGTTTTAATTCGTTGACTTGCGATTCAATGGATAAAACTTGCCGATCTTCCGCTTCCGATGACTTTCGGCAATACATTATGTATTTCATTTTTTTAAAAGTTAATAATAAAATGGACGGTTCTGGCTTACCCAACGCAATTACTAAAAAGTAATTTTGTCAGCAGAACCGCCCATTTCAGGCGACAAAATATAAAAAAACTTTTTAGTTAAATATTACATTGAGTAAGCACTTATAATCTATCACACATTTTTATTTTTATCAAATTTATAAATTATATTCCAATAAAATATTCAGCTTTTCTTTTTCGTCTTTATGGTTTGCAAAATCATATCTTTTATATTTTATCTCTTCGCAAAAATCGCTTTTAAATTTGTTTTCGTATGGCTTTATAAATTCAGGAATGTTATTGATAATATTTTCGATTTTTCCTCTATCAAGAATTTCAACAGGTTTTAGCAGTCCCTTGCTTGTGAAATAACTTTTTTGTCCGAGCAGTCTTTCGTCAACTTCGCTTTTAGTCATATATTTGCAGATGTAAGAAGCGACAGTTTGCAAATCTTTTATGGCGTTGATTATTATATGCCCCTTTCCCCATATTTTTCTCATCTTGTCATAAACATTTTTTATAAAAGGCATATTAAAAAAGATTATATGATAATGCACAGCTCCCCGTTTTTGAAATTCTATAACTCCGGCGTATTTTAAATAGCTCTTTTTTCCGCCCGTAATTTCATAGTCCAGCCTTTGCTTGAATTTAGTAAAAGCGTAATTCGCCTTTTGAATGTTGGTTATATTTTCCGCAAAAGTAAGGTTTAGAAATATAGGCATAAACGGTTTGCCGTTTTTATCTTTCCAATGTCCTGCGTTGGCGTTTATCAATCTTTTCAAAGCGGATTTTGAAGATTGTAATGTTCTTTTTCTGTTTTCCAGTTTTAAAGCGAAAACCAGCGGATTGTCCAAATCAGCCTTTATTTTTATTCTTGTTTCAGATTTCTTTTCAGACTTCCCATAAACAAAACCTTTTTTATATTCAAAAAGTTCAATTATATTTCCCGATGTGATAAGTTTTATATTTGTAAGCTTTCTCATAAATTAAATTTCTGATTAAGTATGTAGATTATCAAGTATAACCAAAGAGAGTAAATTAATATTTTTCCAAAAATTTTACGCAATAAAAAAAGACCGAAGTCCGCTTTTCAAAAAGCGTCCTTCGGTCTTTTTTCTTTTTCGCTTATGGCAAAATAAAAATCAGCCAGAGAATCTAAATATATCTCCGCTTGATCTGATGTTATTTCAATATCATAATTATTTTTGAAATAATCAATCAGTCGGCTTTTAAGTTGTTGGCTGAAGTTATGCTCCATAAAAAAACAGATGAATAAATATTTCATCTGCTTTTTAATAACTAACAATAAATTGTTTTAAAAAAAGAAGATGAAATTAAAAGTATTTTTTAATGGCACCTTCTTCTTTTTTTAATTATGTTGTCTAATGCCCCATTAACATTAGCAACCTGTTGTTTTAATTTTTAGGTGAATTGTAATATAAAATGTTTTTAAAATTGATTGATATTAAAACCATTTTAAACCATATTTTTTGTTTTGGCAAGTTTTTTTAGTTTTTTCAATATGCCAAGCATTGCATTTTATTATTTTTAATGATAAAGTGTAAATGTCGCATCCAATTAAATAGGCTTTGCTTTGAAAAAGTAAAGTAAGGTTGTGCCTAGAATTGGGCAACCTTACTTAAAACAATTGGGCATAACCTGTCTAATTGGGTGCGACAACCAGTAGGGTTGTCCTTTTTTGTTGGCGGGACTTTTCCTTACTGAATTTTAAATAACTAATAATAAAACAATGGCACTAACAAAATGTCCTGAATGTGGAATGGAAATGTCCGATATGGCAAATGCCTGTCCAAAATGCGCATTTCCAATTAAATCAAATAATGTTCAAAATATTGAACGAAAAAATACCGATCACGTTATGTTTATTGTTTGCGTTGTAGTTGCGTTGATAGTATTTGCTTTTTATTGGTATGAAGTGCGACCGACACAAATTAGACAGCAATGCTATTTCGATTCAAAAAATAGTAAAAATAAAGAAATACTTTATAATGATTGTCTTAAGGAAAATGGTATTACGAGAAGTATTTTTTCAAATTGAAAAAAAATTTATCCGACATTAAAAAGCTAACTTTAAAAAATATGGATGTAGATTTTTCTAAAGATTTGATTAAAGGTAAAATTGCGGAAATTATTTTTCAACAAATGTTTTGTGAAGCTGGAAAATACACAATTATTCCTTTTGGGTATGAAAGTATTATGCCGCAACTAACGCAATGCGAGAAATTTTCCAAAGCACAAAAGGTAATAGATAATATTAGACATTCGCCAGACTTTGTCCTAATCTCACAAAGCAAAGAAAGCGTTTATCTTGTTGAAGTGAAATATCGTTCCAAGTTAAATAAAGAAAGTATAAAAAATGACGCAAATAAACAAATAAATAGATGGCACCCCTCTTGGATTTTTGTAGCAACATTAGACGGCTTTTATTTTGATAATTGCTCAAAAATAATAAAAAATAATGGTGAAGTTGCCAAACTTGAAAATTGGGTAATTGCAAAAGATATACAAAACAAATATCTTGATCTTCTTAAAGAATTTGAACGGTAAATTTCCTAAAAAAAGTTCCAACATCGTCCCAGAGCCCGAGCAGAAAAAAGCGTTGGCTCCATTCTCTTGAGTGGAGCTTTTTGTGATTTCAAGGCAAGCTATAGATTAGTCGATATATAATATCCGATGAATAGTTAAAATTCTACGCAATAAAAAAAGGTTGAAGTTCGATTTTAAAAAAGTGAGCTTCGGTCTTTTTATTTTTGAAATCATACTCTTTGTTTTAAGGTTTTTTGACTTGAATGACAGAAAGAGGATGCGCCCTTGACATTCGCGGGATTTGAGGTATGATGATAAGTCTTTTATAAAAGACATTGTTATTTGATAATTTAGGAATAAAAATAAAAGGGAGATGAAAAGGATGATGAAAAGAATGGATATGATAAGAAAGGGAATTGTTTCGGTAATTATTTTTTCAGCCGTTATGGGAATCGTAGCGGCGGGAAGCGGTAATGAACAGCCGATTGCGAAAGCTGTTTTTTCTCCGCAGGGATGTTTTGCTTGCGAGTGCAATGCAATAACATTGGACGGTTCAGGATCAAGCGATACTGACGGATGGATTGTGAATTATAAATGGTATTATAATTCTGATACTATTCCTATTGCCACAGGAAAAATAGTTTCTTTGAGGAAAGGATTTACTGATAATCCCGGAACCTATAGAATCAAGCTTGTGGTGACGGACAATGGAGGAGCGACTGATGACTATGAGCTGGAATTTATTATAAAAAATAATCCAGTCCCGATGGTAAAAAAAATCAAGAATACAGTTAAAGATTTCTTTGTCATGGGGGATGAAATTTCAGTCTCTGTTGTTCTGGAGAATCTGGGGAGAGGCAGTAGTTATGGCAGACTGAATTATGCTTGGGATTATAATCCAGATATATTTCAGAAGATTGGAAATGGCGGAGAAGTTGTTTTTAAAGTAATTTCCAGCCAAGTGTTTCAGACGAACTACAAAATAGCCGTTGTAGTTTCAAATGCTTGCGGAAAGGAGAGCCAAAGAGAAGAGATTGAGCTGGAAGTAAGATCCCTGAAACCAAGCTCTTCGCTTAAAACCGAAATAATTCTTCCGGAAATATATGAAGGAAAAACTTTTAGAGCGGAATCTTCATACATTCCAGAGCAAGGAGATAAAATCACTTATCTTTGGAAAGTGTTTAAGATTTTAAATAGCGGAGAAGTCTTGTTAAGATCGTCTTCGGAAGAAGAGCCTTCTTTTACTCTTGACGATTGGGGAATGTATAACATAACCCTTGAGATAACAAATCGTTATGGAGCGAAAGGAAGCAGCTTTGAAACCTTTGAAGCTAAGAACAGGGTAAATGATCCGCCTATTGCCAACGCTTCTGCCACGCAAAGGCAAGTTTTGTTTGGGAAAGAAACAATCTTGAATGGAAGCTTGTCAGGGGATCCAGACGGCAAGGATACGATAACTTACTGTTGGTATGATGAAAGTTATGGAGAGAATTTAGGATGTTCTGGAAATAATCCGATTCTCAAAGTTACTTTCAACAGAAGTGGGGAGCATAAAATAAGGCTTACGGTGAAGGACGAAGATTTTCCAAAATTTTTGTCTGACACTGACACTGTGATGATAAATGTTATAAAGTCATCAAGTGCGGTGTCTTCACAAGTCCCAGCATCAACGCCGGCGTTCACAACAGCACCAACCCCAACCCCACCTGAAACTTTCTATCCCACTCAACCCCAATCTCCTCCTCCCAAGGAGTCAAACAAAACTCCAGGAGCGGGGATTGAAATGGCAATTGCCGTGATAATCACGGCGGTTGCCTTCATAAAAAGAAGGGGAAAATAAATGTTCAATATGGCCGTCGCTTGCGATTGGCCTATTTTATTTTATAAAATTGGCGTTGACAGGATTGTTTTTTCGTGGTAGTGTTTTAGTAATAATATGGAGAGTGAAACAAAATGAAAGAAGAAGATACAAAAGATACAAAAGATACAAAAAAAACAAAAAAGAACGATGATTGTGGAGGAACCTTATATAAGGAGGATTGTGGAAAAATATTTTTCCCCGATTTTGAGCTTATAGGCATTAACGAATAAGTTAGTTCGCCTATTTTTTTGTTGATAAAAACTGTTTTTAGTGCTAGAATGTTAGTTGTTAGCTTATCGTTAAGGAATTTCAATATTACGGAGTCCTGACGAAAGTCGGGATGGGGAAATATCGCAATTCTTTTGAAACCCGCTAATCTTATGAAATTTCATCCTTACTTTCGTAAGGACTCCGATTCGCGCTTCGCGTATGCGCCGATAAACCTAATTTATTGTCAGCAATAAAATTCTAAAATACAAAATATGATCAATGAAATAATAATAAGCAGTGTGGCGATTATCGCGGTTTTGGGGGCGCTGTTTTTTGCGCTGAAAAAGCCGATTTTTGATTATTTTTCAAGTTTCAGCGAGAAGATGGCGGAGAATAATTTGAAAGCGTTAGAGGAAAGGAATAGGCAAATTTTCAAAGAAGAAAGAGAAAGATTTATGGAATTAAGCGATGAGAAGATGAAAAGAAGCGAGCAAAATTTGGAAGGGAAGAAAGATTTGATAAAAGAAATGGTGGAGAAGATAGACAGCGAGCTTCGGGACAGCCAGAAAAAAATTGAAAATTTGGAGAGGGAAAGAATAGGCGAATTTTCCAAGATGAAAACGATTTTGGACGAGCATAAAAATATAACCAGCGAATTAAAAAGTTCAACGGATAATTTGAAAAATATTTTATCCAATAACCAGCTTCGCGGAAAATACGGCGAAGAGGTGGCGGAGAATTTATTAAAAATCGCCGGATTCATAAAAGGAGTAAATTACGACAGCAATCTCAGCCAGGAGATGAACGCCAATCGCCCCGACTTCACTATTTATCTGCCGGACAAAACCAAGGTGAATATTGATGTCAAATTTCCATATAGCAATCTGCAAAAATATCAGGAAGTGAAAAGCGAAAAGGAGAAAAGGGAATATTTCGCAAAATTTAAAACGGATGTCAAGCAAAAAATTAAACAAATTACCGGCAGGGACTATATCAATCCCGAGGAAAAAACCTTAGATTTCGTAATTCTTTTTGTTCCCAATGAAATGATTTTCAGCGTTATTAATGATAAACTATACGATGTGGTTGAAGAGGCAAATGCGAAAAAAGTCGCCATTGTCGGTCCTATTTCTTTTATTACATTTTTAAGGATAATCCATCAGTCGTATAATAATTTTAGAGTTCAAGAAGATTTGCATCGCGTGGTAAATTTAATTGGCAAATTCAAGCAGGAATTTTCAAAGTATAGCGACGAGTTTGATAAACTGGGAGACAGGATAGGTTCAATGTCTAAGCAATATGATAGTTTAGCAACAACAAGAACAAGACAGCTCACAAAAATAATTGATCAGATTAGCGAAGAGGATGTGAAAATTACAGAAGAGAAGGAAATTAGGAAATTGGAAAGTGGAAGTTAGAAACTGCTTTGTCATTCTGAATTTAGTTCAGAATCTATTTTGTGATAGGTTTTGTCTGCGGTTCATTTCACAAGACCAGATGTAACAGAAAAAAGATCCTGAAATAAATTCAGGATGACAAAATAAATTTTGTAATTAAAGTTATAACTATAAAAATGAAAAGCTGGAAAACAGTAAAAACAAAAACGGCTTATGAGTGCAAGTACTTTAATATTTTAGAAGAAGATTTTTTGACGCCAAGCGGGAAGATATATAGATACCATATAGTAAAACGAAATGATTATGTTATTGTGCTTGCTAGAGAAAAGGATTATATTTATTTGATTGAGCAATATAGATATACAACAAAATCAAAACTTCTTCAAGCTGTCGCGGGGTCGATTGAAAAGGGAGAGACGCAATTAAGAGCTGCTAAAAAAGAATTGAAAGAAGAGGCTGGAATAACCGCTGGAAAATTTACAAAACTCGGCTGGTTTTACGCGTATTACGGATGTTCAAATCAAAAAGCGTTCGTTTTTTTGGCGGAGGATTTGAAGTTTGGCAAGCAAGAGCCGGATGATTTGGAAAAAGAAGCTGGAATAAAAGTTGTGAAATTAAAAATTTCAAAAGTAAAAGAGTTAATCAAATCCGGAAAGATAAAAGATTGCGACACTCTGTCCGCGTTTAGTTTGTTTATGTTGAAATGCGAGTAGGCATTTAAGTATATAAGCAATACAACAATAGGATTATACGCAATTCAGCGGTATTCAATGAATTGGGATATGTGCAAGCTCCCCCTTTATTAAGGGGGGCTGGGGGGATTTCCGGGCAGGGCTATAATTAAATCATCAAAATAATATCTTTCGCTTATTCTGAGATAAATACAATTCTATTCAAAATCATTAGATTTACCTTGCTTCCAAAACGCGAGGCAGAAATCCCTCCCAACCTCCCTTTTGATAAAGGGAGGGGCTAGTATCAAAAACTTTTTTTGATATAATATAGAAACCGTTAAATTATATATGACCCCAACAATACAATAATTTAATTTTATAAACTAACAAAAAAACAATGGGAATAAAAGATTCTATTAAAAAAATTATTGCCAAAGGAGCGATGAAAGTCGCCAAGACTAAGGTTGGCAAAAAAATTATGGATAAGGCGATAGAAAAAGAGCTGGAAAAAATACCCGAAGGACAGAGAGAGATGGCAAAAAAAGCGATGCAGGCAATGCAAAATATGAGCGAGGAGGAAAGGCGGGAAATTGAAGAAAAAATCAAGAAACTTCTCGGCGGAAAAGAAAATCCAAGCCAAGGAGAGATGATGGGAATTATGAGAAAAATGACTCCGCAGCAAAGGAAAGAATATGAAGATTTGGCAAGGAAGATGATGGGAATGTAGAAAGAGAATTTTCAATTTTCAATTTCTAATTTTCAATCAATTTTCAATGATTGAATTTTCAAAATTTTGCTAATTCTTTTATTAAAAAAATAAATGGAAAAGTTTGTGGTGGTTTGCGATGATTTAAGGAGCTTATATAATGTCGGCTCTGTTTTTAGAACTTCTGACGGGGCGGGGGTTGATAAAATTTATTTGTGCGGAATTACGGGAACGCCGGATAATTTAAAAGCGAAAAGCAAAATTTCCAAAGTCGCTTTGGGCGCGGAAAATATTATTAAATGGGAATATATTTCGCAATCATGGAGGCTGATAAATAAATTGAAAAAAGACGGCTATCAAATCGTGTTGCTGGAGCAGACCGCGAAAAGCATAAATTATATTGACTTCAAACCGAAATTTCCGCTTGCTCTTGTAATCGGCAACGAAGTCGGCGGCGTGAAAAAATCGCTTCTTGATAAATCCGACAGAATAATTGAAATACCGATGCGCGGGCGAAAAGAATCTTTGAATGTCTCGGTCGCTTTCGGAGTCGTTGCTTGCTGGATCGGAAAATTCAAATGAAGATAAAATAGTATGATAGTATGTACTATCATACCAAGTGTTATATTATTGGCTAATTTGAGAGAATAAATTGAAGTTATTATTTCTATTTGGCTTTAGCCGAGGGTGCGCGGCACTTCAGTGTCGCGAGTTTTCAAAAGCGCTTAAAGCTAAAGCACTAAAGCTTTAGAACCCTCGGCTAAAGCCGGGTAGAATATTGTTCGTATTTTGTATATTGTTATAAATCTAAATTCTAACCATGCTTGCAAATTTTGAGAAATTGGAAAAACCGAATAAATTGTTCGCTGATGAAAAGATAAAGCATCAGCTTTTTAGATGCTTAGATAAATCAGTTAAAGAAATAGTTGAAAATTATAAAGAAATTCCGATCGCTTTTTCGGGCGGGCTGGATTCTTCCGTTTTGGCATATCTAGCTTCAAAATACACAAAGCCGATTTTGTTTTGCGTCGGGTTTGAAGATTCTTATGATGCAAGAAACGCGAAAAGAGCTGTTGAGATTTTGAATGATTTATCGCTGAAGAATTTGAATATGAGCGTTTTCGGAGCTCAACTCCGAAGCTTCGGAGTTGAGCTCCGAAAACGCGCGAAGCATAATTTAACTTCTATTTTATTGAATGAGTTGGAACTGAATATTATTTATCTGGACAAAATAGACCTTGAAAAATATCTGCGAAAGACGATTGAAATTGTGGGAACGGATGATAAATTAATAATAGACCTAAACCTGCCTTATTTTATTCTCTTAGAGGAATTGAAAAAGAGGGGATATAAAAACTTTATTTCCGGGCAGGGAGCGGACGAGCTTTTTGCCGGATATAACAGATATAAAAAATCAGAAAATTTGGAGGACGATTTACTGCAAGATATAAAAGAAATTTATAAAACTAATCAGCAATATAATCTCAAAATAGAAAATCATTTCGGCGTTAAGTCTCTTTTTCCGTTTCTGGAAGAAGAGGTTGTAAAATTAGCTGTTCGGATAAGCTCTGATCTGAAAATCAAAAACGGCATTAACAAATATATCCTGCGCGAGGCTTTTCGAGAATTTCTGCCCGAGAAAATAATAGCTCAAAACAAAAAAGCGTTCCAATACGGAAGCGGAGCGAGTAAAGCGATTAAAAAGCTAAAAGCTAAAAACGAAAAACTAAAAAAGAAATAAACTTTTTTAGCTCTTCGTCTGCTGGTTCGGAGTTCCAGCTCCGAACCATATTGCACTTGCAACAATCTTATTCTAATAATCCATTGTTAGTGCATCAAGGCCTGCCTGTCCGGTAGGCAGGTTCGCAGTACAACTGCGAACCAGCAGCTACGCAAAGCGATTAGGAAGTTAAAAAAATAAACGAACTTTATTTAGATCGTTTATTTATGTCTTTTGTGGGCCAAACAGCTGAACTGTTTGGTTATTTCCGCAAAATATTTTGCAGAATTTTTTATTTCCAGTAATTTTTCTACCGGCATTTTTTTATTTGTACCCCCTGTCATTTTATTTTCCTCTATGGTTCTTTTGATTTTAAATACGCTTTGAATTTCTGGTCTTCGCGTATAGCTATCGCTGCGATAAAACCAAAAATTGCTAGTGATAATACAATAGATCCAGCTATTAGACCCGGTATTATAATTATCAAAGCAAAAATTACCGCCAATCCTTTTTTTCCTGGTATTATTAATGTCAATTTAGATACCTCCTTTAAATTGATTTTACCATATATCCCTCTTCCAGTCTATACCCTAATTTTCTATAATAATCCCTGACTCCCACTCCGCTTATTACGGCGATTTTTTTTAGGCCGAATTCTTCGCGGGCGATTTTTTCCGCTTCTAAAATCAGTTTTTTTCCAAGCCCGGTGTGCTGAGGAGATTTTTTATTTTTGGAATTTATAGAAACCAACTGCCCGTAAGTGTGGACCTCGCGGATGATGGCGGAATTTTGAAGGATTGGAAGAATATTTCCCCCTTTATCAAAGGGGGCTAGGGGGATTTCCGGGCAGGATGTTGATTTAAATAAATTCTGAGATTGCCGTGTTGCTTCGCTCCCCGCAATGACATTCTCGTTTATCCTCAATCTCAACATTGAATATAAATATTTTCTTTTTTCATCTTCAAAGCTCAAAAATATTTCTCTGCCTCCGGACGCTTCGTAATCTTGGCGGAAGAGTTTTAAATTATTATCGCCTGAGTTTTCAACCCCCCAACCCCCCTTATCAGGGGGGACTATTTGATTTCTAACTTCCCTGCATCTTATGCATTTGCACTTCCAATTTTCCTCTTTAGATTTTTTATCTAAGACTTGTCTTAAATTAGAAACTTTATTCCCGGCGATTATGCTCGTTGAAGGAATGTCGCGGATGAGCCTGGTGATTCGGACATAATAAGGAATTATTTTTTTTATTTCGCAAAGCAATTTCACGAGTTTCTCGTTGGAATACGGTTTGTATTCTCCTTTTTTCCACCATTTATAAATTTCCGTGTTTTTGACGACGACGCAAGGATAAATTTTGAGCATATCCGGCTGGAAGTCAGGATTGGAAAATAACTCTTCAAACATTCGCAAATCTTTTTCATAGCTTGATCCAGGAAGGTTGGGCATCATATGATAATTGATTTTAAATCCCGCCTCTTTGAGTAATTTTGTGGCTTTGATAATTTCAGCTCTTCCGTGCCCGCGCTTATTTAATTTCAAAACATCGTCATAAATATTCTGCACCCCAAGCTCCACTCTAGTCGCGCTAAGTCTCCGCATATTTATAATTTCTTTTTTATCAATATAATCAGGCCGTGTTTCCAGCGTCAATCCGATAATTCTATGATTTGATTTTTCGTTTATTTTTTGCAGTTGTTTTAAGTTTTTATGCGGACGCTGGCTCCATAGTGGCATCAGCCCTGTGGAGCCGTTTTGCGCAAAAGGCTCCACAGCCTCGAGGCGAGGACTATGGAGCCAGCGTTCATTACACGCCCTGAAACATTCTTTCACAAACCATGTCTGATATTGTTTCGGCAGGTATGAAAAAGTTCCGCCCATAATAATCAGCTCAATTTTGTCCGTTTTATGCCCCGTCGCTTCCAGAGATTTTATTCTCGCCATAACTTGCTTATACGGATGAAAATTCGTGAGTATCGCGCGCATCACAGCTGGTTCGTTGGACAAATAGCTTTTGGGCATATTTTTTTCATTCGGGCAAAACGCGCAAGTTCCCGGACAGGGATAAGGCTTAGTAAGTACCGCCACAACCGCCACGCCGGAAGATGTTCTGATATTTTTAGTGACGAGAAGATTTTCAATTTCTTTATTTGAAACTACTTCTTTATTTTCAAGCATCTCTCTATAAGCCTCTAGCAATTCAATGTTTGTCTGGCATGGCAAGCCGAATTTTCTGGAAGCTTTTCTTTTGAGCCGCGAGAGATATTCCAAAGACAGCTCTCGCTTTTCAAAAGTTTTTTGGACGAGTTCCCTGATTATATATTGATTTATTTTTGTTTTTATGGGCATATTTTATTATTAAGGACTTATCCGTTTGATTAAATTTTGTTTTAATTATCAGTGTTCGTCTGTGTCCGAAGGTCTGTGTTTGTCTGCGTGCTATTAAATTAGACACAGACAAACACTGGCTAAAGTCGCAGACAAACACGGATTGAAATGCGCAAGTCTTAATATATGTTTATTCTCGTCTAATAAGCATAATGCCAATGCCGCGTTTTATCAATGGCCGCTAACAAGCAGCGCAAGTATTTTTATTATCTGTGTTTCAGGGTATAATAGAAATAGAATCAATAAGCAAACATCCTATGTCAAAAAATATAAAAAAATTTCCTAAAGGTTTTTTGTGGGGAGCGGCAATCTCGGCGTATCAAACAGAAGGAGGAATTGAAAATTCAGACTGGTCAGAGAAATTTCCGGCGGGAAAGGCTTGCGATTATTATAATAGATATGAAGAATATTTTGATCTGGCGAAAGAGCTGAACCACAATGTCCACCGTTTTTCATTGGAATGGTCGCGAATTCAGCCGAGCGAGGGCAAGTTTGATCGCCAAGCGATCAAGCATTATAGAAAAGTTTTGCTGGCGCTCAAAAAGAGAAATATAAAATCTATGGTGACAATCTGGCACTACACTCTTCCTTTGTGGCTGGCGGAAAAAGGCGGATGGAGCAATTCCAAGTCGCCGGAATATTTTGAAAGCTATGCGAGATTTGTTGCTGAAGAGCTTGACGATCTGGTTGATTTTTGGACGACTCTGAACGAGCCGGCAATTTACATTTCGCTTGCTTATATGAAAGACAGATTTCCTCCGCACAAAAAGAATTCTTTGCTTGCGCCACTGGTTTTTCTGAATTTTGCAAAGGCGCACAAAAAAGCGTATAAAGCCATACACGAATTTAACCGCAAAGCAAAAGTCGGCATCGCGGAGAATTATTATTATATTGATGCCTATAACAAAAAATCTTTTCTAAATAATAAAATGATATCTATCTGGAATTTTTTAAGCAATCATTTGTTTTTGAACCTCACTAAAAATTATCATGATTATTTAGGTGTAAATTATTATTTTCATAGCAGAATGAAAATCGCGCCGTTTTCTTTTCCTCCGCTTGAGATGAAAAATGAAAATAAAGAAGTGAACGATATGGGCTGGGAAATTTTTCCGGAAGGAATATATTACATACTTATAGATTTAAAGAAATATAATTTGCCAATTTATATCACTGAAAACGGAATTGCCGACAAGGAAGATAAAAGAAGAATAAAATTTATAACTGATCATTTAAAATGGACGCATAAAGCTATGGGCAAAGGAGTTGACGTTCGGGGTTATCTGTACTGGTCTTTGTTTGATAATTTTGAATGGGACAGCGGTTTTGCAAAACGGTTCGGGCTGATTGAAATAAATTATCAAAACGGGCTTGAAGCAAAAATCCGCCCTAGCGCCAGAGAATACGCGAAGATATGCAGAGAAAATGGTTTTTGATAACCTCATAAACTCACAGCACTTTTCCAGCCATTTTTTTGCCGAGGGGCGTTTTCAGGAGGAAGGCGAGAAGTTCAATGGCGGGTTTCGCAACAGTTTGATTTTTCGATAGAAGGCGGATGAAATTTTCTCCGCGTTTTTTTATTTTCAAAATGTTTTCAATCTCCGCGCATTTATAATTCGGATCGCATATCTTTCTGGCAATGTCTTTTCCCGAGAGAACGGCGAATTTTATCCCTTCTCCGGTAAATCCCGAAGCGAATCCCGCCGCGTCTCCGGCAAGATATATATTTCCGAAATTAAAGCCTTGATAATCATAATTAATGGAAAACGCTTCAAATTTCGCGTTTTCCATATTAAATTTTTCCGCGCACCAAAGGTCAAGGTTCTTGCGCAATTTCTGAATTGGAAAATCACTTTTAAAAATATTCGGGTCGTAGCCCGTTCCTATGGAAACTGTTTCTTTTTGCGGAAAGATCCAAGCGTAAGAAGGCCCGAATTTTTCAAAGTCAACATAAAATTCCATATCGGGATAATTTTGCGGGATTATATATTGAAATGCCATGAGCATTTTTTTTGTTTTGAGGCCGAGATTTTTTCTTAATATGGAATTGCTTCCATCGGCGCCAATAAGATAGTCAAAAATAAATTTATCGCCCGCAGAAGTTGTGATCGAATTAGCGTCTATTTCTTTTACAAACTTATTGAACAATATTTTTACTCCAAGGTTAGTTGCTTTTTCGGCCATAATTTTGTGCAAGAACTTTCTGTTTGTTGTCGCGGCTATAGATCTATTTTCTTCTAATATAATCGATTGTTTAGGCGTAAAGATTCTTATCCTCTTAAATTTTCTGTCTATAATTTTTTCAGGCAGATCAATTTCGGAAGAATTCGGGCTGATTCCTCCCGCGCATACTTTATAGCTTATTGCCGGATTTTTTTCTAAAATAACGACATTAAAATCGCTAATTTTTCTTAATTCCGCCGCAGCCGCAAGCCCGGCCGGCCCTGCGCCGACTATTATTATGTTTTTGGTTTGCATTCTTTTTGTTTTTATTGTATTATTAATGTTATAAGTATAACATAAATAATAAATAATGTTTAATTTTAGTTATTTTTAATTCTTATTTTTGTTGCATAATTATAGGAAAAATACTAGAATCAAACTGATAAGAAAGGAAATCATGAATATTGAGCTAAATGACAAAAATTTTAAGGAAGAAGTGGAAGACGCAAAAGCGTTTATTTTGGTTGATTTTTGGGCGCCATGGTGCGGTCCTTGCCAGATGATGGGGCCGATAATTGAAGAGCTCTCCAAAGAGCTTGAAGGAAAAGTGAAGGTCGGGAAATTTAATGTGGATGAAAATCCGAACATTGCCAGTAAATATGAAATTTTGAGCATCCCAACATTGAAAATATTTAAAGACGGAAAAGTCATAAAAGAGATAACAGGGCTTCAGCCGAAAGAGGTTTTGCTGGAAAAAATAAATGATTTAATTAAAAAATAAATTAAAAATATGGCAAAAAAAGTTCAAGTTGATCAGGAACTTTGTATTGGTTGCGGAGCATGCGTAAATTTGTGTCCGGAAATTTTTGAGTTGCAAAAAGACGGAAAGTCAAGAGTTATAATTGAGAATTTATGCAAGCAGTGCGATTATGAAATAGCTATAAATAGCTGTCCAGTCGGAGCAATAAAAGTAGAGGAATAATTTTAATATAAAAAGATAACAATATAATCATGCATGATCTCATAGTTTTAGGCGCAGGACCGGCCGGGCTTTCTGCGTCAATATACGCTTCAAGATATAAGATAAACCACATAGTAATCGGAAATATTTTTGACGGATCCGTTTCCAAGGCGCATTTGATTGAAAATTGGCCGGGAGAAAAATCCGTTAAAGGATCTGATTTAATAATGAAGTTTTATGATCATGTGAAAAGCCTAAATACGGTTATTATTCAAGAAAATGTTATAGGAATAGAAAAAGAGCGCTGGTCTAAACCTTCTATATCTAAAAGATTAAAAGAAGGTTTTATTATAACAACAGACGCTAATAAAGTTTATAAGGCAAAATCAATCTTGATCGCGCTTGGAACAAAACATAGAAAATTGAATATACCCGGCGAGAAAAAATTGTTAGGAAAAGGCGTTAGCTATTGCGCTGTTTGCGACGGGGCGTTTTTCAAAAATAAAATAGTCGCTGTCGCGGGAGGAAGCAATTCCGCGGCGATGGCCGTAACTATGCTTTCCGAACACGCGAAGAAAGTTTATATGATTTATAGGAGAGGGGAGCTTAGATGCGAGCCGATTATGGCGGAGAGGCTGAAGAAAAACCCAAAGGTAGAAATAATTTATAATACAAATGTGATAAAAGTGTCGGGAAGCAAAAAAGTTGAATCTATTGAGATTGACGCTAAGCATAAAGGCAAAAATGAAATAAAGCTAGATGGACTGTTTATTGCAATCGGCTTGGTTCCATCCGCGAGTATGGCTGAAAGTCTGGGAGTGGAGGTTGACGGAGACGGCTATATTTTGGTTGATCAAGGGGGAATGACTAACATAAACGGAGTAGCCGCGGCAGGGGATATCACAAACAATTCCAACAAGCTTCATCAAATTGTCACAGCGGTGTCAGAGGGGGCGATTGCAGTGACGAGCATTTATAAATATTTGAAACAGAGATAAGGTTAATTTAAATCCAAAGTTTAAAATCCAAATTGTTTCAAATCAAATCCAAAGCTCAAACATTAAATTATTTTGAATTATGAAATGTCCTAAAAACTGTCATCCTGAACTTGTTTCAGGATCTACTGTCTATTCCGCAAAATTATATTTAGCTGTAAGACATAGAGGATACTGAAATGAATTCAGTATGACAATAATTATATCATAATTCAATAAAATTATTTTTAGATATTTGGATTTTGAGTTTGATTTGGAATAATTTGAGCTTTGTAATTTGAACTTCTTGAAAATTAATTCATAATTCATACCTATGCCATCAAACCCTTTCGCGAACGCGACAAAACAGCTGGAGAATGCGGGGAGGCTTTTGAAGTTGGGTGATAATGTTTTGGAAATTTTGAAGAATCCCAAGAGAATTTTGGAAGTTTATATTCCGGTGAAAATGGATTCCGGAAAAATAAAAGTTTTTAGAGGTTTTCGCGTTCAATATAATGACGCGCTGGGTCCTTTCAAGGGCGGAATCAGATTTCATCCGAAAGTAAATATAAATGAAGTAAAAGCGCTTTCGGCGTGGATGACTTGGAAATGCGCCGCGGTGGGATTGCCGTTTGGCGGAGGAAAAGGCGGAGTAATCGTAGATTCTTCAAAATTATCCAACGGAGAAATTGAAAAATTATCTCGCGGATATATTCAAGCAATGGGAGATTTTATCGGTCCGGAAAAAGATATTCCAGCGCCAGATGTTTATACCAATCCGCAGATTATGGCGTGGATGATGGACGAATTTAGTAAAATAAAAGGCTATAATGTGCCGGGCGTAATAACCGGCAAGCCTCTGGAAGTCGGCGGAGCGAAAGGAAGAAAATTCTCTACTTCGCAGGGAGGGGTTTATGTTTTAGGCAAGGCAGTCGAAAAAATGAAGCTTGATTCAAAAAAAATCACGATTGCCATTCAGGGCTTTGGAAATGCCGGATCTTTTATGGCTGAAATACTTTACGCGCTAGGATATAAAATCATAGCCGTTTCAGATTCTCGCGGCGGAATAATTAAAGATACTCGCGCCAAAGAAGCTGAGCTTCCTATAGGAAGCTCAGCTTCTAAGCGCGCAAGGACTGGTTTGGATATAAAAAGCGTTATTAAATTTAAAAAAGACACTAAATCTGTCATTGGATTTCCGGGAACGAGGACGATAACAAATGAACAATTGCTTAAGCTTGATGTTGATGTTTTGATTCCGGCCGCGCTGGAAAATGTTATTACAGAAAAAAACGCGGGACAAGTAAAAGCAAAATTAATTGTTGAACTTGCTAATGGTCCTGTCACGCCAGAGGCTGATATAAAATTAGAAAAAAAAGGAATAGTTGTAATCCCGGATATCCTCGCGAATGCCGGCGGGGTGATAGTGAGCTATTTTGAATGGGTGCAAAATCTACAGAATTATTATTGGGATGAAAATGAGAATATCGGAAAATTGAAAAAAATAATGGAAAATTCTTTTGATGAAATCTGGGGAAAGAAAGAAGAGCTAGGAATAAGCGTTCGCTTAGCAGCCTATGCCGTTGCCGTGGAAAGAGTGGCGAAAGCGGAGAAATTGAGGAGGAATTTGTGAATTGGAATGTGGAATTTTGAATTTAGAATGTTGAGAGCGGATATAAAATAAAACAGCATTTTAAAATCATCTTAGAAACATTATCTCACACTAAATCCCCTTAATGCGTCCCTCTCCCGCTGGGAGAGGACAGGTGAGGGGTTTGGCTCACAGATTTTTTAGTAATAAGTATAACTTAGAAAATACCTCGTAAAGATTTTTATAAAAACACCTCGCCTCCAAAAAACAATAATTATAAAAATGTCTCTTAAACAAAGAAAATATCTCAGGCAAAATTCAACCATTTCAGAAAATATTATTTGGCAGAAATTGCGGAACAGGCAAATTGGAGGATTCAAATTTAAAAGGCAATATAGTATAGGAAAATTCATCGTGGATTTTTATTGCGATGAAATAAAACTGATCATAGAAATAGATGGCGATGTCCACGCTTATCAAGAAGAACAAGATAAAAAAAGACAAATCTTTTTAGAAAACAGAGGATTAAGAATTGTTCGTTATACTAATTATGAAGTCAGGGATAATCTCACGGGAGTGCTGGAGGATATTTTGAGAAAATGCGAGGAGTTGAAAAAGGGCGTAGTTGATTTTTAACGCTCTGCCCATTTATCACCTCACCTGTCCTCTCCTACTAGGAGAGGGACGCGTTAAGGAAGGTTGGGAACAGATAATGTCCACAAAGTTTTGAAAATATTGGTTATATCATATTTAAAATAATTGTATTAAAATGTCTACTAGCAAAAATCTCATAACAATCATCGCCAACTGGAAAATGAATCCGGGGAGTTTTAAGGAGGCGGATAATTTGATTAAAAATATTAAAAATGGAATCAAGAAATCTGAAAATGTTAATGTTGTGATTTGTCCGCCGGCTGTTTATCTTTCTAAAATAAAAACTAACGCAAAATTTGAGCTGGGAATCCAAAATATTTTTTGGGAAAACAGGGGAGCTTATACGGGAGAAATTTCTGCGAAGATGGCGAAGAATTTAGGAGCTAGTTATGTGATAATAGGCCATTCGGAGCGAAGAATATATTTAAGAGAAACCGATGAAATGATAAATCTGAAAATCAAATCGGCTCTTGAAAATAATCTTGTTTCAATTTTATGCATCGGGGAAACATTGGATGAAAAAAAGAAAGATAAAACAAGCGAGGTAATCGTCGGGCAATTAGAAAAAGCTTTGAATAATATTTCCAGTTTCCAGTTTCCAGTTTCCAGTTTCCAAATCGCCTATGAACCGATCTGGGCGATTGGAACTGGAATTACTCCTGCGGTTGACGAAATAATGGGCGTCGCGCTTTTGATCAGGAAAGTAATTGCCAAGCTTTACAACAGAGAAACCGCCGAGAAAATTTCTATTCTTTACGGCGGCAGCGTGGATAGCGGAAACGCTTATGATTTTGTCCGCAAAGCGAACACCAACGGCCTCCTCATCGGCGGCACGTCTCTCAATGCCAGCGAATTCGCGAGGATTGCGGGGTTGTTTGGATAGAATTTTAAATCAATTAAGCCGTATTATTTTGATATGAGAAAAAACCAAAAAGAAATCAAAAAAATTACTGATCAAATTATCAAAGGATATAATCCCGAAAAAATCATTCTTTTCGGATCTTACGCTTATGGAAAACCTAAGCCGTCCAGCGATGTGGATTTGCTGGTGGTTAAGAAAACCGGCAAAAGATTCGGGACTAGGCTTTTTGAAGTTGCCGAGATTATCAGCTCGGAAATGGGAACGGACATCTTGGTTTATACTCCGAAAGAATGGCGGGAAGGACTGAAAAAAAATTACTATTTTTTCAAGGAAATAAATAATAAAGGAAAATTAATTTATGAAAAACGCAAATAAGAAAATGCTAAATGCTTGGATGTATAAGGGCAAAGACGATTTGCTGTTCGCGAAAGCCGCTTTCAAGGAAACGGAATTTTACAGCCAGATTTGCTGTTTGTGCCAGCAAGCGGTTGAAAAATATATAAAAGCGGCGATTCTGGCAATTCAAGGAGAAATTGCCGAAGAAGATAAAATCCATAATCTTAATATTTTAGCTAAGAAATGCAAGCCATTGGCTGATTTGTCGCAATTTGAAAAAGAGTTAAGAATACTTACGCAATCATATATTCCCGCCCGCTATCCGGATGAAAGCCATCTGGAGGTTTTTTCCAAAGATGAAGCGAAAAAATGCGTAGAAATCGCCGAAAAAATAATTGGATTTATTGAAGAAAAATTAGAAAAATAAAAAAATTCACCACTTTCAACTTTACAAACTTTATAAACTTTTAACTTTTAACTTATATATCCTATGTCACTAATAAAAGAAATGATAAAAAATGCGTGGGAGGGGAAGTATGCTTTTGGGACCTTTGACACGTCTAATTTGGAGGTGGCGCAGGGGATTGCGCGGGCGGCGGAGGCGAAAAATGCGCCGGCGTTGATCGGCATTACGGAGTCGGCGGTTGAATATGCGGGGTTTTTGCCATTAGTAAATTTAGTGAGAGGAATTATAAAAGAATCAAAAGCGGATTTGGTTCTGCATCTTGATCACGGGAAAAGCCCGAATTTCGTGAAAAAATGCATCGATGACGGTTTTAGGTCTGTAATGATAGACGCTTCCGCGTATGAGCTTGAAGATAATATTAAAATTACCAAAGACATTGTGAAATATGCCCACAAAAAAGGAGTCGTCGTGCAGGCAGAGCTTGGAAAAATTCCAACGCTAAGTTCAAGTATTGAAAGCGGAGTGGATTTTGCCAATATGGAAAAAACCGATCCAAGCGAAATTGAAGAATTTGTTGAAAAAACCGGTGTTGACACTTTGGCGGTGATTATCGGAAATATTCATGGAATGTATAAGCCGGAAAAAAATCCCCCCTTGGATTTCAACCTGCTTGCCGAACTGCGGAAAAGAGTTTCAATCCCGTTTGTTCTTCACGGCGGATCGGGAACGCCGTCGGAAGACATAAAAAAAGCCATATTGGAATATGGAATTATAAATGTGAATATTGACACTGAAATCAGAGTCGCTTTTATGGGGGGGTTGAGCGATTTTTGCGCCAGCGGGAGAATGGTGACTGATCCAAGGAAAGTTTTGTCAATTTCCAGAGATGATGTGCAGAAAGTGGTGGAAAAAAAGATTGAATTATTTAGGTGCGGGTTTGGGAAAAGCAATTTGCAATAGCTTATCGGTTGTGATAAATATAAATAGAAATTATTATCAGGCATAAGCCTTTAATTTATCGCTGGGGGACTTATTAGACAGCCTGCATGGAACTCTCGGACGCAGATTTGTATGATAAGGAGTTAGATTGAGTGTTTAAATTTTGTGGCGAAAATTTGCCTTAATTAAAAAATTTGCTATAATTCAGTTATGAAACGCCAGAAAGAAATTAAAAAAATCACTGACCAAATCGTCAAAAAATACCAGCCGAAAAAAATTATCTTTTTTGGCTCTTACGCGTGGGGAAAACCGGCTAGAAATAGCGATGTGGATTTTTGAATCAAAGGTAAAAAAAACTAAAACTTATTTTAATAAAAAGTAGAAATGGAAGAAGATATCAATAAAATAAACTATCTTCCGGTAATTCTGATTCTGCTCTTTCCGATAATGACTAATTTACCGCGCAAATCAGTTCGTTTATCGACAGTAGATATAAAACTCAAAACAACATTAACAACTTCATCCTTTTTCATTCTGCCGGTTAAAACAATTACAACACCGCTGCTTCTGGATATGTTAAAACGAAAAATATCCCCAAAGCCCCTATCGTAAGTTAATAATATCCTTTTATTCTCGCAAGCGAATTTAAAAATTGTTTCATCGTCAGAACCTGTTAATTCCGCGTCTTTGACGGTAAGCGCGTCAAAACCATTTTGACGCAAAGCGAAAACAATATCCCAATTAATGCATTCATCAATAAATAATTTAAGCATAATCTTTAGCTAGGCTCAATTTCCAAAATTTCTTCCTTGCCTAAAACGCGCGCGGCATAGTTTAAAGCGATTTTAGCGTCGGCAACGGTAATATCGGGATATTGCCTTGGAACATCTTCTATGTTATAGCCGCTTTGCAAAAGATAAAGAATATCAGTTATGGCAATTCTTGTTCCTTTAACGCAGGGTTTGCCAAATCTGACCTTTTGCTTAATGACAATGCCGGCAGGAACAGTGATTTTAATAGCTTGATTCATAGAATTTAAAAATTAATGTTTTTTTATATTTCCAGTATAGCAAATCAATAGCTATTGTCAAACAAAAAACCTTCTCAAAAGAATCGGTCCGGCGAAAGGCGGGCATTGGGAAATAATAAATTAAGAATGAAGCAAATAACAATTTTGCTTTAATTTAAAAATTTGATATAATATAATTATTAGAAACTATAAATCAAAAATTATGAACAAAATTTTGAGCGCAAATCGAGAGAGAGAGAGAGAGTAAAGCACGCTCTCCGGTTTTCAGGTTGCCCGGATATTTTTAATTTTAAAAAACGCTATTTTAATGGCGTTCTTTTTATAAGCAAATAATTTAAATATATGAGCAAAAAAATTCAATGGAGAGTTAAACCTGTTGAGGATATTTTATCTGCCCCGCTTTCTCGTCGGAGTCCTTGTCTGGCCGACAGGCAGGCTCGAGGCGAGAGACTCCGACGGGGCGGGAAATCGGAATTAACCCTTCAGGGTTTCAAAACTATTGCAAATACAAAAAATGAAATCCTAAAGGATAAATTCCAAAATGGCAAGCGCGGAACTAAAATCGGAATTAACCCTTCAGGGTTTCAAAAAAAACTATCGCAAACAAAAAATGAAATCCTAAAGAGCCTGTGCTGGACTTGTTTCAGTAATAAATTCCGAAATATAGCGGCCCAAGCGGCAAAAGGGGGACTAACCGTTTTAATTTCCGTCTTGATAATTTTTACTATTGTCAAGGCTGCCGGTTCCTTGACGCCTTTGGCAAGTCCGGCGGCGACAAGTTATACTTTGGGAGATATTTATGCCCGCTTGACTACCAACGCGACTTCAACCGCGGGCGATCATATTTTTGCGCCAAGCGGTTCGCCGGCGGGAACGCTTTACTCTCTGACAGAAATTTACAACAAAATTCCGACAATTAACCCGTCTAAGCTGCTTTCTGATACAACTTATTTAGGCGTTACGGGAAGCGTCGCAACTCAAACTTTATCCGCGGCTAATGAAATTGTCAACGCCGGTTATTACAACGCTACGACTTTATCGGTAATTGACTCAGACTTGATCACAAGCAATATCTTAAGCGGAAAAACAATTTTTGGCGTTGATGGCACCGTAGACCCTAGTCCAGATTTTGGCGATGATAATCCGACTCAAGTTTTAAACACCGCCTCTAATCCGGGAACATACAATGCCACTAATCTTTCTGCGGAAAATGTCCGCAACGCGATCGCTTTCGGCGTCGGGCAAACAGGAACTTTCACGGGCAATCTGGCTTTTGGCGATGACAACGCGGCGAATGTTTTAACCGTTGCTTCTACGCCCGGAACATATAATGTTTCTAATCTCTCAAATAGCGTTATAAAATCAGGAACGACTTGGGGTGTTTCGCTTGGCTCTACGGGAACCCTCACTCCCGACGGAGGCACCGCCGGAGTCGCGGATCTGTTCAACGGCAAAACAGCTCATCTGACTAATGATTGGAATTTAGATGCTGGAACATTAGATCTCGCCTGCAATACCGCCGCTTTTGACGGCAATGCGAATAAAGTAGCCGACGCTTATGACGGCGCGGGTAGCGGCGCAGATAGGTGGTGTATAAAAGAAACAGGCGACGCCGCGACAGGAGATATTTTATCGGCTAAAAAAGCATGGGTTGATGGCCTGGAAATCACAGGAAGCATTGCTAACTGTTCATCGGAGGGTTCGCAGAGTTGTTATGCCGCGGGGACTTATTTCGCCGGGACTGAAAAAACGCCAAGCAATTCCGCAACATCCCAATCAGCGGGCTATTATCCGGCTTTTGATTTGGCGGCGGTTGATACTGACTTGGTGGCGGGAAATATCGGCGCGTATATTGATATTTTCGGTATTTCAGGCACTCTTCTTAAAAATCTATTTACCGGCACCAGTAGGTCTGATTGTTTATCAACTGTAACCCTAAATACTGGAGGATCGGGCTACACTTCTGGCAGTCAAGTTTTAACAATTACCCAATCAGGAGCTAGCGGAGGAAGCGTCAATGTTACTGTTGATGCGGGAGGAGTGGTTACTTCAGTTAATTCAATCGCCACAACAGGAAAAGGGTATTCGGTCGCAAATGGCTTAGCAACTACCGGCGGAGGCGGTACAGGAGCAACGGTAAACATTACTGCTGTTGCTTCACATTATTCCATAGATGTAGGCGGAGTGGATGACTATAATGACAACGGAACTACGCCCGCCGATAGTTATACCGGAACTTGGACAACTTGCGACGGAACCGTTTATGACGCCGTAACAAATCCCGGCGGCAATTATTGCAATACCGGCGATACAACTAACGCCAATAAAAAAGACAACAGCACCGGTTTAGTGTGGTCAATTTTAAAAGGCACCAGCACTTGGTTTTCGGCTAATAATTGTAAATATTCAAACTTGCTTCTTGGAGATGACGGAACCTGCAATACTCATGGTGAAATCGCTTGCAAGTGCGTAAAATTGACTGGGCTGGCAGGAAATGGCGCTAAAACCGGCTGTGAATCTTTTGGCGACGGCGGCTGGCGACTCCCGTCTCAGAAGGAATTGATGCAAGCGTATATTGACGGTTCATGGGGTAATTTATCTTTAGCCGGCTACGGCTATTGGTCAGCCACTACTAAATCCACCTACACGGACTACGCTTGGTACACGGACCTGACCAATGGCTACACGTACAACCGCACTAAGACTACTACTACCGTTAGTGTTCGTTGTGTTCGGTAGCTCTGGCAACAATTTTATGATTTTGTGATTTGATTTATTTTATTATTTATAAATTTTAAATTATGAGCCGCTATGCTCACTTGCCTGTATTTCAAAAAGGATATGATCTTAATCTGGAAATTTACCGCGCAACCCATAACTTTCCCCGCGAATACAAATATTCATTAGGCCAAAAACTGAAAGAAATATCCGGCGAACTGTTAGATTTGATCGTGATAGCGAACTCAAAAAAAGACAAAGAGCCATATTTTCCTGAAATAGGAATGAGGATTGAGAGATTAAGAATTCAATTAAGAACAGCTTATGATTTAAGAATAATCGAAAGCAAGCGATTAGAGTTTCTGAATCGATTTTTGGAAGAAATTTCCATGCAAGTTTCAGGGTGGGAAAAATGGTTCTTTAAAAATTTGAAGAGCTCGAAATGAAAGCCTAAAGGCTAAATTCCGAAACTGGGCTGGGAATTCACCCTTTAGGGTTTCAAAAAATCATAAAAGGAAATTCAGTGAAGCCAGAATTTTTATTTAGTTGTTTTACAAAACGGCGAATAAAAAGCGAGCCTATGAATTGTTGCGATCCTGCTTGCTTTCTTTGGGCTAGCCGGGCAGATTTGGGTGGCGTCACCCAATCTATCCATATAAACAAAGAAAGCATTAAGATCAGTTGAATTATACTTGGCCAAGACCAAGATTGATTCAGTCGGGATAAAATAGCGGGAATAAATCTTCAGCCGGCAACAACTATTGGTCAGCCACTACTAAATCCAACAACACGAACAACGCTTGGAACACGAACCTGAACAATGGCAACACGAACAACAATACTAAGACTAATGCTACCATCAGTGTTCGCTGCGTTCGGTAGCTCTGGCAACAATTCAGCTTCAATTTTGGTTTCGCCGAGTTTCTTTAACTATTAGATAAATCGGAATTAAGTTGTTGGCTCCATAGTCCTGAAAGGCTGTGGAGCTTAAATGCAAGATAATCGCAAACAGGCTCCACAGGGCTTCGCCACTATGGAGCCAACGATTAGCTCAATCCTCGTCCCAGACAAAATAGCTGTAATTTTTATCTGCCGGTATCAGGTAAATCTTTAAAATTCCAAAATGTTTTTCATAGAGATGTTTTCGCAGTTTAAAAGTATTGGCATGCTTGAAATGTCCATAATAAGAATTGGTAGTAGAATAGATTTCTTTAAAATCATCGCGTAATTCCGGAGTCCATAAACGAATAGGATGCTCTATATCAAGGCTTAAAACTTTTTGATTAAATAAATAAAGTTTTCGTTTTAAATTTTTGGCGGTTCGGTTGCGGACAAGAGTATGAGCCGGCTTAACAATAAAACCAACAAAATTGATGTCCCTATAAATTGATTGTAAAACCTGCTTTTGCGGGTGAAGTTTAAGCTCTAATTTATTTTGCAGGAAGTTGTCAATTTCACTGCTCCAGATTTTTAACTGTTCGGGGTTTTGATGCAAGAAAATTATATCGTCAACATAGCGCAAATAGCATTTGATTTTCAGCTGATGTTTTACGAATTGGTCAAGTTCATTCAAATAGACATTGGCGAAAAACTGAGAAGTAAGATTTCCGATCGGCAAGCCTTGATTCTTGGGAATCTTGAAAAGGGATTTATGCGGAGGAATAATCCGGAAAAGTTTTGGATCGCCTTTGCGATAAAAATTTTTAGTGGGATCTTGAAAAATGATTTGTTCCGTAAGCCATAAAATATCGGGATGTTTGATATGTTTTTTGATAAGGCTAAAGAGAATATCTTTTTTGAGCGACATAAAAAAAGCCGAAACATCGGCTTGAAGATAGCAAGCCGGTTTGGAAAAGTTGCCGCTTGTTTGCCGAAGAAATCTTTTTAAGTCTTTGATGGCGCAGTGAGCGCCTTTGTTCTGGCGGCAAGAATAAGAATGATGAATGAATTTTTTCTCCCAGATCGGCTCCAGATAATTAACCAGAAGATGATGGACGATCCTATCGCGAAAATCAGCGGCAAAAACTTCGCGGGGCTTGGGGTCGGTAATAATAAAACAGATAGAACGGCCTGGCCGGTAAGTATGGTTTTTAAGCTCTTGCTCTAATTTCAAAAGCTCTCTTTCAAAATTTATTTCAAACTTGGCGGCATTGATCGTTTTTCTTTTACGCCTCCGGCATTGATAGTAGGCGGCGAGCAAATTCTGAAAACTGAAACACGAATTACGCGAATAGGAACGCGAATTTCGCGAATTTGAAACGCGAATCTTGCTGATATTTTCGCAAAATTCGTTTAAATCCGCGGAATTAGCGTTACTCTCTCTCTCTCTCTCTCTCTCTCGTAAAGCCGCGTTTTGTGTGGTATAATTATTCATAGAGGAAATATAATAAATAAGCAGTTAGATTTTAATTATAGCATAAGCGGGTAAAAAAATAATCTGTTAAATTTTATGCCAGAAGAAATTATTGCTACAACTAAAATCGCCTTGTTTAGAGGCAAAGAAATAAGAAAAACTATTTATAATAATGAATGGTGGTTTGTTGTGGAAGATATAGTTTTGGCGTTAATTGATAGCGTTAATGTTAAAGATTATATCAATAAAATGCGGGCTAGGGATACAGAATTGTCTAAGGGGTATGGACAAATTGTCCGTACCCTTGAAGTGCCTACGGAAGGCGGTAAACAAAAAATGAATTGCGCCAACACCGAAGGAATTTTCCGCATTATTCAGTCTATTCCTTCGCCAAAAGCCGAGCCATTTAAACGATGGCTAGCAAGAGTCGGTTATGAGCGAGTAAAGGAAATAGAAGATCCCGAGTTGGCGACTAAAAGAACAAGAATGTTGTATAAAGCCAAAGGATACAGCGACAGCTGGATTGAGAAACGAATGCGAGGCATTGCTATTCGCGAGGAATTGACCGATGAATGGCAGAAACGAGGAGCGAGAGAACGGAGAGATTATGAAATTTTGACAGCGGAAATTTCGCAAGCCGCTTTTGGACTAAAGCCGAATGAATATAAAAAGCTGAAAGGATTAAAACGGGAAAATTTGCGCGATCATATGGACGATTTTGAGCTTATTTTTACTATGCTGGGCGAAAGATCAACTACTGAAATTCATCGTCAAGAAAATTCGGAAGGAACGCCAAAATTAAAAAAAGACGCGAATAGAGGCGGGAGAATAGCGGGAAATGCCAGAAAAGAATTGGAAAAAGAATTAGGCAGATCGGTTGTTTCCAAAAAGAATTATATCGGCGGAGGAGATAAAATAAAAAAATTAAAATAATTAAACGATATGAAAAATTTAAAAAATAATCTCCGGCTTATTGTCCTTATCGCGATAGCGGCGGCAGCTGTTTTTGTTACGCCTGCTTCCGCTTCTACCACTGACGGAACTATAGATTCAACCTATAAATACGCGTGGGGAGAAAATGTCGGCTGGATAAATTTTGGGACGAGCGAAGGAAATGTTCATATCACAGACTCGGCTTTAACCGGCTACGGGTGGGGCGAAAATATCGGCTGGATTTCTTTAAATTGCTCTAATCATGGCGTTTCTCCTTGTTCTATCGATTACAAAGTTGCCAATGATGGCGCGGGTAATTTGTCCGGCTACGGGTGGAGCGAGAATGCCGGCTGGATAAATTTTAGTCCGGCTTACGGCGGAGTAACGATAAATTCTTCCGGCGAATTTCTGGGATACGGATGGGGCGAGAATATCGGCTGGATTGTTTTCAACTGCGCCACTACAAGCTCTTGCGCGGCGGTTGATTACAAAGTTAAAACTGACTGGCGAATTCAAACCGCAAGGCCGGCTTGCAATAATTCTTTGGATGACGATGGCGACGGTAAAACCGATTATCCGAATGATCCGGGATGTGATTCTTTAACCGATGACAATGAGGCAGATCCGTCCGGCGGAGGTTTGCCGCCTGAAGCGTATAATCCGCCCGCTTTGCCTCCATCTACTCCTGAAAATCCCGAAGGGAAATTTAGCGTAACGATAAACAATGGCGATAAATACGCAAATAGCCAAATAGTAAAACTTAAACTTTACGCGGGTAAAGACACGACAAAGATGGCGATTTCAAACACGGCGGATTTTTCTAACGCCAGCCAGATTCCGTACGAAACAATTTCCAATTTCCAATTTCCAATTTCCAATCAATTTCCAATTTCTAATAATCAAACTTTAACTATCTACGCCAAATTCTACACCTCTTACGGCGTCACTTCTGAAACCGTTTCCGATGACATAATCCTTGATACCGCGCCTCCCGAGATAAAAGTAAGCCATATTGATCCTTTTCTTTCAACTGAAGATATTATCATTACCGGTTTTACCGAGCCGGACGCCAAAATAGGAATAAAGTTGGACAATAATTTTACCGATATGCCTCCGATCCTCGCCGATTCTGCGGGATACTTTTCTTTTAATCTCGGCCGTCTTTCTGTCGGCTCTTACATTCTTGATCTTAAAGGAACGGATCCCGCCGGAAATATGGGCGAAACTCTCTCTCTGAATCTAATTGTCAAAAAACCCGAAGCAGCCATTACTTCGGAATCTAAACCAATCCCAACTCCAAAAGAAACTCCAAGTCTGCCGGAAACTCCAACTCCGTCCGCGCAACTACCAGAACAGCCGTTAATCCCGCCTTCTTCCGAACCGCAGATTGAAGAACCAAAAACGCCCCCGCCTTTTTCCGAGCCCTCCAGTCCTCCAGAGCCGGCAGAGCCGACTCAGCCGAAACCGGCTGAAATAATAACTTCCGAATTTTCCAAACAGCCGTCTTCTGTCGGAGGTTTTTGGCAATCAGTGGAAACAGCTTTTAAAAACATTCTCGGCGTGATAACCGCCGGCTTTAATAATGCCGGCAAGAAAATCGCCGATATATTTGATCAAGGGCGAAATAACTTTGCGATTTTCATAAAAGACGCTAAAATTTTGGGAAATGAAATAAAAATAGCGGTCTTTGAAAGTTCAAATCCGCTTCAAATTTCCGATGTTAAAGTTGTTTCGATTTCTTCAACATCAGCAGAGATTATATGGCAAACTAATCACAAAGCGACGAGCAAAGTAAATTACGGTTTGAGCAGAATTTACGATGGAGAAAAGCAAGACAGCAAAAAAGTCAAAAACCATTCAATTATTTTAACCAACCTTAACCCTGATACAACTTATCACTATGAAGTAATAAGCCAAAACGGATCTTATGTTTACGACGCGGACAGAATATTTGTAACTGCGGGAGAATAAGATTGAATTGTTCAGATGCGGGTTTAAGCGGTAAAAAACAAAGTTGTCATTCTGAACTCGTTTCAGAATCTACTAATTGTTTCGCTGAGTTAACCTATAAATCACAAATGTTTTGAAGGCAATCTTTATTAAAATATGCTGTATTCTGTGCTTGGTCTAAATAAAGAAAATATAGCCTTAACCGCTATAAGATCCTGAAACAAGTTCAGGATGACACTTGTAGTTTGAAATTATTTCTATTCCCCCTCAATCTCCGCCAGCTTTAATTCATTATTATCTTTTGAATTAACGATAATCTCACAGCCTTCAGCGGCTGTGTTTTTTGAAATCAAACCGATATTATATTTCAAATTTTCCGGCGTGATAAGCTCGTTATGCTCCACGATTTTTCCCAGCTCAATTCTTATTGAGCTTATTTTATTGAGCTTATTTTTCCCCGCGTATTCCAGCGCGGTTTTGAGAATTTGATTGGCGGCGTGAATGTCGTGCATAGGATCATTTAAGCATATAAGCATATAAACATATAAACAACGCAAAAATAATAATTGATGCACTAAATGTTTATATGTTTAAATGCTTAGATGTTTATATGAATCAGTGCGTTGAGCACGAAATGCACGGATCGTAAGAATGAATAAGCTTTAAAATTTCCAGCTCCCTTTTTTCTTTCTTGTATTTTTTGACGCGGGGAAGATAACTTTTCAAATCGTCGTTCAAATTAACCAAAAGCTGGGCGGTCGGCGTCATTATATCCGCTCTGGTTACAATGCCTTTATTATCAATATCATAAGAATGATAAAGCGTTCCTCTTGGCGCTTCAAGAAGAGCGGCGCCAAATCCCGCCTTGACTTCAAAGTCTGTATTGATATTTCTCATACTTGATTTTTCAAGTTCGCTTGCCAGCTTGCGGCATTCTTCCACAAAATGGATAACTTCAATCGCTTGCGCTAGCGTATTATAGAAAGGATTGTAAACAGGGAATTTAAGCCCGGCAGATATCAAGGCTTTCTTGGCATTTAAATTTAATTTTTCCCTATTTATATGAAGCCTTGCCAGCGCGTCCGTCGCGTAACTTTTTCCGTCGCGTTTTGCCAATTTCATAACGGTTCCGCCAATTTGCTGTTCCTTAATTTCTTCTCGGAATTTTTCTTCATCGGCAATCCAGCCTTCCGAAGAATACATTTTTCCATAATATGATGAATATTTATTTTCTTCTTTTGGCTTGTGCGCGATATATTCAGTTTTTCTTTTGAAGTTAGGAATATCAAGGCTTAAAATGAAATCAACCAAAAGCTTGCTATAAGGAAGAACCTTTTTTCTTTCTATTTCAATCTCGCTTAAAATATTTTTATTCGGAACTTTATGCCACCCGCCGACTTTCGGCGTCAGAGGATGCACAGTTCGTCCGCCGATGAATTTAATAACATTATTTCCGAAATCTCTCAGCGCTAAAACTTTTTTAACGAACTCCGGTTTTTCTCCCGCGATATCAAGCCCGTCTCTATTCTTAAAATAATCCGTAGCGCTCAGGAAAAAAATATGCAGAACATGGCTCTGAATAATCTGCCCGGCAAGCATCAGTTCTCGCAATAAAACCGTCTCCCTTGTCGGCTTAATATCAAAAGTTTTTTCAATCGCCTTGATGCTCGTAATCATATGGATGACCGGACACAGCCCGCAAATCCGCGAAGTTATCACGGGAACATCTTCATAGCTTCTGCCCACCAACAAACTTTCAATCAGCCGCGCCCCTTCTTCAACTTCAACCTGCGCCTTCTTGACATTGCCCTTCACAATATGCCCCACAAACCCGGCATGCCCCTCAATTTTCGCGATGTGATCAATTTTTATTTTCATTGTTTTTTTTCAAAGAAATAAATAATTTATAAATATATATAAGAATAACAGTATAAAATAAAATATTAGCAATTATGTTGAAATAAAGAAATTCTGTTGTGACTGAAGAAAAACCAACAATATTTTCTTTGTAAGTATTAAAAGGAATTCCTATATGTATTATTTCAAGGTTTTTAAATTCAGTTCGCACATTAGACGAGAAAGAAGTTATAATGCCTGATATTAGTAAAATAATAGTTATTGGTATATTTTTTTTAATATTTTTAAATGAATATATTGAATAAAGAATTATCAAAGAAGATAAAATAAATATATGATTAAAAACTATTAAAAATGCTAAAAGCATAATTAGATAAAATAATGATATGTTTAAAATCTTTGGCAAATCGTAAACTATTTCATTTGTAAAGAAGTCATAAATAGGAAAAAAATTAAATAAAATTGCAGAAATGGGTGTAATAATAAATATAATTTTTGCAATATTTAATATTTTTTTAGACATGTTTTTGAATTTATAAACAAATTATCTTGAAGGGCTGTGGAAACTTGGCTGGTTCGGAGCTTCAACTCCGAACCAGCGAATATAATAATACTCACTTTTCCTCAAACTCCTTCTTCACCCCATAAATCTCCGCGATTTTCATTAGGTCTTCTTTGCTCATTTTGCCTTTCATAATTTCCTGCAATTTTTCAACGCTTGTTCCTTTTAATGGTCCACGACAAGCCTCGCAGATAAATCCGTTTGAAGGACAAATCGCTTCGCATCCGCCTAAGCTTACTGGTCCAAAACAAGGCTTTCCTTCTTGCAACAAGCATTTATTTTCTCTGAGTTGGCATTCATAACACACTGGCCTTTGGGCAATATAAGGTGTTTTCCCTTCGGCGTATTCCATGACTATTCTGTAAAACTCTTGATTGTTTATCGGACAGCCCGGAATAAATCCGTCAATCGGAACGACATCGCTGATTGGCGTGATGTCGGGATTATTAATTCCTTCAATATTTTTATAAACATATTTCAACTGTTCGTCTTTATTTCCTTTATAATTTTTTATTTCAGCCACGCCTCCCAAATGCGCGCATGCTCCGAGCGCGATTAGAACTTTGGACTGCTTTCTAATCTCTTTTAATTTTTCAAAATTATCTTTCGTTATCGGGCATCCTTCCACAATCGCCAAATCATAAGGCCCCGGAAAGCTTTTTGTTCCGGATGCCAAGCGAAAACTTCTTAAATCTAGTTTATCTGCAATATCTAAAAGTTTCTCGCCCAAATCTAAAATTGATAGTTGACACCCTTCGCAACAAGTTAAACTTATAATGGCTGTTTTTGGTTTTGATTTTTGAATTTGATTTGGCATAATTTGGATTTTTAATTTTGAATTTTAGCTTATATTCCTTCTGGAAAATCTTTGATTTCCGCATACGAAAACACCGGTCCGTCGGTACAGACATAGCCGTTGCCGACCAAAGCGCAATGCTGGCACACTCCGATCCCGCAATGCATTCGGCGTTCAAGAGAAACATAAATATCTTCTTCTTTGAGTCCAAGCTCAAGCAGTTTTTGCGTGACGAATTTATACATAATCGGCGGCCCAACAAGTATGGCGACAGAATCGTTGTTTATTTTTTCTTTTGTAAGCAAGTTTGTGACAACACCGACATTGTTTTTCCAATTTGTGTCCGGCGTGTCAACTGTTAGATTTACTTCAATATTCTTGCTCCATTTTTTATAATCATTTTTAAACGAAAGCAATTCTGGATTTCTACAGCCGTAAAAGATTTGTATGTTTTTAAAATTTTCCGGATTCAAGCTCGCGTCTTGAATAATTGTGCGGAGAGGGGACAGTCCGCATCCGCCAGCAACTAGAATTAAATTTCTATTTTTGATTTTTTTTCTGTCAAACCCGTTTCCATAAGGACCTCTGATTCCGGCTAAATCTCCTTTTTGCAATTTAAAAAGCTTAGAAGTTAAAACTCCGCGTTTATCAATTGATGCTTGAAAAGTTTCCGCAATTGTCGGGCTGGAGCAAAATCCAAATGGCGCTTCTCCAAATCCCGGAACTGACAAGATAAAAAACTGTCCGTGCCTGAACTTAAACCCGCTTCTTATTTCCTCATTTTTTATTTTAAATGTAAAAAGCCTGTTGATCGGCGTCAGCTCTTCAATCTTTATAATCTCCGCTTCAATCGGGCTGTAGGGGTTTTTCATAATTTATATTATTTAAAAAAGTATTGTTTTATCGCAAAGGAATATATCACGGAGTCCTGACGAAAGTCAGGAAGAAATATCAGCGATTCTTTTGAGATTGATTAATCTTGCGAAGCTTTATCCTCACTTTCGTGAGGACTCCAATTCACGCTATGCGGATGTGTTGATGAACTTAATTTATAAATAAGAAATGAAATTTCTGACGGCAAATCAAATTTCTACATTCCAAATTCCAATCATCAATTCTCCTTAATAATCCTTTTTATATTCTCTCTGATATCAATTCCCGCCGGACAAACTTCCGTGCAACGGCCGCAGCCGACGCATCCTTGCATTCCGAACTCTTTGGGAATTCTGACAAACTTGTGGTCGTAATAATTATAGATTCTTTTCCTTGTTGAATCCAAAAATTTATGCCCGCCGGCAATCTCGGAAAATTCTTCATAAAAGCAAGTATCCCATTCCCTTTTTCTGATAATTTTGTCTTTTTGAATTTCATCCGTGATTTTAAAACAAAAACAAGTAGGGCATACAATCGCGCATTTTCCGCAGTCGATGCATTTTTTGTCCAGCTCGTCCCAAATCTTTGAGCCACTGGATTTGGGGATTTTTTCAATTAATTCTCTGTTCATAAAATCAAGCCCTTTTTTAGGTATCGGTCCGACATATTCAATGTTTTCATAATCTTTATATCCAAAATCGTCCAGAAGTCTTTGCCCGTCTTCCGAGCCGGTGAAGATTCTGAATGACTGCTGCGCTTCGTGATATTTTGCCTCAAGAAATATGTCAAACTTCATATGCTCCAGAATTTCTTTTTCAAATTTTATATAATCTTCTTTTTCCGATGGAACCGGGATCTGGCCGATTACGATTATATTTCTCAATTTTTTTTGGAAATGCGGGTCTTTGTTGAAGATTTGATTAAGAAGGGTTAGGGCTTTCAGGTCATAAAAATGAAGCCCAAGAAGAACTGTTTTTACATTCGGGCTTTTATTGAGGGTTGTAGCGCCATTTTCAAACTCCATCATTTTTTGGCAGGGAGGGAGAAAAAATTTTTTGAAAGAATAGAGCGGTCTTTGGGGGCATAGCTCGAAGTTTTTTCCATCTTGAATTTCATCAATTAAAATCTTGCCATCATTTTCTTTGTGGCTGAATACCTTGTAGTTATTTTTTATCAAATACGAAACGAAATTTTGGAGTTGTTTGTCGGTCATAGAAATATTAGAATTTAGAATGTGGAATATAGAATGTGGTTAAATATATTCAAATTATATCATAAATTTTGGATTTAGCAAAAAGTTTGATTGGTTTGGGAAAAAGTGATAGAATTGGAATGTGGAGATTGGAAATTAGAATTTAGAATTTGGAAAAGAAATCAACTGGCTCCATTGTGGCATCAGCCCTGTGGAGCCTATTGTGAAAACGGAAAATTTATAGCTTTATAAAATTTTGCATTAAGACTCCACAGTCTCGAGGCGAGAACTATGGAGCCAGCATTTTTAAATCAAAATATTTTCACAACTTGCTTTTCGTGTCATTTATGATACGATTATAAGGCAATAATGATACGATTTTATGGGTTTAAATAAAACAAAATTGAATAAACGGCAGGATAAAATTTTGGAAATCCTTGAAAAAGAGGGTAATATTTCTATTTCTCAATTACTGGATGAATTGAGAATTTTCTCAGGCGAAGTTTCCAAAGTTACGGTTAATAGAGATTTAGTTAAGTTGCTTGAATCGGGATTTGTTAAAAGAAAAGGCAAGGCGCGGGCGGTTTTTTATGAATTGTCTCCTCAGTATAATCTTCTTAAAATCATTGATCCGGAGAAATATTTTTCCGTGGAAACTGACAAGCGAACGGCAAGGCAAGATTTTAATTTTGAAATATTTTCCATATTGAAAGATGTTTTTACCGACGAAGAAAAAAAACAGCTTTATGATTTGAACGGCGAATATCGGAAAAATATAAAAAATATTGGCGCAAGCGCGCTAAAAAAAGAATTTGAGAGATTGGCTATAGAATTAAGCTGGAAATCATCTCAGATTGAGGGAAACACTTATTCTCTCCTTGAAACCGAATCTTTGATCAAGGAAAAAAAAGAAGCGAAAGGGCATAAAAAAGAAGAGGCGATAATGCTGCTTAACCATAAAAAAGCCCTTGATTATATTTATAAAAATAAAAATAGCTTTAAAAATATTTCCAGAGCAAAAATAGAAGACATTCATTATTTGCTTACGCAAGGATTGGGAATTTCAAGGAATCTCCGAAAAATAGCGGTAGGAATTACCGGCGCGAAATATAAGCCGCTTGATAATGAATTTCAAATCAAGGAAGCGCTTGAAAAAACTTGCGATTTGATTAATAAAGAAAAAGACGGTTTTTCTCAAGCTGTGATTTTGATGGTTTTAATCGCTTATATCCAGCCGTTTGAAGATGGCAACAAAAGAACAAGCCGCCTTACGGGAAACGCCATTTTGTTGGCTTATGATATTTGCCCATTGTCTTACAGAAGCGTTGACGAGATGGAATACAAAAAAGCCGTGATTCTTTTTTACGAGCAAAATAATGTCAGCTATTTCAAAAAACTGTTTATTGAGCAATTTGAATTCGCGGTGAAAAATTATTTCAGGGCGTAATAAATTAAATTTATCAATTAAAATTAAAAACCTATGACAAAAATCGCAATTAACGGGTTTGGCCGGATCGGGAGGCCGGCGCTGAAAATTATTTTGGAAAAGCACCCCGAGCTAGAGGTCGTGGCGGTCAATGATTTGACTGACACAAAAACTTTGGCGCATCTCTTGAAGTATGATTCTAATTACGGAATTTACGCCAAGGAGATAAATTATGACGAAGAGCATATAATTATAGACGGCAAAAAAATAAAAGTGTTCGCGCAGAAAGATCCCGAACTTTTGCCGTGGAAAGATTTGGGAGTTGATGTCGTTTTGGAATGCACGGGGTTTTTTACGGAAAAAGAAGGAGCGGAAAAACACTTGAAAGCGGGGGCGAAAAAAGTTGTGATAAGCGCGCCAACAAAAAGCGAAGACATAAAAACTTTGATTTTGGGCGTGAATGAAAAAGATTATAATTTGCAAGAAGATCATATTGTTTCCAACGGATCTTGCACGACGAATTGCTTGGCGCCGATCGTGAAAATTTTGCACGAAAACTTGACGATCAAAAGAGGATTTATGACTACGGTTCACAGCTATACCAACGATCAAAGGATTTTGGACTTGCCTCACAGTGATTTGCGAAGAGCGAGGGCGGCGGCGATGAATATTATTCCCACAACTACTGGCGCGGCAATTGCTGTTACACAAGCAATTCCCGAGCTGGAAGGGAAAATAGACGGAATAGCAATCCGCGTTCCGACTTCCACGGTTTCAATTGTTGATTTTGTGGCAATCATTGAAAAAGAAAATGCGACCGTGAAAGAAGTTAATAATTTATTTATTGAAGCGGGCAGAGGAGATATGATTAATATTTTGGATGTAAGCGAAGAGCCACTGGTTTCTGTTGATTATAAAGGAAATTCCCTTTCCGCGATCGTTGATTTGCCGCTTACGAAAGTGAGCGGAAATTTGATTAAAGTTTGCGCGTGGTATGACAATGAATACGGCTATACCTGCCGGCTAGTAGAAATGGCGGAGTTTGTGGGAAAGAGACCTTTGGAGGATAATGATTAATAAATAAACCGTATAATCAAAAGTATGAATTCTATCAAAACAAAATACTTTAAGCCACTATTTTATTTTCTGACAACGCTATTCTTTTGTTTTAATATCCAAACTTCTTTCGCCAAAGAATATTATTATCAAGACTTTGAAGTAAACATAAAAATAAACCAAGACTCAACTTTTGATGTTACGGAAAAGCAGGCCTATTATCTTGACGGGAATTTCGGATTTTTCAACCGCGATGTTGCCACGAAAGGAACGGACGCCATAACTGATATAGAAGTTTTTGACGGAAATAATAATAAAATTCCCAAAAGCGAACTGGACATTAATTCAATAAGCGGAGCAAAGCATATCCAGTGGATTTTTCCGCGCAGGGATTTTTTGAAGGAAGAAAAAAGCTGGATTGTGAAATACAAAGTTCATGGCGGGATAAGTTTTTTGAAAAATTATGATGAGATTTACTGGAACGCTATTCCGCAAAAAAGAGATGTCGCGATTAAGAATGTAAAAATCACGGTGAGTTTTTCCAATAACGAAAAATTCCGAAGCGATTTAATTCGGCTTTACGCGGAGGATATTGCAAATCCTGCTGCTGGTTCGCAGTTGGACTGCGAACCAGAATGCACTAACAATTATAAAGAAACATTGCAAGATAGTTTGCTGTTAGTGCAACAAGGTTTGGAGTATAACTCCGAACCAGCGGAAGATATCAATAATTTATCATCTATCGGTGGATATTATTTTAATCAAGATAATACCGAAGCTGTATTTTGGGGAAGAAACTTAAAACCAAACACTAACTTTACCATTGCCGCCGGATTCTCAAAAGGCATTGTAAGCCAAAACGCTTACTGGAAAGATTTTCTTTTTATGTATTACGGCTATATTCTTTCAATAATAATTTTTCTTTTTTGCGTAATTATTGGTTATGTTTATTGGTATAAAACCGAAAAATCAAGAGAAGGAAAACGCGTTATCATTCCGCAATACGAGCCTCCGCAAAACTTGAAGCCTGCGATGGCGGAAGTGATTATAAAAGAAAAACTGACAGACAAAGGTTTGGCGGCGACAATCATTGATCTGGCGGTGAGGGGGTATGTGAAGATTGAGGAAGAACCGAAGTCAAAATCTGAAAAACACTTTTTATTTTTCGTCTTATTTCTTGCCATAATCGCGTTAATATTTCTTTTAGCTCCATTTTTTATTACTACATTTACCGGAGTAATAACAATTTCGCGTTTAGTAATTTTCTTTTCGTTTATTATAGGAACTTTTTCATGTTTGTTTGTAGTTGTATATGAGTTTCGCAACGATTACAAAGTAATAAAAACCAAGCCTTACGAAGATGATCTAAGTCTTGAAGATTACGAGAAAGAATATTTAAAAGCGCTTTTTGGCTCAAAGGAATATTTTTCAACAAAAGAAACAAAAAAAAGTCCAACAAAATTCAGGGTACTGGAAAAAAAAATTAATAAAATAAGATACAAGATTTATAAAGAGACAGAGTTAGACACAAAGGCGTTTGAAATTGGATTAACAAAAGAAAAAACAAAAAATATAATTTGGGGAGTGCTTGGAGCTGGTATATTTCTTGTTTTCTTTTGGTTTAGCGAATTTATAACAGATATTGGGCAGTTTATTATTCTTATATTAATTTCTATCATCAGCATCATCGGCCTCTACGCTTTCATCAAATACGAAGCCCGCTTGTCAGATGAAGGCATAAAGCTGAAAGAAGACTGGCTGGGGTTCAAGATGTATTTGGAAACGGCAGAAAAATATAGGATGCAGAATTTGAAGCCGGAGTATTTTGAAAAATATCTGCCATACGCGATGATTTTCGGGATTGAAAAGAAATGGGCGAAAGCGTTTGAAGCGATGAATATTCCTCAGCCATCTTGGTATGGCGGAAATGCGGTTGTAGCGGGACATATTGGAGCCGCAAGCATGACATCTTCATTTTCACCTTCCGCTTTCAGCGCGAGCTTTGCCTCTTCATTCTCCAGCGCATTTTCAAGCTCTGGAGCTTCAGGCGCTTCGGGAGGCGGAGGTGGAGCTGGAGGAGGGGGCGGTGGTGGTGGAGGCGGAGCGGGATAAAGTTGGAGTTTTCAATTCACAATTTACAATAAATTTTCAATGATGGAATTTAATAAACTAAATTCCCCGTTAGTTTGTTGCAGAGTAACTCATTTGTCATTCTGAATTTATTTCAGAATCTTCTATCTGCAACTTCTAGTTATGTGAAATAAATCAAGACAACGCCTGTCATATGAAAGATCCTGAAACGAGTTCAGGATGACAAAACTTTACAACCTTCTAATTTCTAACTTATACTTATGTCGCACATCTGCAAAACGCTCCTAATCCGCTGTATGGATTTTAGGCTGAATAATGAAATGATAAGATGGATAAAAAGATCTGTTCTTTTTGAAGGTAAAGATTTTGATTTAATCTCTCTTGCGGGGTCCAGTAAAGATCTTGCAAGCGACAATTTGTTGATGAGCGAGAATTTTATGAAACACATAGGAGTCGCGGTTGAATTTCATAAAGCGGAAAAAATCATTATATTTCATCATAGCGATTGCGGGGCTTACGCTAAAGATTACAATTTTTCCTCGCCGGAAAAAGAAAGGGAAAAACAGATTGAAGATATGCGGGAAGCGAAAAGAATAATTCTGAAAAAATATCCGAATATAAATATTATTTTAGTCTGGGGAAAATTGAAAGACGGCGAAGGAAGGGAAGTGGAGTTTGAAGTTTTTTAAATTTTTTAATTAGACACAGACGAACACAGACTGAAGGCACAGATAAACACTGAAAATTAATCAGTGTTTGTCCGCGCTTTTAGTCAGCGTTCGTCTGTGTGCCATCAAAAAAATATGAATTATCAACATAGCGATTTAACTGAAAAGATTATTAAATGTTTTTACAATGTTTATCATCTTTTAGGTTATGGATTTTTAGAAAAAGTTTATGAAAATTCTTTTGCTATTGAATTAAAGCAAAATGGACTGTTTGTCGTTCAGCAAATGCCAATCAAAGTTTCATATAAAGATAATCCAGTCGGAGATTATTTCGCCGATTTAGTGGTTGAAAACAAAATAATAATTGAATTAAAAGCTCAGGAAGGATTAGTCCCGGAAAATGAAGCTCAATTGTTAAATTATTTAAAAGCAACGGAATTTGAGATAGGACTACTTTTAAATTTTGGCAAGAAGCCGGAAATTAAAAGAAAAATTTTTTCAAACGATTTAAAATAATAATTCGACACAGACGAACACAGACTGAAGGCGCCGACAAACACTGAAAATTAATCCGTGTTCGTCCGTGCCTTTAGTCTGTGTTTATCAGTGTGCCATTAAATTATGAAATCAATCAAGCAAATCCAAAACCTCCAAAACAAAAAAGTCCTTCTTCGGGTTGATTTTAATGTGCCGATTGGGGATGATGGAATTGTCGATAGTAAGGAGGATTGGAGGATAAAGGCGGCATTGCCGACGATTGAATATTTGTTAAAACGAGGAGCGAAAGTGATTTTAATAAGCCATCTGGGAAGGCCAGGACAGTATAAAGCATCAAGTACCTTGCCTACCGGCAGGCAGGTTAAGTATCAAGCATGCAGTTTAAAGCCCGTGGCAAACAGGCTGGAGGAATTACTGAATCGTAAAATTAAGTTTGTTGATGATTGCATTGGAAATGAAGTAAAAGATGAAATAGAAAAAATGCAGGCAGGAGAAGTTATTTTGCTGGAAAATTTAAGATTTTATAAAGAAGAAGAAAAAGATGACGAAGGGTTCGCGAAAGAATTGGCAGGCTTGGCCGATATTTATATAAATGACGGTTTTTCCGTTTCGCATCGCGCGCATGCATCGGTTTCGGTTATTACAAAATTTCTGCCGAGCTATGCAGGGCTTCTTCTTGAGAAAGAAATAAAAATACTTTCAGATGCAATTTATAATCCAGAAAGGCCTGCTACAATAATAATCGGCGGAGCGAAAACGGAAACCAAAGTTCCGGTAATAGAATATTTAATGGATAAATTTGATCATATTTTGGTCGGAGGCGTGGTGGCGAATGTAATATTAAAAGCGAAAGGGATTGATACTGGGAAATCTTTACTGGGCGATATGGACTTGGCGGAAGTCCGGAAGATTGATCTGAATAATAAAAAATTATACATTCCAGTTGATGTCGTTGCTTGCAATGATGAAAAAAAGATTATTTCCTTGTCGGCTATAGGCAGAATTGGAAATGATAAAATATTGGATATTGCTGCTGAAACCGCTAATCTGTATTCAAAAATAATTTCTGATTCCAAAATTGTGCTCTGGAACGGACCTATGGGCATGTTTGAAAAAGAAAGTTTTGCTCTCGGGACGAAGGAAATCGCCAGGGCTATTGCAGAGTCGAAGTGCTATTCTGTAATTGGCGGAGGAGACACGATAGCGGCGGTTGATAAATTCGGCTATTTAGATAAAATTGACTATATCTGCACTGGCGGAGGAGCAATGCTTGAATTTTTATCGGGAAATGAATTGCCGGGAATCAAGGCTTTGGGTTAATTTGAAAAACAGGAATAAAATTGAAAATGTCTCTATTTGATGATTTATGTTATAATAATAAAGTTCAAATAAAGTTTAATTTATTTTTAAGTCAAGTCTATGAAGCAACAAAACAAAACAAAAAAAGCAATAAAACAAAAAAAAACAGCTATACGGAAAAAAACTAACATCTATTTTGAAATAGTGTTAATTATAATTATTATTCCATTCTTTTCATTTTTTATTCTTTTTATTCTCGGTAAAAATACCTCTGATCTTATAAAAAACTTTCTGCCGATTAAATCGGACATAAAAGTTTTTACTGAAAAAAATTTTTATTATGCGGGAGAGAATATCGAGCTTTTTGTAAAAAATGATTCAAAAGAGTCAATATATTTTGAGCCGTGCGAATATCTAAATAAATTTGAAAAAAAGGTTAATGGAAGATGGATAGAATCTTCCAGCTATGAAGGCGCTAAAATTTATGACGAGTCCGGATTTAATCGAGAGAAGAATTTTGTAAATTGTAAAATAAATTTGCCAAAAGATGGGGCTGGAATATATAGATCTGTTGTGCAGGTTTATTATGAATGCGAAAAACCGGGAAAAAATATGTGCAAAAACTCTGAAATTTTCTATTCCAATAAGTTTGAAGTGAAATCGTAGGATTGGAATTATGAATTATGAATTATGAATTATGAATTATGAACAAAAGATTCATTGCTGGGAGAAATAGCTTGTTTTTTAAAAGGCGGCATATTGCGCGCCGTCTTTGTTGAGAAGTTTTTGAATTTTAAAATAAACGGTTATGAAAATCTTAGGCATTTCTGCAAGTCCGAGAAAAAAGAATACTTATAATATGATGAAAACTGTTTTGGAAGCGGCGGGCGGAGAACATGAAATAATTTTTCTAAAAGATAAAAATATTTTATCTTGCAATGATTGCCGGAATTGCCACAAAACTTATAAATGCGCTATTAATGACGATATGAAGGAAATACGGAAAAAATTAGCAGAAGCAAATTTTATTATTTTTTCCAGTCCTACATATTTTCATAATGTTTCGGGGCTGATGAAAAATTTTATGGACAGATGTCTGCCATTTTATTTTTCTCGAAAATTAGAAGGCAAGAAAGCGATTTTACTTACCGCTGGCGGATTCCAAAATTATCTTGAATTTGATAAATCAGGAAAATGTTTATGGCACAAAGAAGAAAAGATGTGCGTAAAAAGATGTTTGAAATCCATAAAATATTTTTGCGATTGCTTGGGAATTAAAGTTATCGAAAGCGAGTATGCTTTGCATGATGATTGGAAGGGGAAGAAAATGGAGCTGGTTAAATTGGGCAAAAAGATTAATAATAAATTTTAATTTTGAAAAAGAGATAAATTGTAATTAGCAAAAAATTATTCAAAAAAACAGCGCTATTAATAATAGCCTGTTTTTTTGTGTTATTGAAAACATTGGATGGAGATTAAAATATAATTTTCAGTGTGGATAACTAAATTTGACAAATACAGAGAGAGAGAGAGCTATAATGGAAACTATCAGTTTAGATTCTAAAAAAAGAATCAAGTCTGAAAAGGTGAATAAAATGAACCTTGAAAAAATAAGAAAACCAAAAAACGAGGAATTAAGAAATTCCTGTATCGGCGGAGAACAAAACAAAAATAAAGAGGTGAGATAAAATGAAATGGAGGAATAAATTAGGAATGTTGGTTGCGACGCTAGCTGTATTATTTGCTTTCAACGCAGTCGCGGAAGCAGGGAGCTATAACGGATATGTCGCGCGAGACTATGCTTTGCAGTATGCCATAAATCCAAATCCGGCATATAGATATTTTGATTTGGATTGTACGAACTTTGTATCCCAAGCGCTTTTAGCTGGCGGATGGGCAGAGACTGGAAAATATAATTATGCAAGCAATTATGCATGGTATTATGACTGGGGAAGCCGGCCTGGATATAGCAATACTTGGACAGTTGCAAACAATCTTTATTACTTCCTAAGTTATAGCGGAAGAGCATATCCATTGGGATTAGCGCATAAACCATGGTATAATTATTTCAGCATAGGAGATATTGTCCAAATAGATTATACCAAAGATGGCAGCTGGGACCATTCAATGATTGTTACTGCGATAAGCGTTGATGATATGTATATGACATATCACACATCGAATACCAAAGACAAGTCATTGAATCAAATAATGGTAACATATCCGAACGCAAGGTTTCTTGGCTGGCATTTAAAAAGCACCTATTAAACCTTTGCTCCCGATATAAAATTAGAGTAGACAGTTAAAAAATTGTCTACTCATCTTTTTCTAAAAAACAATTTCAATATATAAACAACCTCTAACTTATTATTATGAAAATCTCAAGAAAAAAAATATTAATTTTTGCAAGTTTAATCTTTTTAATTCTAGCTGGATTTTTTATCAATATTAACTACGGCATAACTTCGCTTGTTGTGGAAAAAATAACCAATGAAAATCCAGAAGCAAAAGTTGCCGCTTATGTGCAGGCGGTTTCAATTGGAGATAAAGAAAAAGCGCTAAAATTTTGGGAAATTCCCGAATCTTATGATCTTAATTTGAAATATCGCAACACAATAAAAGATCAGGGAGAAAAAATAACCAAGGAATTAATAGAGAAAAAAATAAAGCCGGATTTTACAATCAAAAATGTTGAATGGTGGAAAACTTGTTGCGAGCCGTCCGTAACTAACAATTATCGCATAGCAGGAAGAGCAAAAGTTTATGTTCAGCTTGAGGATTTTAACAATACCAAATCTGATTATATTTTTGATGTTATTGTCCCGGGAGGATATGATGGAGAATTAACCGGATATTCAGCTCGGCACTGGATTATATCTGATGTTTATGTTGAATAGAGATATAAAAAAATATTTATCGCAAGCATAATAAATGCAAAATCAAAAGCAGTATGATATCAGGCAGCATCATACTGTTTTTTTTAATTCCATTTTTCAAGAAACAGGATTTTTTATTTTTTTTATATTTCCCGAAAGCGTGTGTGTTGATAAAACAGCTGAAATAGATTATACTGGGAGTAGTTGAAAAGTGAGACGATAAAGCGGGTTTAGCGGTTTAAAAAGATGGAAAATATGCAAAACATTTTTGAACAATTGCAGGAGGATGTTAAGAAATGGCGTGAAAGCGGTTATGCTTCTGACCAGTTTTCGGCTATTTCTGAAATTTTATCTTGGAGCAAAAATGAAAACGGACAGCTTAGATATTTAAGAGATGCTCAATTTAACGCGCTGGAAGTTTATTGGTATATAAGGATTGTTTTAAAAACGCCAAAATTATTGGAATTGTATAAAAAGTTTTATAAAGATGATTTTGATTTGGCTGAGCAATTTGGAATTTCTGGTGATAGAGAAGTGATGAAACTAATCGCTAAAGGACAGATTTTTGAAAAAGTCAAAACTAATATAGATTTTGCAAAATCCTTGCAGCTTGATTCTTTGTACGAATCAATCAATTTAAATTATCCAAGCTATATTTTGGCTTTGGCAATGGGCGCCGGCAAGACTGTTTTAATCGGCTCTATTATAGCCACAGAATTTTCTATGAGCATTGAATATCCGCAAGATAATTTTATGAAAAACGCTCTTGTTTTTGCGCCTGGCACAACCATTATTGAATCTTTGCGGGAAATCTCCGATATGCCGTTTGAAAAAATATTGCCGCCAAGGTTTTATAAATCGTTTATGGCAAATATAAAAATGGTTTATACCAGAAATGGCGAAAAAGATATTCCCGTGCAAGACAATAGCTCTTATAATCTCATCGTTACTAATACTGAAAAAATATCTCTCAAAAAAATATCCCGAAGAAAAGGGCAAACGCAATTCGAACAAGAAAAAAAAGAAGAGCAAGAAAAACTTTGGGCGAACGCTCGTCTTAATAAAATTTCCAGTCTTTCCAATTTAGGCGTTTTTTCTGATGAAGCGCACCACACTTACGGCAACAAGCTCGGCGAGGAACTAAAAAGAGTGCGGGGCACGATAAATCATCTTCATAATGAAACAAACCTTGTCTGCGTAGTAAATACAACAGGCACTCCTTATTACAAAAAGCAAGCGCTTAAAGATGTTGTTTTCTGGTATAGTTTACAGCAAGGCATTCAAGATAATATTCTCAAAAGTTTGCATAATGGAATAATCGCTTATGATTTTAATGACGAAAATCCCGAAGAAGTTATTAATGATATTATCAAAGACTTTTTTAAAAAATACGGCAAAACAAAATTAGCCAGCGGCGCGAAAGCCAAAATCGCTTTTTATTTTGCAAATCAAGAAAGTTTGGATATTTCTAAAAATTTAATTGAAAAAGCGTTAGTTAGCCAAAAACAAAGTCCGACAATTATTCTTACAAATACGCAAAAATCCAGCCAAAAAGAAATAGACGAATTTAATAGACTTAACGATCCAGATAATCAAAAAAGAATGGTTTTGCTGATCGGAAAAGGCACGGAAGGATGGAATTGTCCTTCGCTTTTTGCAACCGCTCTTATTCGCGAGCTTACCAGTTCTAATAATTTTATTTTGCAAGCTTCAACAAGATGTTTGAGACAAGTTCCAGGAAATGAGCAGACTGCGACTGTTTATATTGAATCAAAAAATCAAAGAATACTCAATAAAGAGCTTGAGGAAAATTTTGCGCTTAATTTATACGATCTTAATAAAATTGAACAAAAAACCGAAGAGCGGATTTTAGAAATCAAAAAAACAAATTATCCGAATTTGGAAATTACTAGGATAATTAAGAAAATTATAAAAGATAAAAAGAAAGACAGAGAAATAAAACTTGCTAAACCAAAAGAAACTAAAACGGATACAATTATCAAGTCAATTTTTGAGCCAAAGCTTGAAAGCGCCGGCGCGATTATTTTGCCGACTGGTGAAGAAAGCGAGATTATTTTTTCCAGTGAAACCTATGATTTTTATACCGCTACGGAAAAAATAGCTAAAAATTATCACACAGATTATTTGCCAATCCTTAAAGAATTAAAAAGACTTTATTTGGAAAATGAAATTCCAAGAAGTCATTTGCGGGAACTTTTTTCGCAAGTGGAAGGACAAACCCAAAACTATAAGACTATAAAAGAAAAAATTACCGAGGCTTTGGCGATTATCAAATTTCAAGATGAGGATAATAAGCCGGTTTTCGAGAAAAATAAGCAAGGAATTTTCTGCCACACTATCCGCTATAAAAAAGGAACTTTTGGCGATAATGATAATCTCTTGGTCCATAAAAAGAATTTTGAAGGCATAAATAAAAAAGCGCTTAGCTTTCATTATACGCCATACAATTTTGACTCGGCGCAGGAGAAAGATTTTTTTGAAAAAATGTTAAGCAAGCTTCAGGTTAAAACAAAAGAAATTGAAGATATTTATTTTACCGGCGGATTGGCGAACACTCGGCAAACTGATATGCATTTTCAATACAAAGGCATTGATGGCAGATATCATAATTATTTTCCTGATTTTGTAATTGTTAAAAAAGACGGGACATTTTTGATTATAGAAATTAAAGCCGAAGGGAAAGAGCAGGATCTCGAAGTGTTGAGCAAGGAAAAGGCGGTGCGAGAATTGGAAAAAATTCCCGAGAATAAATTTAAGTATGAAATAATTTATACTGATTCGCCAATTCCAGCGCGAAAATTTGAAAATACAGAAGCATGGATAAAAAAAATAATTTAACAAAATATAATCTACTTATTATGAAAAAGAACAAACCGATAACGCAAAAAGTAGCCAAAGTCAAAGGCCGAGCCATGATTCATTGGGTTGGCAAAAAACCATTGGAAGTGGTGCAAAGCTATCCAGCGCAACTTTGTGAAAGTTTTATTTCTTCCCCGCTTGTTTTAGGTAAAGGAAAAATCAAAGAAGAAATTACAACGCCGTCGTTTGACGCGTTAAACAAAAATTGGAGCAATTTGCTTTTTCATGGCGACAACAAAGAAATTTTATCAACGCTTCTTGTCAATGGTTTTCGCGGGAAAATTGATTTGATTTATATTGATCCGCCGTTTGATAGCGGAGCGGATTATGTGCGTAAAGTGGAGTTGCGAGGGACGGATAAAAAAATGGGAGGCGAGGAGCAGAATATAATTGAGCAAACGCAATATACGGATATTTGGGCGAATGATAATTATTTGCAGTTTATGTATGAGCGATTAATTTTGCTCCGCGAACTTTTGAGCGATCAAGGTAGCATTTACTTGCATTGCGACTGGCACAAAAGCCATCATTTGAGATTTTTATTGGATGAGGTTTTTGGAAGCGAGAATTTTGTGAATGAGATTGTGTGGAAATATTTTATGGGTGGCAAATCAAAAGATTTTTTTGCCAGAAAACATGATAATATTTTAATTTATGCTAAATGTATAAATGATCTTAAATTTGAAGTGGAGACTATTGAAAGAATTTTGCCGTATAAACCAAATCTTATTGATGAAAATTCTGTAATAAAACAATTTAAAGGAGTTGAAAAAACAACTAAAGAGAAGAGAGATTTTTATACAAGTAAAATAAGAACGGATAGTGTCTGGGAAATCTCTGGAGTTTTTAATCTTGCGAACGAGTATTCTTCATACCCCACTCAAAAACCAGAAGCTTTGCTTGAGCGGATTATCAGGGCCTCGTCAAATCCTGATTCAATTGTTTTGGATTGTTTCGCGGGAAGCGGGACGACAATGGCGGTGGCGCAGAAATTGGGCAGACGGTGGATTGGGTGTGATTTGAATAAGGGGGCGATTCAGACTATTTCCAAAAGATTGCAAAAAATAATTAAGGAGCAGGAAAAAGAAAATAAAGAAAAGAGAACCAAATTGCTTAAAGAAGATAAAAAGGAAATTCCTTTTTATCCTTCGTTTTTTCATTACCGCGTCAACAATTATGATTTTCAAGACGACAGCACAATCAAGCGCGTGGTCTTTGAAAAATACGGAATTGAAAAATTGAAAACGGACAGTTTTTTTGACGGAATGTTAGGCAAGAAACTCGTTAAAATTACAGATTTCAATAAACCGCTTACCAAGCTTGATTTACAATTAGTAAAGGACGAGTTAGATTTGAGAAAAGACGAAGAGCGAGATATTTTGATAATTTCCAGCGGATCAGAATTGGATATTGACGAGGAAATTGCGCGCCACAATAAACTGCGACCGATGAACAGAATTGATTATCGCGATATTCAAAAAGACGGAATTATGGCTTTTGACTGCGCAAAAGCGGAAGTGGAAGTTATCAAAAAAGATGGCAAGGCAAGCGTGATAATCAAAGATTATTTTTCACCGACCATTCTAAAACGGCTTGATCTTGACCGAACTATTTTTGACGAACAAATCAAAGACTTTCGCGCGCAAATCGATGTAGTTTTGATTGATACTGATTATAACGGCAAAACATTTAATATTTCTATTTCCGATGTGCCGGAAAAGAAAAAAGATTTTGTGAAAGCAAACTATGAATTTGAAATAAAAAATAAAAAACAAAAAATTGCCGTCAAAATAATTGATATGATGGGCGAAGAAGTTTTGATTGTGGAATAGTGATAAAAGAAGGCGGACATTTCAGAATTAATAGCGATGAAAAATATGAGCCGTTTAAAGATGCTATTGGAGCAAAAGATGAGGGAGCGAAATATAAAGCTGAAAATAAAATCAAGAAAGGCTGGAGATATTTGGAGTTTTGATTCAAAATAAAAATCCGCAATATTGCAGGAGACGAGATAGTTTTGGATTATGGCGGGTAATAAATTTATTATTAAAACTAAACATAAAATATGCCAATTGCAAATTTACCTAAACTAATCATAGTTTTAGTTTTTATTATTTTCGCGCTGGTGTTGGGAATTTTTGTTTATGGATATTTGCAAACAAGAGATGAAGGCAACTCAACTAAACCGATCAAGCTGATAGAAAACAATCAAACTGTAAGACCTACGGAAAATTTGAAACCAGTAGAAACAATAAAACCAACAGAATCTCCAGAAACTGTCGGACTGGAAGTATACAAATCCGAACTTTTTGTTGAGGCGAATTGGGGGACTGGAAAAGGAGAGGTCGGGCTTTCCAATCCTTCAGAACAGGGAATTGAAGATGCGGGTCCGAATTATGGCCCTCAAAGTTTTGATGTTGACGAAACGACGGGGCATTTATTTTTATTGGACAGCGTTAGTAGCAGAGTTATAGAGTATGACGGGAGCGGAAAATATATAAATGATTTTCCAGTGAAATATATGATGTCTGAAGATATTAGAGTCAGAGATAATTTTATTTATGTTTTTGAATACGGCATTCCTGCAATTTCAAAATATACTATCGCGGGCGAATTTATAGAAGATTACAAAATACCTTCTTCTGATATAATAGAAAGTCCGTTTCTTGGATTGGAATTTGATGTAAATCGCAGTATAATGTTAGGATTTATGGAAAGAGAAAAAGGAATAAAGTATGGCTCTTTTGAAGCGGGAAGAAAATATAAATTTTATCAAATAGGAAAAAATGGAGACGAATATAAAAATAACAATTATATCGGCTATCAGTCAAAAGACGGAAAAGAATATTATTTATTAGGAGGCATAGTTAAAAGCTCAAGCGAAGTGGAGAGATATATTTTGGTTTTTAATAGAAAAAACGAGTTACAGCGAGAAATTAGAACGGGATTATTTAAAGGCGACCTCCCATACTTTTCCGGCTTTGACAAGAATGACAATATTTATTTGGAAATCCAATATACAGGCGAAGGCAGCGGTATTGAGATAAGAAAGTATGACAGAGAAGGAAAATTATTAGCCGTTCTTGAAGTTAGCGAGCTGGCTGAAAAAAATGATTTTATATGGTGGTACACCAGAATTTTTAAAAAACAAAGAGTGTCCGAAAACGGGGATGTCTATTTAATGTTCAGCGATATAAAAGAGATAAAGATATATAAATATTCTAAGGTTGAATAATATTTATTTATAATTTATTTGTAACTAAAAATTTATGAACGATTTTATTAAAAAAATTCTAATCTGTTTTCCAGTTGCCATAATTGTTTTTCTAATCCCCATTGCTTCTTCGGCTATTACAAGAAGTGAGATGATGGGTGTGGCAGAGAGTTATATAAATCACGCTTGGACAGCTAGCGAAGAAAATGTTTGTGCCGGAAAAATAGCGAAAAAAATAGTTAAAGAAAAAGTCAATGGTGTGTTTGTGGAAAAAGAATATAAAATTAGGATTGACACGCCTGATGAGGATTGCGGAAGCGCTTGTTTTAATTTAGGTTGGTGGAATAGTCAGGGTGAAACTAATACGGGAATGCCATACAAATGGGGCGGCTTTAGCACTTTGGAAGGTTTTGATAATGGCATAAGATCCGGAGCATGCGGAGGAGATGTTTACAATAGAAATATTGAATTAAGCGGATATGGAAGTTATGATTTCGATGCCGCGGGAATCGACTGCTCTGGTTTTGTTTCAAGAAGCTGGAAGCTTAAAAGCCAAAAAACAACCAAAAGCTTGCCAAATATTTCCAAGGAACTCGGCGAAGATTTTGGGTTTAATCAAACAGAAAAATATCAAGGAATGAAAAAAGGAGATATTTTTAATATTTACGGTTATCATGTAATGCTTTCTGCGGAAGACAATCCTTTCTTTGATATGGCTTTAGAAACTTTAGTTTATGAATCTTCAGGGAATGATTGGAAAACAAGTGTCAGAGGATATTCTTTTGATGAATTAACGCATAATATTGTTTCATCTGCCAGACCGGACGAATCATATATCCCTCACACTCTATTCCCCTCCGACGCTGATATTGAAATAGTAGTTGACGCATCGTTTAGTATGAGCGGGGAGGGGCGGGAGAAAGCTGAGGAGGCGGTGAATTATTTTGTGGGGGCGTATAAATCCAATGCCAGAGTCGGCATTGTCGGTTTTTCTGATTCTGCTTCAGTGGTATATCCCTTGACTATGCTGGAAAACAGCCAGATCAGATCTGACATCAAAGAAGTCGCAAGCGATTATCTTGATTCTAATTTTGGCGGAGAAACGCATATCGCCAAAGGACTGAAACTTGCCAGAGAAAAACTGAATGAAGACACAGCTAGCAATTCTCCTAAAGTTATTATACTTATCAGCGATGGCTATGAAAGTCCGGAAAATACTTCCGAACCGGATTTTGCGAATATTGACGATGTTCTGTCTCAAATCGCGCAAGATGGAATTATTGTTCACACTATAAGAATGGGATGGCAGGCTTCTTTTATTCCTCCAGAACCGCAGTTTGTTTTAGTAAGTCAAGAAGATTTATCTTTCCAATCTAGTCCGATGAATTTAGAAAATGGCAAGTTTAATTTTCAATTGCGATCAATTATAATTGTCCCAGATATAGACCCTTCTGATTTTTCAGCGATGCAGGCAATGGAGTTCTTAAGGAAGATTGCTGAAGAAACGGGCGGCGGATATCAATCTATTTTTAGTTTGGAAAGTTTTATGAATGTTTGCACGAGTTCTGTTTATGATTTTTATCAGCAGGAAAGATCATTGAAAAAAATGTACGGAGAAATATTCCAAGGCCAGATAATTTTCCGAGAATTTTTTGTTGATCCCAGCATGGAAACAGCAACCTTCTCTCTCTTTTGGCCGGGAAGCGAGCTGGATTTCACTCTAATCCAGCCCAACGGAGTTGAAATAACCCCGGATTTGACGGGCGATGATGTTTCTTTTTCTTCTTCTGGAATCTATAAAACTTATGAAATTAATGTCCCGATGAACGGCTTGTGGAAACTCAAGATTTACGGCAAAGAAGTTTCTTATCCTCAAGAAGAATATGCTATTTCTATAGGAGGACTTTCCGGAATAGATCTTCAAGTAGATTTTGACAAAGATGAATATGCTCTTAATAATCCGATAAAAATCTCTGCCAGCGTTGTTGATCAAATTCTGGATGTTCCGGAAGACCAATATGTTTATGGCGCCGATGTAAAAGCGGAGATAAAAGACCCGGAAGGAAACCTGTATGATATTAATCTTGCTGACGACGACAATGACGGCATCTATACTGGCGAGTTTTTAGAAACTGCATTTCTTGGACAATATGATTTCACGATAGAATTTAATGGGAACTCCAATATAGAAACAAGCGACTCTTTTACCAGAGAAAAAACTATTTCAACAACTGTTACAGAAAATATTCTCAAAAGCGCGAGACAATTAAAACAAGAAGCTCTGGAAAAGCTAAGAATTATGACAACCGACAATAAACAAGCCTGGAAAGAAATTGATAAAGCGATAAGAGATATTGAAAGCTCTCTTGATTCCGAATTTTGGATTGATGATTCTCATTTAGAACAGCAGCACGGACATAAAGTTTTTGATATGGAAAAACAAGCCATTAAAAGCCTGCTTAAAATTGTTGAAGAAAAAGGCAAGCATAAAAATCCTGAAATAGCGGTTGAAATCCAAGATGTTATTGGCGGTCTCGCGGAAGCTGATATTCTCTTGGCTGAAACAGCGATTTATGACGCTAAAAACATAACTGTTGAAGATTTCAAATTTCAAGAAAAAATAGGGAAAGAAATTAATAAAGCTAAAGAAAAATTGGAAAAAGCTTTTCAAGAATTGGCAAACGGCAATCCGGACAAAGCGATAGACAACCTCAAGGCGTCCTGGAAATCCGCGCAGTTGGCAATGAGTTTTTTTGAGAGATAATTAATTTAACCTAACATAATCATATGCCGCACAAAATTAAAAAAATTCAAGCTTTGGAGATTCTTGATTCAAGAGGAAATCCGACGCTTAGGGTTAAAGTTGTTTTAGAAAATAAGATGAGCGCGCTTGCCGCGGTTCCTTCTGGCGCTTCAACGGGAGAATTTGAAGCGGTAGAGCTGCGTGACGGGGATATGAAGAGATATAATGGCTTGGGGGTTTTGAAGGCTTGCGAGAATGTTAATGTAAAAATAAATAAATTATTGAAAGGCGAAGAAGTGACAAGTCAAAAAAGAATAGACAAGCTTATGATAGATCTTGATGGAACGGAAAATAAATCAAATTTAGGGGCGAACGCGATTTTGGGAGTTTCACTGGCTTGCGCGAGAGCTGGCGCGATGGCAGTAAATAAGCCATTGTATAAATATTTAAATTCTAAATTCCAATTTCCAATTTCCAATTTCCAATTTCCAATTCCCATGTTTAATATAATAAATGGCGGCAAGCATGCCGACAGCGGGCTTTCAATCCAGGAGTTTATGATTCTGCCGATTGGAATTAAAAGCTCTTCAGAAAGAGTCAGGATTGGAAGCGAGATATTCCACGCGCTCAAAAAAATTCTAAAAGATATCGGGCAATCGACCGCGGTTGGAGATGAGGGAGGATTTTCCCCGAAGCTTGATAGCACGACAAAAGCGTTTGAGTTGATAATTAAAGCAATTGAAACGGCCGGATATAAGCCGGGAAAAGAAATTTTTATCGGCATAGACGCGGCTGCTAATTCTTTTTTTGATTCTGATAGCAATCAATACAGGCTGAGGCCGGAAAATATTTCCTTGGATTCCAGCAGGCTTATCTCCTTATACTTGGAATGGATAGAAAAATATCCCTTGATTTCAATTGAAGACGGCTTGAATGAAAACGATTGGGAAGGCTGGGCGCAGATGAAAAAAAGGATAAATGAAAAAAACAAGAAATTTATGATTGTGGGAGATGATTTGACCGTGACGAATATAAAAAGAGAGAAGAAGGCGGACGATAATAAATGCGCGAATGCGATTATTATAAAATTCAATCAAATCGGAACTCTCTCGGAAACGATTGATTGCATCAAATTCGCCAAGAAAAAAGGCTGGAAAATAATAGTTTCTCACAGAAGCGGCGAAACTTGCGATGATTTTATCGCCGACTTGGCGGTGGCAGTCGGCGCGGATTATATAAAAGCGGGATCTTTATCTCGGGGAGAGAGGTTGGCGAAGTATAATAGGCTGATGAAGATAGAAAATGAAATTAGAAATTAGGATATTGGATATTGGGAAATTAGAATATTAGGATATTTATTTTTCATTAAAATACTAAACAATAATAAAATTTAAAATGAAAACAAAAAATTTAAAATTGATCAAATTAACGACTATAGTTTTTATGGTTATGTTATCTATCGAAAAAACGCAGGCAATTATTGATTCTGAAGAAGTAAGCTTTGGTTCGAATAGAAGTTTGCTTCATCCACTTTTTATTGATATTGTTGATCTAATTGTTATTCTCTCGCCTTTAATTGCCACATGTTTATTTGTATTTGGAATCTGTAGATTATATGCAAAACTTAAGAAAGAAAAAAAGAAGTTCCAATTTTTACAATTTATTTCCAGTATCATATTAGCTATAATATTTTCCGTTGTTGGTTTTACTATTTTCTTTATTATAATCATTTCATTTCTCAATTCAAAGAGTTTATTTAATGAATTGTTGTTTTGGCCTTTGTATTTTTTAGTAATTTATTTAAGCTCGAAAGCAATTTCGAAAAACCAGCACCTTAATTTTCTAATCGCATTATCAATTACAATTTTTGTATTTTCTTTAATTACCGGATTATTATTTAATATGCCTATAATTCTTTAGAATGAAAGTATATAATTTTAAATATTGATTAGAAATTAAAAACATTTATGTCAAAAAAACCAACTAACATACTTATAATCCTTGATGGCTGGGGGACGGCGCCGAAGAACAGAGGCAATGCTATCGAGTTGGCGAAGAAGCCGTTTTTTGACAGTTTGATTAGGAAATATCCGAATACGGTTTTGAACGCGACGGGATTGGCGGTGGGGCTTTCGGAAGATGAGAGAAGCGGGAGCGAGTCGGGGCACATAAATATTGGCGCGGGAAGAATTGTGAAGCAGGATTCGCAGATTATCAGAGAGGATATTGAGTCCGGGAAATTTTCCAAAAACCCGAGGATATTGCGAACCATGAATCATGCTTTAATGGAAAAAAGAAAACTTCATCTTATCGGACTTTTGTCGGAGATTGACAGTCCTCACAGCGATCCCGAGCACCTTTACGCGCTTTTGAAATTGGCAAAACGGAAAAAAATAAAGCAAGTTTATCTGCATCTTTTCACGGACGGCAGAGATACCTATATCAAAGGAGCGGTTATGTTTTTGAAAGAATTAAAATCAAAAATGAAAGAAATAGGCATTGGCAAAATCGTAACAATAGGCGGAAGGTATTATGGAATGGACAGAATTAAGCATTGGGACAGGCTGCAAAAGGCGTATGACGCTATGGTTTTGGGCGAGGGAAGCAAAAGTCTTTCCGCGGAAAAAGCAGTTGAAAATTCGCATAAGCAAGGACTGACGGACGAGTTTATTATCCCGACAGTTATAGTAGATAGCAAAAACAAGCCAATAGCTAAAATTAAAGATAACGATGCTGTAATACATTTCAATATTCGCGGCGACAGGGCAAGGCAATTCACGAAGCTGTTTGTTCTGGATAATATAATCGGCTATGAAAACAGATCGCATAAATTGAAAAATATCTTTTTCTGCACATTGACTGATTTTGGTCCGGATCTTCCTGTGCAAGTCGCTTATCCGTCTCAGGCGGTTGAAGGAACTCTGCCTTATGTCATGAAAGACTTGAAGCAGCTTTATATCGCGGAAGACGAGAAATATCCGCACATAACATATTTTCTCAACGGCGGACACAAAGATCCCGTGGGCGGAGAGGACAGGGAGCAGATTATGTCGCCGAATGTTTTTTCTTATGATCAAAGGCCGGAAATGTCGGCGGGGGATATTACAAAAGTTCTGGTTTCCAATATAAAATATAATGTTTATGATTTTATGGCGGTAAATTATGCCAACGCGGATATGGTCGGACATACCGGAAATTTAAAAGCCACGATAACAGCCGTAGAATTTTTGGACAAATGCTTGAAGCAAGTGGTGGAAAAAGTTTTAGAAAGCGGAGGAACTGCAATAATTACGGCTGATCACGGCAATGCCGATGAGATGATTAATTTAAAAACCGGAGAAATGATGACCATGCACAGCAAAAATCCTGTTCCATTTATCATAGTTAAAAATGAATATAACAAAGAGAATTGCAAACTAAAAAATAACGGCGTTCTGGGAAATGTCGCGCCGACTTTGCTTGATATTCTGAATATCAAAAAACCGAATGAAATGGTTTTAGGAAGCTTGATTGAAAGATAAATTGTTGGATTGTTGCATTGTCAAATTGTTAGTGTGTATTATTGGTTTGTTTTTAAATCTTAAAACAAAATTATGCAAAAAGAAAAGATAAAGAAGATTGAGAGGGTAGCTATTATTTCTATCTTTTTAATTCTAAATATAGCTTTTTTAATTCTAAATACATTTTACAAAGAAGAATCAATACTTATCTCTATTTTCATTTTATCTTATTTCTATATAAATATTCTTTCAGTCATTATATTTTTAAATGTAGTATATTTATTTTTGGGGAAGGTTAATTCTAAAGCGAGAAATATAGTTTTAGTTCTAATAATAATGATATTTGGGTACCTATTATCTAATGATATGTATTTTTTTCTTTTAAGTTCCGGATTATTTTTTATATTATTTTTGCTTATTATGAGAATTTTACCTGACACAAAAAAGAGAATCAAATTTTACTTTGTTTTATTTGTAATTTTAAGCGTAATTTTTATAATGCTATCGAATTTTTACAGAACTAGTATTGAATCTGGTCATTTTATAAAATGCAACAAATGTAAAGACACCGAAGATATTTGTAAAAAAAATATGATGTCTGGTTGTGAACTTATCAACTATTCATGCCAAGACGCAAGAGATGATAAGGGGTGGAGTTCTTGCACGGATATTATTCATTGTAAATATGATTGTCCGCTATCATCTTTTAAATTGTCCCCAATTGCCGATTTATTTAAAAAATAATTCCAATCCATGTTTGACATCATTACCATTGGCGGGGCGACCCGCGATGTAACCTTTTTAACCGATAAGGGCAAAGTGATAGAAACTCCGGAAAATTTGACGGAGCAGTCTTTGCTGGCTTTTGAGTATGGAGCGAAAATAAATAGCGAAGAAGTGTATTTTAATTTTGGCGGAGGGTCGTGCAACACGGCAGCGACTTTTTCCAAGCTGGGAATAAGCGCGGCGGTAAATTGCAGGATTGGAAACGATGATGACGGAAAGTCTATGATTAAAAATTTGGAAAAGCTGGGAATAAATACGGAATTTATTCAGATTGATGAAAATAGAAGCACTGGCTTTGCTTTGGTGGTTGTGAATAAAAACGGGGGAGACAGGGTTATTTTTCAGCATAAAGGAGCAAGCAGTTTTCTTGAAATAAAAAGCGAAAATCTTGCCGGGAAAAGCCAATGGATCTATCTCACTTCTCTCGCGGGAAACTGGGGGGATGACTTGGATGAAATTAATAAGGCTGTTGAAAGTGAAAAAATAAAATTAGCTTGGAATCCGGGAGCCGCGCAAATTTCCGCGGGAAAAAATAAGTTGGAAAAGTTCTTTAAAAATACAGAAGTACTTATTATAAACAAAGACGAGGCGATAGAACTTATAACAAGCGACGAGAGCTTGAAACTGGATTTTAATGAAATAAACAATGTTGAAATTCTGGCCAGAAACATAAAAAATTGGGGAGCGAAAATTGTTGTGATAACAGATGGTTCAAACGGAGCTTATGCGTATGACGGAGAAAATGTTTTATACTCTCCTTCCACTCTGAATAAAAAGATTGATTCCACTGGCGCAGGCGATTCCTTTGGCAGCGCTTTTGTAGGAGGATATATTCTGACAAGCGACATTGAAAAAGCGTTGAAATACGGGATCATCAACAGCGGCAGCGTCGTTTCCGAATATGGCGCGCAGAACGGGATTTTAGGGAGGGATGAGATTGAGAAAAAGTTGGATGAAGTGAAGGTGAGCTGGCTATAATTATTATTTGTATCTGTAATTTGGTCGCATAGTGTGAGCTTGACAAAAAATAAGATAATTGCTAGTGTAAAAAAAAGAAACACAAAAGGAGGAATTTAGAATGGAAAAAATATATCACGATAGTGAAAAGTTCTTTGAAAATCCAAAAAAATATGTAGCAAATTCAATATCAATTGTTGGAAGAATAAAAAAAATACGCAAAGTTGGAAAAACATTAAACTTTGTAATTATTCAATTAAACTGGGGAATGGTTCAGTGTGTTGTTGATAATAATGGAATAACAATTCCGAGAGTCAACTCTATAGTTTTGGTTGAAGGTATAGTAAGATGCAATTTGAAAGTTAAAAATGGAATAGCAGGTGTTGAATTGCTTGTAAAAAAAATGAATATTCTAAGTGAGGTTAAAAAGGTTTTGCCGATGATAAACATAGAGAGTTCTGTAGTAGAAAGGATAAATAACAGGCACTTAGATCTTAGAAATGAGAAAATAGCGGCAATTTTTAAAGTGAAATCAACCATACTTAAATCTGCTCGTGAATTTCTTTATGAGAATAAATTTATTGAAGTATATTCTTCTAAGATTATTGGTGACTCTGTGCAGGGACCTATAGAAGCTTTTAGTGTTAATTACTTCGGGTCTAACGCATATCTTTCTCTGAGTAATATGTTATATCATTCACAGATTATCGGAGGAGATCTAACAAGAATATTTGAAATTGGCCCAATGTTTAGAGCTAACAATGCAAACACAAAAATTCATCTCAGTGAGTTTACTGTATTAGATTATTCAATTGCTTATCTGAATCGTGATGAAGTTATTGAGCTAACAAATAATTTAATAGCATACACTCTGAAACAACTCAGTTTTGAATGTCAAAAACAATTGGATTTATTCTCGTTTGACTGCTCTAGGTTCGAAAAGTTTGAAATTATATCTTATCAAGAAATTTTCGACTATCTTAACACCAACGGCATGTCAATAGAATATGGATCTAGTATACCAAAAACTTCTTTGAACATATTAAAGGATAAGTTCAAAGGATTCTTTTGGATTATAGACCATCCAGAAGAAACAAAGGCATTTTATTCCAAGACGAGAAATGTTAATAATAAATCCATCTGTTATGATTTACAACTGTGGCACCCAGACATTACTGACATAGCTGATGGAGCAGAGAGAATCACTGACGCAGAAGATATGACGGCAAAGCTAATAAGACGTGGTTTGGATCCTAACAAATTTAAATTTTATCTTAATGTGTTGGATCATGGCATACCTCCTTCAACTGGAATTGGACTTGGCATGGATCGTTTTACTCAGCTTATATTAGGATTAAAAGATGTAAGAGAAGCGGTTCTTTTTCCAAGAGGCCCGAAAACAAAACTAAATTAACTTAAAAGGACTTAACACAGCCCTTTTTTTTATTTTCACCAAAGATGCCCTAAGATATTGCGGCAAGAACTTCTTGCGAAGTTCTAAGCTAATAATCGTTATCTTGTGTAATTATTTGTGCTTGACAATGATTGTATTTGGTTGTATTGTTGATTTAGTTTTTAGGAGGAATCGTTTTAAAAATAGGAACAAGTAAAATTAAACAAGAATTAAAGTTTCTTTGCAAGAGAAATGATATTTTGTTTCAAGATTCTTATCCAATAGTTTAGGACAAGGACTTAATATTTATTAACGCAAGTAGATATCATTTATATGATAAATCATGATTTTAAATAAAATTAAAGAAAAAATAAGTACGGATGATCTAGCTATTAAAGAGATTAGTGGTAACTTTTTTCTCCCTTCTTATGATAGTAAAAAATATTATAGAGACATAGCCTCAAATAATTACTTTTACGCATTATTAATCCTTAGGCATTATATAAAATTTATTTCTGATTACTATTTTGGCTTTAAGCTTGGCATGAAAAATATTGATTTGTTTATGATGACACCAAGTGTTTCTTCTCCAATGGGTCCGGGATCGGATTCTGAATCAATTAAAATAAAATTAGGCAAATTAGAAACTTTTCTTATTGATTCTTCTCAATTTGGTTTTGAGCCTTTGCTGTTAAATAATTTTAATAAAGTTTATTGCTATTTGCCTTCTATGCGTGGCGAAGATCCAGATAATAGGCATCTTAACCAGTTTTTCCATTGTGAAGCCGAGGTAAGTGGTACTTTAAAAAATTTAATCCCATTAATAGAAGGATATATTAAGTCTTTGTGTGAAACAGTTCTTTTGATGGATAATACAATTGATAGAATTAGCAGTGACAGTGAAGCGACTAAAAAAACATTAAAGAAAGTTATTAGGCTGAAAGTTTTTCCGGAAATTATTTTTGACGAAGCAATTGATCTTTTGGTTAAAAATGGAAAGAAAAAATATATTAATTTCACCGACCACGGAAGAGATATTACAAGCAAAGGGGAAATTGAATTGATGAATATATTGAAACTCGATACGCCTATTTGGATTAAATATTTTGATCGAGACAGGGTACCTTTCTATCAAAAGCCTGATCCAAATAATACAGATAAAACCCTCAATGCCGATTTATTATTTCCTCCGCTTAAGGAAGGGGCTTTTGGTGGAGAAGTTGTGGGAAGTGGACAGAGACAAGATAACCCCGAGGAAATGTATGAGTCTCTAAAACGACAGAATAATATTTCATCGAAATCCTATGAGTGGTATATTGATTTACGCAGGTTTTCTAATTATAAAGTAACTTCTGGGTTTGGGTTGGGAGTTGAAAGATTTATTGCTTGGGCATTGGCAAAAAATAATATAAGAGATGTAATACCTTATCCTCGTTTAAAAAATATAAGGACATTACCTTGATATTTAACCAAACAAAAATTTATGAATAAGCTAGTTAAACCAAAACATTTACAAAAGGGTGATACTATCGGTTTGGTGAGTCCCGCCGCTCCTTTAGCGGGATTGGTTTTCCATAGAACTGAGGGAGGTATAAAAATGCTGGAAAAAATGGGTTTTAATGTTGAGCTTGGAAAGCACGCCTTGAAGGTAAGCGGCTATACTGCAGGGAGTCCTGAAGAGCGAGCTGAGGATATTAATAATTTTTTTAAGGATGATAACATAAAGGCAATAATATCTTTTATTGGCGGTAATCATTCAAATCAAACTCTGGAATATTTAAACTTTTCTTTAATTAAAAAAAATCCAAAAATATTTTTAGGATATTCGGATGCTACGGTTTTACATTTTGCTTTTTTTACCCAAGCTAATCTAGTAACTTTTTACGGTCCAGCCGTTTTGACCCAGTTTGCGGAAAATCCGGAAATATTTTCGTATACAAAAGAATATTTTGAAAAATCCCTAATGAGTACTAAATTGATAGGCAAAGTTGCCCCTTCGTCGGAATGGACGGATGAAACACTTGATTGGTTTAAAAAAAATGACCTAGTTAGACCGCGTAATATGAAAGCTAATAAAGGATGGGAATGGCTCAAAAAAGGAAGAGCCGAAGGGTATATTTTAGGAGGATGTATAACCTCAATGATGCATCTTAGGGGAACAAAATATTGGCCAGATTTTTCTGGTAGTATTTTATTTTGGGAAGTCTCTGAGAGCAGTGAAGATATTGCCAAAGGTAGAAGCGTTGCTAGTGTCGACGCTTGTTTAACCGATCTTAAAATATCCGGTTTATTTGATCAAATAAAAGGCATGATTATTGGCAGACCATTCGGTTATATATCGGAACAATGCGAGCAATTAATTGAAGTCATTCAGAAGCAAACCATAGGTTGTGACTTCCCTATACTTTTTGGAGCTGATATTGGACACACTGATCCAATGTTAACCATACCGTTAGGAACAAAAGTTAAACTTGATTCAACAAAAAATATTTTTGAATTCAGCGAAGCAGGTGTAAATTAAAATTAATTTTATATTAATCATATGCAAAATTCATATTATAAAACAGTTCAAAAATATTTTGCCAATAAGGCAGGTAAGTATGATTTAGTTGATGAGCAGTTATACTGGCGTTTATCAGATATGCTTCTCAAGAAAATTGTTGAGGAAAAAATCATTAAACCGTTTTCATCGTATAAACAATTAAATATACTTGATGCGGGCGCGGGAACGGGACGATGGTCGTTAGTATTGTATGATTTTTTTAAAGAGAAGAATATCAAAATGCAGTTTGATTTACTTGATATTACACAGGAAATGCTGAATGAGGCCGATAAGAAAATAAAAAAACTTAATATTGAATCAATTGCAAAGACATGCCTTCAAAACATTGAGAATTTATCAAGCTATAAGGACAACTCCTTTGATATAGCTATATCTTTTTATAATGTTTTGAGTTTTGTTGAGCGACCAGAAATCGCACTAAGCGAAGTATTTAAAAAAATGAATGCGGGAGGTGTATATGCTAGTGTTGTCGCGAATAAATATCATTCTTATTTTTTTAGTATTCTAACAAATCGTATTAAAGAATTAAGCGGAATTAATAGCAGTTCAAAGATACGATTTAATGATGATATGCCTTATATACATTGTTTCACACCGGATGGAATCAGAAGTTTATATAAGCAAGCTGGTTTTAAGGATATAGAAGTTATCGGCTTCCCAAATTTCGTTTATCCCAACATAGAAGATACTAAAATTGAAGGCCAGAGTGAAAATAATAAAAAAATTCTTCAGATAGAAGATAATATTAACATGATAATGGATATTGAATTTAAGGAATGTTTTAACCCCGATTTAGCTTCAAGGGGAAATGCTTTTTTGGTTATTGGAAAAAAGAAATAAACTTTAGTTTTATTTTATAAAATTAAATATCGCGTTTGCTGTTTTGCAGGTATGAACAATTAAATATTTGACAAGGCTGATGTTTTTCAATTAAGTTTCAAATATGGAAATTGTAAGAAAAAGATTTTATGATTATCCTGATCGTAAAACTGAAAAATGGAAAAAAGAAACCTTTCAACCGCTTTCTGATCTAAAATTATCATTAAAGCTTAACGACGGGAACATGATTGAATGCGCTGCTTTTAGAATGATTATGGATAATAGAAAAGAGGATCATGCATGTATTTCAACCCAGGTTGGATGTAAATATGGTTGTAAATTTTGTACTTCTGGCAAAAATGGTTTTTTAAGAAATCTTTCTAAAGATGAAATGAACGGGGAGATAATCGAGCTGCTAAAAGAGAAAGGGATAAATAAATTCGATTGTATTGTTTTTATGGGAATTGGAGAGCCTCTTGATAATTATGATGAAGTTATAAGTTGTATAAAAGGACTTATAGAAAAGAAAGATTTATATAGCGAAATAAGAAGGATTTCCTTGGCTACCGTTGGCAATCCGCATTCTATAGAAAAATTAGCAACAGAAAAATTACCGATTGATCTTTGGATTTCTCTTCATGCTTCAACAGATGAAAAAAGAAAAAAAATAATGCCAATCGCTAATAAATATATAATTTCTAAAATTATTAAGTCCGCAGAATGTTATTATAAAGAAACGGGAAGGTTTTTGTGGATAAATTATATGTTATTTTTGGGATTTAATAATTCAGACGAAGACGCAAGTAAAATGGCTGATATTTTAAAGGGAAAGGAAGATGTGTTTAAGTTTATAATTACTGAACCAAATAATGATATTTATAATTTTAAGAAAGGCGGCTATGATGATCTTTTGGAGTTTGAAGGTAAACTAAGAAAATATGGAGTGAAAAATGAAATTGTCAGATTTATGACAGCTGGAAAGAATGTTAGAGCTGGCTGTGGAGAGTTTCTGTTTATATCGAAAAATTAGGAATAAACCGTAATAAAACTTGTTAAAATATGTAGGATCTGCTGATTTTTTATAAAAAATAACTCTTGCAATTTAGAAATTTTTGTTTTGAAAATTATTGGTAATAATCTTTAAGGAAGAAGTTTCTGATTTTAACACAAAAGAAATTGACATCTCCATAAAAAATGCTACACTATAATTACTTTTAAAGACACATATGAATAATTTTTCTCTAAAATCAAATAATCTTTATGCCAGCCGGGTTTTTGGCTGTGTTGTGATGTACGAGGAAAAGCCTGCTAGATAGGTGGATTGTTTTTTGTTGCGCTTAAAGCAATTTTTAAGCAATATGAAACAAGATGCCATTTAGCGGGTTTTTTGATGGGAGAGAGAATTGTCATTCTGAATTTAGTTCAGAATCTACCGTCTATTATATTAACAAAAGCTTATAAATCACTGAATCTAGAATTTATTGGATTAATATAGGCTAGATACAGCAGTCAAAAGATCCTGAAATAAGTTCAGGATGACAACTTAATAGGGCGACAACTTACTTTTAAAAAAAATAAAACTAAAAATATGCTGGAAAATAATAATATAATAATCAAAGGCAAGCCGGTCGAAGGATCATTGGTTGTTTTGAGCGAGGTGTCAAAAAAATTCGGGACGCAGGAAATTTTTTCGGGAGTTGATCTGGTCGTGAATAGCGGAGATCATATTGCGATTGTCGGAGCGAATGGAATGGGGAAAAGCACGCTGGTGAAAATAATTATGGGGCTTTTGGAAAAAGACGACGGAGATGTCCAAAAGAATAAAGATTTGAGCATCGGATATTTGCCGCAGGAAACGCACTGGGATTCTTTGGATAATGAAATTTTGGAAGAAATAAAATCGGCTGACAAAACGGTCTATGATCTTATTTTGAAAAAACGAGAATACGAGGATTTAATTTCTGACGCCAATCGCCCCGACTTAAACAAAAAACTGGACGAATACGGGGAGATCGTTTCCGATTATGAAGACAGAAACGGATATGAATACGAGGAATTTGCGGAAGAAGTTTTGGCTAAATTTAATTTTCCCGAGAGCGAATGGAAGAGAAAAATAAAATCATTGTCTGGCGGAGAAAAGACAAGGCTGGCTTTGGCGAAAATCATTCTTCAAAAGCCGAATATGCTTGTGCTGGACGAGCCGACGAACCATCTTGATTTGGACACGATAAACTGGCTGGAAAATTTTCTGGCCAATTGGAGCGGAGCGATTGTCGCCATTTCACACGACAAAAGATTTTTGGATCTGGTTTGCGACAAAACTTTTGAACTTCAAAAAAATTGTTTGGAAAAATACTATTGCAATTATTCCGGCTATCTGGAAGAAAGAAAAGAGCGCGGACTAAGAAAAGCGGAAGAATTTAAAAGGCAGGAAAAATATCTGGGAAAGCAGAACGAATTTATTGAGCGATTCAGATATAAAGCGACCAAAGCCAGAGCGGTGCAGAGCAGGATCAAGATGCTGGACAAAATAGATAAAGTTGAGGAGCCGAAAGAGAGCAGAAAAAAAGTCAAAATTAGATTTAACATTTCCAAAAGATTGCCACAGAAAGTTTTGGAGTTTGAAGATCTTTTTATCGGCGGCAAAGACTTTCCTCTGGCGGTTTTTGAGGGAAAGTGGACTGTGGAGAAAGATAATAAAATAGGCATTATCGGCCCGAACGGCGCGGGAAAATCTACTTTTCTCAAAACTCTCATCGGCAAAAGCGAATCAATTGAAGGAAAAATCAAAGTTTCCGCCGGAGTGAAAATCGGCTATTACGCGCAGGCGCACGAAGAGCTTGATCCCGAGAAAAATATTCTGGAGGAAGTAGAATTTAAAGTCAGGGAGAAGCAAGAGAGGATAAGAACCGTTTTAGGAGCTTTGCTTTTTTCGGGTGAAGATGTTTTTAAGAAAATTTCTGATTTAAGCGGAGGGGAAAGAGCGAGAGTGGCGCTGGCGGAATTGATTTTGAGCGAAATGAATATGCTTGTCTTGGACGAGCCGACAAACCACCTTGATCTGGAAAGCAAAGGCGCGATTATTGAGGTCCTTAAAAGTTTTACCGGTCCGATTATAATCGTCTCTCACGACAGGTCGGTTTTGTCCGAGGCCTGCAATATAATCTGGGAAATTAAAAATAATGAAGTCAAAGAATATCTGGGGAATTATGAGGATTACGAAGAGAGGAAAAAAGCGCATTAGTCGATAAGAATTTGTAAGGTCAAACAATCTTCTTCCGCTCTATGAATATAATAGCTAATTTAAAGGCTTATTTTATCAACCACTTTGATTATTTGGATAATCAAAGTGGATTAAAGTAGATGATAATAAAGTGATATTGCGCTTAAAATAAATCGTTTGTCATAAAAAATTGACATGAGAATTTTTAAAAGATATAATTAAAGCAATAAATTTAATTTTTGCTTATGGATAAACAAATTGATTATTGGAAGAAATCGGCGGATCATGACTGGAAAACCGCTTTAGATTTGTTTAAAACCAAGCATTACGATGCCTGTCTTTTCTTTTGCCATTTAACTTTAGAAAAAATTCTCAAGGGGTTGGTCGTTGAGCATACTAATCAACCAGCTCCATATATTCATGATCTGGCGAATTTAGCTATTACGGCAAATCTAACTTTATCAAAAGAGCAAATTGACAATCTAAGAATCATTACTACTTTTAACATTTCCGGCCGTTATGATAACGAAAAATTTGCTTTTTATAAATCTTGCACCAAAGAATATACGGAAAGATATCTTAATATTTCTAAAAAACTATATTTATGGCTAAAAAGACAATACCAAAAAAAATAGAAAAAGAGATTTTTGAATATGTGGCGAATCTTAGAAAAGACAGATTGCCTATTAAAAAGGTAATTTTATTCGGGTCTTACGCGAAAGGCAGACAGCATAAATGGAGCGATATTGACCTTTGCGTTATTTCCCCGAAGTTCAAAAACGCTTTTAGCGCTATGCAATATTTGTGGCTTAAAAGGCTTAATGATCATGGGAATGTCATTGAACCCGTCGGATTCAGTCCGAAGGATTTCAAAGAAGGGTCTTCGCTTATCAATGAAATCAAGCAGACAGGAATAGAGATAAAATATAATTGGAAAAGCTGACACAAAGTTCCAAGAGATTATAATGGAAATATAATTTGAATAAATTCTAATTATGATTACCAATAAAGATGTGAAAAAATTAAAAGAAACTTTTGCGACTAAGGAAGATTTGAAACGATTTGCGACTAAGGAAGAAATGAAAAATTCCGCGGAAGAAGTGAAAAGGCATTTTGATGTCGTTGCCGAGGATATTAAAGGCGAATTTAGGATAGTCGCCGAATAGCTTTCTTCCAATAATGACAAGCTGAATAACCATGATTATAGAATTAATAATCTTGACGAAGAAGTTTCAACGCTTGGAATAAGAATGACGGTGGTTGAAGGCAAGGCTAGATAAATAATTTTTAGAGAACATTTAAAAACCTCCGCGGACTTTTAAAAGCTCGCGGGGGTTTTTGTTTTAAAATTCAAAAAAATAGGCAATCTATTATAGATCACCTTTGCCTGAAAATGTCTCAAGCGTTGTTTGGCAATCTTTTATTTCTTTATTTTCAGATTGCTTGTTGTGTAAGATAATTCTTTTATAAATTATCTCCCCTTCTGGAAATGTTTGTGAAAGTTTTAATTTAGCTTTTTCTCTTTCGTATAAATTCAAAGCAGAATATAGAGCTGGTAAATATTGAGACAGAGCTAGAAATAAAATATCTACTTGCTCAGAAGTGTTAATATTATGAGATATATATCCATAATATCCTCCTTCAGCATAAACATAAATCATACAACCATTTACGCCGTCAGTTTCAAATGAAACTCCTTTTGAATGCCAGCGGATTTCCAGAAATGATTGCCCATCGAAGACATGATTGCGAAAGATATTTTCAATTTTTTCTTCTATCATTTCTCTGAATTTTTGATCACCAATAATATAAGCGATCCATTTTTTGCAAAAACTTTCTGGCAATCTGGCGTTGATAATCCATGATTGCATATGCATATCCGAGCGGTTTATAATCACCGGAAGATAGTCGCCTATGCTGTTCCATACGGACTTGTTGATTATTTCACTTGAAACAGGATTGTTTTTATTTTTCTCCATTATTATTGCCTCCTTGTTAAAAAACTGTTTATTTAAGAATACTTATTTAAATAGGTTTTGTCAATAACGATGCTAATAATCTATCACAAAATAAAAATCTATGCTATAATAAAAACATAAGAAACAAATTTAAAACACTAACAAAAATGAAAATGAAAAATAGAAAAAAGGAGAATATTTTGTGGTATAGCGAAGTGACTAATAAAGATGTCGGCTTGGTCGGGGGGAAGAATGCTTCGCTGGGGGAGATGTATCAAAAATTAACGAAAAAAAAAGTGAGCATTCCAAATGGGTTTGCTTTGACTGCCAATGCTTATAGGCATTTTATGAAAGACACGGGGTTGATGGACAAAATCAAAGAGATTTTGAAAGATCTTGATACGCACAATATGAGAAATCTTTCGGAAAGAGGAGAGATGGTAAGGCACGCGATTATGGCGGCGGAACTGCCGGAAGATTTAAATAAAGAAATTGCCGAGGCTTATGCAAAGATGGAAGCGCAATACGGGAAAAATGCGGACATGGCGGTCCGGTCCAGCGCGACTGCGGAAGATTTGCCGGACGCTTCTTTCGCGGGCCAGCAGGATACATATTTGAACATAAAAGGAATTCATAATATTTTATACGCGACAAAGCAATGCATCGCTTCGCTTTTCACTAATCGCGCCATTTCATACCGCGAAGACAAAGGGTTTAATCATTTTACGATCGCGCTTTCGGTCGGCGTTCAGAAAATGGTTCGCTCTGATAAATCAGTGAGCGGGGTAATGTTTTCCATTGACACGGAGTCTGGGTTTCGCGATGTGGTTTTGATAAACGCCTCTTACGGGCTTGGCGAAAATGTCGTGCAGGGAAAAGTTACGCCTGACGAGTTTTATATTTTTCAGCCGACTTTGAGAAAAGGATTCACGCCGATTGTTGAAAAAAATCTCGGCTCAAAATCTCTGAAGCTTATTTATAGCGCGGAAGGAAAATCATCCACGAAAAATATTTCTGTGCCGATTGAAGATAGGAAGAAGTTTTGTATTACGGATGCAGAGGTTATAAAGCTTGCCAAGTGGGCGACGATAATTGAAGATCATTATAAGAGGCCCATGGACATGGAATGGGCGAAAGACGGAATTACGGGAAAGCTTTATATCGTCCAGGCCCGCCCTGAAACGGCGCAAAGCGTCCGCGACGCGAATGTTTTGGAGGAATATAAACTTATTGAAAACATGCTCTCGAGAGGCGTCGGGGGTCAAAAAGGAAAACCCAAAATTTTAGTAAAAGGCGCGAGCGTAGGATATAAAATTGGCAAAGGAAAAGTTAATGTCATAAAAGATGTAAGCAATATTGAAGATTTTAAAAAGGGAGAAGTTTTAGTAACAGATATGACTGATCCGGACTGGGAGCCGATTATGAAAATCGCTTCGGCAATCGTGACAAATTCCGGAGGCAGAACTTGCCACGCGGCGATTGTTTCTCGCGAGCTTGGAATTCCGTGCGTAGTGGGAACGAGAATTTGCACGGAAGTTTTAAAGTCCGGGAAAGATGTGACGGTAAGCTGCGCTGAAGGGGAAGAAGGCTATGTCTATGAGGGGCTTCTTGATTTTGAAATCAAGAAGACAAATTTGAAAAATCTCAAAAAGCCGAAAGTGAAAATAATGATGAATCTCGCTGAGCCGGATCAAGCGTTCACGCAATCTTTTATTCCGAATGATGGAGTTGGACTTGCTAGAGAAGAATTTATAATTAATAACACTATTAAAGCTCATCCTTTGGCGCTAATGGCGCTTGACGGAAAAATTAAAGGCGTCAGAATTGACAAGCAGACTGCGAACAAAATACATTATCTCACTAATGGATATAAAACCAAGACAGAATTTTTTGTCGACAAACTGGCACAAGGAATTGGAAAATTGGGCGCGGCATTTTTTCCTAAAGATGTAATTGTGAGATTTTCTGATTTTAAAACAAATGAATATGCCAATCTGATCGGCGGAACATATTTTGAGCCGAAAGAAGAAAACCCGATGATTGGCTGGCGCGGAGCTTCCAGATATTATGATCCGAAATATAAAGACGCGTTCAAATTGGAATGCCAAGCGATTAGAAAAGTTCGCGAGGAATTCGGTTTAACTAATGTCATTGTGATGATTCCATTTTGCAGAACCGTCGAAGAAGGAAAAAAAGTTTTGGCGGTTATGAAAGAAGCGGGACTGGAAAGAGGAAAGAACGGCTTGCGGGTTTTCGTAATGGCGGAAATTCCGGCGAATATAATCTTGGTTGACGAGTTCGCTAAAATTTTTGACGGGTTCTCAATTGGAAGCAACGATTTAACTCAATTAACTTTGGGAATTGATAGGGACAATGGCGGATCGATTTCCCATATCGCCAATGAAAAAAATGAAGCGGTGAAAATATTAATTCGCCAATTGATAAAAGGCGCGCATAAGAGAAAAAGAAAAGTCGGCATCTGCGGACAAGCCCCTTCCGACTTCCCGGACTTCGCGGAATTCGTGGTGAAAGAGGGAATTGACAGCATTTCGCTTACGCCAGATACGGTTTTGAAGACCATGATATATTTGGGGAGGAAGAAAAAATAGAATTATGAATTATGAATTATGAATTTGGAAAATCCGCTGGCTCCATAGTCCCGATAGGGCTGTGGAGCTGTGATGCGAGAATATCAAAGGATAAAGTTTAAATATCAAGTCAATGACAAATATGAAGAAAAAAATTCTAACATTATGTATTGTTCATCAGCATCCAAAAGTATTACTTGGGATGAAGAAGCGCGGGCATGGGGAGGGGAAGTGGAATGGGTTTGGGGGGAAAGTTGAGAAAGGAGAAACGATTAAAGAAGCAGCCATAAGAGAAATGAAAGAAGAGTCTGGAATTGAAGTTGTGAAAATAAATAAATTAGGTATTCTTGAATTTATATATCAAGACGGTTCAGGAAATATGGAAGTTCATATTTTTCAGGCAAAAGAATTTATAGGCAGTCCAATAGAAAGCGAAGAAATGCAACCGAAATGGTTTCATATTGACGAAGTTCCGTATAACGAAATGTGGCCGGATGACAAGTATTGGCTGCCATTATTTTTAGATGGAAAAAGTTTTAAAGGAAAATTTTTGTTTAATGAGGCTAATGAAATCGTTGATTACTCGCTTTCGGAAATAAAAGAAAAATAATTTTAGATCATAATAAAAATATATGGACATAAAAAAGTTTTTGAGCGACAGAGAGAACAGGCCTTTTCGAATGCCTAAAAGGACAAAAATAGAGCTTGATACTATCGCGTATCTTTTTGGCAAGAAACAGCTGGGGAAATTGACGGACTCGGAAAAATCGGAGTTTTATGAATTGTGTTATCATAGAGATCCGGTTTTTCCCAAGAAAGACATTGAAAAGATAAAAGAAAAATATGGAGAAGCTTCTGAGGCGGTGGAAGATTAATTTTTAGGTATAAAATATTGGTTCTTCCGACAATTCTGTGGGTAAAAAGAAAATATTTTCAAAAATTTAAAAAATTAGTTATACTAAGGGCATCTAATCAATAATTAAATCTTATGAACGATGCGCAAATCCTTAGCGAGCATTATGGGAAAATGCTCAGTTTAACCGATCCTTGGCTGGTTTTAAAAACCGAACTTGATACTGAAAAGTTAAGTCTGAAAATACACATTTATGTTCCAAAAGGGACAAAACTGCCTTGTCCTGTTTGCAATAAGTTATGCTCCAAAGAAGATCATCGGGAAGAGCGCGCATGGAGGCATTTGGGGTCATACGCAATTTCACACTGGTCTAAATTTAATTATATAACCCTGAGTCTTAAAAAGAAGAATTCTTTTATTCTAAAAAACCCTTAAATTATCTTAGTTGCCACAAGCCAATAGTATGCGTCCCTCTCCCGCCGGGAGAGA
>Ga0180732_1000122_pt1 | contig 79097 bp, 78 predicted proteins | sample KR11_01MetaG_FD_148674 | JGI IMG/M metagenome (GOLD analysis project Ga0180732, IMG submission 148674) | Groundwater microbial communities from the Olkiluoto Island deep subsurface site, Finland - KR11_0.1 MetaG | ecosystem: Environmental > Aquatic > Deep subsurface > Groundwater | place... | reverse complement strand
GATCGTATGCCCGAAATTCTGCGTGTCCTAAAAATCCACAGTATTTGGTGATGGCAGCCGTCAGGGTCGTCTTTCCATGGTCAATGTGACCCATCGTGCCAATATTCAAATGCGGTTTGTTTCGTTCGAACTTCTGCTTGGCCATGATCCTCTCCTTAAATAACCATTTATTCGCTTAGTATTTTTGTACAACCGGCAAAAAGAGCCCTCAATGGGAATTGGACCCATGACCTCGCCCTTACCAAGGGCGCGCTCTACCAACTGAGCTATGAGGGCTTGCCGATGATGGGGCCAATCTTGGTAGAGTAAAGCCCCAGTCGAGTGGACGGTGAAGGATTCGAACCTCCGAAGGCGTGTCGCCAACTGATTTACAGTCAGTCCCCGTTGGCCACTTGGGTAACCGTCCTAATTCGAGCCGTTACCGGTTCGCAAGTGAGGGCATCTGTGAAGATGTGTCTCACTCAACAACCTGTAACTGAGCCGATGATGAGGTTCGAACTCATGACCTCCCGCTTACAAGGCGGATGCTCTACCAACTGAGCTACACCGGCAATGCATGTACTTATTAAATTTTTAAGTTGCGTGCACAGCGTGCTAGATTATACCAAAGCTAATTTACTTCGGCAAGGTTATTCGTAGAAATAAAAATCACCCGCAGGTGAACGGGCTTACTTATATCAAAGCATGGGTGAACCGTCAAGGATAATGTGTTCTATTTAATGAAATCAGATCCGCGAGGCAGCTTTTAAGATACCTAACGCCTCTGCTGTGACAAAAGGGTTGAAACGCTGCTTGCTGGTGCCTCCCCAGTCCACAAAAGAATGACCCGTTTTAACTTCGCGTGAAAATTGGAAGTATTTGGCTTCTGCTCTAAAACCTCCATCAGGCAGCCGCCTGGATTCAAGAAGATCAAGTGCATCTTTGCAGCGCGGATCGTTTATCAGTCCACATTCATCCATGGTACGCAGACCGTAAAGATAATCATAGTGCCAGTAAGCTGGATAAGCAGGTTTGGTGAATTCCGGCTTGATGGCGATTCCGGTTGCAGGGTTTTTATAAAGGAAGCGAGAGAGAAACCTTTCGGCTGCGCGGTCGCGGGCGGCTTTGACTTTCTCATCACCTGATGCCAGCCAGAAAGCGTTTAATGCCCTTAAAGGAATATATGACTCATGGAATGAAGAATGGGATGCTTCAGGGTGCTTGTCACAATTCCAGCCGCCGTCAGGCCACTGCCACTTGAGCAGCATTTGCACTAACTGCTCCACACGAGAATCAGCCAGGCCCAGTCTTAATAACGAAAAGACAGCGCCGCCTTCTTGACAAGCACAACGCCGCCAACGTCCATTAATGAGCGGGATGGACTTTAATCGACCTGGATCAAGCAGCCACTCAAGCGTCTGTTCTCGTAATGGAATTAATGATTCATCACCAGGAGGATACCCCATGTCTGCCAATACCAAAAAAGTCCAAAACGAACCATTCCATTTTTGGTATGCATACCAGGGAAACCTGCCTTGAGAATCTCGTGACCCCAGCATGGTCTGCACACGAGATGAGTTCTTAACCTCCAGCCTGAGTGAGATCATTTCTGATGAATGCTCGTCTTGATTAAGAAAATTTTTCTTATAGATGTACCGCACTGAAGGTTCTGATGATGATTCAATGAGATTTACGATATCCAACATTTTTAACCTCCTAACTCTTTAATAAAAATTCGAGCGGAATGTGTACTCGCTTTCGCCAATCAGTTTCGCTGTGAATGTGCCCCTCAAATTTACGGGTGATCCAATTCTCTTCAGAGATAAACTTATTCTCTTTCAATATTATGTCAGCCTTTTTTTGATATGGCTCATAGGTACGATCAAGTGTTTTTGTGCCGTAGTCAAAATAAAACTTATGAGTTGCCGGATCTGGAAGATGCTTCTGCAGATACTTTAGCGCAATCCCCCTCGCAATTGGAAAAGCAGTTGAGATACATCCAGCACCGCCGAAAACTTGTGGGTATTCACACATGGCGTACATTGAGATTAATCCACCCATACTTGACCCCATTACAAAAGTGTTTGATGGGTCGGATAAAGTGCGATAATGGATATCGATGTAAGGCTTTACTTCCTCAACGATGAATTTTAGATAATTATCTGAACAAAGATCCCCTTTTTCTTGATGATTCATCTGAAAAACCATTTGATGATAAGCTAATGTATGTGGGAGTTTTTGAGGCATGTATTCAAGGCCTCGTTTTTCAGTAGACCACATGCCCACAACGATTGTAGGACGAATCTTTGATTCAGTCATCAAGCGTGTAATGGTTTCGTCCATCCCCCAATCAGCGTGACTGATTGAAGAAGTGGATGGATCAAACAGGTTCTGTCCGTCATGCATGTAAAGTACGGCGAATTTTTGATGCTTATTTTCATCGTATTGTGGAGGAGTCCAGACATCTACAATACGCGGAATGACAAAATTTGAAACAAAGGGGTCCAGACGCTCAATTTTTCCAACCAGGCCAGGAAATGTAAATGAAGTCATCATTACCCTCCTTGGTAGTGATCCAGCAAATCCCTGGTGATCATGCAGTCTGAAGTGGCCCGTTGAGCACATTTATAGCGGGCGGAGATTTGTCCGCGCTGAACAGACTCTTCAAGTGAACGACCCTCCAAAACATGGCTGGTCAAAAACCCGACTGCCAGGGCATCTCCGGCGCCGTTGGTATCGACGACAGGCAAATCAAGAGTCACAGGTGGAAAATATTGAACACTATTACCAGTTCCAAGCGCACAACCTCTCTCACCCATACCTGAAATGATCACAAGAGACGGATTCTTTTGTAGATAGTAGTGCATTAAGGGGGCAGGATCAGGATGATTGGCTGTTGAAAAAAATAAATAATCAGCCATTCTAACAAAATCAGTCCGGTAAGGGTCTTCAACATCAACTACATCCTGAATATCGCAGGCAATTAAAGCACCGGCTTTCTTTGCGACAGGCAGCAGTTCACGCGCCCAATTGGGAATATTGAAATGGGCCAGTCGTGCCGACTCAAAAAGCTTTTTTGCTTGCTCTAGTGGCGCATGAAGGTGCATGTGACTTTTGCCGTCATAAAAGTTTTTTCGCTTGCCGCTGCGATACATAAAGTTGATACTGCGGCTGGTACCCTGAGGATCGATAAAAAATCCTTCAGTATTGATACCTTCAAGCGTAAAAACTTTTTTAATGTAGTCGCCTGAAAAATCCGCACCGACGCAGCCGATAAAAGCGGTTGAAGCCCCAAGTCGGGCATAACCGCGGCTTGCATATCCGCCGGCCTGACCCAAGACATCAATGTTTTCAGTGAAATTAGCTTCAACTGAAAAATCAATTTCGCCAGATTGGAAAAAAACATTGGTATCTATGCCAACGTTTCCCACCACGACGACATCAACATTTTTAGAAGCCATGAATCACCTTATGATAATAGTTTACCTGCAAACACAGTAACCGCCGTGCCACCCACATAAGTGTGGTCAGCACTAATTCTTACATGCACAATTCCGCCGCGAGCTGAAACCTGCCGGGCGGTCAGATGGCTTTTGCCCAGTTTTTGCGCCCAATATGGACCCAAAAAACAATGAGCAGACCCGGTAACCGGATCTTCGTCAATGCCAATCCAGGGGGCAAAATAACGGGAGACAAAATCAAACCCAGGGCTGGAGGATGGTGCAGTGACAGATAAAGCCTTGCCCTTGCGTAGCTTAAGAGCTGCGAAATCAGGTTTTAAGCCACGAACAATCCTCTCGTCAGCGTATTCAAAAAGCCATTTTTCGCCGCTGATAAAAGAATAATCCGGGCGAACTCCGACTGCGGTGATTATCTCTTCAGTAACATCAACCGGTTCAACTGGCGAGGAGGGAAAATCCATTTCGATCAAGTCATTACGTTGAGAGGCTGTTAGCCAGCCTGAACGGGTGAAAAAGCGGATAGTTTCTGCGGTTTTCGCCAACCCGGTTTGCCAGAGGATGTGCGCGGTGGACAGGGTGGCGTGTCCGCATAAATCCACCTCGACCTCAGGGGTGAACCACTGAAGATGATAGCCTCCCTGCTGCGGATGGACGAAAGCGGTTTCAGACAGATTCATTTCACGCGCTATGGATTGCATCCATTCTGTCTCAGCCTGCTGCTCCAACAACACCACTGCCGCGGGGTTGCCTGCAAACAACTTGTCTGTGAAGGCGTCCACCTGATAGATTGGGATTGGCATACAGTCCTCCGGAATAATTATTCTCGAATTTCTCCGCCGTGAAAACTCAGGCGGTAGATGACCTGTTTTTTGAAAGAGATTGCTTCTTCACCTTCAAAAGATATCAGTGTGCCCCTCCACGAACAATGAAACTCAAAATCATCTTCAGTATATAACGAAGGTCCACGATAGGGGGCATCAGCCGGCGCTTTGGAGAGGGCAGTTTTCAGAAAGTGGCTAAAGCCATCGGGTACCTGCGCAGTCAACATTTTTCCGTAATAGTTCATTCCCCAAACTGCCACGCCCTTGTGCCAAACGGCCTCTTCGCCAATAAAATGGAAGCCGCCCAACCAGGTATCAATGTAGAGGTAAGGCTCTTCTTCATATTGCATGTCGTGTGAAAGTGGTCGTGATGTCTGGTCAGCCGGTTTGCCTGAAGCGTAGGTATTCTGCTTGGCACGGATTAGAAACTTTACGAATTCTTTTGATAACATATAGCCCTCTTAAGTTGAAATGGAGTAATTTGAAACAATATGAACATTATAGGAATTATGTCCTAATTATACCATTTATGCTACAATAATCAAATGGATTTATTTGAACATGCGATGAATGAAAACCTGGCCTCAGAGGGACCGCTGGCCGCGCGGCTGCGTCCGCGCACGCTGGATGAGTTTGTCGGTCAGGAACATATCATCGGCGAGGGCAAGTTGCTGCGCCGCGCGATCACGGCTGACAGGCTGTTCTCGTCAATCATCTTCACGGGTCCGCCAGGCACGGGTAAAACAACGCTGGCGCGATTGATCGCAGCCCACACTGAGGCGCATTTTGAAAGCATTTCTGCGGTACTGGCCGGTGTGGCAGAACTTCGGCGCGTGATTTCAGAAGCAACAGACCGGCGCAAACTATACCGCAGACGCACCATCCTGTTTGTGGATGAAGTGCACCGGTGGAACAAGGCACAGCAAGACGCACTGCTGCCGCATGTCGAAACCGGCATGATCACCCTGATCAGCGCCACCACCGAAAACCCCTACTTTGACGTCATTCCCGCGCTGGTCTCACGCTCGCGCATTTTTCTACTGGAATCGCTCACTCCTGAACACATGAGCACCATCCTCACGCGTGCGCTGACCGATCAGGAAGTGGGTTACGGCAAGCGCAATATACAATTTGATGAGGATGCTCGAGAACACTTGATCCACATGGCTGGCGGGGATGCGCGCAACCTGCTCAACGCGATTGAACTCGCCGTAGAAAGCACACCCCCTGAAGGGGACGGCAGCACCCACATCACATTGGATGTGGCACAGGAATCCATACAGCGTCGGGCGCTGCTTTACGACCGTATGGGCGATGCGCATTACGACACGATATCAGCTTTCATCAAATCGGTGCGCGGCTCAGACCCCGATGCAGCGCTCTACTGGCTGGCCAAGATGATCCTGGCCGGCGAGGACCCGCGTTTTATTCTGAGACGTTTGATTGTGCTGGCCGGTGAAGACATTGGCTTGGCTGACCCGCGCGGTATTCAGGTCGCCTCGGCAGCAGCATACGCTTATGAGTATATAGGCATGCCCGAGGGGATTTATCCGATTGTGGAAGCGACATTATTTTTAGCCACGGCACCGAAATCCAACTCGGCAGGCGCTTTCTTCAAAGCCAGGGAGAGCATCGAAACCCAGGGCAGCGGAGATGTGCCCATCCATTTGATGGACGGGAACCGCGATGCCAAAGGTTTTGGCCACGGCAAAGGCTACCAATATCCACACATGTTTGAAGGCCACTTTATTCCGCAGCAATATCTGCCAAGCAAGTTGTTGGGCACGCACTTCTATGAACCTTCTGACCAGGGCTATGAGGGTCAGATGTCAGCATGGCTGACGCGCTGGCGCGCAGCACAGGAACAGGCATTAGGCAAAAAAGAACAGTAAAACAACGGGGAGGGGTTATGGCAATTATTTACCTGGTGAGACACGGCAGAACGGATTTCATTGGCAAGAAATTGTGCGGCAACCTGCCCGGTATCCATTTGAATGAAGAAGGGCGTGAACAGGCTCAAAAAGCGGCTGGGTATTTGAGCAACTTGCCAATCAAGGCGATCTATTCCAGCCCAATTGAGCGCGCCATGGAGACCGCACAAATTATCGGCTCCAAATCTGGTCTAGAGATAGACCCTGTTGATTTCCTGCGAGAAATCCATTTTGGCAGTCTGCAAGGCATGGGAGGAAAAGATCTGACCGATCACCCATTGTGGATAAAATTTAACAGCCAACCTGGTGATATTCATTTTCCGAATGGAGAGAGTGTGTCAGAGGTTTATGACCGGGTTTCAAAAGGATTGGGATTAGTATCTCAACAATACGACAAAGAAGATCAAATCGCCTACGTGGCACATAGCGATGTGCTGCGTCTGGCCATCTGTTGGGTGCTCGATTTGCCATTGGATAACTTCCACCGGCTGACGATTGACCCGGCCAGCATTTCAAAAATCGAAATCACACCAGAACGCAAAAAACTTAGACTATTGAATCTGCAGCCCGATTAGTAGTCGTAAGGTGCATCCCGTTAGCTGGGATGCACCTTACATAATTAAGCACTTTCAAATCAATCAAACGGAAAACCCTGAAGCCGCCCTTCATCCCCGCCAACCCAATTAATATCGTAAAGCCCTTCGTGCACGTAGTTGTGAAAACTTGACCATTTCCAATCTGCTGGCCGTTCGACCATGCCATGTTTGATTGGATTGTAATGAATGTAATCCAAATGAGCCTCAAAATCGTCCTCGTCAAGGATCGTATGTTCCCAAAAACGCCGCTGCCAAATGGCAGCTTCGTGCCTTTTCATCCTCGATTCATTTCGCGGTCCTTCATTTCCAACTTCTTTTAGATAACGCACCGTAAACAGGTTTTTAATAACCCTCCATCGAATGGAGTAATTGGAATCATCCGCGGGTAATTTCCATATGCAATGCAGATGATCGGGCAGCAAGCACACCGCCAGGGTCTCAAACGGATAACGTGCCTGGGTGGTTTCCCAGACGTCATGTAATATTTTTTGTGCGGAGGGGGTCACCAAAAATGGGCGTCGATGATATGTTACGATCGTAAAGAAATAGATTCCACCTTCCACCCTGAAACGGTGATAATTCGGCATGGTCTAATTTTATATCAATTATAAATAAGGTGCATCCCAGATAGCGGGATGCACCCTACGAACTACTACGAACTACGAACTGGGTGCTCGAATTGCCATTGGATAACTTCCACCGGCTGACGATTGACCCGGCCATCATTTCTAAAATCGAAATCACACCAGAACGCAAAAAGTTTAGACTATTGAATCTTCAGCCCGATTAGTCCGATATCAAATATTGAATCGCTTTGTTGACCGCCACAGCGCGGTGGCTGATCTGGTTCTTTTCTGGCATAGGTAAGTCTGCAAGGGTTCTGTCGGCCTGCGGAATCCAGAAGAGGCGGTCGTAGCCAAAACCGTACTCGCCGCTCTCACGGGTGACGATCTCACCCTGCACTTCGCCATCGAAATATTGCGTTGGCATGCCAGGGGCAGCCACAGCCACTGAACACACAAAACGCGCCAGCCAGGGGGTGGGTTTATCAGTCAACTCCACCAGCAGTTTGGCACGGCGATCGGCATCCGTGGCACCAGCGGTAGGCACGTAACGCTTGGAATGCAATCCTGGCCGGCCATCCAATGCTGCGACCTCAAGGCCGGTATCATCCGCCAGGGTTACAAGGCCAGAAAGCTGACAAAGCGTCTCGGCCTTTAGCGCTGCATTTTCGGCATAGGTAGAGCCTGTTTCATCTACATCCGTGTCAATGCCAAGATCCGTAGGGAAACACAATTCAAACGGAAAGCCCTCAAACAATGCAGAAATCTCTGCTTTCTTACCTTTATTATTAGTCGCAATGAGAATTTTCATTTTTACCCTTTAATATTTATGAATAATATCATAAAAAATTGACTTCGATAAACCGGTATGCTATAATTTGAATCGTTGAAATTATATCCTTGTAAACGGCCGACACCTTGACTATTCAACGTTTTCCATTACGCTTTAATGTTGGTTACTTTCACAATTTACCGGTGGGAAGTCATCGAGACATCCATTTTGAGTTCCCGGAAATCCATTTACCACCCGATTTAGATTTAAAACAGTTTTCAGGTCTCGTTCACATTTCGCGGACGCCACAAGGGTTGCTTTTCGAGGGCAAATTTGATGCGATCGCCCAAACTGAATGCGTACGTTGTCTTGAACCATTTGATCTTCAACTCAACACTGAGTTTGATGAAGTTTATGCCTATAATTCAGGATCATTTACCGAATCGGGGTTGTATGTACCTGAAGACGGCAATATTGATTTGAGTCCGGTGGTTCGCGAATATTTGCTGGTCGAAAGTCCGATCAAACCAATTTGCACACCAGAATGCCAGGGGTTATGTATCGAATGCGGCGAAAATCTCAATTTATCAACCTGTGAACATCAGGCTCGTATCGTGTTGGATAACGCTTAGCGGGATATTAGTTTAGTAGAAAAGCGGTCCATCCGTAAAATTAATAAAAATAATGAGGGAGTTGTTTTGGCTAATCCTGGAAGGCGCGTACGCAGCACCGAGATCCTGAATATGCTGCTAGAAAAAGCAGATATACAGGGTTACCTGACTACCGAGGATCTGATGGAGTTCTATCCAGACGTCAGCAAAGACGCGGAAAGAATCGAATCAGTGATGGTGGCCTTGCGCCGGCACGGGGTTGAGATATTAGACACCGATCTTGAAATGGATATGGGTGAGATTGATCCCACCATGCCCACATCAGATATGGATACCTTCAACAACCTGGATAATATCTCATCCGATGACACGATTGGCCTTTATCTCAAAGAAATGTCACGCGTTCCACTGCTGAGTCTCAACGAAGAGACCGAGATCGCCCGCCGCGTTGAAGACGGCCGTGCCAGCAAAAAAGAACTGGATCGCTGCAATGGCACCTGCCCCGCTGATCGCAAGCTACTGCTGCAAAGTCTGATCGAAGACGGCATTTTAGCCCGCGAACACTTGATTAAGGCTAACACCAGACTGGTGGTCAGTGTAGCCAAACGCTATGTAGGCCGGGGTGTGCCTTTTCTTGATCTGATCCAGGAAGGCAACCTGGGTCTGATGAAAGCGGTTGAAAAGTTTGATTATCACCGCGGATTCAGGTTCTCCACCTACGCCACCTGGTGGATCAGGCAGACTATCACCCGCTCTATCGCAGACCAGGGACGCACCATCCGTGTGCCGGTGCACATGGTAGACCGCATCCGCCAGCTTTACAAAATCACACACGAGATGGAACAAACATTGGGGCGCATTCCCAATACCACAGAATTGGCAGATAAACTGGAGCTGCCGATCGACAAGATCGAATGGATGCTTCAGGTGTCATGGCTGCCCCTTTCGCTTGAAAGCCCGATCAACGACGATGAAGAAGACTCCGAGTTGGGTCAATTTGTCGAAGACCAGTTCACCCCGTCTCCAATGGACAGCACCTACGCCAAGCTGCTGCGCGAAAAGATAGAAGAGGTGCTCGAAAGCCTGCCCCCGCGTGAAGCACGCATCCTGCGGCTGCGCTTCGGTCTTGAAAACGGACATAACTACACGCTTGAAGAAGTGGGTGAAAAATTTGGTCTGACCCGCGAACGTATCAGGCAGATTGAAAGCAAAGCCTTAAGACGGCTGCGCCATCCGCGGCGGGCAAGACAATTGAAAGAATATTTATAAAAACACCACTATGTGATACACAAAGTGGTGTTTTTTATCTAAGTTTAGGCGAATTAATACTCAACACAAAGATTCTATTAAGAATAACCCGCAGTACTGTAAAAATAAACCCCAAAAGAGTTACTCCTTGCAAAACCGCGAAAGTAGCTTTACTTGAAGCAATTATTAGAGTTATAAGCAATCCAAACAAAAAGGGTATCAGGAAAAAAAGTGTTGAGAATAATGTTTTTGAAATAGGATTTTGGATCTTTTCAAAGAAATTGAAGGAAATAAAACACCAAATAAACATCGCAATTGTAATTGGCATTCGAATTGACCAACTTGTTGAGAATAAAAATAAAAATATAGCCAATGAGAAGAGCAAACTGACTATCAAGAATAGAATCAGGTGTGGATTTTTTATTATCAGCCTTTTACGAAATACTAAGGCAAACAACAAAAATGCAACTGGAAAATTCCAAGGATTTCCTATTGTTGTTAATCCTTGAAGAAGTCCACTCATCCCTGTGAAAGTATTACCAAAATACCGCCTAATTAAGACAGGAAGAGACCAAGTGTCAAAGAAAATAATATCTCCGTCGTCTCCAAGCCAAGGAATCTGAACTGTATAGCCTGACCCATTGGAAATAACACCCATCGGTGCCCCGAAATAGTTCGCACCGGGGAAAAAATTTATTTTTCGTCCATTATCTAATGTAGCTACAGCTCTAACGATAGGTTTTTGAGATTGTATGTTCAGAATGATTTCTGATTTTTCAGATGCATTCTTAATTTCATAGGCAAAACCATTTGCATGCGTTGAGGCTATCGGAATGGCAACATCCAATTGATCTTTCACGTAATAAAAAGTAGGGTCGCCGATCAGTATAACCCTGGCTTCATCCGCATCCAAATCCATTCGGACGGAATTCGCCATCCTGACCAATTCTCCTAATGGGGTTTGTCTGGTTGAGTAAAAAAAAGGTAATCTGCCAATTAAACTCACCCCGCCTATGTCCATCGATCCAACAAATGCAATTGCCCCTGAAGATACTAACTTTAATGCGATACTTTGATCTATACTCTCCTCAGTAATACGCATTGTGCTGCATGCTTCTGCAACAAACAGCAATGGGGGTACAGAAAATTCTCTGTTCTTAATTGGCCATGTTCCATCATTAGTCATTATTTCCGTTGGACTACCATGAGAAAAAATAAAAACATAATTTACCGTAGAGATTGCTTCTTTAAAACGACTGCCGGAAAACTCATCTCTGCCTAAAAAACGCATCTTTACATTATCATTTGTTGAAATGGTGGGGGGTTCATCAGTACCCATACTTGCAACTACAATATTCTTTTTCCAATCCCCCTGCATATCGTGGTAGGCAAAAGTCCTTGCCAGTAATAACGACATATCTTCAACCGAAAAACCGGTGATGATGCCAATGTTTTGTGTATAGAGGTTGTTTACAGAATTAATTGAATCACTGGCATACAGTCTACGAAAATTTGGCTGGCCTAAATTGGTTGGCAGCGTCACCCAAATCAAATTTTTAGTTTTTGAGGTTTTTCCCTGCTCAATATTGAAGAATACTTTTGCACGATGATAGGCAGCAGCTTCCGCACCAATGGAATATACCTCAGGATCAGATATCACCACAGCCGTATCTGCCTTATCCACCAATTGATTATAGTAATTTTGAGCTTTTTCCAATGAATCAAGTTTTTCGGTTTTGATGCTGGTGACAATGTTAACCTCGCCAACCGCTGTTATTAAAGAAAGATTTTTATTGTTTAGAACCTCTACGGGGATTGTTTCTATAAAAAGAGGGGCATGCAAGGCCGATGAAATTAATGAAGCAAACAGCATTGCCTCACTGGATTTATCAGAAATAACAACTTTCAAGGGGTTTGAATAGTGATCGAGAATTACCTCATCAATTTGCTGTGATGATAAATATGTAGAGTTCCCATGATAGTACTTTTGAAAATTCTCTAATTTGTCAGTGGGCTTTCCATTAGACAACCAAAGAATGGGAATGTTATTGTCTTGGTTCGTTGATATGGTCATTAACCGAAAATAATCGCTTTCATTTGAAACAACATAGACTGGTTTATCTACCAATAATTGATTATTGTCTGGTAATTTAAACCCGACAAGGCATAATGAAAAGATAATCAAAATTATCATTTTTAATAGCTTTTGCAAAAAAAGAAACCCAATATTCATTGTTGTTAATCCCCTTACCAGCCAAATAGAAAAGAATTATGAAATCCCCTTTAGGTTTTCTGTTTTACCCACCAATAACTTACTAATTATATATGCGGAAAAAAATTTTCGACAGATTTTTGAACCTATAATCGGTCCTCTTCCATTTCGCGCTCCCACTGGGCGACCGCTTCACGGATAAGCTGCTGCACGTCTGGGTAAGGGATGGCGTCAATGCCGTCAAATTTCTCAAGGCCAATCCACACATCCACGCCGTGACGGCTGTTTTCAATCAACTTGATACCTTTTTCTTTGATGGGGCTGTCAACCAGCATTCTTTCGATAATCAGACTGATCTGACCAGCGATGGTCTTGGGTTTTTCTTCCACGGGTAACACCACCGAATCTTCTGCCTTTTCAGATTTCAACGCTTTTGCCACGGACCAATCCAACACTGGTTCGATGGGAGGCAGAGCAGCCGTTTCACCGGTTGTGCCATTGGTTGCAGCTACTGAGGTTGATTCTTCGACTTCAAGGGTTCTGCCTGCCCATGCAGACCACAACGCCAGCAGTTTGTTTACCCTGGTTTTTTGATCAACAGTTAATCCAGAATAATCACGATAATAGCCACCATCTATGTGCGTAACAATTTTTTTACCACTCGGGCTATACAAAAGGCTGACCGCCTGGGCAAAACCATCTTTCACTAAATCTTGAGGCGGTTGATTGGGTTCATCCGATTTTGATTCCCGTGAAGAAAACAGGCTTGAAACCAACAGTCCGACCAGAAGACCAATCACTGCTGCCAGGATCAAGAAAATGGGAGTAATTTCAACCTGCATGGCTGCCTCAAGAATTGTTCACAAAAGGATAATATCAAATGGATACCCCTAAATGATACATGATTCCCCGTGATTTATTACCCAATAAATTTGTTAAGCTGCCTTTGGCTGGCAGTACGGACAAAAATGAGTGCCCCGCTGACCAATTATCATGCGCTGTAAGATCGCTCCACAGCGGCGGCATGCTTCACCATCACGCTGATATACCTTAAAGTGGTTTTGAAAATCGCCCCCACGGTAAACCCAGTCTATGCTGGCGCCATTGCGCTTTATGCCTTCACCTAACACTTCTCTGATGGCGCCCAAGAGCAAAGCAGCTTTATCGAATAGAATCAAATTTGCAGGTGTAGTTGGATGGATGCTCGCTATAAACAGGGATTCATCCGTGTAGATGTTGCCCATGCCGGCCATAAAAGTTTGATCGAGGAGCAGGGGTTTAATCTGGCGCTTACTGCGATTGAGCTTTTCAAAAAAGATATCCGGAGTCAGTGACTCTTCAAACGGTTCAGGACCCAGCTTGCCAAATACAATCTGCGGATCATCCACCAGCCAGATGCGGCCAAATTTGCGCGTATCGTTGAATGACATTCTGCTGCCGTCGTCAAAGTCAAAAATGACGCGGTCATGTTTTTGATTGCGGTTGGATTCGCCGATTTCAACAAAAATATCACCACTCATGCGCAAGTGAATCAAGAGTGAATGACTGGTCAGTTTGATGACAATAAACTTGCCCCGCCGATTTTCTGCGAGAATTTTCTGACCTTTGATTAATTGCTGGAACTCAAGGGGTAAAGGAACAGCCAGGCTGCGCTGCCACAACACCCGGCTGTTTATAATAGTTTTTCCGACAATGTTATTAGTAGCCCTTAAGCCGCGGACGATGGTTTCAACTTCAGGAAGTTCAGGCACAACACTCCAAACCGATTATTCGTTGAAGAGCTCGCCCACGCTGCGACCTTCATTTGCACGCTGAATCACTTCTCCAAGCAAGGGAGCAATGGAAAGTATGGTCAAACGCCCATTGAACATTGCCATCTTCGCCGGGGGCACGGGGATGGTATCGGTGGTAATAAATTCTGTCACTGGCAGAACAGATAAACGGCTGGCTGAATCGCTGGAAAACACCGGATGCACAAATACAACAAAAATATTTGCAGCCCCGTATTCTCGCGCCAGGTTGACCGCCTGAGAAATAGATCCGCCGGTATCAACTTCATCATCCACAATAATCACATCTCTACCCTTGACATCGCCAATGATAGAGAGCGCCTGGGCTTTGGAATCATTTCCGCTGCGGCGTTTTTCAATAAATGCCAGGGGAACATCCAGTGATACTGCAAAGTTGCGGGCTTTTTTCGCAAAACCCAAATCAGCCGTGAGAACAACAGGCTTGTTCATGCGGTCTCGTTTGCCCTTCAGATATTCAATCAGGATGTAAAAGGCGGTCAGCACATCGCCGGGGATAGAGAAAAAGCCCTGAATTTGACCGGCGTGCAAGTCCATGAACATATAACGATCCGCGCCGGCGACTTCGATCATGTCGGCAACGAGTCGGGCAGTGATGGGGATGCGAGGCTGATCTTTCTTATCTGAACGGGCATAGCACAGGTAGGGAACCACCGCCGTGACACGCGCAGCGGAATCAAGACGCAGGGTTTGCAGCATAATTAACAATTCCATCAGATTGCGATGCACCGGTGCAGATGTGGTCTGAATCACATAGCAATCTTGACCACGCACGGATGAATGCAATTGCACAAACAGATTGTCATTGGGGAACATAATGATATCGCGTTCGCACAACGATAGATCCATATGGGTGGCAATACGAGTGGCCAGTTCCGGGCACGAAGTACCTGCGTACAATTTTATGTCCCCATATTTCATGCGATCATATCGAGTCGAATGTGTTATTGGCATATCAATATCTCCTAAGTGTTTCAGCAGCCCTTCCACTCAGAGTGGAGCACGCTCATTACCAAAACATTATAATATCTGCCGTTCTTGTAAATGGCTTCTCTTAAGATTCCTTCTTGCACAAAACCCACCGCCTTATAAGCAGCGATGCCGCGAAGATTGTTTTCAAAAACAAACAAAAAGATGCGGTTCAAATTCAGGTCTTCAAACCCGTGTTTTAAGGTCAGAAGCGTGGCCTCACGACCCAGCCCTTGACTCCAATAGCTTTTTTCACCAATGAAGATGCCGAATTCTGCTTCGCGGGTGACCATATCAATGTTGTGCAAACCCGTATTTCCAATGTGCACCCAATCAGTACCCACACTGGCATCAATTGCCAAAACCTGTCCACTGGTTGGCGGGATGGAAAGCTGTGTATCGAACCACTTTTCTTCCATGGCCTGAGACATGGGGGAGTGCTGCAACAAGAACTCTGTAACCTCACGGTCATTCAACCAGCGCACACAATTGGGGAGGTCTTCCCGTTCTATTGCTCGTAAGCGAACTTTCTTTCCGATCAACATAGCGACTCCAGGTTCGATTTATGGGATCAAACGGGTAGGACCGCGGAAGAGGAACACCGATTCGCGGATATTGCCGACACCCAACATGACCATCATCAAACGTGCCAGGCCGAGGCCGAAGCCACCATGAGGCGGGCAGCCGTAACGGAAGAAATCCAGGTAGAACTGAATGGGCTCAAAATGCAGACCCTTTTCAGTGGCCTGTTTTTGCAGCACTTCAACGCGGTGCTCGCGCTGAGCGCCGGTGGTGATCTCCAGACCGCAGGCGATCAGGTCAAAGCTGCGGGTAAGGGTTTCATCTTCAGGCTTGCGCATGTGATAGAACGGACGCACCCCAATGGGCCAATCAGTGAGAAAGACAAAATCGTGATTATATTTTTCTTTGACATAGGCCGCAATATCGCGTTCGCCGGCGGGGTCTATGTCACCCTTTTTGTCAGCAGGAACCCAACCACGGCTCTTTAATATTTCGACTGCTTCCTTCATGGGAATGCGCGGGAAAGGCAAGGTGGGCACGACCAGATCCACACCAAAGTGTTCTTTGATGGCATCGCCATATTGTTCTTTGACACGGGTGTAAATATAGTTGATCCATGCTTCTTCAGAAGCCATCACGTCTTCGTGGCTGTCAATCCACGACATTTCCATATCCACGCCGGTGAACTCGGTCATGTGGCGAGAGGTGAAGGAGGGATCCGCTCTAAAGACAGGGCCGATCTCAAAGATGCGTTCAAAACCGGAGGCCATGGCCATCTGTTTGTAGAATTGGGGAGATTGAGCCAGGTAGGCTTTACGTTCAAAATAATCAAGCGAGAAAAGCTCCGCACCGCTTTCGCTGGGGGCTCCAACCAGTTTTGGCGTGTGAATCTCAATGAAATTGTTCTTGGTCCAATATTCACGCATGGCCAGTTCGACGAGGGTTTCCACCTGGAAGAAGAGATTATTCACAGGGCGGCGCAGATCCATATAGCGCCAATCCTGGCGGTAATCAATGGTGGGCAGCGTTTCAGCGAATGGGTCAAAAGGCAGCGGACTTTCAGCATTGTTATCTACCGTTAACGACTCTAGTTGAATCTCAAGACCATTCAATTTGACTACCGGGTTATCAATAACTTTGCCGGTGATGGTCAACGCTGATTCAGTTCCCAGCTTGGCGATTTCTTCAGCCAGGGCTTCGTTATTGGGCTTCCAGTGGGCTACCTGGGCAGCGCCGGTTGGATCACGAAGAATAATAAATTGAATTTTCTTCTGATCGCGTAAAACCTGAAGCCAACCTTTAAGTTCAACCGTTTGATCGATCTTGCTGCGTAAATCCTTAATCAGGGTGCGTTCCATTTTCTCTCCTCACAGATCAATAATGACAAATTTTTTTACTTTGCAGGTCTGGTTAATTCTTCCACGGCGCTGGCCGGGGATCGCTTGCGCGAATAAACCGCATCCATTACCCGAGATATATTTTCTGTTGATACTTGTGCTTTCCAATTTTGCACCAGCGTGTGGCGCAAAATATGCTCAAACTCATCCATCAGTCGTTCACGTTCACGCTGGGCCAACAAACCGGTTTTCTGCAAATAGTCGCGGTGACTCGTAATCGCTTTAATTAACTCAGGAAAACCCGTTTCTTCGGTGGCGATGGTCTTGATCACTGGAGGAACCCACTCCTCGGAATTAACTATGGTGTTTTCTTCTTTAAACCCGCCATGCCCGGCTTTGCCGTTGACACGGTGAGAGTATCCCAATTCAAGGTTGGCGCGTAATGCACGCTCAGTGTTTTCAATGCCAGGTCGGTCTGCCTTGTTGACCACCAGAATATCGGCAATTTCAAGGATGCCGGCTTTAATCGCCTGAATGTCGTCACCCATGCCTGGGCTTTCAACCACAATAGTCGTGTGCGCGAGCCGTGCAATATCCACTTCAGATTGTCCTGCACCGACTGTCTCGATAAGGATCAGGTCATAACCCGCCGCATCCATTAATTGCACCACTCCGGCAGTCGTGCGTGCCAGGCCGCCCAATTCTCCGCGCGAGGCCATCGAACGGATGAACACGCCGGGGTCTCCGGAAAGGTCGCGCATTCTGACCCTGTCACCCAAGATAGCTCCGCCAGTGAATGGGCTGGAGGGATCAATGGCGACAATAGCAACGGTTTGCTTGCCTTCCCGTCTGATCAACTGGGCCAACCTGTTGACCAGTGAGGATTTGCCGGTTCCGGGAGCGCCGGTAACGCCTATGAGATGGGCTTTACCAGAGCGGGAAAAACAATCATCCAGCGCGGTTTTACCTGCGCTGGTCTCATTTTCCACTTCGCTGATCAGGCGTGATAACGCCAATTTATTTGCAGCGGAGAGGAGGTCTGAGGATTTCATTAATTCATGCGCTCACAATCTCAGGCAACGTGTGCAAAAGACTTGACGTCTTCAATCACAGTAACCGTTGAAGTACCCGGGCCGTAAACTGCATTAACCCCGGCAGCTTTAAGCACTGCTACATCTTCTTCTGGGATTATGCCGCCCACGAAGAAGCCAACATCTGTGAGACCTGTTTTTCTGACCGTATCAATCACTTTTGGCACCAACACCAGGTGAGCACCTGATAGAATGGACATGCCAATGACATCCACGTTTTCTTGTACGGCTGCTTCCGCGATCATCTCCGGAGTTTGGCGCAAACCGGTGTAGATCACTTCCATGCCGGCGTCGCGCAAAGCACGCGCGATGACTTTCGCTCCACGATCATGCCCATCCAAACCAGGTTTTGCGATCAAGACACGAATTTTACGATCCGCCATTGAGCTCTCCTCACGAATTGATGTTAACAATTATACCGCCTGAATAAATAATCATTGTCACTTCATAGCCCATAAATTATTAATTATTAATTTGGAACCCGTTATATAATAATTCCATCAGTCTTTATATTCAGAAGGAGAAACGATGACAGACCAAATTCCGCAACAACAATACACCAGCATCCCAACACAGCCAAAAGACAGCACCATGGCACTGCTCAGCCTGATATTTGGTATTGCTGCTTATTTTGTCTTGCCCGGTCTCGGTGCACTCGTGGCCATCATCCTTGGGCATCTTGGCAAGAGTGAGATTAAAAAGAGTGCCGGAATGCTTAAAGGTAACGGCATGGCTACTGCCGGGTTAATTCTTGGCTACATTCAAATTGGATTGATTGTACTTTCAATTTGTGCCTTGATATTTGTTCTGCCCGCCTTGGGCTCATCACTCTCTGACATATTCTCGGAAATTAATACCAGCATGTACTAATCCGATTTTGCTATTGTAATTTTTGCTACCTTCTATCAAGAGCCGCGTATATCTATTAAAGATCAAATACAAGAAATTGATAGGAGAAAAAATGTCAATACCAGAAAATCAAACACAAGTAACCCTGCCCCCCATGCCTTACGGCAAAAAGGACAGTGCGCTGGCGATCATCAGCCTGGTCTCTGGATTAGTCGCCTGGACCTTCCTGCCCTTTATTGGCGCCATCGCTGCAGTCATTACTGGCCACCTGGCAAAGAAAGAAATTCGAGACAGCGGCGACACTTTGAGCGGCAACGGCATGGCCCTTGCAGGCTTGATCCTGGGCTACGTTCAACTTGGCCTGGCCTTACTCGGAATCATACTCTTCACCGTTATGATTATCGTGTTTGGGTCAAACCTTCATTTAGGTGATGGTTTCAACAACTTTTCTTACCTGATTCCGAATCTGATATAGGTTTCACTAGTTTCAATATTACCGCCCTCGCCTGAGGGCGGTTTTGTTTTGTCTAAGCTTTAATAATAGTACAAGAAATGATTATTTGATTATGGTAAACTTCATTTAAGTAACTAAATTATCTAAAGGAAGTAACTCTATGCCTGCAATCTATCCATTTACTGCAGTTGTTGGTCAGGAACGTATGCGGCGTGCGCTGGTCTTAAACGCCGTGGATCCCCGCATTGGTGGTGTATTAATCCGTGGAGAACGCGGAACCGCCAAATCTACAGCCGCGCGTGCGCTGGCCGCCCTGCTGCCTTCAGTAAAAACGGTTGAAAATTGCCGTTTTAGCTGTGACCCTGATCGACCCGCCACCTGGTGCACCGAATGCCGCGACCGAAGCGCAGCGGGTGAACAGTTGAAATCTGTATCACGCCACACCCCCTTCATCAACCTGCCAGTTTCAGCCACTGAAGACCGCGTGGTTGGCACCCTGGATATTGAGAAAGCCATTCAGAAGGGTGTCAGAGCCTTTGAGCCTGGCGTGCTGGCTGCTGCCAACCGCGGATTGCTATATATTGATGAAGTCAACCTGCTGGATGATCACGTGGTGGATGTGCTGCTGGATGCCGCCGCCATGGGTGTCAACAATGTTGAACGCGAAGGGATTTCATTCACCCATCCCTCACGCTTCATACTAGTGGGCACGATGAACCCCGAAGAAGGCGATTTGCGCCCACAACTGCTAGACCGCTTCGCTCTTTCCGTTGAAATTCGCGGTATTCGTGACGCACGCGAACGTGTAACGATTATGGAACGCAACCTGGCCTTTGAAGCCGATTCTGTGGTTTTTAGAAAAGATTTTGAAGGCAAAGAAGAAGAACTTTCTGAGCAGATCGAAAAAGGCCGCCGTCTGGTTGACCAGGTAACCCACACCAAACAAAATCTTCTTTCGATTGCCGCACTGACCTCTTCATTAAATGTAGACGGCCACCGTTCTGACCTGGTGATTCTAAAGACTGCGCGAGCGCAAGCAGCTTTTGACGGCCGCACCTCCATTACTGACCGTGATATTGCCCTGGCCGCCGAACTGGCCCTGCCACACCGCCTCAAGAGCGGCCCCTTCCAACGCGAAGAGATGGGCATGGAAGAACTGCAGGAGCGCATTGAACAGCTCTCAGGCGGTACGCCAAGCGGTGCCAATCAACCATCCACCTCTGAATTGGGCGACGAAGAGTCTTCATCCCCAAAAAAAGCGTAACGCCGGAACAAGCCGGCGAACAAACCCCCGAACAAGGGGAACCGCAACCCTCCCCCCAAAATGTGTTTGATAAAAACGACGCCTTCTGGTGGACGGGTGGTCAAAAGACACCTGTTGGTGAGGAATTTAATCCTCGTAAACTGGATACGCCGTTGGACAAGATGATGCGTTCTTATGCAGGCAGGCGCTCTGTGACCCGCACAGAACGCAAACGCGGGCGCTACATCCAATCTACCCCGGCCAACGGACGCACCAATGACCTGGCCTTTGACGCCACCATTCGTGCAGCGGCGCCTTTTCAGCGCGACCGTCGCGAAATCCGCGAACGCAACAAAGTAGCCTTCGCTATTCGCCCCGGCGATTACATGAAAAAAATCAGAGTGCGCAAAGCAGCCAACCTGATTCTGTTTCTGGTGGATGCTTCATGGTCAATGGCAGTGGCTGAACGCATGGCTGCCACCAAAGGCGCCATCCTCTCGTTGCTGACGGATGCTTATCAGCGGCGTGACCGGGTGGGATTAATCGTATTTCAAAAGAACAAGGCCACGCTGGTGCTGCCGCCAACCAACTCAGTGCTGCTGGCACAAGAAGCTCTCTCAGATGTGCCGGTGGGAGGCAAAACACCGCTCAGCGCGGGTTTGCTGATGTCTTATGAAGTGCTGAAAAGGGAAAAAAATCTGCACCCCGAGATCATGCCGCTGCTGATCATCCTCACCGACGGTGCAGGTAATGTTTCAATCGGCCACCAACCACCTCAGGAAGAAGCCTTTAAGTTCGCCGAAATGATCGCCAAGGATAATGTTCATTCTGTTGTGATCAACATGGAGCACGCCGCCTTTGATCAGGGGTTAGCCCAGGCGTTGGCAGATCACCTTAAATGCCCCTGCTATACTATCACTGACCTGAAAGCAGAAAGTTTGTTTGTGACGGTACAGCAAGAAATAAGACAAGTGAACGCCAACCCAACTATGGATTTCAAATAAACCCTGCCGATGGTGGAAAGGTGAGTTAGAATTAGGGCATGGTTCGAAATCCGGTTCGCAAAAACAAGCTCCGTTCAACGCTAATTATAATTATATTTGCGACTCTGCCCTGCTATCTGCTGGGCATGATCGTGTTGTGGATTGGCAATAGCGTGATCAATCAACAAAACATCACCCCAACCGTTACGGTGACTGCCACACTTGATCCCTGGGGAGGAATTCCTACAGCAACACTTCCTCCCATCCCCACCAGCCCTGTTATTCCAACGGCAACCCCTACCATCACCTTGACTCCAACAGCTACGATCACATATGTGATTCCCAGCAATACGCCCACAAATACACTTACAAACACATTCACTCCAACGGTCACCGAAACACCGACAGCAACAGAAACTACCGTTGTAGTAGAAACCACCTCAACCCCATAGGGACAATATGGAAGATATAACACCGTTTTTGCTTTCATTATTATCGAAACCAGGGATATCTGGTTACGAAGAATCGGTGAGTGAAATCATAGCAGATAGATTGCGCCCGCTGGTAGATGAGCTGACTATCAGTCCGCTGCGTAGTCTGCACGGCTTGCGCAAAGCTGCGACAAACGAGAGGCGACCAACATTGATGATCGCCGCCCACATGGATGCCATCGGCTTGATGGTGAAGACTGTTAATCATGGTTTCTTAACCATCACCACAGTTGGAGGCATTGATCCGCGTGTTCTGCCGGGGCAACTGGTAACTGTTCACGGCAAAAAAGATTTACCCGGTCTGGTGCAGTTAATGCCCGACAGGTTACTCAATAACGAGACCGCCAGCAAAGCCCCCACCAAAAACCAACTATTTGTCGATACCGGTCTGACCCAAAAAGAACTCGCTGACCTGGTAAAACCTGGCGACCTGATCTCATTCGCGCAGCCGCCTTTCGAAATGACAGGGGGGTATATCGCTGGTCACAGCCTGGATAACCGCGCCTCCGTGGCAGCGCTTACGCTTTGCCTTGAAGAGATTAAGAATTACAACCTGGATTGTAATGTGGTGGCCGCAGCCACCGTTCAAGAAGAATTGCATGGTATAGGAGCTGCCACATCCACTTTCAGTGTGCGCCCTGACCTGGCCTTTGCAGTGGATGTCACCTTTGCCAAAGGACCCGGGTCGAACGACTACCGCACTTTTTCGCTGGGAGAGGGCCCTGCCATCGGTTTGGGCGCAAACAATCACCCGGCGCTGACCCAAAAAATGACCGCTTTGGCCGAAGAGTTGGATATTCCCTATTTTATAGAAGCCATGCCGACCAGTTCTGGAACGGATGGAATGGCTATGCAAATCACAGCAAATGGCATTCCCACACAGGTGCTAAGTATGAGCCTGCGCTATATGCACACCTCTGTTGAAATGACCTCTCTCAAAGATATAGCACGGACTGGCCGATTGCTGGCACGTTTTATCACTGACCTCAACCCAGACTCTTTTTCTAAACTGTTTGAGGAGAAAACCTTATGAGCCCTCAGACTAAACAAGTTTTGAATGTTGGCAAAGCCCAACTTGACCTGCTTGAAGAGTTAACCAATGCCAACGGCGTTTCTGGCAACGAGATAGAAATCCGCGAAATCATTCGCAAAAAAGTCGCCCCATTCGTGGATGAAATTAATGTGGACGGCATGGGTAACTTGCTGGTGATCAAACACGCCAAAAAACCCAATGCCATCAAGGTCATGCTGGATGCCCACATGGATGAAGTCGGCTTTATGATCGTTGAAGAAGACGGTGACGGGCTGTATGAATTTGAACATGTTGGCGGCGGTGATGAACGCCAGTTCGTTTCGAAGCCGGTGAGCGTTGGCAGCCAAAAGCTGCCGGGTGTCATCGGTAGCAAACCCATTCACCTGGCAAGTGAAGATGAAATGAACGCAGTCATTTCACAGCAAGGCATGCGTATTGACCTTGGTCCTGCGGGCAAGGGTAAAGCCAAACGTGGTGATTACGCGGCGTACGCCACCAAATTTATCCGTTCAGGTGACGCCATCTTTGCCAAAGCGCTCGACAACCGTCTGGGCTGCGCAACCTTGATCGAATTATTAAAAACCGCACCGGAGCATGTTGAACTGCTGGCAGCCTTTACCGTTCAAGAAGAAATTGGTCTGCGCGGTGCAAAGGTGGCTGCCTACGATTTTTATCCCCAATTGGCCATCGCCGTGGATTCCACACCCGCCTTTGACTTTGAGCGACCAGATGGCAACGAGAATACCCAATATAACTGCAAACTTGGTGGCGGACCTGCGATTTACATTGCTGATCGCGGCACCCTTTCAGACCCGCGCTTGATCCGCTTTTTGACCGAGGTGGCCGAAGAAAACAAGATCAATTATCAATACCGTCAACCCGGCGGCGGTGGCACGGATGCCGGCGCGCTGCATCTGACACGTGGAGGTGTTCCTTCGGTATCGGTGTCTGTTCCAGGCCGTTACGCTCATACAGCGGTGATGCTGGCCCGTATCAGTGACTGGCAAGATACACTAAATCTGCTACAGCAAGCCCTCGAGGCTTTGACCCCTGAAATCCTCTCTGGCGACCGGGCATAATCCCCGCCAGGAATTGGAGCTGAAATGAAAACCCTTCTCAAGAAACTAACTGAAACAGCCTCACCTTCAGGATACGAATCTGCGATTCGCGAAGTGATCCGGGCTGAAATTTCTTCACTATCTACTAATATCAAAGTTGATGCACTTGGCAACCTGATTGTGACGATGGGGAAGAAAACCGACAATGGACTGCGCGTGATGATTGCCGCTCATATGGATGAGATCGGTGTAATTGTCAGCCATGTAGAACAAACAGGATTGGTGCGTTTTTCAAACCTGGGCACTATTCTGCCGCAATACCTTGCCGGCAGCCGGGTGGTTTTTCTGAACGGCACCCGAGGCGTTATCAACCATGACCTACCGGATGATCTACACAAGATTATGCCTCTCAATAAACATTTCATTGATGTCGGCGCCACCAGCGGCAAAGATTGCCCCCTCAAAATTGGCGACGTCGGTGTTTTTGACCGCAGCTTTGTTGACTTAGGAAAACGGGTATCCGCAAAATCAATGGATGACCGTGTTGCGTGCGCCGTAATGATTGAGACGATGAAAATAATCAAAAACAGTCCGCATGAACTGGTTTTTGTATTCAGTACACAAGAAGAAGTGCAATGCAAAGGTGCCACAACCGCAGCCTATGAGATCGAACCAGACCTCGGCATTGCCGTTGATGTGACGCCGTCACTCGATATTTTAGGTATCAAGATGCAGGTTGATCTGGGCAAAGGCCCTGCCATCAAAGTGCGAGATATGGGCATGATGAGTGATCCACGCGTGGTAAGTTGGATGGAAAGCACCGCCAAAAAGAACAAAATAGCCTATCAACTTGAAGTGTTGGATGTTGGCACCACGGATGCAAAAGCGATGCAGATTAGCAAAGCGGGTTTGCCCTCCGGAGCGCTTTCAATCCCATGCAGATACGTGCATTCACCCTCCGAAGTTGTCGACATGGATGATGTGCAAGCGACAGTGAATCTCTTAAGCGCGTTATTGAATAATCCGATCAGTTTATAATTAATTTAGCATAATTGAGACTGAATAACTAATCATTAAGAATGTTGAAGAAGACCGATTTTTTTCGGCAGAAAAAGGATTTAGTCGCATGCCCAAGAAAAATACACTTTTATCCATTTTTCATTCTGAAATAACCAGTCGGGTTTTGACTATACTGGCGGTCATCAGCGTCCTGATCATTGCGATCTTATTAAGCGGACCCAAGCCCATGGATTACACTGAAGAATCCGCTGCGGTTACGCAAGTGGATATTGCAAAAAATGGGGATGAAGCCACCATCCTGGCTGACTTTATCAGTGAACCCTCGGTTACATCAGGAGTGATCGCCGGAACAACCGCAGTTTTAGTGATTATTTTTGTGGGAACGATGATTGAAATGCGCAGAAATCGCTGAGAACAACCAAATTCTCAAATATCGAAAAGTACTTTTAGATACTGATCCGCAATCCGTTCAATGTTAAAATTCTCTTCAGCCCGGGCTCTGGCAGCAGCCCGTTTTTGCGCGTGATGGGTCAGCGCTTGCTGGGCAGCATCTGCAAGAGCATGAACATCCGGTTTTTGAAGCTTCCAGGGGTCGGAACCGTATCGGGCGACAGCGCCGCAGTCAGCAGTAACCAACTCCGAGAGTGAACCGGTGTCATAGCCGATCACCGGCACGCCACAAGCCAGAGCTTCAATCACCGAATTTGGACAGGCGGCGTTTATATCTGAAGAGAAGAATAAATGAGCTGACCGATCAATCGCCGGGATAGCCTCGCGTTTGACCAGACCTTTCCAGACAATATCCACGCCGCAGGCAAGATAACTGATTTGCAGGTTGGCAGGCACACTGCCCACCACCATCAGTTCCACAGGGTCAGGCTGACGTTTGGAGAGCAGCTTTGCCATCTGCACGGCTGAATCCAGGCCGCCTTCGTATCCTCCACCAAGATTACCTTCGACGAGCAAAATACGGGTGCGATCTGTTGGCGGCGACCCTGCCCCTCGCGGATTGAATATGTCAAGGTTGACGCCGTTATAGATCACACGTCCAGAAATTTTTGTTTCACCGTAGACACGATTCCACCACCCCTGGGTAAAATTGCTTTGATAAACGATTTGATCCACCATGCCGCGGATGGTTTTCAGAATCCAGTTGTTCACTTCAGCACGTAAGAAATGCTTGAGCCCGGTGCGCGTCTGACGGTGCACCCAGTTCATGCCGTTAAGACGCTGCACGATGCGTACGCCATTGCGTTTGGCTTCTCGGAGCAGACCAATGTGACGGGTGCCGCCAATCACTAAAATGACAGCGTTGGCAGGGTCAAGTGCGTCATGATTGACATTATATCCACGCGAAGACAAGACTTCAGCAAACCTGGAATGAAAAGATCCCGGTCCGCCGCGTCCGATTTTTTGGGGAAGAATACAGATGGTTTTTTTCATAAGAGGATAAGTCAGTTATGCAACGTAATCCAACAGTCCCTTGATGATACGTTCCGCAGCGTGGCCGTCGCCAAATGGGTTTTCAGCATGTGCCATGAGGCGATACACCTTCCTATCATCCAGTAGATTTTTAGTTTCAGTTATGATTTTTTGGGAGTCCGTACCGACCAACTTCAATACCCCGGCGGTAACACCTTCTGGCCGCTCTGTTTTCTCGCGCAGCACAAGCGTAGGCTTGCCCAAACCGGTGGCTTCTTCCTGTATGCCGCCAGAATCGGTCAGAATAACCGTAGACGCTTTCATCAAATGCACCAGAGAAATATACTCCAACGGTGGCAGCAAGGTCACACCTGAAACGGCGCCCAATAAACGTTTTACTGTATCTTGAATATTGGGATTTAAGTGAACAGGGTAAACCAACTGAATAGCATCGCCATAATGTTGGGCAAGCGCCTTGATGGCTTTACAGATGGATTCGATCGGTTCGCCAAAATTTTCTCGTCGATGCGCGGTGACTAATACCAGACGCCGTTTGCCTGGCGAAATTCCCCACTCTTTCAACCAGTTATTCACCTGAGCCGGGGCAGGCATCGTGACGATTTGCTGCAGCGCATCAATGGCAGGGTTGCCGGTGACAATAATATACTTATCTGGGATGCCTTCATTTAGCAAGTTTTGACGGCTTAGCTGGGTCGGCGCAAAATGCAAATCGGCTGTGACACTGGCAATACGCCGGTTGATTTCTTCAGGGAAGGGCTGCAGTTTATCATTAGTCCGCAGGCCGGCTTCAACATGGCCTACTTTTATGCCTCGGTAGAAAGCTGCCAGGCTGGCTGCCATCACGGTGGTGGTATCGCCCTGGATTAACACCCAATCTGGACGTTCCTCCGCGAGCACGGGATCAATACTTTCAAGAATTTGGGCGGTTAATTGTGCCAGAGATTGGTTCGACTTCATCAGGTTCAGGTCAATATCGGGTTTGATCTTGAAGAGTTCTAGAACCTGATCCAGCATCTCACGATGTTGGGCGGTCACACACACACGAGATTCAATACCGTCAGCGCACTCCAAAGCTTTGACCACCGGAGCCATCTTGATGGCTTCAGGCCGGGTGCCAAAAATCGAAAGTACGCGTAAGTGAGCCATCAGTTATTGATTCTTGCGATCACCGAGACGATAAACGGTGAACCCTGCATCCAGCCAGAGCTTACGTTTTTCGCTATGTTGCCAATCCAATACATTTACACAGTCGATAATTATCCTGGATGAGGTAAGCTTTTGAAGCTCGGAGGGGCTGATTGACTTGAATTGGGCATGCCCCACCAGGAACATCACAGCATCTGCTAATTTGACAGTCTCTTCCAATGAAGCGCTAACAGTGATGCCATCAAGTTTGAAATCTGGTTTGTAAGGTTCACATGCCAACACTTCAGCGCCGGCTTTGTGAAGCTTTTCAGCCACTTCAACTGCAGGGCTTTCGCGCAGGTCATCCACATCGGGTTTGAATGCCAACCCCAACACGGCTATCTTTTTGCTCTTCAGATCACCCAGCGCGCGGTTAGCCAGTGAAATGACAAAATCTGGCTGCTGGTCATTCACATTTCTGGCCGTGTTGATCAAGGGGGTGATATCAGGCGCTTTTTCAACCAGAAACCACGGATCCACGCTGATGCAGTGGCCGCCCACACCCGGGCCGGGATTGAGTATCTTCACTCGCGGATGTTTATTGGCGATTGAAATCGCTTCCCACACATCCACACCCAAACGGTCAGCCAGACGTGAAAATTCATTGGCGATGGCAATGTTGATGTCACGATAGGTGTTTTCCATCAGCTTGACCATTTCAGAGGTGGTTGAGTCAGTGGTAAAAATCTCGCCTTCAACAAAAACACGGTAAAGATCGCGGCCAGCTTCAGCCGAAGCCTGGTCAATACCGCCGATCACACGCGAATTATGGATTAGTTCATCCATAATCTTGCCGGGCAGCACCCTCTCCGGTGAATAAGCCAATAAAAAGTCTTGACCTGCCTTGAGCCCGGATTTTTCGAGAATGGGCAGCACTCGTTCTCGGGTGGTTAATGGCGGCGAGGTGGATTCAAGCACCACCAGATTACCCTTACGCAAAACTGGCATAATGGATTCTGCGGCAGCATCCACGAAATGCATGTCTGCCTTTTTGCCATCCTGAAAGGGAGTCGGAACCGCGATGATGAAGGCATCTGCAGCCACTGTTTTTTGAGAAATTTGTAAATTGCCGCTGTGAATGGCTTCATGAACCACTTCATTCAACCCGGGTTCAAAGATATGTACTTTTCCTGATTGCAGGCTTTTGACCACCTCAAGATTGTTATCGACACCAGTCACTTTCACTCCGTGAGAGGCAAAGGTGCTTGCGGTGGGTAAGCCGATGTAGCCAAGACCGATAACGCAAATTGATTTAATTTGCATAAATTTTCCTTATTATAAAGATGAAACGATTATGCCACAGGATGCCTGCCTTGGGGAGGTTATCAAAATCCTTAACCGCGTGGCAAGAATATTGCTTGCATCGATAATAACGCCGTGATACACTTTTTACATGCACCGTGTAATCTTAGTCGTTTCACCAGATACCGAGTTTTTACAACAATTGCGTTCTCACCTTGAAGAAGGTGGACGCTATCAAGTGTCTGTCGCATTAAGTGCACATGAAGCTCTAAATCTGGCCAATAGTAATTTCTTTGAAGTGGCAATCGTGGATGGAGAGTTGGACGACATTCCGGTAGCGGCATTCACGCGAGATCTTACGGCCTTACAATCTGATTTAAAAATCCTGGTCTTCCCGCCTGATAACAATCCACAACATCCGGTGTTGGACGGCGTGGCAATCAACGGTTTCTTAACCAAACCCTTCTCAGGTCAAGAAATAGGAAAAGCATTATCAAGTCTATTTTCAGATCAACCCATACCAAATAATTTGCAGGTTAAAGAGGTGGATGACCTGGTCAAGCAATGGCTGCAAATCCCCGAGACAGGCGGGAAAAAAGCAGAACAGATCCTAAAAGCCACATCTGCCCTAACAATTTTAATTATCATTAAAGATCAAGTAATTGCCAGTGCGGGTCCAATGGATGACGGACTGATGACGAATGTAACTGGCTTCTTATCACGCTATTGGAAAGACGAAGACAATAGTGAACTTGCTCGCTACATAAAACTGGATGGTGACAGCAGAGATCAATTGATATATGCGACCAAACTGGTAAGCAACCTGGTACTGGTGATGGTTTATCCAATGAAAGCCACGATCCAACTGGTTCGGCGCGAATTGAATATTGTCAAAGATGATTTTCAGAAACAATACCCCACTACAAGTGAAATAAAGCAAGATCTAGCCAAATATGTACTTGCTGGTATCAATGCAAGAAACAAGGTGCTTGAAACACTGCAGAAAGATAGCAACACTTTTTCACAAGATGACATAGATGCTTTGGGTCAATTGAACCAACAAACAGATAATACCAGCGCCATATCTCAAGTTGAACTTGAAGCGCGTAAACTATTTGAACAAGAATCGTTAATATCAAAACCCAAGCCAACGATTAACGGTATTTCTCAAGAAGAAATAGATTTATTGAAGGCTTTACAGAATGAGCCTTCACAACCTTCAGTAGATAGTGTTACACAAGCCGAGTTGGAAGCACGCAAGTTGTTTGAACAGGAATCAGTAATACCGAAACCAATGATTGCCGGTATCTCTCAAGAAGAGATTGATTTGTTGAAAGCTATGCAAAATGCACCTGCTCAGCCCGCAGTTAATGCCGTTTCACAAGCCGAGTTGGAAGCACGCAAGCTGTTTGAACAAGAATCAGTAAAACCGAAACCAATGATTGCCGGTATCTCTCAAGAAGAGATTGATTTGTTGAAAGCTATGCAAAATGCACCTGCTCAGCCCGCAGTTAATGCCGTTTCACAAGCCGAGTTGGAAGCACGCAAGTTGTTTGAACAAGAATCGGTAAAACCGAACCCAATGATTGCCGGTATCTCTCAAGAAGAGATTGATTTGTTGAAAGCTATGCAAAATGCACCTGCTCAGCCCGCAGTTAATGCCGTTTCACAAGCCGAGTTGGAAGCACGCAAGTTGTTTGAACAGGAATCCTTTAACAAAACGATAGTTACTTCAAATGATGTCTCTCAGGTGGAGTTAGATGCCCTTAACCTGGCTCAACATAAATCTACAACACCTGATAGTGTTAACCCATCTAATATCAGTGAGCAAGAATTGTCGCAGTTATCAAAACTGCTTGAACAAATGCCAGCACCGGATCCACAATCTGAGGGTGAGACTGCAGTTGAAGAAAAGAAACTTCCCGAATGGTTAAATGAACTCGAAACAGCAGAAAATATAACCCAATCTTCAGTCGCCCATAGCGCTGAACCTATGGTAACCCCTGAAAGCACACCCGTTGGAATATCACCATTTTTAGGAATAGACGAAAATTTGAAAACATCCCTTGAAAAGGGAGAACCCTTACCAGAGATTGATTTCACGCTGCCCTGGGAGATAGAAGAGACCACCGCTCAAGCGGTCGCAGAAATTACTGCCAATCAAACCATTGAGGTAAAGACTGACGATACTCTTAAACCAGAAATTGAGCAACCTGTTGCATTGGTTGAGCCAGTGGAAGAAGCCGCTGTAGAAGCATTACAGCCTACACCAACATCGTTTGCAGAAGTGTTAAACGCGGTTGCTCCGCAGGTAGAAACCGCTCCAACAACGGTTGAATCGGCAGCATCTCCTACTCCAGAATCCGTTGTAATGGAGGAACCTGCAACCCCGCCTGCCCCTCCCAGTCTGAAAGATTTTCGATTTAACTACACCCTGGTATTGTTGCCCGGGGACCGCAACCAATTTTTGACTAAAAATCTTTCTGATAAATTAAGTGCGATCATGCCAGACATCCATGAAGACCAGGGATGGAAGATGACCAGCATCACCGTCCGTCCGCAATACCTTCTTTGGACGGTTGCAGTATCCATGGGAATCTGCCCCAACCAGATATTGAATGAAGTCCGCAATCTCACTTCAAACGCCATATTTGCCGCTTTCGCAGAAATCGCCAAAACCAAAACATCAAACGATTTCTGGTCACCTGAATATCTGGCGGTCAGCGGTTCTGAACCAGCTCCAGCTAATTTGGTCTTTGATTTCGTCAAAACTGCCTGGAAGACACCCGAAACCATCACTGCCTGACCGCATATAAAGGATAAGCAACTATGCCCCCAGTTCTCTATTTAATCGACGGACATGCCCTGGCCTATCGTGCTTACTTTGCCCTTACCGCCGGTGCTGGCAGCGAACGGCTGCAAACCAAATCAGGTGAACCCACCGCAGGGATTCTGGGTTTCGCCAATGTGGTGATGCGTCTGCTGGAACAAGAAAGACCTGAATACCTGGCAGTTGCATTCGACACTGGCAAAACCTTCCGCAATGATTTGTTCCCGGGCTACAAGGCCACACGCGCGAAAATGCCTGATGACCTGCGCCCGCAAATTGACCGCATCCGTCAACTGGTGGATGCTTTTAACCTGCCCCGACTTGAGCAGGAAGGCGTCGAAGCGGATGACATCCTCGGCACGATCGCCTATCAGGCGGTGGAACAAGGCTTTGGCGTCAAGATCATAACCGGCGACCGCGACCTGCTGCAACTGGTAAACGACCGCATTGTGGTGGCCTTATCAGGAACAAAAATCTCTGAAGCCAAGAACTATACCGCTGAGGACGTTAAAACATACCTGGGAGTGAACCCCGACCAGGTGGTGGATTATAAAGCCCTGGTGGGCGACACATCAGATAACATCCCCGGCGTGCCAGGTGTAGGCCAAAAGACTGCCGTCAGCCTTTTGGAGAAATACCAGACCCTGGATGAAGTTTATGCGCACGTGGCTGAAATCCCCGGCAAGATGGGTCAAAAAATTGCTGATGGAAAAGACTCTGCCTATATGAGCCAGACACTGGCCAGAATTAAGACGGATGTAGGCATTACTTTGAAACTGGAAGATGCCAGAACCGATCATATTAATGTGCCGGCTGTCGAAGCACTTTTCAGAGAGCTTGAATTCCGCACACTGGTGACCCGACTGCACACGGTCGCGGCGCCTTTTGTCAAAGCTGCGCAAAAAGGACAGATGAATCTGTTTGGCAGTGAAGTGCAAGTGATCGGCGTACCTTCACAATATTTATTGGAAACTGTGATTGTTAACACAACAGAAAAACTAAGAGATTTAGCCGCTTTATTAGCCACTTCGCCAAAAATCGCCTTTGATACCGAGACCACTTCAACCGACCCGCTCAAAGCGGACCTGGTAGGTATTTCAGTGTCGGTCAAGGAAGGCACCGGGTATTACATCCCGGTTGGACACACCGGCTTAACTGCCCAATTGCCCACAGCAGAGGTTATTCAAGCGCTCAAACCAGCCTTTACCGATCCAAAAATCGATAAGATCGGACATAACATCAAATATGATGCGTTGGTGTTGGCTAACTACGACCTTGAAGTTTTTCCGCTTTCTTTTGACACCATGTTGGCCGAATGGCTTATCGACCCCTCTTCACACAACCTTGGGCTAAAAGACATGGCAGCCGACTATCTCAATGCCAGCATGACCCATATTGAAGAATTGATCGGTAAAGGCAAAACTCAAATTACGATGGACCAGGTGCCGGTTGAATCTGCCGCGCCTTATGCTGCCGCGGATGCTGAAGTCACCTTTAGACTGGCTCCGCTGGTCGAAAAGAAAATGGAAGATCGGAAATGTACCAAGATCTTCAATGAAATTGAAATGCCGCTGGTGCCTGTTTTAATGCAGATGGAACGCAATGGCATTTTACTGGATGTTGAATTCTTCAAGAAATTTAGCAGCGAAATGAACATCAGGCTGAGAGAAATTGAAGACCAGGTTTACAAAGCCGTCGGGTATCCCTTCAATCTCAATTCAACTCAGCAGTTGTCAAAAGTGCTGTTTGAAACCCTCAGGCTGACTCCACCTGACCGCAACAAAAAAACCGCAAGCGGACATTTTTCAACCTCGGCGGCAGTTTTGGATGAACTGAGTGGCAAGCACCCGGTAGTGGACCTGTTGTTGGAATATCGAGAGTTAGCCAAATTGAAATCTACTTATCTTGATTCGCTGCCACTGCAGGTGAATCCACGCACCGGCAGGGTGCATACCAACTTCAACCAAACCGGATCGGTGACAGGCCGATTGGCTTCCACTGACCCGAACCTTCAAAACATCCCCACCCGAACCGAAATTGGACGACAAGTGCGGCTCGGGTTTAAATCTTCCCCTGGCTGCGTGCTGCTGGCTGTGGATTATTCACAAATAGAGCTGCGAATTGTGGCACACATGTCTGGCGATGAGGCCATGTTGAACGCCTTCCGCGCTGGACAAGACATCCACGCTGCGACTGCGGCTGCCATTAATGGGATTACGCTTGAAGAGGTCACCAAAGATCAACGCCGTCACGCCAAAGCCATTAATTTTGGTTTGATTTACGGCATGAGTGCGTTCGGCTTGAGCCGTTCGACCGATTTAACCCTCGGAGAAGCCGAAAACTTTGTTAAAGGCTATTTTGAAAACTTCCCAGGGGTAAAGAGCTACCTCGATAACATCCGCATGGTAGCAACCCGTCAGGGGTTTGTCGAAACCATGCTGGGACGCCGCCGCTACTTTCCCAACCTGGCTAATCCAATTAATGTCAATATGAAAAACCGTGAAGAAAGAGAAGCCATCAACGCTCCCATCCAGGGCACGGCTGCGGATATTATGAAACTGGCATTAATCCAACTGCCGCCAGTACTCAAGACAAAAAAATTACAGGCAAAAATTCTCTTACAAGTACACGATGAACTTGTTTTGGATGTACCCGAAAGCGAATTAGCCGATACTGCTAAAGTAGTTCAAAGTGTAATGTCTGAAGCTTACAAGTTGTCGATCCCCTTGTCGACTGAAGCTCGAAGCGGCATCAATTGGGGAAGCATGCAAGTTCTTAATTTTTAAGGTGAGAGAGTAATCATGAGCCAAGAAACTGCCCAATTTCAAACCCTAATGAGCCAGGGGCACACGGCTGCCTGGGAGCAAGACTGGGCCAAAGCTCTGGAAAACTATCGACTAGCCCTGCTTGAAAATCCACAAGATGCAATGGCTCTTTCAAGCGCCGGTTTGGCCTGCTATCAACTGGAGCAGTATGACGAGGCATTAAAGTTATACATCCGCTGCTCCAGCATCACCCCTGATGACCCAATGCCGTATGAAAAGATGGGGCGGATATTTGAACACACCGGTGCGATCATCGACGCTGTCAAAGCATTTATGCAATGCGGAGAAAAGCAGCTAAAGGCGCGTGATGCCGAACATGCCATTGCCGCATTCAAAGAAGCCATTCGTTTGGATCCAAATAACCAGACGGTACGCATGCGGCTGGCTATGATCTATGACAAAATGGGGTTGAAAGCCGAAAGTGTTAGTGAATATTTGTTTGTAGCCGCCTTAATGCAATTCAGCGGAGACTCCTCCAAAGCAAGCCAGGTGGTGCAATATACGCTGGGACTTGAACCGCAAAACCAGGCAGCCCAAAATGCCATGATGCAGCTAAAAACCGGCCAACAAATGACCCTGCCCCTATCCACCAATGGTGGCACCGGACCAATTCAATCACCAAAAATAAAACAAACTGAAAATCTCGTTCCGTTAGCAGAAACCCTACCAAAATATGATCCGCTCACCGAAGCAAGGCTGGTTGCTCTGAAAGATTTGGCGGGTATGCTGTTTGAACAGTCAGAAGCTGCCAGCGCTGACGTACAAGTTCCCATGCGCCGCCAGATTCATTTGCTGCGCGGAACCGGTGATCTTTCGTCAAAGGATGCAGAACGATCACGGGCGCGCACCCACTTGAGCCGCACCATTGATTTGCAGACTGCCGGCAAAGATGACGAAGCAGCCGTGGAACTGGAAAGAGCCATCGACCTCGGGCTCAACCTTTCTGCTGCGGAATATGTGCTTGCACTGCTGACGCATTCAGCCAATCCGCAAAAAGCACTCAAGCATCTGCAAAAGGCTGTCAGAAACCCGGCCTATGCACTGGCATCCAATTTATTAATGGCACAAATTCAAGAAAAAGCCGGCCATTTGAAAGAATCAAGCACCTATGCATTGCATGCCCTGAAATTAGCAGATGTGCTATCAGTGCCTCGCGAGATGGAAAACGAGCTCGTCCAGCTCTATGAACCCATACTCGAAGCACACGAGCGCGTTAATGAAGAAAAAGACCTGACCAGTATCACAAAAACCATTCAAGCCCAGCTCATGCGCACTGATTGGCGGGAGTATGTAAAAGAAGCCCGCAGTCAACTGCCGCATCAACCCGAGGGAAGTCCTCCCATTCCGCTGGCAGAAATGCTGCTCGAAACCACCAACAGCCAGGTGATTGAAGCACTGGCTTTTATCAAACAACTGGCGGCTGAAGGCAAGATTCGCACGGCCATGGAAGAAGCATTTTACGCCCTCACGCACGCGCCCAACTATCTGCCGCTGCATGTTCAGATCGGTGAACTGCTAATCATAGAAAACCGCATCCACGAAGCGGTTGAAAAATTCAACCTGGTGGCTTATCTATATAATGTCAGGGGTGAAACCAACCAGGCCGTGAGGTTGTTGACGCGCGTATCAAAACTTGCGCCAATGGATCTTTCGGTCAGGGACATGTTGATCGACTTGCTAATCTCATCAGGCCGCATGGATGAAGCTGTGCAGCAATATATGGATATAGCCAATGTTCACTATCTGCTGGCAGAGCTGGATCTGGCCAGAGAAGATTATCAAAAGGGTTTATCTCTTTCACAAAAGACAGTTACATCACGCACCTGGGCTGTGCAAATTCTGAATAAATTGGCCGATATCGAACTTCAGAGCCTGGATCTGAAACAGGCAATCAAAATTCTTGAACAATTGCGCAGTCTGGAACCTCTTGAATCCACCACGCGGGCAACCTTGATTGATCTTTACTTGCGTATTGGTCTACCATCTGGCGCGATGAATGAATTGGATGCTTTCCTCAGGCTGCTTGAAACTGCCGGTCACTCTGATAGATCAGAACGTTTTCTTGACAGTATATTGGATGACCGCCCCGATAATATCGATATTCAAAAACGCTTGATTCGGTTTTATCAAAATCAAAACAAGCAATCAGAAATCATTGCAAAACTGGATGCCTTGGCGGAAAAATGTCTGCGTCAAGAAAATCGCGATGGCGCTCTGGCAACCTTGCAAAACCTGATCACCTTGAATCCGCCCAACAGTAATGATTATCGCAGACTTTATGAAGAGTTGAGAAATCAAAAGAAATAAAGATCACCTGGAACCCTGCGTTATTTTATTTAGAAGACCCCGCAATTATTTAGATATCTGGTGTATTCTTTATCACACCCTTGTATGTGGCCCATCCACCAATCAGCCAGAAACTCCAAGGTGTCTTCGAGAGCGCGTTTATCATTGGAATCCAATTCATGACGAAGAGTAATTATCTTATTTCGATAAATATTATGTTCACGAATATGCGCTTCTTTGTCATGATACTTATATTTTTCTAACAACCCCTCTTCTGTGGCGAAATGATTCTTGGCGTATTGGTCTAATTTTATTAGCAACTCATTAAGTAAATCAGGATTTAATTGACCTTCGAATATTTCAAACATATGGTTAAGGAAAATAATTACCTCTTTATGTTGCTGATCAAGTTCTTTAACTCCAACGGAATTTTCGTCCTTCCAAACAATTGTTCTCATAATTAATCCCATTAATACAAAATCTGTATGAGTTTCGAGATGTAATCATCTCGAAAAATTACTCTATGAAGAGTTCTTCTACCACCAAATACGGAACCAGGTCTTGCCTGAAGCAGACTCGCCGCGGACGTTGATTTCAGCTATGGCGTTCACAACAGTACGGACCTCCAACTGATCGACCTGAAAACTAAATTGGCTGATGCCAAATTCGTTGGTCTCGGCAAGACGGTAAAACTGCTTGCTGCCATCAGGATAGTAAAGGGTCACACCCACCTGGGCATTCGCCACCGGAAGCAGATTCTGATTCTGCACGATTACGAAAATGGTTTGCGGCTCGCCGGCACCCACCAATGAATTCAATGCAAACACATTGACCACCGGATTAATCAATGTGCTGGCAATACTGGCGGTTTGGCTGGATTTTAATAACTCGGGGTTGCGCACTTCTTTGTCAAAATAGATGCGGCCAAGGTCAGAAATGACTACACGCTCTCCATTGGGCTTATCTGGCCACCACTCCATGCGGATGTTCTCAAAGTACTGAACATAATGTCCGTCGACTACTTCAACCTCAGAGATGGGAAGCCCAAACCAGGTTGACCCATTGTAAGAATCATAGAATTGTAAAAAAGCATAACACACCGTAAAACCAGTATTGAAGCTGCGGCATGTTGGCCCTTCGCGCGGAATATCCGCAAGTTCAGCGCCTTCTGCATGCAAGAGCTTGCCTAACGGCGCAATCTGCACCATGGGTCCTTCCGGGGTATCCACCAGGTCAAAACGGGCGCGTTGGAAGTACTGCACGCGCTGGTTTGTCTGTGGATCGATAAAATCATCAGTAATGGGATAGCCGAAATAGAGCAGGGGATCGCTGACGCTGTTGTAGGTTCGCAAGAAATCGCCCCAGATCCAATGCCCGGTTTCTGAGACAAAGACAGAATCAGAAGACTGCGCCTTGACTGTCTGCGGCACAAGTGCAACCAGTAAGACTAAGATAAGAATAACGGAAGCCCAGCGAAACTTCTTCATCACAACCTTATTATACAAATATCGATGGCTATTCGCAATAGCTGCTGATTTATTAAGTGTTTATTAAGACCAGACTGGATCATATAAATGTGGGCTTGCTTTTTTGTGTTTATCCACCAGATTGGTCAACCATAAGAAAGCACTATTATCCAGCAAACTAATAACCCCCACCCAGCCAGGTGGAGCCAGCGTCGAACTGGTCACTCAATGCTACACCCAAAACAGGCGCAATCAATGAGGCCGCGCTGGAAGTCAGTCCATACTTGCTCATAGAGCGTCTGCGCATCGCGACTGGAGACACGTTGGCTGTGTATGTTGTGGCAGTGGGGGTGATACTCTATTCACCTATGTTAAGTCACCATGCAACCCCAGAAAGTGGTCACAAGGACTATCAAGGCCACGGAAACTGCATAGATAAGCGTGCCCACTATAAGAACGGACATGGGTTTGTGACACCTGGTGATCAGGGTTACCAGAAATTGCAGCGTGAATTTCTCTTACAAAATGGCGATTTGACAAACCATTTCCATTCGAGGTAAAGTTTATGCATATTATCGAATACCGAGGAGGAATCATGCTTAAGGAATTTAAGAATTTTGTGATGCGCGGAAATGTTGTGGATTTGGCTGTTGCTGTGATCATTGGCGGTGCCTTTGGCAAGATCATTACCTCTCTTGTTAATGACATCATCATGCCCCCGATTGGGTTGCTGCTCGGCAAAGTGGATTTTTCAAACCTTTATCTCAATATGAGCAAAGTTAAATATGGCAGTCTGGCTGAAGCCCAGGCCGCCGGTGCCCCCACCTTGAACTACGGCCTCTTTCTGAACAATGTGGTGAATTTTCTGATCGTGGCACTGATAATCTTTATCATCATCCATGCCATGGATCGTTTAATTAAAAAAGAAGAAAAAGTAGTTGAAGTGACCACGCGTAAGTGCCCTTACTGTATAACCGAAATCTCAAAGAAGGCCAGCCGCTGTCCGCACTGCACCTCAGAGGTAAAACCAGTTTAGTTCACCCAATAAGAATTATTTACTCTTGCGCGGACGTTCTGCACGCGGCGCACCGCCTCGATAGGAGGGCGCCATGATCTCGTATATGGCGCACAAGCGGCCATCCAACATGCGGCTGCGGATGCGCGCATCCAGGTCGTCAAGATTGCCCGACATAGTAATGAGCGTGGGCAGTTTGGCGTTATAGCGCTCATTGAATATTTGGTAAAGCTTTTCTCTTGCCCAGGGGGTAGCGCTTTGCGTGCCAAGATCATCCAGGATTAAGACAGATGCCCCTTTAACCCGATTAAACATCTCGTCGTAAGACACATTGCTGGCCGGGCTGAAAGTAGCGCGCAAATGGTCAAGCAGGTCAGGGACAACCACAAAAATAGGGTCATCGCCCATCCCCTTGCGGTAGTTGCCGATGGCGGCGGCCAAATGTGTCTTGCCGCATCCGTAAGTGCCCATCATCACCAGCCAGCCGCGCGGTGACTCGGCAAAATCCTGGGCGGCCCTGAAGACATTCTCAAGGTTGTTTTGAACCTCCTGAGGCAGTCTCTCGGGTTCTCTGCCGCTCCAGTTGCCAAACGAGCGGTCTCCCAACAATTGAAGTTGGTAAACCAGGGGGTCTTTGCTGTCTTTGATCGGCGTTCGGTAATCTGGTGCGGAGATTCGTACGCGGGTTGAAAGATCGGGGTCTTGCAGCCGTGAACGGATGCGGTCATCCAGGTCTTCGAAGGTCAGGTTGGTGGTGACCACCAGCGGCAGTTTGCGCGAATAGCGATAGTCAATAATTTGGAAAAGCTTTTCGGCTGCCCACTTGGTGGAATTTTGTGAGCCGAGGTCATCCAGCACCAGCAAGCCGACGTTGCGAATTTCTTCAAAGCGTTGTTCAAAGGTGGTGTCTGAAGAATCGTAGGAGTATCTCAGCCAATCCAGCAGGTCAGGAACGGTGAGGAAGAGTGTGTTCATGCCGTATTCCACACAGGTATTGGCAATAGCAGCCGCAAGGTGAGTCTTACCGCAGCCGTAGGTGCCCATCAGCACCATCCAGCCGCGAGGGGCTGCTGCGTACTGCTGCGCCTGGCTCAAGCCGTATTGCAGCGATTGAATCTGTTCGTCACCCAAGCCAAGCCGGCCCTGCACAGAAAAAGAATGAAAGGTCATCTGGCTGAAAGCTTCAAGGTTGCTCATGCGCAGCAGGCGTTCTTGAGCGCTGCGATTCTGGTCGTTTTGCTTGCAAATGCACATGGTCAGCTTGCCAAAATCAGGGTCGCTAATGGGCACATCTTTGCGCACAAAACCAACACCGCCGCAAATTGGGCAGACTTCTTCTTTTGGTTTTTCAGCTTTAGTGGAGGATGTAGTCGCCATATTGGCCCTCACTGTCGAGTTTGCGATCTTCCTTAGTGGATCGTTGATCTCCTTCATCGCGGCCTTTCTCTTTCCACTTGCGTAAGATAGCTTCTATATATTTCCAACTGCGGGCATTGCGGGTGACGGCAATTCTAAAGGCATCATTGACCCAATCTGCCGGGTATTGGTCTTCTGCATCGCGTAACGCATCCGAGATTAATGGGGTCAACGGACCTATGTTTTGTTCATAAAGGGCAAAAATATTGGGGCGAGCAACCGAAAAAGCTGCTGAATGATTGGCGCCTGGCTGCCATGCTCCTTGAGCTAACGCTTCAATTGCCGCCCTGCCGCGAGGAGAGTTGAGAAAATAGAGGTGTTGGTCGCCATTCTCTGCCTTTAAGAGCACACCCAGGCGCACTGACCCTTCCAGAGCTTTTGAGAGTCTTTCTTTTTGCTCTTTTTCGGTCTTCCCCAAACTGGTGATGAAATTTTCGGCTTCAAAGAAATCTTCAGGGGTCAGATATCGCACATCCCCTTGCTGTTGATCAAGACTTCTAAAAGACCACAGAATGACACGCAGCTCATCCAGATTAGTAACCTGGGGCAGCAAGTCGGTGAAGAAAGCCGCCGGGATGGGAGTGTTCTTGCCGGTGGAGGTGTTGAATCCGCTAAATGGAGACATCGCCAGGCCTAATTTCTCTTTTTATCCTTGAAATCGCCCGAAAAAGTGGCTGCGTTTTCAAACTTGGCCAGATTATTCAAGAAGACCAGTTCAATGCCCGGATGCGTGGGGCCATTACGATGTTTAGCTACGATCAACTCGGCAATGTTCTGGCGTGGATTGTCTTTCTCAAGCATATCAGGCCGATGAATGAACATGACGATATCGGCATCTTGCTCAAGAGAACCAGACTCACGCAAATCAGAAAGCACGGGTTTTTTGCCTTCACGCTGCTCAACGGCACGAGAAAGCTGGGCGCCTGCCAGCACCGGCACATTCAATTCACGCGCCAACACCTTTAAGCTGCGAGAAATATGCGAAACTTCTTGCACACGGTTTTCGTTGCGTGAATCGCTGCCCATCAATTGCAGGTAGTCGATGATGATCAAATCGAGGCTGTGCTCCATATGCAGACGGCGGCACTTGGTGCGGAGCTGCAAAGGCGTGATAGCCGGGGTATCATCCAGCCACATGTGGGTATCACCCAAAACCTCAACCGCATGCGTAAAGAGCGGCCATTCTTCACTTTCAAGCTTGCCGGTTCGCAGCCGCTGGGTGTCGATCTTGGTTTCCTGGGCAATTAAACGCTGCACAAGCTGCTCATTAGACATTTCAAGTGAGAAAAAGGCCACGTGTTTTTTGTGTTTCTGTGCGGCGTTCTTTGCAATCGAAAGCATAAAACCGGTTTTACCGGAACCAGGACGACCCGCAATAATCAGCAGGTCAGATTTTTGCAACCCGCCCAACAATCTATCAAGATCGGTCAACCCGGTGGGGACGCCAAAAATCTCTTCATCGCGTTGAGAAAGTTCGTCGACATGATCGTAGAAATTGCTTAAGACGCGTTCAATCGGTTCAAGATCATGACGAATACGTCTTTCACTCAAACCAAAGACTGACATCTCGGCTTTGTCAATAATGGTATCTACGTCTTTTTCCTGGTCGTATGCCAGCTTGGCCATTTCATTGGCTGCCGAAAGCATGCGCCTGCGGATGGCGTTTTGTTCCACTATACGTGAATAGGATTGCGCATGTAATGAGGTGGGGGTTTGATTTACCAGTGAGATCAGGTATGACTGCCCGCCGATGTTACCGAGTTGGTTGTGATTTTGCAAATCCTCGCTGACGGTGAGGATGTCAATCGGCGCTCGTTTTTCGTTTAACCTGACGAAAGAACTCCATACCCATTGGTTGCGAATGATATAAAAATCATCCTCATGCAAAATTTCTGCCACATCATAATAAGACTCAGGGTTGATTAATATTGAACCCAGTACGGCTTCTTCGGCCTCACGGCTGTTCGGCTGAGACTGAATTTCGGTAACAGAGTTATCGTCTGAGGTTTGAAAATTGCTCATGAGCTTCCCGGATTCTCCAATTATCAGTTTGGTAAAGCAACTTTATTCGTCGTCAGAAGGATGATCGGGATCGTCATCAGGGGCTAAGGGTTTATCCTTGTCAGCTTCTTCATCCAGTTTTACGTTTGAAAGAAAACTCTCAAAAACAGACAGGCGTTCTTTGGATTCGCCTGCTTCTTCAGCAGACTGATTGGGTTCTTCATCCTCAATCTCTTGCTGAATATCCGCTTCAGGGATGATGCCTGCCGTATCAAGAATATCACGCGCCACCAGAATGGGCACATGCGCCCTGACAGCCAGTGCAATTGAATCTGAAGGCCGTGCATCAATCAGGATGATCTCTCCACCTGATTCAAGCACCAAATTGCCATAGAAAATATCCCCTCGCAAAGCGATCACTTCCACCCGGGTCAGCCGTGCATGCGTTTTTTCAAGTGTTTCTATCAGAAGATCATGCGTTTGAGGTCGAGCAATTTCGATTTCTTGCAGCGAAATGGTAATCGATTCCGCTTCATATGGACCGATCCAGATCGGCAGGTAGCGTTCCACTTCCAGTTCGCGCAACAATACAATGCGCTGCTGGTTGGTGAGGCTCACCCTCACACTGTCGATAACCACTTCAACCATTTCAGACATCAAATTCCTCTACCTCAAAGTATCAATAGTATATAATAAGTTTAATAGTATTCTAACACGCGGCAAAAAGCAACGCAACTTACCATAACCACTGTTTAAGAATTTTGATGAATTTCTTAAGGCTTACAATTCTTTTAACTTGTTTTTTTTAAGATTGGAGTATAATAGATTTAGCAATTATCATATCACCTTCAACTGTCTGAATGATTAAGAAGATTTTTCCAGAGGGGATATTGTTTACAATTCAGACAGAGCGACTAATACAATACATCTCATGGGTACCATGAGAACGCCGAAACGGCGTTAGAAAACTGTTGGGATAATTTTATTTTAAACAGGGTAATAATAATACTCTCACAAACAGGACTGGAATACAAAATCGTTGACTAAGCCTAGAATTTTACTTGTCGAAGGTAAAAGAACCGACCATCCATCATTTGCATCCGGGTTGACCAAAAAAGGTTATCTGGTTGAAAGTGTACCGAGTGGCGCGGCTGCCTTATCTCACCTTGAAAACAACAAGCCCGATCTCGTGGTGATTGATGCCTCATCGATGCGCACCAACGGCAAGCGCATTTGCCAATCTCTCCACCAGCAGAATACAGATATGCCAGTAATCCTGGTGTTGGATAAAGACGCTGACCCCAAGGACAATTACGACGCCAATTCTGTTCTATTTCTGCCTTTTACCATGCAGAAACTGGTCAACAGGGTAAAACATCTGCTGCCTATTCAAAACAATGGCGGACTGCAAGCCGGCCCAATCATATTGGATGTTGAACAACATCGCGTCATTTTGAAAGACAAGCAGATTCAACTCACCCCCCGTTTGGTCGTTTTGCTGAAAATCTTGATGGAACACGCCGGTGAAGTGATTAACCGTGAAGAAATGTTCCGCAAAGCCTGGGAAACTGATTACACCGGTGACACCCGTTCACTGGATGTTCACATGAGCTGGCTAAGACAGGCCATTGAAGAAAATCCACGCCACCCTGAATACATCAAAACCATCCGCGGCGTGGGCTACCGGCTGGATATTGACAGCTCGGGCACCCAGCCCCAAAATCGACGCAAAAGCAATTAATAATATTCAAAACCCCGCTGATCGGCGGGGTTTTTGGTTAATGATTTTTGGTTTATTTTAAGAGTTCGACGGAACTTGCGCCACCGCCAGAGTAAAGAGAAGCATCGTTTAAATTCATGTTTAATTTTGCACCGGCACTAACTGAGATACCTTTTGCGATAAGCTGAACATTTGTTACAGTTGTATCTGTGCCTCCGTCAAAAATTGCTGGAGAATTTGGGGCAAAAATTGTTCCGCTCATGATATGGGCTGTTTTTGTTCCGTTATTGATATTTATTGATCCCGTATTCGTTTTATCCATATACAACAACATACCGGGTATTGCTGGTCCAACACCACAAGCACTTGTTGAACAAGTAGGTGCAATCATTTTCACGACTGCACCACCATCAATTGTAAAATTTCCCTGCTTAATATAGATGGTGATGTTCGTGGCATCAAGATTTCCACCAGCAGTTACCCTAAAATTACCATTATTTAAATAAACCGAACTATTGTTCATTGATAAAACAGCACTACCATCGGCAGTAAAATTACCTGAACCAAGATAAAACTTGGAATCATTTGCAGAAAAAGTATGCCCAACAGTAAAACTTCCCTTTTTACTATAGAATGTACCACCATTAAAAGAATAGGTTAATCCACCCCCCGTGGAGAAATTTGCATCCGAAGAACTTGTGAAATAGAGTGTTGCACCATTCATGTTTATTAAACCAGGCCCACCTCCAAAAGAAACAGAGCCTGAAAAACAATATACTTGACCTGAAGAAAACACAAGGTTAGCGTTTTTAGCACCATTCCAATTAATTGAAGTATAAGTGCCGGGGGTAACAGTACCTCCAGTATTTGGAATTGCAAAAACTCGAGCCGGCCCACAAGCGGGGGGAGTTATTGCGGTCATCACGGGAACATCAGGAATGGTATATGTTTGAGTTGTTTGTACGGGCCACAGTGAATCAGGATTAGCCGGGTTATGTGCACCATTCCAATATTTTTGTGGAGTACCACTTGGATTAATATTTGGTGCTGTGAATGGATCTGAATCACCAAGAATTAAAACATTTGCAGAATTTTCAATCATTAAGTCAGTTGTATATTGAAAAGATCCACCATATGCAAGTATCTTTGAAGATCCGGTAGCCCGTGCGCATGAGCTGGAAAATGCGCCACCTCCGGTAATTGTGATTCTGCCATCTCCCAATGCATGAATCCCACCATTTGCACCATTCGTTGGCCAATAAGATAAATCACATGTAGTGCTAGTTGAAACAATTCCGTTGCCTCCAACAAATGTTCCCCCACCAAAAGTCACTTGCGAAGTCGATTCCACCGTTGTTGTTAATTGATCTCTTGAGACCATTTTGGCAAACGTGGTGGGTGTATTGGAGGTTACAACTATTTTTACAGTCAATTTAGAATTATCAGCGCTGCAAGTCGCTTCGACCCGGTTGGGACTGGTGGTGTCATTCACCAGAGCGACCCCTTCTTGTGCGGAGGCATAGGTGATGGCCTGATTTATGGCTGCGGTGCGCGCTGTGGCACAAGTTGGGCTGGCAGATGCCGTCTGTGCCGCTGAAAGTGCTGCAGAATCCGCGGTGGATTGGTCTTCACGCCGTTCTGCGTAGATCATGCTGCCATCCACTGCCAGGGCGGTGATGCCCAAAATTGCGACCAGCGCAACTGCCAGAATCACAATTATTTGTCCGCTTTCACTTTTATTCATTTTTCCCTCATATCACTAAAACAACCCTTCACATATACAGCCAAAAATGATGGACAAACGGTCCAAGGCAAAAACAGTCCATCTGCTCGCCTTGATTTTGTGCAATTAATTACCCGATAAAAATGTTCACTACTGATAAAAGAGAAATTTGTTTTTTTGTTTACAAATAAAAAAATCCACCCGTAATCTTAAAAAATTATACAACTTTTAACCTGTCTGTATAGAGCATTGCAGAATTGTAAAGCCTCAAAATATTTAAGTATTTCCACTGACAAAAAATCCCCGCCTGATTAGACGGGGATTCTTCACGATTTTACAAAAAATCATTTTAGTAATTCTACAGAACCGGCACCGCCGGCGGTATAAAGGTTTCCCTCGGTTGTTCGTAATGTAATACCTGCGCTGCCTGATAATTCAATACGTTTGGCGATAAATTGAACATCGGTAGAATAAGTATTGGTTGCACCATCTATAAAAGCCAACGCATTAGGGGCAAAAATAGTTCCATAAAGATTATGGGGTGAACCATTACCATTCAAGATGTTTAAGGTGCCCGTATTGGCTGCATCCATGTAAAGCATCACCCCTTTGATTGCCGGTCCAACACCACATGAAGAATCACTGCAGGTCGGCGCCCTCATCGTTGCGCCATATGCGCCGTTACGAAGAAAAAAGCTTCCTTGTTTGATGAAGATTGTGATTGGCTCAGCTTTAAAAGTGCCATTGCTGACGTCAAAATTGCCATTGGTTAAGTAGATCGAACTGGCATTCATTGTCATTGTATTGAGACCGCTGCCAACCATGAAGTCGCCTGATCCCATAAAATAGAAAATAGTATTGTTGGCTGTTACATTTAGCTGATTGAATTCGACATCCCCACCCGCTTTGATGCAATAGACACCCGGATTCAATTGAAGATTAGTGTAACCTTGGTCCATTTTGTTATAAATGCCTGGATTCAAAACGCGCGGTGTCGCAGACCAACTCAAATCAGGGGTGCCGTAATCCACCAGACCGGTGCAGGGTTGTATCGGCATTACGGGTATGGTCGGCAAGACCGAAAGCGTTGGTTGGTAGGTCGGCCATTGGGCTGCTGTAAATAGCGGATTGGCATAAAGGCCAGGTTGAATCATGCCATCTGACAATTGATAAGTCGTCGCTGGCACGGTTAACTGATTCGCAAGCATGAACGATGTGGTATTCCTTGAGAAAATTAACCCGTTTGTTCCTGTTGTACCAGGGGTACCAATATAGGCTGTCTTTGAACCCAAATTCAAGGTTCGCATACCATTGCCGGTGCTGCCTGTATAGTGAATCGGACCGCCATCTGTGAAAATGCCACCTGGCGCTGCCCGAACAGAAATACAAGATGATGAATAGACTCCGCCGCCCTTAATAAAAACCTTCGAAGTACCAGACAACCAGATGCCGCCATTGGCGTCGCAAGTGGTTCCCGTTGACCAGAATCCAGCTCCACTAGCAAAAATACCAGAACCAAAAGTAATTTGAGAAGTTGATTCAACTGTAGTAGTCAGTTGATCTCTCGACACCATCTTGGCAAAGGTGGTGGGAGCGTTGGAGGTGACCACCACTTTAACCGTCAGCTTGGTATTATCCGCGTTGCAGGTGGCTTCAACCCGGTTGGGGCTGGTAGTATCGTTGACCAGTGCGACACCTTCTTGAGCAGAAGCATAAATAATCGCCTGGTTAATCGCTGCGGTGCGCGCTATTGCGCAGGTCGCGCTGGCAGAAGCTGTTTGGGCTGCTGAAAGCGCCGTTGAATCCGCGGTGGATTGGTCTTCACGCCGTTCTGCATAGATCATGCTTCCATCCACTGCCAGGGCAGTGATGCCCAAAACGGCTACCAGCGCGACAGCCAAAATCACAATTATTTGACCTTTCTCTTGTGTTTTCATATTTTCCAATCCTTACTGCCTTTCAATTAATTTCTGATGACCACGCCTTTTGCATCAACCTGAATCGTTCGCGCACTACCAATAACAGTGCCGAGAAACGGCATACTGACTGGAAAACTATTGGCAATTTGTACCTTTATCAAGTGCCCTTTTAGATCACCCGTTGCAGCGGTACAAGCCACATTGTTGTAAGTGACCTCAACTGAGCTTAACGTCGCATTTTTGACTTTGGAAAGGTTTTGAAGCACCCGATACTGAATTTGAGTGCAGTTTTTAGGAAAAGCCATGGCATATAACACGCCTTCTTCAGCCGCATCCTGTAACTGCATTTTAGTCATGATCGTGCGGCTGATATCCACGATACCGGCCAAAATCACCAAAATCACAATCAGGCTGATGGCAAGTTCAACCATTCCCTGGCCCGATTCTCCCCTTTTATATTGCCGCGGATTTTCTGCTTTAGATACGCTTAGGCGCTTGATCAATCGGATTAATCGCTTCATCATTGCACCTTACCCAGGTAAGTTCGATAGGTAGTGCTGACGATGGGGAAGTTTTTCAACCCAGGAATCGGGACAATAAGTGTAAATTGTTTGGTCACCGTGACTTTCACCCGGTCACCTGTAGCAAGATTCGGTGTCGTAGTCGAACAAATATCTGCTATGGGTGAAATGACACCGCTGTCGTTAGGTCCGTGGTCATAACTAATGACAATGTCTGCTTCAAGCAAACCAATGCCAGGCGCTTTTGAAATGGCCCGGTTTTTGATGCCGGCGCAATCTTGATAATATTGAACATCCGCGTCTGCACAGACCGTCGATGCCGGACACCCCGATGTAGCAGCATAACGGGCTGCTTCCCGGCTGGCATTCGCCACGGATACGTTGTAAAAAAAAATGAAAGCAATTTCAAAAACGCCGAATAGTAATATCAAAAAGATAGGCAAGACAAGCGCCAGTTCAAGCGTGGCCTGGCCCTTTTGTTTAGGATCAGTCAAGTTAAATGAATTATTCATGTATTTCAAGCCAATCTTAAGCTTAATACTTGAATTTCCACCAATAATTTATTTTTGAGTCAATCTCGGGAATTACCACTAAAATTTTTACGGATAATTACAAATTATAAGTCATTTATCCTTCACTACCCTGTCATTGCAAAATTGTAAACTATTTTGAAAGATAAAATTATTAACAATAATATTGTAATTTTTTAGTTGTTTTGATAAGCAGCAAGGTACTACTGATTTGCCTATAAGAATAAAAAAAACCGCCAATCAGATTGGCGGGAAAGAGAAAATACTAATCCTGATTATTTGAGAAGTTGAATTGAAGATGGTTTTTGGTAGATTTCTGCACCATTGAGGTTAAGCGAAATATCAGCAGAGCCAGAAACATCTACTTTATTTGCAATCAATTGTGTATTAAGGGTAACCAGATCTCCTGAACCAGATACATAGATCGATCCTCCAGGTGCGAAAATGGTTCCCATAAACTCCGAATTTGATGTGCCGGTAAATTTTATTTTGGAATTATTATCGGGGCTCAAGTAAATTAGAATCCCGCGGATAGCAGGAGGGACACCACATAATGAATTTTCACAGTTGGGTGCCTGCAAATTGATGATCGACGTACCTGCTGTGTCAAATGTTCCACTACTAAAATAAATTGTAACGCCTTGTCCAATTATTTGAGCCTGACCCGTTGTTGTGAAATCACCTGTCATACAATACAAGCCAGGATTCATTATTAAGGTATCCGAACTGGCCATTTTAATTCTAGAGTAATTGCCGGGGTCAATTGTCCTTCCGCCTGTAACAGAAACAGGAGAATCATAATACGGCACTTTAGTGCAATCAGGAATAGGTACAGTGATAAGATCGAGAGTGAGCTGCTCATTAACTTGGGTGGGTGCTGGGCTAATTGATCCGGCAGATGGAGGGCTGTATGCTGTGTAATATGAAATTTGACCACCTTCAACGACAATATCAATCGTACCAGTTCCAGTTAAGCATGAATTAGCAAAAACACCTGCTCCAATAACAGAAATTGAACCGGAACCATTAACCGTTATTCCACCTATGTTTCCACAAGAGTTGGATAAAGAGGCAATTCCATTCCCAAAAGCCAATGTTTCTTTTGGAAAAACTCTTGAAGTAGCTTCAATTTTTGTAGTCAGCTCATCTCTGCCAATAATTTTTGCAAAAGTAGTCTCTCTGGTTGTTGACACCGTTATTGTAATATCAAGAAAAGTTCGATAGCTTTTTACACTGCATGTCACTGAAACTCCGTTTGTTGGATCATTTTCAGTAAGTGTGATTCCCTCAGACAAAGCAAATTGCTTGCCGGCCAAAATCGCAGCAGTCGCAGCATTGTTCGCCAATATGGAACCACAATAAAATTGGTTAGGCGGATAATCTTTCAATATTTGTACAGCAGCACTGGCACTTGCCAGCGCGGTTGAATCTGCAATACTTTGATCATTACGACGATCATTCAACACCAAACTTCCATCAAGAGCCAGTGCGGTGATACCCAATATTGCCACCAAGGCAATTGCTAAGATAACAATTATTTGTCCGCTTTCACCTGCTTGATGCTTTTTCATTTTTACCTCTAATTATCTAATTATTGGGCGGTTGAGGTCTCAAAACTATTCCGGTGGCAGTAACGTTTAAAGGAATAGTTTGACCAATAAATGCTCCCAAAAATGGCATGGTGACTGTAAAAGTTTTAGTAACGGTTACTTTTAATCTTTTTCCAGCGTAAACCTGGTTGAATGGGATCAGGCTGCAATCTATATAACTTCCGTCGCCCCCTTCAATTGTGGTAACTATGGTCATTCCGCCATTAAGTGCTCTGTTTGAAAGGTTAAACTCGACACGTTGATTAATCTGATCACAATCTGTTGGAAAGCTGGTTCCATATATAACACCTTCTTCAGCGGCATCTTTCATTGCAAACTTAGTAAAAATTGCCCGCCCAAGGTCGACTATTCCTGAAAGAATAATTAGAAGCAAAACCAAGCTCAGAGATAATTCAACCAAGCTTTGTCCTTTTTCACCATTTTGCTTCATGTTTCTTTTGTATTTCATCATTCACTTTTTATGGATATGGGTCTGAATAATATTGAACATAGCAACCATTATCAAAATACACCTTTACATGTTTGATCGTAAAATTAGTTTCGCTAAATGTCAGTCGCAATTGGTTTGGGGTGTTAATTATTGCGGGGATTAATAAATCCTCGTGGTAAGTATATGGGAAGGTTAAATCTGCTATGGAAGTTGCTGTATCGGCCCAAATTGGTTTAGTACGTAGAGCAACTGTATCCAGTAATGCAGTCCCGGTCCATTCAACCTGAATGCGGAAAATATAAGTTTCGTTAATGGAAGAACTCGAATAAATATCTATTGCCCAGGAATTTGAGGATACCGCTGGATTTTGAACTGTCCAGGTTCCACAAAGTGATTGCAGGGTAGGAGTTAAGGTACGTGTAGGAGTGGAAGTTCTTGTGGCTGTTGGCGTACTAGTTGGAGTTGCAGTTCTAGTTGCAGTCGGAGTGCTTGTAATTGTCGGTGTCGGCGTAATAGATGGAGTAAATGTAATAGTAGGTGTTAAAGTAATCGTCGGCGTTAATGTAATTGTAGGTGTTAAAGTGATCGTCGGGGTTAATGTAATAGTAGGTGTCAGGGTTGGAGTAAATGTTAACGTTGGCGGAGGAGTATGAGTTGGAGTCGCCGTTTCTGACGGGATAATAGTAGGTGTAACTGTGAATGTTGGTGTATGCGTTGGTTTGGGGGTATTTGTCCACGGGGGTGTACCCATTACATCAAGATCTTTGATGATGGTTCGTGTTGTTACCGAAGTAATGGGAAAAGAGACTATATTGTTGAAATTGATGATTGGGCTATATGTTGTGCTAACGGTAACAATTACCCGGTCACCCAAAGCCAAATCTGTGGCAATTGGACAAATTGCAAAAATCGTGTTTTCACCATTACTATCTGGGCCATGATCATATTCAATGGTTATATCAGTTGGTTTAAGGTTAGCAATAAGCCCTTGAGAAATTGCACGATTTGTAATTCCTTCACAATCTCGATAATATACTGTCCCCGCTAAATTTTCTCCAGTGCCTGATCCATATCGAGCAGCTTCACGACTGGAACTAAGTACAGAACCATAAAGAAAAATCAAACGTCCTACTTCAAAAATACCAGTAAGCAACATTAAGAAAAGAGGAAGTGTAAGCGCTAACTCGAGCGTCGCTTGACCTCTTAGCTTAGGTCTACCAAGTTTACTTATTTGGGTTTTCATAATTCCTAACAATAATAAATAACACACCACTAATATAGAGACACACAATAATCTCTGATTAATTAAAATTATACGACTTTTAGCTTCCTCAAAACGATCATTGCAAATCTGTAAACCTTTTGAGGAGTAAAAATCGTAAGACAGTAAATTGATATGTCAGGTTCAGAAAGCAAAAAACAGGTACCAAAGACCGATCACCAATATCGGTGCTGAGATGGTGCATGCCAAATTAACCCAGTCGTTGTCCATCCATTTTTTACCGCGGATAAGATGTGTCTCTGCACCGCAGCCATGAAGCGGATGTTTTTCGGTCTCTTTATGGCACGAATCGCAATAGTAAATCGCCTGAAAACTTGCCCCCAGCATGGAATCTACCAGACTTCCAAACAGACCCCCAAGCGTCACCAGTGCAAAAAACTCAAAACTGGTTGGTGCATTCATTAATCCCGCTGGCATCATAAGCCAGCCAATGAGAGCGATCAAGGCAGCCCCGGCGGTTGATGCCAGAGTCCCCACCAGGCTGACGGCTCCTGAAGTGCCCGGTTCAACTGTCTTACCTGACAGAATCAAGATGGGTTTGCCAGGGTTAAGCACCCCCAATTCGGTCGCCCAGGTATCCGCATTGGCGGCAGCCAGGGCAGCACAAAACCCCAGCCAGGGTATCCAGTTATCGGGCAGGAAAATATGCAAGATTATAAAGAAACCGGCAATGCCGCCGTTGGCGAGCACCTGGGCAGCATCACGCCTCCCCCCTTTGGAATACATGCTTTCAGCGGACTTTTTCCGCTTTCTGAATATTAAGGATAATGAACTTGAAGTAACAAAAAAGGCGATGAGAACTACCGCCCAACCAAGCCCGCCAAGACCAAAGGTCACTGTGCCCAGCAAGAAAGCCGCAACCGCACCTGAAAGCGTCAACAATTTGAAGCGAAACGCGACCCCCGCAGCCAGAAAAGCCAGAAAGGCACCTAAACCCAATTGGCCGACAGCGGATTGGATAAAAGCCACGGGTTAGCCGGCTCCCACCAGCATGCCGGCGGCTATGATCAAAATCATGGGGGTGAGCAAACTGCCCGTCCAGACCAACCAGGCGACCGGACGTGACTCAGGACGGCGATAAAAATAGACGCCGGCCACGGTGCCAGCAATATAAAGCAAAACACCCAGAACCGGCAGCAAGAGTAATTGATTGGCAGCCACTGGCGGTAAAAGCACGCCGTTCGGATCGTATCCAAGCGAAACGGTTGCGCGAGAAGAAATGGATAAGCCCACAATCACCAACAACGAAATGGTCAACCCAAAACCGGCAGGGATGAGCGCCCGGCCATATTTATCGAGAACGATCTGGCGCAAAAATGCTGCGGGGATGGCCGAATAGGCTTCCATCGGCATGAGGGTGCCCATCTCAAGTGCTCGTTGAAAACGCTGCACAAATTCATCTTTATTTTCGGGTGATAAAACAAAATATCGATCCAATGTAGCCACAATCACCAGGTTTCGTGCATCGGATGCAATGAATTCCAACTGGCCGAGGTCTGGATGATCCACATATCCAAGCAGCGCACCTGGGATCGAAAAAGCAGGCAGCTTGAGTGGCACTTCAAGATCAGTAGCCGGACGTACCCAGGTGACCTCAGAGAGGGGGATGTCTTCAGCGCGCAATCCCCAGCGAATACGCAAACCGTCGCGCTTTAGTGAATAAACCCCATTGAGGAGTGCATATCCGCGATAACCGGCAATTGGCAGCAAACCAAACAAAACAACCACGCCCAACAAATAGACTACCAACAGAATGCCGCCGGATTGCTGAAACGCCTGCCAGACCAGAACCCCGCAACCCGCCATGAGAGCAATGATTATGATCACGTGGGTCACAATTCCGCGCCTGCGGTTTGGCAGAAATATAAAGGTTTCAGCCATGGTTGCCTGTCAGCCTAAGAATGCAAACATTGTCGCAAGCTTTGGCAAACTGTTTCAACCTGCTCTTCAGTCATCACACCCGAGAAAGGCAAAGCTAAACCGCGTTTGCCCAGGTCTTCAGTCACAAGATAGTCTCCTTCACGATAACCAAACTGCTTGACCATGTAGGGTTGAAGGTGGATCGGCAGAAAATAGGGCCTTACTGGAATCCGCGCATCGGTAAGTTTCGCAGCCAATTTGTCGCGGTCAATGCCGGGTTTCACCTTGATCACATACACAAACCAACTATTTCTGGTTGTGCCTTCGGCAACGCCGGGTGTTTCAATACCCTGGATTTCAGATAGACGTTCGGCGTACCAATCTGCAACCTGCTGCCGTTTATCAAGCAGCTCTTCAATGCGCGTCATCTGAACAGCGCCGAGGGCTGCGCTGAGTTCATCAATGCGGTAGTTGTAACCCATTTCGGTATGTTGAAGCCAATTGTCGCCGGGGGCGCGTCCCTGGTTGCGCAAGGCGCGCATCAGACCGGCAGCTTTATCATCATTGGTGACGATCATTCCGCCTTCACCGGTAGTGATTTGCTTGTTGGGATAAAAGGCAAAAACGCCGTAATCACCAAACAAACCAGTCTTGACAGACTTATATTCTGCGCCCAGAGATTCACAAGAATCTTCGATCAATTTCAGGTCATATTTTTTGACCAGTTTTAAGATTCTTTCATAATCAGCAGGTTGTCCAAATACATCTACAGCCAGAATGGCTTTTAATTTGCCGTGGTTTTGCGCACCTTCGCGAGGTAGCCATTTGTTGGCGGCTTCTCCACCCTGAACGAGATCAGCCACCGCTTTTTCAAGCAAATCCACATCAAGGTTTCCGGTGAGCGGATCAACATCCACAAAAACGGGGATGGCTTTTTCGAAGAGTAATACGTTGGTGGAAGACACAAATGAAAACGGGGTGGTGATCACCAGGTCTCCGGCTTCGATGCCGGCGGCCCGCACACACAGGTGCAGCCCTGCTGTGCCAGAGTTCACCGCCACGGCATGTTTGGCGCCAACAAAATCGGCAATAGCTTTTTCAAAATTTTGGGTTTGTTTTCCCATACTTAATATAGGCGAATTAACCACTTCCATCACCATAGTGCGTTCGGCTTCGGTGAGGTCAGGACTAGACATGGGAACCAGGAACGGTAAATTTTCAGTCATAACTTGATTTTATCCTCTTTTGCAGGTCAATTCAGATCGGCAAGTGTTTTTTCAATAACTGCCACGGCTTCTTCAACGGGAATAATCCAACTTTCACCGCCGCTGCGCAATTTCAGTTCAAAACCGCCATTTTTATAGGCGCGTTCACTCACAGTTACTCTCAGCGGCAGGCCGATCAGATCGGCATCATTGAATTTTACACCTGCCGAATCGCCGCGGTCATCCACGAGAGCTTCGATGCCCACCTGACGAAGTGATTTTTCAAGTGATTCGACCACGGGGATAATATCCATGGTTTTGCCGGGTAATACAACGATGTGCACTGGGAAGGGCGCAATGGATGCAGGCCAGATCAAGCCTTTGTCATCGTGATGTTCTTCTGCCACGCAGGCCAACAAACGCCCCACACCGATGCCATAAGACCCCATAATAATGGGGTGACTTTCTCCGTTATCATCAGTGAATGAGCAGCCCAGGGCATCTGTATAACGGGTGCCTAATTTGAAGATGTTGCCCACCTCAACGCCGCGTGACAGACGGTAGGGTTTGCCGCATTTTTCGCAGGCATCCCCTTCGCCGGCAGAGGTAATATCAGCGATTTCGACTGCTTCAAAATCACGGCCGTAATTGACGTTGAGCAGATGATACCCTTTTTCGTTTGCACCCGACACGAGGTTGGGTGATAGCGGAATCAGTTCATCCACGATCACACGCACCTTTTTCAAACCAACAGGTGAGGCGTATCCGGGCATCGCACCAGAGCGGAGTATCTCTTCATCCGTGGCGGGGCGCAATTCTTTGGCCTTCAAAAGATTGCTGATCTTGGTTTCGTTTACTTCCATGTCGCCGCGAACCACACAAAAGATGAACTCCTGGTTAATGGAGCCAGATTGAGTCTGAAGGTCCGCGGTGAAAAAGACAGCTTTGGCGGTCTTTGAGGCGGGCACTTTGAGAAAAGCGGCCAGATCCGCAATGGATGAACACTCGGGGGTGGCAACTTTTTCAACCGGCAGCAGGTCTTCAGTTGCCGGTTTTGGCTTTTGGGTTTTGGCAACCTGACGATTGGCAGAATATCCGCAGGCATCACAAAACAGCAGACTGTCTTCGCCAATGGGGGTCAAGTACATGTATTCGTGGGCCATCTTTCCGCCCATCATACCGGTATCCGCCAGCACAGCAACAGTGGGCAGACCACAGCGTTCGTAAATGCGGAAATAAGCCTCATAATGTGCCTGATACTGCTTGTCGAGGCCTTCCCAATCTGCATCCAGACTGTAAGAATCGAGCATGGTAAATTCGCGCACCCGAATCAACCCGGCACGCGGACGCGGGTCGTCGCGCCATTTGGTTTGCAGTTGATAGACCAGCGCCGGCAACTGCCGGTATGAGCGGATCAATCCGCGAGCCAGGTCGGCGACCACTTCTTCGTGGGTCATGGCCAATATCATATCGTGGTCAGACTTGTCTTTCAGACGTCCCATTTCACTGCCGATTTGATACCAACGACCTGATTCCTTCCAGATATCTGCGGGCTGTACCACCGGCATGCTGATCTCTTGTCCACCGATGGCATCAATTTCATCACGCATAATTGACATAATCTTGCCAATACTGCGATGCGCCAGAGGTAGATACGAAAATATCCCCGCGCCAAGCTGGCGGATGAAGCCTGCCCTGACGAGCAGTTGGTGGCTGATAATTTCGCTATCGGCAGGGGCTTCACGCAGCGTTTGAGAAAATAGGCGCGACATGCGCATGGAAAACTCCTAATAAGGAAGTGGAAAGACCTAGATTAATATTAGCCAGGCCGCAACGGCGCGAAAGAGGATGGTGGTTGACACATGACCGCTTTTTCGCATGATCCAGCCTAACAATAATGCCTGGGCAAGTGAAATGACCAGGGATGGCCAAACCTCTGAAAACGGCAAGACCCATAATCGCCCGGGAAACTGCCAGAGCAGAAAAAGGAACGCTGTAGCCAGCCACCCCCAGGTTACGCCAATGAAAGAGTTCAATCGAAGTTGAATATAACCTCTGAAAATGGTTTCTTCAGCCACAGCCAACAGCAAACAGGCCAATAAAAGTCCGCCCTGTTCTGACGAAACACCCTGCAGTAAAGTGGAAAATTTGCCACGCAGTACGATAGTGATGATCACTAATAGCAAACCAAGGGTTAAACCGGGTCTTAGGTTTGCTTTGCTCCAACCAATGCTTTTTAATGGCTGTCCGCGAAGGAAGGTGGCCAGCAGGAAAAGAACGAGACAGATGACCGCCAACAATGTGCGCTGAGCCAATTCTCCACCCGGAAGAATCTTGCTGAAATCCAGCAGAAATTGGAAAATCGGGTTAGCGAAGTATTGAAAAGCAAAAAAATAGGATAAAGCAAACACGGAGAGTGCAAAGGTTGCTTCTCTTCGAGGAAAACGAAAATCTATGCGGCGAATCAATTTAAGCAACGGACTGGTGCCGGCGATCATCACCACCGCAAATGCACCCATCCATTCAATGACAAAACCCAACCAGGCTAACTTATCCAAATTTACCTTCTTTTCTTAAGCGACTTTTTGGCCTTTTACCGGCCGGGTGGGGATGGGATTTTCTGATGCGTTATCTGCATCACCAGATTGGTTTTCTGCACTATCTGCATCGGATTTTTCTTTTGCCGTTTCATCTTCAAGCTTGATTTCGACATGTTCTTCCATGCGCACCTGTCCGCGCAAGAAGGCGCCTTCTTCAGTGGAAAAAGCCGTGGTCACCACATCGCCCCATACGCGCCCAGTGGATCTGATTTCAAGTTTTTCTGCGGTGATACTGCCTTTGACAGCACCAGCCACAATCACGTTATTGGCTTTGAGCATTTTGCAGGTCAATCGGCCAGTTTCGCCAATCACCACCAATCCGCGGATGGCGATTTCACCTTCAAAAGTACCTTCAATTCGAATGCCACCCTTACCGCCAAGGTTGCCTGTCCAATTGATGCCTGGTCCCAAGACGGATGTGACCCTCTCAACAGGTGCAGAAGGTGAAGGTGTGGGGGCGGGTGATTTTTTAAACATGAGTTCCTCCGAACCGGATAAAGCAGTACAGGAATTTTCGTCCTGTAAGATTTTTTTGAGTAACATTTCCAGGCCAAAACGCGCTTAGGCTGGACTTTCTCTGAATATCCAGATTGAACAAATCAGCAATGGAACGATTAGCCGATTTTACCACTTCCTGAGACGAATCGCCGCCTGGAAGGTTGATTTCTGCTTACAATCCATCACCCAACACTGGCATCCACTGGCCAAATGGTTCCGGCGCGTACCACTCCGTTCTCGGGGACGTCTGCCTTGACGACAGCGCTGTTGCCTACCCGGCTGCCTGCGCCGATGGTTACATTTAAATTCACGGTGACGCCCATGCCGACCAATGAGCGTTCGTTCACAGTCACCGCCCCGGCCAGAATGGCGCCTGGAGAAATATTTACATAGTCACTCAGGAAGCAATCATGCGAAATGATCGCGCCTGTATTGATGATACAACCAAACCCAACCTTAACATCACTTCCCACGTAGGCATTGAAAAAAATCTGTCCACCTTCACCTAAACATGCGGTGGGTTCCACGAATGCCCGTGGATGAATGACCGTCGGAAAGCCAAAACCTGCCAGTCGCAGACGTTCATACACTTTCAAGCGCGGTGCAATGCTGCCAATGCCCCCCACTGCATTGACGGCCAACCCGATACCCTGGCGGCGCAATTCGGCCAATTTGGAACCGTCGCCCAGCACCGGTACGCCCATGATCTGGCTGCCGGCAGCAATGCCGTCATCCAAAATGCAGTGGATGCGATATTTACCCTCGGCGCGAATCAAATCAATCAGCGACTTGGCATGCCCTCCGCCGCCGTAGATGATCAAGACAGCCGGATCAATCTCGGGCATAGAAGCATTGGAAAATTCTTTGACCATCTTTTCGGTTATTAGTTGACCGACCGGGAAGACGCTCAGGTCAATCGCATTTGACTGGGCATAAACTAAGGCAGGCTGGGTAATGCGCAAATCACCGGCAGTTTGAGCAGCGGGCTTAGGTGTTTCAGGTTCAGCAGATTTCGGCAGCACCTGATCAGCACGCTCTGCCAGATAACACAATAACTCGCCTGTTTTGAGTAGATCACCTTCTGAAGCGCGAATACTCAAGACATACCCGCTTGATTCTGACAGCAATTCAAAAGTGGACTTGGTGGTTTCAAAGACGGCTAACAGCTCGCCTTTTTTGACATGCTGCCCCTCTTTGACTGCCAACCTTGCCAACAGGCTTTCATTTTCATTGGGGTTCACCAGCGGAACCAAAATCTGGATCAGATCAGGCATCTTAAGCACTCATCTTTCTCAAGAGGGCTTCAATATCCTCTTGCTGCGGCAGCATACTTTTTTCGAGACTCACGGCAGCCGGCACGGGTGTTTCCAACGCTGCCAGGCGTTTGACCTGTTTGAGTTTGTCTCCCAGTGTTTCGGCCAAAAGTGCAGCTACCTCTGCGCCCCAACCCAGAGAACGGGTGCCTTCTTCAACTAATAAACACTTGCCGGTTCGCGCAACGGATTCCATCAGCGGTTGAAGCGCAAATGGCGACAAACGGGTGGGAATAATCAATTCGCTGAAGATTTCTTCTTCAAAGGCCAGTTTCAATTGCGCCTGCCTGGCCAACTCGGCACAAAACCCATATGAGGAGATTGTCACCGCGGCAGGCGGCGCACCTTTAATGCGCAGGCAATAAATCGGGAACTGCTCTTCGGCGTCACTCGGATCGTATTGCAGTTCCACATCGAAATCGGATAAGATTTCAGCCGTGAGCAAAGGCTGCAGATATTGCATCTTGTTTTCAATAAACAACACAGGTGAATCAGTATTAAGGATGGAGTTTTCCAGCAAGCTGCCGGGTGAATGCTTGTCAATTGAGAAGTTGGCAGGCGCCAGCACGGTCAAGCCGGGAATGCCCATAAACAATTTTTCGAGAGATTGTGAGTGGGTAGGGCCATATCCGCGGCGACCGCCCATGGGAGTGCGAATCACCAACGGCAGCGTGACGCTGTCGTTGTACATCCAGCGGAATTTGGAAATGTGGTTAATCAACTGGTCGGCAATCAGGGTGGTGAAATCGCCGAACATTATCTCAAGCACCGGACGCAGCCCGCGCAGCGCCATGCCAGCGGTAACGCCAGTGAGGCCGGCTTCGGATATGGGTGTGGGGATGACTCGTTCTGGAAAGGCAGTCGAACATCCACGCGTGACTTTGAAGGCACCGCCATAAGGGTCTAAAATATCTTCACCCAAAAGATGGACAGTTGCATCAGCTTGTAAGGCAGCCATCAAGCCCTGGTTGAGTGAATCAAGCACAGTTGTTTTCATGGCCTGCCCTCCATGGTCGCGACAGGGTCTGCCAGGGCAGTTTCAAAGGCAGTTTTGACTTGCTGCTCTACTTCGGCACGTATGCTGCTGACTGAATCTGAGGAAAGTTGTTTTTCCATGAGGATAATGGGGTCTCGCTGCTCCTTGAGCAGGGCAACAACTTGTTCTGAGCGAGTATCATCCCCTTTTGAGTGAGGGCCAAAGCGCTGGGTGTTCAAGATGAGTGCGCGTGGAGCGTAGTCTTCGTGCACTTCGCGCATCAATTGAAAGGTATTGCCGGCAATTTCCATCACACTACTGGTATCGAGTTCAAGTGCGGGAATGCCAAAAGCTTGAAAGCGCAAGCGAATATCCCCGGCCAAAGCATATTCGGTGGGCGTGGTTTGGGCAATGTGGTTATTCTCAACCACGATCAGCAGCGGAGCAGACCATAAACTGGCCATGTTAAACGCCTCATAGATCACCCCTTCACCGAGAGTGCCATCGCCGATGAAGACGACCACAGCCGCCTCTGATTTTTTCTGTTTTTCTGCCAGGGCCATGCCGACGGCAATGGGGACGATGCCGCCCTGAACGCCGTTGGAATAGAGGTTCTTGTAATGGATGTGCTGCGAACCGCCGCGTCCGCCGCAAATGCCGGTTTGTCTGCCCATCAACTCAGCAAACAGGGCGCGCATATCGCCGCCATAAGCAAGGAAGTGTCCGTGGCAGCGGTGGTTGGTGAGGATGATGTCATCTGGCAGGAGCTGACGGATCACCCCGACTGCATCGGCTTCCTGTCCGATTGAAGTGTGGGTGGTGCCTGAAAAGACGCCGCGTTTAAATTCTTCGAGTACGGTTTCTTCAAACCGTCTGATGCGCAGCATGTCTCTAAAGTATTCTTCTTCCAGTGTCATCTATTTTTCACGTCTTGCGGATCAACAAAAAATCGCCAGGGGAGGCTCTTCCAGGGTTCCGGGGTTGCGCCCAATCCAATGCGCGGACTGGTTTTTACCTTTTCATCCGCTACCGGTTTACCTTCTTCAATCCACAATTCTCCGTTCTCTTGATACAGCAAGATTCCGCTGAGGCTTCCATCAATCGCGAGGGCCTGGCAGATTTTGGCCGGTCCGCTGGTCCATTCCGCTTGCGGGCGACCTTTACGTCTGGCCTGGATGCCCTCAAGCCCTTCGAGCGGAAGAATGGCCCTGATCAGTACCGCAGCCGGGAAGCCATACTCACCAGTTACCGCGTTCACCAGCCAGTGCATGCCATAAGTGAAATAGACATAAGAGGTGCCGCCTTCTTCATAGAGCATGGCGTTGCGCCGGGTTTTACCGACACGCGCATGACAGGCTAAATCTTCTTCGCCGCGATAGGCTTCTGTTTCAATAATGATGCCGCCAGTGCGAATGCCATCCAGGTTGCGGATCAAATGCATGCCTAATAGACGGCAAGCCACCAGCGTGACCTCATCATAATAAAAACACTTTGGCAAACAGGTCATCAAGTAATTATACCTAAAAGGAAACTTCATAATCCATTCAGGCGTTATATTGTTTTAGGTTGAGGATGGTCAGGATTTGATGCGAATATCCTCGTCGAAGGTTAATTTCAAGCCATCCACCAGAGATACTTTGGGTTCATAACCCAGTTTTTCTCGAGCGAGCGAGAGATCAGCACACAAGCGGCTCAAACCGCCTTCATTACGCGGATTATAGACAATTTCAGGGTGACCGCCGGTGACTTCGATCACCAATTTGGAGAGATCGCGAAGATTCATTTCTGTACCGCTGCCCACATTGATGGTCAACTGATTGATATCAGGCGCAGTTGAGGCGGCTTTCATTGCAGCCACCACATCATCTCTATAAACATAGTCGCGGGTTTGATTGCCATCTCCATGGATGACGATAGTGCCATTCTCAAAAGCCTGGCGCAAGAAACCTGGGATAACCGGCGTATGCACTGGCGGCCGGCGTTGACCCGGACCGTATGCATTGAAAACCCGCAAGTTGACTGTTTCAATTCCCCACAATGAACCGATCGATTTGACATAAAATTCCGCAGCTAATTTCGAAACTGCGTAAGGGGAGCGTGGATTGGGGATGGCGTTTTCTGTGACAGGCTGCACCGGTTGATTGCCATAAACCGTGCCGGATGAGATAAACACCACACGCCTGACACCCACATCGCGCATGGCTTCCATGAGGGTTACGGTGCCGCCAACATTTACCTGGTTATATTCCCGGGGGTATAAAACAGATTCAGGGACGATCACACGTGCTGCTAAATGATAGACACAATCCACTTCTTGCAAAAGCGACCACAGTTTGGGGCGGTCATTCACATCCGCGCGGTTGAACTGCACACCGCTGATAAGTTTATTGGGGTCGCCGGTTGAGAGATCGTCAATACCAATTACTGAGTGGCCATCCGCGACAAGCGCATTTGCCAGGGCGGAACCAAGAAAACCTGCAACTCCGGTAATTAGATATCTCAATGCTAAATTCTCTCTTTTGTAGTGTGACCAACATTATAGCATAGTCACAAAACAAGCATCGCATATACAGTGAATGTTAATAATCCAACTTTTTACGCCAAATTTACTGATTCCTCTTCAGATTTACCCTAGATTAGTAACCTAAAAGGATTCATTTTTGAAGGGAAGCTCTCATGGAACGAGTCCAATTTGTCACATATAAAGGAAAAATAATTCTTGTGGAGGATTTTTCACACCTCAACCCTGGATCAGAATTCAAGGTAACCCTTAAAAAAGCACAAAGGATGATCGCGGCAGAACCAAAAGGCTCTGTATTGGCCGTCTTTGATGCCTCTGGTTGCTCTTTTAATTCTGAAACGTTATCTCAGATGAAAGACTTTACCATTGCCAATGCTCCTTATGTAAAAAAAGCAACTGTGGTCGGGATGAACGGCCTGCTGCAAGTAGCGCTTACTGCGGTATCAAAGTTCTCAGGGCGAGACTTTACCAGTTTCAAAACCCGAGATGAAGCAATGGATTTTTTGGCCGGTCTGTAATTGAGAAAATAAAAAGGAGCCTGAGCTCCTTTTTTGTTTAACTCCTTTGTTTCTTTGCAATCAAGCCTTGTTTCTCATCCTGGCTGAGAAACGCGATTTCAAGTGCGTTCTTTTGCGCCTGCTTGATCTGGTCAACAGTCAAGCCAGCCGCTGGGGCTGCCACCTCATATTCATAATTCAAGTCAATGGCACTGATGCCTGGGTCGTCTGTATTTAATGTGGCTAGAACGCCACTTTCTAAAAAGGTGCGCAGGGGATGAGACTGGTAATCGCGGACGGTAGAGGTCTGCACGTTGCTGGTCAGGCAGCACTCCACCCCAATGTGATGCACAGCCAGATATGCCATGAGTGCAGCATCCTCCACGGCGTGGACGGCGTGGCCAATACGCTCGGCTTTCAATTCACGGATGGCTTGCCAAATGGATTGAGGCCCCATGATCTCTCCAGCATGGACGGTAATGTGCCAGCCTGCTTCACGAGCTTTTGAAAAATGATCCACAAACCACTCACCGCGATAGTTGCCCTCATCGCCTGCCAGGTCAAGCGCAGTGATCTCGTTTTTACAACTCAACAAAGCAGATAATTCTTGATGGGCAATTTCTGAACCATAATGGCGTGACAGGATGCCGATTTGATTGACGCGAACACCAAACTCGCGTTCACCTGCGCGGATGCCGTCAGTGACCGCTTCCACCACCCCTTGCGGGTTGAGTGCGTGTGGCTCGGCCATGAACCAGGGACTGTAACGTAATTCAATGTAGTCAATGCCCTGACTGGCTGCATCTTCAACATTTTCAAAGGCAACGCGGCGGCAGGTATCGTAATCCACCAGCACGCCGACCATCCATTTGAATTTTTCGATGAAATCCATCACACCGGCTTGCGGATCTGACACCTGCACGTAAGGCCGCAGCTCTTCAAGTGTTTTGGCCGGTAAGGGCAGGTTATGCTTGAGTCCAAGATCGAGGATGGTTTCAAGCCTGACGCTGCCATCCAGATGGTGATGAAGGTCAATCAGGGGGAGGGAAGTATCTACCATTGAAGACCTCATTTTCCGGGTTCCACCAGAACATTAAGCTTCACGTCTTGTTTGGCACTAAAGTTGATCAATTCGTCTTTGATAATCTTATCAGGATAAGAAAAATAGAGCGTTCCTTCGGGTACCGACCCTGAGAGGTCCATACCAGTCCAAAAAACTTCTGTTTGAGCGGGCAGCATCGCCAGCACCTGTTTGATTTTATCGATGCCTGAAACCGTAATTTTCACAAAGCCATCCGCGGTCACCTGGCTGTCAGGCGACATCAACTCATCAAAGGATTTTGACCGATTTGTGCCAGTAATCAGGGTGAAGTTCCAGTCTGAGCCAGACTGCCATGAAACCAACTCATAGCCCTTCACGGCTTCAGGTAAGGGATCAGGAAATTTATCCAGATCCAGGGTTGGCAGCGGCGTGGCGGACTTAAGTATTTTAATGGGAGTGGTGGGTGTCGGTTGGATTATGCTCGATTTAGCAGTAGGTGAAGAGGTTGGGGCAGGCGTGTTGACGTCATTGATCGGAGACCAGGATGAAATCGTAGCCGGTCTTTCACAGGCTGACAGGATCAGAAGGATGAAAATGAAAATTAGCAGTTTTTTCATGGCTTATATTGTAATCCACCATGGATATTCGAATGGTATCAACAAGGTGACGCTTTTTCGGGCTCCACCAAATCGTAAGACAAAATGGCGATATCCTCGCGCAACTTCCAGCCCGAAGCATGCCAAAAGGCCAACCCCAAGGCATTGTCATTGAACACCATGATGTGGCACTTTTGTATGTTTGCGTCCTTGAGCGCTTCAAAGGTTTTTTCAACCAGCGCCTGGCCGATGCCCTGCCGTCTGACGCTGGTATCGACTGCCAGATGATAAAGATATCCACGGCGGCCATCTGAGCCAGCCAGACAGGTGCCGACCATTGCATCACCCTGACGGGCAACGAAACACAAGCCGGGGTTACGCTCTAAAAAACGGCCGATGGCACAAGAGGAATCCGCGTCGCTGATGCCGATGCCGGGAAGACGCTGCCAGAGGGCATAAGCCTCGGCATAATCTTCTTTCGTCATCTCAGAGATCGTGTATGTCATGCTCCCTCTCTTCTTCAACAGATAAAACTGCATCATCTTCAGTTGTTTTTTCTTTACCGGTGCGCGGAAAGGCTCCCCACTGCACACGATTCTCATTGTATTGAGTGCGTGCTTCTTTTTCTTCAGCCGGGTGGCCTATGATGATCAGGCAAAATGGGGTGACCCCCTCGGGTAAGTTCAAGATGCTTTTGACCTGGCGCTCAAAAATGTGGACGGGGTGAATGCCTATCCACACCGCACCAAGCCCCAGAGCGGTAGCTGCCAACAGAATGTTCTCTGTGGCGGCAGCACAATCTTGCACCCAGAATTTATCTCCGGCTTTATTGGTTTGCATGCGCTTGCTGCCCAAAACACAGATGGCGACAGTGCCCTTCATTTTGGCAAACATCAGATTTCTGCGGATTTTCGCCAACGTTTCATCTTCGGTGACCACTACAAACTCCCAGGGCTGCGCGTTCATCCCCGACGGACCGGACATGCCCGCTTTGAGCAAGGTAATCAGCGCATCGCGTGAGACGGGTTCTTCGGTGAACTTGCGGATGCTGCGCCGCTTGTAGAATACATCGAGAAAATCGTTCATGGAACCTCCAAAAGATTAGTTAGCCTCACCAGCCACGAGATGGATATGCAGGTGCGGAAAATCTTGATTTATGCCGCCGTTCACAATTAAGCGGTAGCCCGCTGCTTCAAGGCAAAAATCCTTGATCATGCTTTGAGTCAAAGCCACAAAATCGGCATAAAGCGCAGGATCAGCGACTGGTAATTGCATCCAATTGGTGATTTTGCGTTTCGGTACAATCAATATATGAACCGGATAAGCCGGGTTTGGATGCGAAAATGCCAGCCAGTTCGGCGTTTCTCTCAAGCGGTTGACCGGAACGAGTTTATCCGCATGGGCAAAAAGAAAACTGATCAGCCCGCTTATTGGTTTGCTATATAGAATTCTATGCTTCAAGTCAGACATATCCCTCCGCAACAAACCAATTATACAGGCTTATAAAATTGATTTTGCCAAATTTTACAAATTTATTAAGAGTTATAATGTCTTAATTGGAGAAATAAAAATGGAGTCACATCTTTTCAGCAAAGACCAAAAGTATATGAAAATCGCGCTGTGGCTGAGCGCTTTCACCATCCTCGTCAATCTGGTGGAGGGCGGTTTTTCGACCTTTTTCGGCGCGCAGGACGAAACCCTGGCGCTCTTCGGTTTCGGCATCGACAGTTTCGTTGAAGTAATCTCGGCCGTCGGCATCACCATGATGCTGGTACGCACCTTCAGGAACCCTGATTCCACACGCTCCTCCTTTGAGGGGCTGGCGCTTAAAATGACTGGCGTTGGATTTTACCTGCTGACTGCCGGGTTGGTGGTCACCTCCATTCTCAGCCTGATCAACCAGCAGCGGCCCGAGACCACCCTTATGGGCATCATCATTTCGCTGATCTCGCTTTCGGTGATGATCTTTCTCTATCGCGCCAAGTTGAAAACGGGTAGAGAACTCAACTCAGCAGCGATCATTGCAGATGCCAACTGCACCAAAACCTGCATCTATATGTCGGTCGTGCTGCTGGTCTCAAGCCTGACCTTCGCCCTGACCAACTTTGGTCTGCTGGATGTGCTGGGTGCGCTTGGTATTGCCTGGTTTGCTTTTAATGAAGGCAATGAGGCCTTTGAGAAAGCCCGTGGCATACACAAGGATTGCTGCAATTAGATTTGTTTTAGATACTCGATTGACCTCCACAAGATATATAATGAAATCAGGATATTGACTGAAGTTAATTCATTAATGGTATCAATTAAGTAATTCTGGAGGGTCAGTATGGTTACAAAATCCAACCCGCGCACAATATCAATCTTGGTGGTCGAAGACGATCCAGTAGTTCAAAAAATTATGGTCTTAACGTTATCAAAAGCAGGATTCACATCTATCGTTGCTTCGAATGGTGTTGAGGCATTAATGCATGTGAAAGTTGCCTTGCCTGATTTAATAGTCTCTGATGTGATGATGCCAAAAATGGATGGGTTTGAAATGCTGAAAGCATTACGGTCCGATCCGAAGACATCATTCATCCCGGTGATCATGCTGACTTCAAGAGACTCCTGCGAAGACATTATTGACGGGTTAGATATGGGTGCGGATGATTATTTACCCAAACCTTTTGATCCGGATATATTAATTGCAAGGATTCGATCAAAGATAAACCGACCACCAATACCCGTTGAAAATTTAATTATCGATCGACAAACCGGTTTATTGTCAGTTCAAAATTTTCAATCCGAGGCCAAAAGAGAATTATTTCGAGCAGCAAGAAGTGGGAAAACCGGCTGCCTTGCTTATTGTGAACTGAACGAAATGCCGCGCCTCAAAGAACGGCTGGGTGATCGCGCCAACCGTGAGATTTCTGAACAAGTATCCATTGTCTTGCAAGAAACATCTCACCCCCTTGATATTTTTGGTCATGATCCTTCAGGTAAGTTCCTAATTCTGATCCCTGAAACCGATCAAAATGAATGCAAAAAATATCTAAATGAGTTGTCAGATAATTTATCTTCGCTGAATTTTTTTGCAGATGCAGAAAGCGTCAGGTTAACCCCCATTATTGGATTTACTTTGTTTGAAAAAGAAAAAGGTTTTGAAGAAGTGGACGAGAAAACTCAAATCGCTCTTGAGTATGCCCGCTCACAAATGGATCTGGAACCCAAGATTTACAACGATGAGGCAAAGCGGACGGTTGAAAAAATAAGACAGACAACACAACATATCAGATCACTATCACCAATCTCTCAATTTTTTCAAGACACGAGAACCTTATTCCAGTTTCTGATAACGACCGTTATGTATATGGTCATTCCTTTTCTGATGTACTGGTTCCTCGACAGGATTGGTGCTGACATTACCCCGGTGGTATATTACATCATCGTGGTTGCACTGCTGATGACAGCCATCATCATCTGGATAGAGGGTTTCTTGTCGTTGAAAGAAAAGCATCCCCCTGAAATACCAGGCTTGGAATACCCGCAGGCAAGCGCGATTATCGCAGCCTATATGCCAAATGAAGCCTATACCATTTTGGATACCATCAAACACTTTCTGGAGCTGGATTACCCCAATAATTTACAAATAATTCTTGCTTACAATACTCCAAAACCACTGCCGGTGGAAAAAACCCTGCAGCAGCTTGCAAAAAAGGATCCGCGCTTGATGCTGTTGAAAGTGGAAGGCAGCGAATCTAAATCGCAAAACGTGAATGCAGCCATTGCACACGTCACTGGTGAATTTGTAGGTATTTTCGATGCGGATCACCATCCTCAAAAAGACGCGTTCATGCGCGCCTGGAGATGGCTGGCAGAAAGCTGTGATATTGTGCAAGGCCACTGCCTGGTACGGAACCACGACGCTTCTTTCATCTCACGCATGGTGGCAGTGGAATTTGAGGCGATATACGCCGTCAGCCATCCTGGACGCACAAGGCTATATGGATTCGGTATTTTTGGCGGCTCCAACGGTTTCTGGAAGACAGAACTGTTAAGGCAGACCCGTATGCATGGATTCATGCTGACGGAAGACATTGACTCATCTATGCGCGTCACAGAAGAAGGCGCCATTATCGTCACCGATCCACTGCTGGTTTCGCGTGAACTTGCACCCGGAACAATCAAAGCACTTTGGCACCAACGCATGCGTTGGGCACAAGGCTGGTTCCAGGTATCACTTGAACATTTCATGAACGCGATTCGTTCAAAGAGGTTGACGCCCCGGCAAAAATTAGGCGCGGTTTATCTGCTGGTATGGCGTGAACTTTATCCATGGATCTCGGCGCAGATGTTTCCAATTATTGCTTTTTGGGCGGTCAAATATAACGGATTGGACGAACTTGATTGGTTGATTCCTGTGTTTATTTTGACTTCACTCTTCACCTTGAGTGTTGGCCCGGGTCAGGCACTGTTTGCCTATTTGAAATCAGAAAAAGAGATTAAAGATCATAAGGGCTGGTTCTGGCAATATTTACTCTTTTCTTCAATTTTTTATACCGAGTTTAAGAATGTGATAGCGCGTATTGCTCAAATCAAAGAAATCATGGGTGAAAGGAGCTGGCGTATCACCCCGCGGACCAATAAACCCTAATTTCTGAACCATCCCTCAACCCCCGTCGAGATAACTGACGGGGGTTGTTTTTTCTAAGCTTTATTTCGTTTGTCCCTGCCAGGCGCGGCGATCTTCGTCTATTTCGGGATCGAGGAAGTGCGGGTCAATTTCGGGCTGGGTGGCGCGGCCTTTTGACTTCCACATTTTGACTGCGAGCGAATGAGCGTCGCAAGCCACACCCTGGCCTTTGAAGTAGTCGCACACCCGCTGCACATCGCGAGCGAAGATCGTCCAGGCATTGTGATTCTCTTCGGGGTTAATGGCCTGGGGAAAGTCAATCAGGGTGATCTCACCTTCCCAGTAGAGGATGTTGTAGGCAGAGAGATCCGCGTGAACACGATTGCAGATCAGCATGAGCTCGATGTTGTGCAGCACCCGTTGAAAGAGCGGACGCGCTTCTGTAGGCGTCAGTTTGATCTCGTTCAAGGCGGGGGCGGCATTGAATTCATCGCCGATGTAATCCATCATGATGGCATTGTTACTGCTGGCATACGGCCGCGGTAGATCCACGCCGCCGTCGTAAAGCACCTGCATGGTGAGGAACTCGTGACCAACCCAGGAGGTGTGCAGCAATTCAAGTCCGTAGGCAGAACGTTTCTGCATGGCATGATAGGCGCGCTCGTCGAGCACAACCTTGCCATTGACATCCAGGTTTTCGCGGCCTTCGCGGTAGAGATGATCTTTGCGTAAATTTCTGAACATACGCGGACGGTAAACCTTGGCTGCCAGTAAGGGTTTACCGAGACGTTCCGGGGCGCGGCAGAGGTAGACGTTGGCTTCTTTTCCGCCTTTGACCACTGAAAGAATATCCTCAAACCATTTTTGGTCATAAAATTCGCTGATGGATTCCATCAACCATTGCTTGTCATGCAGCGATGCATGGTATGTAAAAGGATACTCCGCTTCAATAAAAGGATTCACCGTTTTAATAATCTGCTGCGATCCTTTTTGCTTGACGAGGGTCTTACCCTTTCTGCGCTGCTGGTTAGACTTGTTGGCATGTGAGAGCAATTGCCGGTCTGTAAGTTCATCAAGATCGATTTGATTGTTAGAGATGTTGTTCATTTCTTTTCGCTTTATCTTTCAAAAAACCGTAAATATCGATTTAAACAAAAACACAGGTGTCGGGCACCTGTGTAGGATTAGTCAGCGAGTGATTTATAAAATCAAACCAGGCTTCACGAGGCGCGCAACAATACACTTTTTGAGGTTGAGATGACTTGAACCATATTGTTGTGCCTCCTTCCGTTTAGTAAGATAAGGTGAGTGTATCAAAGGGATGGACGGGTGTCAAGTGGTTTTAGGGCAGTAGGAAGGGCAGAGAATCGAGAAAAGAGAATAGAGAACCGTCAAAACCAGCAAGTAGTAATTAGGAATTAGGAATTAGTAATCAGGCGCTCAGGCCACCAATAACTTGATTCGTTTTTGTTTCAAGAAACCCCACTCGCTTCGCTCGCTCCCAAAAGAGCGGGAGACATGTGGGGCGCAAAGTTCGCGAAATCGGAACCAATACCCTTCGCTCACCACTCGCTTCGCTCGCTCCCAAAAGAACGGGAGACATGTGGAGCGCACACTTGCCCTCCCAAAGGACATCGGGACGATGAGGCTGCACACCTGCACTGGCAGCAAGTGCCAGGGAGTGCCAGGGAAGTTCGCGGCTCTCGGGCACAGGTAAAACAAATTTTTTGAGATTGAAAAAGTTCAATTTTCTTTGACTTTGTTTTTCGTTTTTATGCACGAATCCAAAAAATGGGCTGATGGCAGGCATAAAGCAGATCAAAAAAACATCTGAGGATTCGTTTTTGTTTCAGAAAAAAATTAAAAACAAAGAAAACGAATGTTTTGAGATCAATTTGGTGTGTTTTTTGGATTTAAAGTATTTGAATCAAAAAACGAATCGCTACTGTTTTCATAGTATACGAGGCACAGAAGGGTATTCAATTGTTAAAGGGCGACACCGATAAATCATGGATATATTAGAACTTATATTCTATTTTGTCAAGATGGAAATTTGGTTGATTTAATTTCCAGGTCTATAATTATCTTGTTTAAATTTCAACGAGTAATAATGTTATTAATACGGGCAGGGTTTTATGGCAAAGATTGGCGACAGAGTAATTACACACACACCCGCCAGGTACGAACGGCAGCAGGGGATGACCTGCGGGGAAACGAATGTCAGAACGATCGTTGAGGGTTTTGGCAAGGAATATCACCCCATGAGCAACCCTCCCGTGCGGGTGCATCTTTACGGCTTTTCGTTCGTCAAGGATATTCAGCGCCTCGTTGAGCTTAACGGTCTTGTCACTTACATCCAGCATGCGTCAAAATTGGATGATCAGACAAAAATTGAGACGATTCAAAAACACATTGATCATAACGAACCCGTATTAATTGCCATCGGCAACGGACATTTAAAACGCAACAAATTTTCAAGATTAGCCCAGCTCATGTTGGGACATTTCATCACTATTTACGGCTACAACGCCGACCAAAAAGTGTTTTACATTTATGATGCCTGGCTTGAAGGCGAGTTTGATGGAGAGATCCCCGTTGGGAATGAAGTCAGAACATATGCACAACTCTTATCGAGCTGGAAGGGTCCGCTCTATTATGGACTCATCAATATGAGAAATATCTATCTGCCCATGCGCGCTGGTTAGGCAATAATCGTGAGTAGAAAATTAAATTTTATTATTTGATCTATAATTAATTTATCCAATACTGGTGGGAAGAGCATCGTAATTTCGTAAATCTGGCAGACCTAAACACAAAAACCACTCCATCCACCTTCAATTATTCATTTTCAGAGGATACTTATGAAAAAATGTGGATTCTTTACTATTTGTCTCCTGGCGGTTTTATCGGTAATCATCACAAGCTGCTCAACTGAATCGCCAACCGAAACCCCGGCCTTGGTGAGCACAGAAACAGTCGTCATTGAAACGGTTGAAAAATCAACATCGACACCAACCGCCACGCCAACGCCTGAGCCAATCCCCTGCACAGTTGCCTTTGAAACTGATCGTGATGGCAATTGGGAAGTCTACAAAACCAACCTGGATGGGAGCGGGACAGTAAATCTGACCAACAACCCGGGTGTCGATTACGGCCCGGCCTATTCGCCAGATGGTGATCAAATCGCCTTCGTCTCAAACCGCGAGAATGGCGATGAACCATGCAAGTTCATCTATGTGATGAATGCAGATGGCAGCGGGGTGCGCCAACTCACCCATGAAGATGACAGCGAAAGCCCGGATTGGTCGCATGATGGAACGATGATCACCTACTCTGACAAAGGAGAAATTTACATTATCAAAGCTGATGGCAGTAAAGATTCGATAAACTTGACCAACAGTGAAGAAGAGGATCTCAATCCAACCTGGTCACCAGACGGCACAAAAATCGCCTGGCTTGTTGCCAATCAGTGGGGGCAAAATGCCTTTGTAATGGATGCGGACGGCAGCAATATCATCCAGGTGGGTAATAATAATCGGTCCTTCCGCGTGGAGTGGACGCCAGACGGACGCCTCTTTACCACATGGAGTTGGGATGGACAGGAAGAAATCTGTCAGAATTGCATCGTCAACATCGACGGCAGCAATATCATCGATGCCGGCGGCAAAGGGGAGATTGTCAATTATTTCGCGATCTGGACCGCCACAGGAAAAAGAGTTGAACTTGTTGAAACAAATAGGCTCTCAGGGAATGACGATATTTTTCTCATTGGCGGTGACCTGCCTGACACATTGGATATGGGCATCGGCTCAATAAACCTCTCCAACCATCCAGCCAACGATCGCAGCCCTGATGCCCCCATCAACTGCGGCGGCGGTTGGGTCGTTGATACTGAAGCTTTAGAAGCCAATGCTGAAGCATCTTCACAACCTGACGATAACCCCAATATCACCATTGGTTATGCCGGGGATGATGCCGACCAATGGCAGCGAAAAAGTAACTTCCAGAAAGCTTGCGACGAACTCGCCATCCAATGCGAATATGGCGAAATTGCTGACTTACTCAATAAAAAGGTCAGCGCGATTGTGCTGAATTCCAGCCCTGACAAAATTAAGAATGCTGCTTCTGCAATCAGTGAAGCTACAGAAAAAGGAATCCCCGTTATGGTGCTGGATGCTGAAATTGACATGGACGGCGTGTATACGATCATGGCAGATCAAGGCGAGATGATGCGTGTGACCCTTGATGAATTGTTTACGAACAGTGGCGGCGCTGGAGAGTTAGCCTTTTTTGATTTTGATCCGGCTCAAAAAGACACAGAGATAATGACAGCGTTACTTGCAAAGGAGTACCCGAAGATCAAGCTGGTGGCCACCGATACGAAAAGATACAACTTTGTAGAGGATGAGTTTGTTTTTAGTGAGCTTCTAACAGCTTACCCGACCCTCAAAGCGGTTTGGACCAATGATGGTTACACCAATGCCATCTTTGGCATTGTGAATAATATCAGCGACCCCAACCAGTATCCGATGATCACTTGCGAACCCTCCAAAGACGGGTTTTTTATATGGAAGGACCGCGCCATCGAACATCCCGGATTTACCTGCGTGGCCGTCAGCAATCCACCCGGTATTGCTTATAACGCTGTGTATGCTGCTCATTATTTGGTCAGCGGTGAAAAAATAGATGAATCCGTGTTAAGTGGTGAGTTTGGTAATGCATTTTATGTGGATTTTCCGGTGATCACCGATTCAAATTTGATAAAAGAATTGAAAAATATCGAATATGAAAATGGTAATTATGTCGTTGATCAGTTGATGACACCCGATGAAATTACGGAAAAGTGGTTTAAGTAAAAGGAATGAATATGGTTAGGGTGCGGCATATAGTCAAAATTAAACAACGGGCGAGCAATCTGTGTTGGAGGAGACGCTGGGGTTCGTGAGGGAGATGAATTCGATGGAAGTTTTGGGTAAATGATTATTGGTGGGTTCAACCCCCGAACCCACCCTGCTATACTATACTTGTGGCATTGAAAGTGTTTTATTTTTTATTGAAACCATAGGAGAACCATGAACAATATTACCTGCCTTGGACACCAGGAAGCGGAAAAAATTATTGAAACCATAAAAAATGAACTGCAGCGCAGGCAAAAATCGGCGGTCATTTCTGTTGTCGATCATCATGGCGAACTGATTGCCTTTTTACGCCTGGATGGAGCTCCCCTGCCTTCGATCACAATTGCCACCAACAAAGCCTTCACCGCGGCCAGAGAACAAAAACCGACCCAGGAATATGGAGAGGCTGCCCGCGATTTGACTAATGGATTTGATGTAGCTTATATGGGTGACAGCCGCTTCACAGGTTTTGGCGGCGGCATACCCGTTAAGTTGGACGGAAAAGTAGTGGGTGCAATTGGTGTAAGCGGATTGGCCACACAAGAGGATATTGAATTGGCGATGATGGGTTTGGCATCCATCCAAAAATGAACAGCACGCGGAGTAATCCATGGGGGAAGGGGTGCCGGGGTTTATGATGTACATCACACCGTTGAATGTCTGCATGAAGGGTTAAATGATTATTGTTGGGTTCAACGATCGAACCCACCACAATACTAATAGCACCAAACAGGAAAAAATGAGTCAACGATGTCATATTCAATCAATTTCAATAATGAAAAATGATATATTTTAGTCACTTTGACGGGTGAAATTGATGTTCCAACGATTCGTACAGCCATTCTCGAAGCCGGCAAAGTCATTCCAGAACATCAATGCAACAGGATCATAGGTGATTTTCGGGAAACCACTCTGCTCATGGGCACAATGGATATCCTCCACCTCTATGAGTTCTGGATCCAAACGTTGAAAACCAACAAAGTCAATCAACATGAATCCAAGCGAGCTATTTACATAAACCCTGATCAAAAAAACAGGGAGAAATTCCGCTTTTTCGAGACCATTGCGGTGAACCGCAATTCAAGGGTAAAGATTTTTTATGAATTCGATCAGGCTGAAGAGTGGATCGGTAAGTGATTCGTCACCTCTCGCTGCTTCGCGGCTCGGGTGCGCAAAAACCGCGGAACCGAGAACCGAGAACCGAGAACCGAGAACCGAGAACCGAGAACCGAGAACCGAGAAATAATAAATCATTAATCGAGCGATAACTGGCGGAACAGCAGAAAGGGGTCAAGATGAAAATTGAAATTGACGGGGAAAAGCCTGATAATTTCATCGACCGCTGGCCGGGGGAATTTGAGATATTCTCGCATTTTGAAATGGCGCTGGGGATTCCGCATGCGCTGTTTTTGATCACCACGCTCAAAGAGAACGGCAAACCCAATGTATGCTTTCAGGGCTGGAGTTCTTTTTACGGCGACTGCGGCGGGTATTACGTGATGACACCGCTTTTAGTGAAGTCGCACACCTATCACAACATAATGCGCGACAAGGTGTTCTGCATCAATTTCATCAATGCCAGCTTTTATGGGGCCTGTTACGAGACTATTATAAAAAACAATTATGAAGCGGATGAATTCGAGGTAGGCGGTTTTACACAAGAGCCGGCCAGCCAGATCGCAGTGCCGCGCATCAAAGAAGCCTTCATGTCTTTGGAATGCTGCCTTAATAGTGTGAACGATCTCTCCGGGTTGGGCATCCAGTCTCTGGTGATCGGGGAGGTGCTCTCCGCAGCGGTGGAGGAAGATTATATTAATGGGTCCGAGAAGAAGTATGGCCCGGATGGTTTCATGTATTATGGATATGCTTTGAAGAATTTCGCCTCAGGAGATGAAGGAGAACGCAAGGTCGCGACGTTGAAGGTCCGCATGAAGGGGTAAAGGTAGATTCAATTCCTCATCTAGACACAGAATGCATCCCCGAGGCAACGCACAAATTACAACCTCGAAATCGATTATTGCGTATATTTTTTATATTTATATCAGTTTGTTATGGAGAGATGTGATGAGCAGAGAACAACAAATAGGTGAAAAACCCACAGGGTTGATGGGAACATTGGCAGGCGGGTTAATGAATCTGATCCACAAAAAAGAATATAGCATCATTATTGAAGCAATTCAAAGCCGATCAGAATTGCCTGTAAGTACCATATTAGATATTGGCTGCGGCGGCGGTGCGGTTGTAAAAGAGTTTTCGAGACAGTTTAGCAACGCACAGGTGATTGGGGTTGACCACTCGGCTGAAATGGTGCGTTTATCTCAGAAAACAAATAAATCAGGCATTAAAACCGGAAGAGTAAAAATTCAACAAAACGGGGTGGAAAAAATTGAGATTGAATCAAACACAGTGGATATCATTACCGCTTTTGATACCATCAATTTCTGGCCAGATTACGACCTGGCGTTTGGTGAAATCAAGCGTGTTTTATCCACCGGGGGCAGATTTATCATTGTAAATGGCTATCCGCCGGTCGGGTCACGCTGGTATGAATTTGTTAAATTTAAGGACGAGCATGAGTATAGATCCTTCCTGGCGCAGCATGGATTTGAAGTAAGTTATTTGGAGGTTAAGAACCATACCATTATTATTGAGTCGAAGAAAAAGGTTTTGTAGTTAATTAGCAATCTTGGCAAGCAATTTGTGGACTTTAGTGTGGATATATAGCCATGTAGAAGGTTGAGAATGAACACCAATCAAAATCTACTAAATTGGTTATTGGATAGCGATCCTTCAATCAGGTGGCAGGTGATGAAGGATTTGCTGTATGAACCACCGGCGATCTATGAAAAAGAGCGATCCCTGCTTGCGCAAAATGGATGGTGTGCACAACTGTTGGGGTTTCAAGATGAGGATGGATTATGGAATAAGAGTCTCTATAACGGAAAGTGGTTATCAACCACATATTCGCTATATTTATTGAAACTACTGGGGCTGTCACCACAAAATCAACAGGCATTAAAGGGCTGCAAGCAACTCATCGCCCAGGGAAACTACCAGGATAGGGAAATTCGCTTTTCTCGCTCTCAAAACAGCCAGGATCTGGGGGTGTCGGCGATCGTGTTATCACTCTGCTGCTATTTTGGTTATGAAGCAGATATTATTCCAAACCTGGCTCTCTTTCTTGCAGACCACCAGACGGATGGTGGCAATTGGCTGCCTTACGCATCCCCCTCGGCCGAGGATTACACCTTTGAGACCACCCTGCTCGTTTTAGAAGCCTTAATGCAATTCCAGAACCATTCACCCGCTGAAGAAAATCACAGACTGACAGAGGCCGTTCAAAAAGGACAAGATTTTCTGCTTAGAAACAACCTTGGTTTGAGAGAAAATAAGCCTATTAAGAATCAATGGTCAACTTTCTCTTTTCCGTCTTACTGGTTCTACGATATATTAACAGCGGTGGACTATTTCTGCACCTTCCGCACCAACAAAAATAAGAGAATTCAAATGGCGGTTGATTTAATACTCCATAAAGCAACTGATAACGGCAGATGGTTACTTGGTAGCCATCATCCGGGAAAAACCTATTTTGAAATGGAAAAACCCGGCAGTGTGAGCCGGTGGAATACGTTAAGGACCCTACGTATCATGAGTTGGTGGGATGGTTCGAAAACGCGACGTTGAACGTCCGCATGAAGGGATAGATGGTTTTACTATATTTGACTCCTCTCTAAATAGATGATCGATATCACCAAGACAGCGAGTACAAACCCACACAATTAACATAAATAAGATTAATACAACCCCATATATAATTGTAGAAAATTACCCAATAATCTTTAAAAAGGTTATCGACTTGAGGAAAGATTACGCAACCTTTTTTCTGTAAATTGAAGTCAGAAATACCCATAGTTCTTTAACAACTTAATGACTTGCCAGCACAATAATGTTTTCCGATCTGCCACTCCTCGCTGATCTCCATAAGT
>Ga0180732_1000121_pt1 | contig 79123 bp, 73 predicted proteins | sample KR11_01MetaG_FD_148674 | JGI IMG/M metagenome (GOLD analysis project Ga0180732, IMG submission 148674) | Groundwater microbial communities from the Olkiluoto Island deep subsurface site, Finland - KR11_0.1 MetaG | ecosystem: Environmental > Aquatic > Deep subsurface > Groundwater | place... | reverse complement strand
AGGGGGATTCCGGAAATTCCGAAAAGAACGGTGAGCAAAGCTCACCGAATTTTTTTGAAAATCAGCGCCGAAGTCTGAAATTATCGGGGTGGCCGGACTCGAACCGACGACCCCTTGACCCCCAGTCAAGTGCCCTAGCCAACTGGGCCACACCCCGATTATTTGTAACTGCCCATAGTATAGCGATTTTTGCTCACATTGCAAATAGCACGAACGTTCCCAGTTATTACCAGGGGCTGAAAAGCCATCTACACGGTCCGATTTCAGATCTATTATTGACCACTTGCTCCCTTATCTGAAAAGCTCGGATTTTTTCCACACGGGTAGCGCAATCAATGCCGAATGAGACTTCTTTCTTCCCTTTCTTTGCCAAAACTTCCGCAACAAGAAGTATTTTTGAGGCTTCTGTCAGTCTATTTATATTCCGCATTTTTTCTTTTTCAACCGCTTCCCACTTATCTTCAATAACATATTGTTTTGACCCATTTATCACGTTTTTTACACGACTTTTTCTAAAGACTTCACGTTTTTGGCATGTAAAAATGTGGAAAATCACACGAATTCCATACGACTATCTTGCTATCCTTACGAAGAATCTGCTAATATGTAATCATGAAAAGGGATATCTATGCGGATTTGATCAACTGGAAAAATGCCTCAAACCGCAAACCTCTAATATTAGGAGGGGCGCGACAGGTGGGGAAAACATATATATTAAAAGAATTCGGCCAAAAAGAGTTTGATACCCTGGCCTATTTCAATTTTGAAGAAAACCCAGAATTAGGAAAATTTTTTGAAGACACATTAAATGCCAAAAAAATACTTGAAAAACTTTCCCTTTACCAAGAGAAAAAAATTGATACTAAAAATACATTGATCTTTTTTGATGAAATTCAGGAAGCGCCGAGGGCGTTAAGCGCCCTGAAATACTTTGCCGAAGCAGATGAACCGTGCAATATTGTATCCGCGGGCTCTCTCCTTGGCGTTAAACTCCGGCAATCATCGCCTTACCCCGTCGGAAAGGTCACAGAATTAACTCTATACCCTTTTTCTTTTGGCGAGTTTTTAGATGGTATCGGCAAAACCCGGCTCAGGCGATTTTTAAACGACATAGAGAACTTAAATCCAATAGATGATGTCTTTCACAATCAATTACTTGAATTGCTGAAAATGTACTTCTATATCGGCGGAATGCCTGGAGCAATAAATCAATATACTCTGGACGGGAATTTAAACAGCGTTAGAAAAATTCAGGATGATTTGTTACACGGATATGAAAAAGACTTCAGTAAGCACGCTGAAGCAAACACAGCAATGAAACTCACAAAAATATGGAGAGCTATGCCGATTCAATTATCCAAAGAAAATAAAAAATTTAAGTTCGCCGAAATAGAAAAAAACGCCAGAGCAAGAGAATATAATGAGATTATTGCCTGGCTCGAAGACTCTGGATTAGTTTATAAATCGTATAGCATTCAAAAACCTCATTTACCTTTAGAGGGCTATAAGCAGGAAAATATTTTCAAGCTATTCCTTTTGGACGTCGGCTTGCTCGGGGCAATGCTAAAACTATCGTCTAAAACCATCACCGGGGGGAATATCTTATTTCGCGATTATAACGGGGCGTTTACCGAAAACTACACTGCGCAGGAACTGAAGGCGACTGGACATAACAACATTTACTACTGGACAAGCCAAAATTCCGCAGAGGTTGATTTTGTCATCGCTTCTCAAGAACAAATTTATCCTTTAGAGGTTAAATCGGGAACCAGCCTTCAGAACAAAAGTTTAAAGGTTTATGGACAAAAATATCCGAATTCTGTTCTTTCCCGGGCAACAATAAAAAATTTTAAGCATGATGGCAATATTCGCAATTTCCCCTTATATGCGATATCGCTATTTCCAAGACTATCTCAGTAATGAGATACAAAATTTTCCCCTCTGGCGGCGCTGCCAAATAGAATAATCTGCTGAGAAATATTCTTAATTTTTTCTATTAACCGGTAAAGCCCCGCAACAGATCCCAGTACCTTAAACTGTTTAACAAGGCAATTGCGGGTATCGGCCCCATTACTGTTATTCGCTGCCGCGCTCTTTGGCGAGGACGCGCTCTTCTTCCTCGTAAAATTCAAGGCTCAGGCCGGATGTGAGACGCGCGACGGCCTTTTTGCTGACAGCGTTAAAGCTGGTGAGGATCTGCTGCTGGACGCCCAGATTTTTGCCTATTTTGACAAGGCCGGAATCCCGGCCGGTTATGCGCAGGCCTATGCTCTTTCCCTCGTCCATAACGAGCATGGCCTCACCAGGAACGAGACTGAATTTTTCCGCGCCGAGCTCCCAGACCGTGCTTATCCGGTAGCGCCTCCAGGTGCCGGAAGAATCGGGGACCCTGATACTCCTCACCTGCGCTTTTTTCTCGCAGGCTTTAAGGCCGTCGCCTATTTTCTTCCATTCCATTCTTTATATATTTTTTATCCTCTCGCGCAGTTGGGCAAGCTCCCGCTGGCGGTCGCGGTAGAATTTATCCACCGCTTCCAGTACATCCGGATACGAGGAACAGAGTTCCTTAAAATCATCCGCCTTCATAGCGGCGGCGGAGACATCCGTGAGATTGATGACGGTGGCCGTTCTCTTCACATCGGCGATCATCTGATCCAGCGCCGCGAGCTCGCCGAAAAAATCCGGCGGGTAAAGATGAGATATCGGCAGGGGCCCTTTCGGGGTATCCAGCAACACGCTGCAGCAGCCCTCAAGAAGAAAATACACCGTGTCTCCCTTCTCTCCTTCTTTTATAAGGCATTTGCCCTTACGCGACGATATTGTCCTGACATGCTCCCCGAAAAACCCGCGCCCGCTCACGCTGAGTTTTGAAAAAGGCTCTTTGGAAAATATAATTGACAAATCCTTCACACAACCTCCTTGCCCGGTGAGCGGTCATACCTTGGTCCTCTCCGAGCGGTCTTCAGCTTAAAAGCTCCAGCGCGTTTTTGAATTTTATCTTATCTTTCGCTTCCCTGTCCATATCAAGTGAATCCACCCACGCGGCTTCTTTTTTCTGATCCGCCCAGGGCGAGTCCGTGCCGAAAAGCAGCCTGTCGGGGCTGTGTTTTCTGATTATATCATGGAACAGTTCTGCGCTTTCTATGTATCCCGAAGTCATTGAAATGTCAAAATAAATATCTTTTCCCGCGAGTTTCTCATAGACTTCCTTCCAGCTCCGCCAGCCGCCCGTGTGCGCGGCGACCATTTTGAGTTCCCGGAATTTTTCCCGGACACTGAGGATGCGCCCCACATCCGCCCTGTCATCGTCGGGAAAAGCTATGTCTTTGCCGGAGTGGAATATCACTATCAAACCCGAAGAACTTATGGCTTCGTATAACGGGAACATTTTTTCATCATCGGCTTCAAAGTCCTGATACATCGGATGGAGCTTTATCCCCTTGAGCCCTTCGCCTTTTATTCTCGCTATGATGTCTTCATAATCGCTGTTTGACGGATGTATGCTCGCGAAGGGTATTATCCTGTCACTTTTTATTTTGAGGCACCAGTCTATGATATTGCGCGTCTGAGACGGCTTTGTCGCTATATTCAGCACCACGGATATATCTATCCCCGCCGCGTCCATGGATCTCATCAGCCCCGAAAGAGTGCCGTCGCTGAAAGACGGGATTTTCCCGTCTTGAGAGAGAGCCTTTACGGCGTCACAGGCGATATTATCGGGAAAAGCGTGAGTGTGAAAATCAATCCTCATGCGGGCTGCTATTTTTCTCTATCCTGTTGAGCATAAGGGCGCCGGCAATGCCAAGCATGAAGAACAGCGCCGGATAGACGGCCTCTTTTGCCGAGGACGGGAGCGTGTTCTTCGCGGCGGCGATGCTCGTTTTGACTTTGCCCGGCTCCTCAAAAGAGTAATCCTTGAACGGCCACAGAACCGTCAGCGACCCCAATATAAGGCCCACAAGGAAAAAGAGCGTTCTGTCTTTGTATTTTTCAAAAAGATATTTGATGAGCCTGGCGGCCGCCACTATTCCGACGACGCAGCCGAGGGCGAAAACCGAGAGAAAAACAAAAGACGGAAAAGTGAAACCTGAAAAAAAAGTTTTGATATGGCCTATCGCCGTCCCGTATATACCTATGACCAGCAGGATAAAGGAGCCGCTTATCCCCGGGAGTATCATGGCGGAGGTGGCAAGCGCGCCGCAGACAAAAACGGTGATAAGCGAGAAATCGCCCGGTGAGCCAGCCGGCCCCCAGAGATAAACAAAAAGGACGAGGGCTATGCCGGGCAGAGCGAAAATCGCGTTTTTAAATCCCCTGTCTCTAACGCGGTCTATAGGCAGGGCAAGGGAGGGGATTATGAGCCCGCCGAAAAAAGCCAGGGTGACAGAGGGCTGGTTTTTCAGGCACCAGTCTATGACCGGAGCCAGCGACACGATGGACAGAAACGCGCCCGCGCCCAGCGAGATTATAAAAACTCCGTCCAGATTATTAAACGCTTCCCTGAGGCGGCCTTTCGCGCAAAGGGCGCTGATATTCTTAAAAGTTATCCGGTTGATGTCCCGGACGAGCCTCTCGTATATCCCGAGTATCAGCGCGAATGTGCCGCCGGATACGCCGGGAATCAGATTCGCTATTCCTATAAGAAAGCCCTTGAAAATATTGATCACATTTCCTCCCTTCGCAGCGCCTTAATGGCGTAAAGCGGGTCCACCGGCACGCCGAAAAGGTATATCCCCAGATGCAGATGAGCTCCGGTGGAAAGGCCCGTTGAACCCAGCGTGCCGAGGGGGCGGTCGGGCGTTATCATCTCTCCTTCTTCGCAGAGGTTCTCATCCAGATGCATGTAAAAACTCTTCACGCCGCGGCCGTGCTCTATGATAACGGCGTTTCCGTGGAGGGGCGACTCCTTCAGAACCTGGATCACTTTCCCGCTTGAGACCGGAAAAACTTCCGTGCCGACGGGAGCGACAAAATCAACGCCCTTGTGCTGCCAGAGGGTTTTCCCGCGCTTATCAACGCGGCGCACGCCGAAGCCGCTGGATATGACAGATTTTTTAAGGGGTTCGGAAAAATCTCCGCTGTATTTTTTCTTCGTGAAAGATCCCAGATTCAGCGTTATCTTTTTTCTGCTCTCCGCGGGAACCTCCGGGATATTCTCCCGCCCCACGCTTATGCGGGACTGCCTGAATTTCTTATCCTGTATAGTTATCATCTTTTCAATCGTCAGGTCCTTTCTCAAAAATCTTTTTTCCCTGATGATGAGCGGCGCCTTTCCGCTCACATCAAGCCGCACGGGAACATAACCCGATGATATTTTGCCGTCCTTAAAAAGCGGATACATTTTTCCCATGAACCCGGCTTCGCATTGCCGGGGGCTCGCCACCGTCACTTTGATTATACCGCCCGGAAAGGTGTAGTCGGTAACTTTGATTATTTCAAGGGCGTAAAGCGCGGGAACCGCAAGGAGAAAGATGCCCGCTACAAGGATTCTTTTAGGAAAAGTCACTCTCTTCTTATCGAAACGATCTCCACCTGCCTTTGGCCGCCTGGAGTTTCAAATGTCACTTTTTCTCCCACGGTCCGGCCCAGCAGCGCGCGGCCTATGGGAGAGGATGAGGACAGGAGGCCCTCAACCGGGTCCGCCTCTTCAGCGGAAACAACGGTGTATTCATCCGTATCGCCGGAAGAGTCTTTCACCTCTATCGTGGCTCCCAGATAGACTTTGTCGGAAGACATCTGTTTTTCGTCTATTACCATGGCTGAATTCAAGGCGTTCTCGAGCTTGGCTATCGTTTTCTGGACATTCGTCAGGTCCTCTTTGGCGGAATGATACTCCGCGTTCTCCGAAAGGTCTCCCTGGGCGAGAGCCTCGTTTATCTCTCTGCTGAGGCGCGGAACGGATTCAGTCTTCAATCTCCTCAGCTCAGCGAGCAGTTTATCCTGTCCTTTTTTTGTTATGTACTTGGCCATCTTACTTCACCATCTGCATGTTATTCTGCACCATAGCCACCAGCTGCGCCAGCCATTCGCTCAGTATAGGGATCTTCGCCTCTATGCCGGCCTGCAAACCTTTAGTCAGCATGGTGAAAACAATAGCCCCCACGATTGTCATACCGAGGAAAAAACCTATTCCTCTGACGAGGCCCATAAAAAAATTAAGGCCTATCAGTTTCCAGGGCTTATGTATGTAGTTGAGTATGTCAAAAGTGAAAAAGCGTTTCAGTTCCGTGGTTATCTCACTGACCATATCTACATTATTCCGCAACTCCTGTTTGACTTCGGGCTCAACGGGGACTTCCTGTTCCTGTTCTTTTTGTTCTTCGGTCATTTTCCCTTCCTTATCTTCACAAAGAATCTTTTCCCCGCCTTGAGCAGAGCGCCGTCCTCTATCCTTATATTTTCCCTGAAATTTTTTATAACCTCACCCTCCAGCGACACCGCCCCCTGCTCGACAAGCTGTTTCGCGCGGTTCTTTGAAGGCGCGCCTCCGGCGGCGAAAACAAGATCGGCAAGCGGCATCTGGCTCTCATCCGTAAAAAACTCTTTGATGTCTTCCGGCACGCCTTTTCTCACCACGACTTTTTCAAAATGATCCCGTGCTCCGTCAGCCTCATCTTTCGAGCATATGTATTCGCTTATGTTGTGAGCCAGAACGGCCTTAGCGCTGCGGGGATCCAGGCCCTTGATAGCATCCTTATCGGCGAAGGACAGTATCTGGGCCCATTCATACATCAGGGAATCGCTGGCCGACATCACTTTACCGTATATGTCTTCAGGCTTCTCGTCCAGGCCTATATAATTTCCGTAACTTTTGCTCATCTTCTTCTCGCCGTCAAGGCCCTTCAAAAGAGGAAGCGTCATAACACTCTGGGGGGGCTGCTCATATTTCTGCTGAATCGTGCGGCCCATAAGGAGATTGAATATCTGGTCGCTTCCGCCGATCTCAACATCCGCCTCAACCCGCACCGAATCATAGCCCTGTAAAAGAGGATAGAGAAATTCGGAGGTCCTGATCATGATATTTTCTTTAAACCTTTTTTTAAAATCATCCCTCTCCAGCATCCTTGAAACGGTATTTGTTCCGGCGAGCATCAGGATCTCCTCAAGGCTCATTTTTTCCAGCCACCGGGAATTGTGAACAACCTGTGTGTATTTTTTATCGAGTATCCTGAAAATCTGCTTCTGATAAGTTTTTGAATTTTCCGTTATCTGCTCTTTTGACAGAACGGGCCTTGTCATGCTGCGGCCGCTGGGGTCGCCGATGCGCGCGGTAAAATCCCCTATGATGAAAATTATCTTGTGGCCGAGCTCGCCGAAGCGGCGCAGCTTATCCAGCACCACTATGTGGCCGAGATGGATGTCGGGAGCGCTCGGATCCGCGCCGAACTTGATATTGAGCGGCCTGCCGAGGGCGAGCTTATCCTTTAACTCTTTTTCCTCTATTATCTCCGTGCAGCCGGATCTTAATATCTCAAACTGTTTATCCGCGTTAAGCATATTTTTTCTTGAAATAATCCACCGTCTTTTTAAGCCCGTCGTCAAAAGAGACCCTGCCTTTAAACCCGAGTTTTTTCCTGACTTTTACCGTAGAAGCAAGTGTCTTGAACACATCGCCCGCGCGCACCGGAAGGAGATGGGGCTTTATGTTCTTACCCAGTATACTGTTTATTTTCCGCGCGAGATCCAGCACCGTCGTGTCTTTACCGCAGGCCACATTGAAGACTTCCCCCGACACTTTTTTATTTTTCGCGGCGAGAAGATTCGCCTCCACGACATTTTCAACGAAGGTGAAATCGCGCGACTGTCTGCCATTACCGAAAATAGGGGGACAAACATCCTTGAGCACCGAATGGATGAATTTGGGAACCACAACCGCGTATTCATCATCCAGCGCCTGGCGCGGGCCGAAGACATTGAAATACCTCAACGCAACTGTTGAGAGGCCGTAATGTTCCGAAAAAATACGGCAGTAATACTCCCCCGTGAGCTTGGACAGAGCGTAGGGTGAGATAAGAAGCGGCATATCGCTCTCCTCCTGCGGGAATTTTGATGTGTCGCCGTAAATGGAACTTGAGGAAGCCAGCACAAATTTTTTCACACCGGCATCCCTGGATGCGTAAAGCATGTTGAGTGTGCCGTTTATGTTGACATCATTATAGGCGTAGGGATCCTTCATTGATTTCGGCACGGAGCGCAGGGCCGCCTGATGCAGGACATAGTCAACGCCCCTGCAGGCTTTCCGGCAGCTTCTGATATCCCTTATGTCACCCCGTATGAGCTGAAAATTTTTCTTCCCTTTTGTGAAAACGAGATTGGACATTTTACCCGAAGAAAAATTATCCAGAACCCTCACCTCATTTTTTGTTTTGAGCAGTTTCTCCACTATGTGCGAGCCTATGAAACCCGCGCCGCCTGTTACAAGATATTTCATAATCCCTTCCTTATCATTTCTGTTTTTCCCACATCAGCAACTGCGCGACAGACGCCAGCGTCGAGCCTTCCTTTATCTCTTCCCTTATCCTGTTCTCCCTCTCCAGGACATCCATGGCCCTGTTTGTGAATTCGGCGGCTTTCTCTTTCGGGATCACCACCACCCCGTCATCGTCACCGATTATCCAGTCTCCCGTTTTTATCCGCACGCCGCTTATGACTATGGGCACCCCTATCTCTCCGAAACCCTTGGGCTCTCCCGCCTGAGGCGTGATCTCGGAGGAAAAAACCGGCAGATCCATTTTTTTGATATCCGGCGTGTCCCTGACGGCCCCGTGAATGACAATGCCGCCGAGGCCCTTCTGCAGGGCGCTGTGCGTGGCCAGCTCGCCCCAGACCGCGGGTGCGCCGCCTCCGGCGTCTATGACGAGTATGTCTCCTTTTGAGGCCAGGTCTATCGCTTCAACCGGTTTTGCCCAGTCGCCGGGAGAGGTCCTGACGGTCATCGCGCGGCCCGCCATGTGCTTCCCGGAGGTCACGGCTTTTATACCTTTGAGGGGCAGGCCGCGGTGCAGGGCGTCGGACATGTTCGCCGAGGACACTTTGCCGAGGACACTCTTTATATTCTTCTCATCAACCCTGACGAAATACTCGCTGGCTATGCTTGTGTTTTCCTGAAGAGCTTTTTTTATTTTTTTCGTTTCCGCTTCCGGGTCTTTGGCTTTCGTTATCGCGCCGCCGACTATCACCGTGCCGGCGCCCCGGGAGGCGTAAGACGCCGCGGTCTCGGAATTGATGCCGCCGGCAATGACAACGGGTATGTTGGTACGCCCGACAAGTTTATCGAGCAGGTCCCCTCCCTTTTCGCCCCGCATCTGCTCGTCTATGGAAATGTGTATCCCTATATAATTCACTGAAAGGGCCAGGAATTTTTCTATCTCAGCCTCATCCGCCTCGCCGATAAAATCAAGCATTATCTCCGCGCCGTAATTCAGCCCCGCCTCAACGCACTCCTGTACAGTGGAAACGCCCGCGGCGGAACAGACCGTCACTATGCTCGCTCCGGCTTTGGCGGCTATCTCCACTTCCGCGCGGCCCGTGTCCATTATCTTCATATCGGCGACAATAGGAATGTTTTTGAATTCCCCGCGGAGAGCCCGCACAGCTTCAAGGCCGCAGCTTTTTATCAGCGGCGTACCCGCCTCAAGAATATCAGCGCCTCCGGCGACCGCCGCTCGCGCGGCTTTAAGAGCCCGCGGCAGATCCACAAAATCAAGCGCTATCTGTAATTTAGCCATTTTTTCCTCCGCCGCCCATAACCGTGACCATGAGTTCTCTCTCTCGCGGACAGCTGTCAGTATCTATGAAGACGATCCTTTGCCAGACGCCGAGAAATACCTGCCCCTTTCTGACGGGAATGGTCATGTCCGGCCCTATGAGGGAAGCCCGCACATGGGAATGGCCGTTGCGCGCGGCGTGGGACAAGTTGTGCTTGTATTCGCCCAGCGTGGGGATGATCTTCTCAAAGAAATCCCTGAAATCCTCCAGAAGGCCGCTCTCGCACTCTATGGCCGTTACGGCTCCTGTTGCGCCGGGGGCGAACACATTCACCATTCCGTCGGAAACGCCCGAAGCGCAAACCGCTTCCTGGAGCCGGGCTGTCATATCCACAATATCAAAATCCCCTTTCGTGGCGAATTTTATGGTGTTCGTCTTTATAATCATCGTTTATAAAAGCATTTTTCGGGACTTTTTTCAAATTACTCGTTTTCTATTTCCTCGAGAATTTTGTGCAGCCATTTCAGCGATTCTGAAATATTGGACAGCGCCTCTTTATAATTTTTCTTTTTGAGCGCGCCTTCGGCTTTGAGAGTGAGCGATTCCGGATATGAGACATTGACCCCCACCTTTCCCGCGTCACCGGCCAGTGCACCCGCCTCGGTTATCATCGCTTTTATATTGTCTTCAAAAAGTTTTTTCACTGATTTTTCCAAAACAGCGAGTTTGGCATCGCACTCTTCCAGGTTCCCTTTTTCGCGCAGCTCGGAAACACGCTCCTCTATCAATTTCTGAGCGGAAGAATCCCAGCGCATCAAATCCGCCGTTTTAAGGAGATCTTTCTGTTCAATGATCCGCCGTTTGAGAGCGGCGCTCCTGTCTTTTTCGATCTTTTGCCTCTCTTCTTCCTGTTTCTTCATCTGCTTTTGTGAAACCGCGACGGTGTCTCCAACAAGGAATTCCGTTATGACCTCATGCTCCATAACGAGGCCTTCATAAAGAAAAGGCTCATCGGAGAGTCTCTGTATAACCCTTCCTCGGGCTGCTATAGCGCTGTCCTTTGTGATGACAAAATTACCGTCAACTGGAAACTCGGAGCTGAAATTTATCCAGATCTCCTTTTCTCCTGCCTGAGAAACGCTGCTCACCCTGTCGGTAACACTGCCGGTTTTCACATATCGTTTCGCCTCACTCCTCTTTTCCGCAGCCTTATCAGCGATCCCGCCGACAAAGCCCGGCATATCAAATTCATAACTCACCGTGCTGAAAATGGAACTGCCCGCGTCGGCACGGGTAAGATAACTCAAATCCACGGTCACGGGTTCAAACTCAAAAGAAACCCCCGCTGATATCTGGAGATCGCTTTCCGATTCCGAGAGAATGCCGCATTCCATGATGATATCCTCAAATCCGTATTTCACTCCGGCGCGCAAACCTGAAGTCTCAGAAGAACGAAGGCCCAGCGACAGAGAGAGATGTCCTATATGTTCGGTGACAGAAGCTTCGGAAACGGAAAGAGGCGAAAATTTCTCTCCGCTGTAATCTATCTTGCTCAGGGAAGCCCTGTGCCAGAGTGAGAAGCGGGTGTCAGGATCGCCCGAAACATCCGTGAACAAAGCCGCGGCTCGGCGAAAAAAGCCGAAGCGGCCTCTCATCTCAAAACCGGCCGAGGGCAAAACGGCGCTCTGGGCGTCACCGTCAAGATCTTCGCCCGAAGCCATAACAGCCAGGCCCATCCTCAGGACATTTGAGGGCCGGAAACTCAAGGCCGCGGCATATCTGTAGTTGGAATATTCCGCCTCACCCGAAGGGATTCCCTCGTCGTCGTAGGCCTTTAATGTTTCTGACAGATTCATAATCACCGCGTAAGCGGAGAGAGAAAACTTATCCGACAGCCTCTGGCCGAAACCCGCGGAGCCTATGTTGAGGTTTCCCAGCCATCCGGCATAAGAAAATTCCAGCGCTGTCTTTTCAACTCCGGCGAGCGCCGGATTGGCCAGAACCGACGAAAGCCCGTATTGCAAGGGGCTCACAGCCCCACGGGCGGAAGAAGGGACATCCAGAAAATCAAAACAGCTCCTGCCCGGATCTGCCGCAGCGAGCGCGGCAAAACAAAAAAGCAGGGGGAGCGCGTTTAATTTTTTCATCTTTTAATCATCAGCATACCCTTGCTGGTTCCGTCAACAGCCCATAAATAAAGTCCCGGCGAGACCTGCGAAAAATTCCAGACCCATTCGCCGTTTACCGGATCCGGAGTGACATTTTCCCTCAGAACGCATTTTCCCGATATCGTAAAAACTGATATCTCGGCGGAAGAGCCGAGATTCGTAAAAGTTATTTTATTCCCCGTAGCAGGGACAGGATAAGCATAAACGCCGGCGGATTTCTTCACGGTGAAAGAATCCCGCGTGACAAAAAGCCACACCGCCGGGCTCTCCGCTTCAAAAACGACCTCGCCGTTTAAAATATAGGACACCGCTTTCTCAAAAGACAGAGTATCGCTGTTATATACATATGGAATACCGCCGGAAACGGGAATCACCGCCGTCACGGTGCCGGGGGCTACCGTAAAGCCCCTTACCGCCGCGCCGGTCACAGTGTATGTCGCCGCCAGCGAATCATAAGCGGCCGACTGAGACGGATTCAAGTTTGCAGGTAAAGTCGAAATAAAACTGACTGAGGCGGGTGATGAAAACTGCCCTGCCGCCACCGTCACCGACGAACCGTCGGTTCCGATGAAAATATTATCCTCTGACGGCGAACAGACAGTCACAAAATAATAGACCGTGGCGCTGATCATTTCTTTGCCGTCAATGTCTTTCAGCGATGAGGATACGACCAGCCGATATCTGTGATTGAAATCAAGTCCCGGCGACACGCTAAAACCCCTGCTGTCGCTTGAGGCCGTCACCTGATATTGATTCGTAGCTAATTTCGTGAGCGCTGAGACGCCGAGATTATCTCTCGTGTCCCATAACTCAACACAATTTGACGGAGAGCCGGCTGTCACCGTGTCTATTTCTATTTTGAATGTCACATCCAGCGACGGTGATGTTGAAACGCTCACTGAATCCGAAAACGACGGCGTGTTTATAAAGCCCGTTCCCGTGTAGCATGAAACAATTGTTGACGACGAAATGTTGCCCGCCTCATCGGCAGCCTGCACTTTGATCCAATAGCGGGTATATTCGCTCAACAAACTAAGCGTCCGGTTTTTAGAGCCGCTGGTCAACCCGGTTCCCGAAATTGCTATGGTTGAAGCGGGCGAAAAATAACTGTTTTCCGCATAGATAATTTGACATGACGACACCGCTCCCTCGGTGCCGTTATCGCCGGGCATTGTCCATGTGAGATAAATCCCGTCTGAGCCCGTCCTCAAGACACTTGTATCCGAAATAAACGCGGGTGGCAAGCTGTCCGTAACGGTAAAAGAGCTGATATTCGAAATGTCGCTTTTTTCCCCATATTCATTTTCTCCGAATACGGCAAAATATTTCTTGCCGTCGGGAATATTTTTTATGCAGAAACTTTCATTTTGCCCCGGATTTTTCGGCTGTGCCGTGGAAAAATCTATACCAAAGGCTTCGGGGGCGGCATAAGTGATTTCAAAAGTGTAGGGGCTGTCAAAAGCCGAGAAAGAATATGACGCGTAAATCACCCTGTAACGGGAACAGGCGCCTGTGGGATTTTCGGTGGATACTGACGGCGCCAGCCATGAAAGGTTTATATCACCCTCGCCGTTTAACGCCATGCCGCTGAGCGTGGTGATGGTAAGCGGCCGCCACGGCGGAAGCGTTGTGGTGGACGCCTCGTTAGAATATCTTCTCTCATAATAATATGTGGTGAGAGCGGACAAACGGAAGTAATATGGCATATCCGAAGCGAGCCCCGTGAGAGAGTAAGGATGATTTGTGATTGGCGTGGAATTATACCTTTGATATATACCGGTTTCAGCAGACATCCCCGCGTTTTTCCAGGCCCCACCCGCTATATTCGCCCCGGGATCACCGCCCTGATAAGTGGAATAAAAAACATAATAACCTTCTATGGAACCGGAAAGATCATAAGTCCAGTCGAGGGTGACCTCATGTCGCCCGCGCGCGAGAACAGAAAGCCCCGATGGCAGCGCCGGAGGCGCCAAAACATAGGGCATGCCGGCGCTCAAATCAAAAGTACCGTAAGAATCACCGGGGAAAGACGCGGGATTATGGCTGGCTTTATCACCGCCAAAAGCCGTCATTCTCGTTATATCAAAATTTCCTTTTTCATCCGCTTTCACGAGAATAGTGCCGTCCAAATCTGTTCTATAGATAATGGACTCTATGTCTATCACCCTGCTTATCGCCGTGGCATCCGGCGGCGGCGCGCTGCGCCCCCCTGTGGGGAGCATAGAATAAGACGGGGCAAGCCACGAAAGAAAAGTCGTATCATTGCTCGTGGCCGAAGAACCGTGATGATGCATTTTATAAAAATCAATCGGCCCCTCAGAACTTGATATCACCGATTCTACCGATACCGTGGCATCTCCACCGAACAGAAAAGAACTTTCACCAAGACTCATTTTTAGAACAAGTGAGCGGTCATTATCGGACGCAGCGTTATTAAACGCAAGCACCTTACATACAACATTGGGGTCCCACGCGGTCCCAACATTCGTCGCCGGGCCGCTCAAATAAGAACCGACGGAATAATCCGACATTTTATACACCGTGCACGATGCCTGACTGTTAAGAGCGGTCTGAACCGTATTCTGTTCAATCGTTCCCGTGCAATAAAAATTATCAACCGTATAATTATTCAGCACAAGGTTTAAGCCGGCGTAATGATCATCATGCGGATGAGTCAGCACCATATGATTTATCGTCGTAACACCCAGATAATCAAGAAAATTATCAAGATGAGAACTGGCGGCGAGAGACTGGCCTCCGCCATCGATAAGAACATTTTTGTCGTCCGCCGTATCCAGCGCTTTATCCGCACCCGGCAGCTGAATAAAAATACTGTCACCATAAGCCCCGTTGCCCCAAAGAACATAAAAAACCCTTATATGGTTTCCCGCAATTAGCGATTGCCCGGAAAGTAAAAAAAAGAGACAGGATAAAACTGCCCTTTTGAAAAAGGGATTTCTCACGGCTTGACTATCCTCTTTTCCTCGCCACTGAAAAGTCTTCTGATATTTGATCTGTGCGAAAACACAACGAACACAAACGTCGCCAAAGCAAAAAATTTAATCTCCGTCGGCATACCGAAAACAAAACAGAACACGGGGAAAAATCCCGCGGCTATAATGGATGAAAACGAGATTATGCGCGAGAAAATGAAGACAAAAACAAAAACGGCAAAACTTGACAGCAGACAAAAAGGCGCCAGCGCCGCCGCCACGCCCGCGGAAGAGGCAACGCCTTTGCCGCCCCTGCCTTTAAGAAAAATTGAAAAATTGTGGCCGAGGATAACTATCAGGCCCAGAGCGATCTTCAGAGCATAGCTTCCTCCGAAGAAAAAAGGGAAAATAAAACCTTTGGCAAAATCCAGAAAAAAAACAAGGAGCGCCGCCGCCAGCCCCGCGGCCCTGTAAACATTCGTGGCGCCGGTGGAACCGGAACCGAGTTCCCGCACATCCCTGCCCTTGAACAGCTTGACATAGATCCAGCCGAAAGGAACTGATCCCGCGATGAACGCGGCGATGATCAAAAAAACAGTCATCCAAGTTTCTGCCATTTTATTTTTACCGGTACCCCCGAAAGCTCATAATTCTCCCTGATCATCCTCTCCAGATATCTTTCATCCGCGGATGTGAGCGGTTTTCTTTTACTCCTGTATTTTATCAAAATTGCCGGCGGTGAGAAAGAAACCTGCTTTGCCGAGAGAATAAAAAGATGCAGGCGGGATTCCTCCACGATCTTTTTTATCCTCCTGTCCAGACCCTGAAAGTTTATGGCGGCGCGCTCTTTCAGAAGAACAATTTCCCTGACGGCTTTTTTTATGCCCTTTTTTTTGGCCGCCGATACCATAAAGACCCCGGGCGCCGGAAGGAAAGAGAATGTTTCGCTCGCGTGGTTCATGAACATGCGGCGTTTGGACAGGGGGGTGATGTCGGATTTATTGAATAAAAGAAGGCAGGGCTTGTGTTTTATCAGAGCTGCGATACGCAGTTCCTTCTGCGTGAGCTGTTTTGACGCGTCTATTATAAAACACACCGTGTCAGTCTCGCGCAATGCGTCTTTGAAAAGACTCATGTTATAAACCCTGAGCTCCTCTCTTCTGTATCTTCTGAAAATGCCGGCGCTGTCATAAAATTTTATAAGGCCGAACTCGCTACTGTATGTCTCGGCCACTATCTCATTTGTCGTACCGGGAATGGGAGATGTTTTGAAACGGCTCTCGCCCAGAATCGCGTTCAGGAAAGTGGATTTACCCGCATTCGGAGCCCCGACGACCAGGCATGAGACGCTTTCCTTATCCGGTTTATCCACGGCTGGCACTTCCTGCGCTTCGGCCTCATCCAGAAGATCATCCACACCTTTTTTGTGCAGGGCTGAAATGCAATAAACGGGCAGTCCATAACGGTAAAGCTCTTCCGCGGCCTCCTCGGCCTCCTCACTCTCCGACTTGTTGGCCACGATCCAGAGTTTCCGGGAAAATTTTCTGGCCTCATTGATTATTTCATCGTCTGTCGCGTTAAAATCCAGCGGATCGCAGATGACAAAGACAAGATCCGCGTCTTTCAGCGACGACGAACCTTCCCTGACAGCGCGCCCGTCAACAAGTCCGACGGTATCCACCGGGAAAAAAGTCACGCCATCCCTCTCGAAAACACCCGTCTGATAATCGCTGGTGATACTTTCCTCATCCTTCGGCCTGGAATAAGTTTGCCTTTTTGTCAGGCGCGAGAACAATGTGGTTTTTCCCACGCCCGGTTTGCCTATAAAAATAATTTTCATTTGTTGATAAGGTCGTATATCCCGCTCTTTAAGCGCTCTATTCCCACTTTTTGCAGAGCCGAAATCTCTATGCATTCCGAAGTCGTATCATGATCGGGGAAGAGCGCTTTTTCAAATTTCCAGTCATGACAATCCTTGTAGATCTTATCGCATTTGTTGAGCGCGTAGAGCCGCGGTATTTTATCAAACGCCAGCTGTTTCAGCGTATCCTCCACAACTTTTCTGTGCATCTCTATATCAGGGTCGGGCCCGTCCAGCACAACGAGAACAACGGAAGCGGGCTCTATCTCCTCCAGCGTGGAATGGAAGGCGTTGATGAGCTGCGGCGGTATATCATTTATAAATCCGACGGTGTCCACAAAAAGGACATCCCTGTCAAATATCCGGGCTCTTCTTGTCATGGGCTGAAGCGTCTGGAACAGCCTGTCCCTGGCGACGGCATCGGATTTGGTCAGCGTGTTGAGAAGCGTCGTTTTTCCCGAATTCGTGTAACCGCACAGGGCTATCACGGGAATGTTCAATTTCAGGCGGCGGCTCCTCTGGATGCCCCGCCTTTTTTTAATGTCGTCGAGGTGTTTTTTCAAAAGCGAGATCCTTTTTTCTATACGCCGGCGGTCGGTTTCAATCTCTCTTTCGCCAGGGCCTCTCATCCCTATTCCGCCCTGCTGGCGCTCAAGATGAGTCCACATTCCCGCCAGACGCGGCAGAAGATACTGGCACTGGGCGAGTTCCACCTGATCCCTGCCGTCCTGCGTGTGAGCCGAACGCGCGAATATATCAAGTATCAGCCGTGTGCGGTCTATGACTTTCATCGAAAGAGCTTTTTCCAGATTCCTCTGCTGGCCGGGCTTCAGATTGATGTCAAAAATAACGGTTACAGCGCCCGCGTCGGCGGCCTGCTGGGCCAGGAAGTCAACCTGGCCTTTGCCTATGTAAAAAACGCTGTTAGGCCTGTCTATCCTGAAAACGGATTCTCCGACGGCAGTCCCGCCTGAGGTGTCGGCAAGACGGCGCAGCTCTTCAAGACCGCTTTCGCGGCCTTGCCGCCGTTGCTTTATTCTCACTCCAGCCAAAAAAACTTTTTCCATATTTTTTACACCCTTATCCTTATTGATTTCTGCTGACGCGCTTTCCCGCACTTCACAGCGAACACCCCGCAAGGAGACTTTACATTTAGTATGGCCATTTGTTAAGTGCGCTTTCGTCTAGCTATAAAAATATCAAGAACTGATCCCTTCTTCGTCCAGCCTGTATTGAAGGGCTTCAGCAATGTGCTCGTCAAGGATTTTTTCGCTCCCGCCCAAGTCGGCTATGCTGCGGGACACTTTCAAAATTTTATCCGCTCCACGACGGGATATAGAAAACTGCTCGCGGGCCCGCAGCAGAAGTTTTGCCCCTTCCGGTGAAACGGGGCAGAACGCTTTCACATCTTCCGGGGCAAGACGCGCGTTAGAATAAACACCCTTCCTCCCCTGAAGCCGCGCGAGAGCCCTCAAGCGCGCTTCGGCCACACGCGACCTGACCACTTCCGATGACTCGGAAGGTTCTTCCGGATAAACATCGCCGGATATTTCCTGGGAGACCTCGATCTGTATATCTATCCTGTCCATTATCGGGCCGGAGATACGGCTCCTGTATTTTTTTATGCGGTAGGGCGTGCAGGCGCATTCTTTTGAAGGATGGCCGTGATAACCGCAGGGACAGGGATTCATCGCGGCCACAAGCATGAATGACGCCGGAAAAGTGCTGGTCCCCCGCACACGCGAAACAGTGATACGCCCGTCTTCCATCGGCGAGCGCATGGCCTCCACGGCACGGCGGCTGAATTCCGGAAATTCGTCAAGAAAAAGAATGCCCCTGTGGGCGAGGGAGATTTCCCCCGGACGCGCCGATGAGCCGCCGCCGACCAGCGCCACATCCGAGATGGTGTGATGAGGCGACCTGAAAGGACGGTTTGCCATGAGGCCTTCTCCTTCCTTCAGCAGATTGCAGGCCGAATATATGCATGAGACATCTCTGGCCTCGTCGTCTGTCATGGGCGGAAGGATACCCGGCATCCTCATGGCGAGCATGGTCTTGCCGGAGCCGGGAGGGCCTATCATCAGGACATTGTGGCCGCCGGCGGAGGCGACCTCCAGAGCTCTTTTGGCAAAACTCTGGCCCTCCACATCTGAAAAATCAGGGTATGTCACAGCCCCGGATTGGCGGGGCCTGCCCGTGAAGGGAGCTATTTGCTCCTCGCCCCTTAAATGCCGGACAAGTTCGGCAATACTTTTTACGCCTATCACCTCGACCCCCCGCACCGTCGCGGCTTCGCTCTCGCATCCGGCGGGAATATAAACTTTAGTGATCTTTTTCTTCGCCGCCGCGAGCATCGCGGGAATGATACCGCCGCAGGATTTCACCTTTCCCGAGAGAGAGATCTCTCCTATGAAAAGAGCCTCCTCGCAATCTTCCGATTTAACGGCCCCCGATGCGCTGAGTATTCCCACCGCCATGGCGAGGTCCAGCTGAGTGCCCTCTTTTTTCACGTTCGCCGGCGATAGATTTATCAGAATCCTGCTTGAGGGCATTTTGAAACCCGAATTCCTTATCGCCGACTGAAGGCGGTCACGAGCCTCCCTCACCGAAGTGTCGGGAAGCCCCACGATGCTCACCGAGGGAAGGCCGCGGCCTATATCCACCTCCGCAGTGACTATGCACGCTTTTATGCCGTGAAGTGAAAAGGTTTTAATCTGCTTCAGCATGAAACCACTCCTGGGCGTTCAGAAACTCGTTGTTTATCCGCACATCTATAAAACCCGCGTCATAGAGATCTTTATTGAGGCATTTTGTGCCGCCGTCGTAAAACACGATTGCTCGGATCAGTCCGGAATAATCCTCCGGCGCGCCGCAGACGGAAACCACCACCGGCCTGCCGTAGATATTATTTTTCATGAATTCCTTCGCGCCGCCCGCGCCGAGCGGGGAGGCCGCGAAAAGGGTAATGAAGGCCCCTTTTTTCGTCCTGAAAGATTTGTTGTCTAATATTTCCGACACCTCCGCGTGAAACATATCTGAAGATGCCGCCCATTTGACATAGGGAAAACGGTGCCGCTCAATGCCGAATTCATCCCACACTTTGAACTTGCCGCGACTCTGTAAATAAAAAACCAGCGCGGCCGCGAACAGAGCCGCGAACACCGCCGACGCATAAATCTTTTTTCTCATTCTAAAACCGTATCCTTCTCTCAAGCCCAAGGTATTTTCTGCTGTCGCCGTTTTCATCCGGCTGATAAACCGCCCTGAGAATATTGTCTCCCTTTATGCGGTATATGAGCTCAAAACCGCTAAACAGCTGGAGCGAAGAAACGTCCTTCATGAACTCCATATTATAGCCGAAATACATTCTACCAAAAGATTTGCCCATATATAAATTCATCCTGTCCGGGGCATCCAGCGCATCGAGCTTGTTCCCGCTGTCAGCTCTTGCCGCCAAAGCGGACACATTGAGCCTCACATCGTCGACAATCCCTGTTTCCCTGACAATTTCCGAGAAAAAAGGATTTATAATAGAGGTGTCTATAACTTTGGCTATTTCCTTTTTCATGAATTCAAGATCGCCCGGCGCGGCCGAGGGTACGCCAGTTATCATCTGATAAGCCTGTTCCCCGCTCGTCTTGTCTGAAAAATCTTTTGAGGCGAGATTGATATCCAGCGACTCCAGCGGAGAATGCCGGATATCCACCCTTATGGTGTCGGCGATAACGTCAAAGGGCGGGTTCGGGTTTTTTCTGCTGACGGCAGCCTCGGCCTGAAGAGTGAGGAAGATCTTGTTTTTAGCGATATCTATTTCGGCAAAATCTATGTCAAGATTCTTGCCCAGATAGGTAAGCCTGCCGCGGTTGCTGGAAATTTTTCCGTTCACCTCATAAGGCGCGCCTTTGATATTGATGGAACCGTAAATATCCGCCTTGAACTTATCCGATATCCATTCAACATTCTTATCGAACACAAGTGTCACATCCATATCCGGAAGCGCGCCGCGTGATGTTTTCAGGCCGTCCTGCCGGTAAGAAAACCGGGCGTCTTTGATCTTCAGCAAACCTTTGATGGAAGCGTTTTCCCCGTCATCGGCGAGTGACAGATTGCCGGAAATCTTCCCGTAAGACGGCGCGGTCCCTAAAATATATTTGAGCACCTTTCTTCTTTCTATCAGAAGCCCGGGCACAACGACAGGCACGCCCTTTTCCGGCAGATACAGGTCAATGCTGTAATTTTTGAGACCCCCGGAGGCGAGGAGCGCCTCACCCGCGAGAGTGAAATCCACGCCTTTCACCGAGCCCGTTGAAGACATTATTATTTTACCGCCCCGGGAAACGGCATTGAGCGAAAAATCAACGGTTTCGGGATAATCCCTGTGCTTCGCGCGAAAACCGGACTTTATTTTCCCTTCTATCCGCGGCATTTCATAGGTGCCGCCGGCAAGGATACTGCCCGAGGCGGAAAAATTCCTTATCTCACCGAAAGAAGTCTGGATAACGGGGATCCTCACATTATCAGCGATAATAGAGGCATTATTAACCTGCCCTGCCGAGGCGGCGATATATCCGCCCGTCTGAATAAATCCTTCGGCCGTGTCGATCCTCACATCGGGATAAATAAAATCGCCGTCAAAAGTCACGCTGCCGGCAGCGCCAACCTTAGTTCCAATATAAATATCCGGCGCGGCAAAAGAAAATTTATAGCCTTTTGCCGAGGCATCAAACTCCATCTTCACATCGCCAAAAGCTTCTATATCCGAATTGAGCAGCTTCAGTATCTTTTGCAGATCCATGCTCCGCGTTTTCAGTTTCCATATCCCGCCGGGCTGCCAGAGCGCGGATATACGGCTGCCCCCCGTGAAAATCTCCCAGGCGCCGCCGGAAGATGCCAAAACGCCTTCAAGACCGTTGGAGGCGGCATTGGGCCTGGCGAAAACGGTTTTATCCGAACTGATAAAAATGTCATATTCAAAGGGTGTATAGAAAGCGTTTATGAAAACATCGTCGGCTTTGCCTTTCAGGCGCAGGCCGGAACTGTGGTCAATTTCAAAAACCGAATTGGCGAATATGTCAGCCGGGCCTTTTTTGATATTTCTGATCTGAACGCGTCCCCGCGCTGCGCGGCGTTCCATCTGCCACGAAACATCAAAAAATTCCACCCGCCCGGCGCCGGCGCGGATCAGAGCATGGGAAACGACAACCTCCTTTGGCCGGATGCCGGACATAATGAGACAGAACTCCCCTGACAGGGAATTCTGTCTAACGCCCGACGGGGAAATCGGAATTTCAGAATCGGGTATGCTTATGTTCAAAGCCGAAAGGCCGCTGGGCCGGAGCGTGCCGGATAATTTCTGTGAAAAATTTTCGCCGCTGATCTCGGCCTCGAAACCGCCGTCTTTGATTTTAACGCGGGCCGACAGATTCTCATCCTTTTTGAGAGCCTTGATCCGGAGAGGGTAATCTTTTATAAAGAGCTTACCCGAAATGCTTTTTGACAGTGTCAATTCGCCGGAGGCATATTGACCGAATATCATATTCGTCAGCGCGGCCGTGCCGCCGGAGACACTGAAGTCCGTGCTGAAATCGCCGGCGGTTAAGAGGCCCCTTAAATCGCCGGAGTCATATTTACCTTCCGCCTTGAAACCGGCCTGCGCTGTTTTGCCTTCAAGCGTAAACGCCGTCTTTCCTTTAGCCGGCAACTGGCCGTATTTAAGGAAATTTTGGGCCCCCTTAAATGAAACGTCCAGTTTGCCGCGGGAATATGACAGCGAACATTTTCCGGAGTCCCTGAGAAAAGACAGGTCCGGTAAAAAAGACGAAACGAAAGAAAAACCGCCGGGAAAGGTTTTAATGAGCCCGTCCCTGAAAACGGCGGAGTCCTTCCGCGGCGCGACCGTCTTCTCGAACGCGGCCGCGTAAGTCAATATCGCCTCTTCAAGGACAAAATCGCCGTTCTTTTTAGCGAATTTAGCGCGTAAAACATTCGCGCCCGAAATATTATCAAGCTTAACGGCGGCCGTTCCCGTATCAACACTGTATAAAATATCTCCTTTAAGCTTCAATTCCCGGCCGTAAAAAACAGCGTCTATGTCCGGGTGCGCTATGAAATCTTTGCCGAGTTCATAAGGAGCGTCAAGTTTTAAAAAACTCGCGCCGCTGTTAAAAACTCCCCTGATGCTACCCTTTATGAAAAACACGCCGGAAGCAATACCCCCTTTTCCTTTTATATCCAAATCGCCATATTTCGCGTCAAAAGATTCTATGCTGAAACGCCGGGAATTCCTGTCATTGAAAGAAGCCGCGACGCTGGGTTGTTTCAATTCCATAGCGCCTTTTTTAAAACTTTCGGCAGAGCCCTTTATTCTGAAAACAGGGGCTTTCAAAAATCCTTCCAGGGAAACGGCGGCATCCGCGCCTTCAAAAAGAATATCATCCCGGTCTAAGCGCCCTGATACCCTGAACGAAGCGTCGCCTAACGGCTCATTGCCTAAAGAACTCACTTTCATGTCGCCGCGTAGGCGTAATTGCCCATACTCGGCCGAAATACCGGAAAATTCCGCCGTTTCTTTTGACAACAAAAGGACGCTTTTAAAATCTTTCAGCTCAAAAGCTTCTCCCGCGAAAAAAGATATGCCCGGAAAAACAGCCGAATCCGCGGTCACCACGCCGGACATTTCCATATCCCGGATTTTTCCGTCGCCCAGGGCGGCCCTCATTGTCCCCGAAAAATTCTCGCCTGACAGCTGCGGGGTGGATAAAAAAATGGAGAAAAAATCCATGTTTTTGACGCTGCTCTGCATTTTCCACAGGCCAGTGCCCTCCCTGTCCGCGCGGGAAGACGCGGTGAAATTGCCGGAACGGATATGAACGCGCAGATGGCCGTCATCAATACGTCCGGCGAAAACAAAAGCCCTCTGCAAATCTTTTAAGGTAACGCGCACGCGCCTGAAAAATAAAGACGGCAGCGCGATATCCGCGGGGGCTTTCGGGCTCACCGGGAACAGCTTTGCTATATCCGAACTAACGATTGATATTTCGCTGTCCTCAACGCCGATCTTCCCGGGCGCGACGCCTTTCCTGAGAATAAATAAAAAGGGGAAATATAATGTCACTCTTTTAAAATGAAGCGTTTTTATATACTCGTTATGCGTTATCAGTACAACATCATTCAAGGTGACGGTGCGGATGAAATCGCTCTCAATCGATCCCCATCTCAGATCCGCGCCCGATTCCGCGATCCGGCGGGAAACGGCCGAATTAATTTCTTCCGTGATCCTGCCAAAAGGAAAAAAGGCAAAAAAAGCGGTCACGGCTATTGCCGCTAAGGCAAGGAATTTCAAGAGTGTTTTCATTGGCCGATTATACCAAATTTTTCCTCCTCTCACAGCTTCACGGAATCAATGCCCCTGAAAATGCGCTTTTCAGGGGCATTCCAGTATATCTGCCGCGGATGGTGGTCAAGGCTTGGTCAAATTGCTATAATGCGGGCTATGTTAGAGCTGTTATTTTTGCCTATTTTGTTTTTCTCGGTCATAGTGCACGAGGTCGCGCACGGGTATGCCGCGCTGCGCCTGGGCGACGAGACCGCCCTTTATTCGGGACGGCTGACACTCAACCCCATCCCGCACATCGACCCTGTGGGAACAATAATTTTGCCGCTGTTTCTGTTCATAACCAACGCGGGCTTTTTAATAGGGTGGGCGAAACCCGTACCTGTCAATCCTTATAATTTTGTAAACCCCAGACAGGATTTCGCTAAAGTCGGCGCCGCCGGCCCCCTGGCTAATATAGCGCTCGCCCTGATCTCGGCGATGCTGCTGACAATTATCAATCTGGCCGGACTCATGACGAGCTTCGAGCTGATCGCGGGGCTTCTTCAATACTCTGTTTTCATAAACATACTGCTGGCTGTTTTCAACCTCATACCCATACCGCCGCTGGACGGATCCCGTATCCTCGCGGCCGTACTGCCTTACGACAAAGCCTATAAATACGAGCGGATGATGCGTTTCGGGCCTTTTCTGACGCTGATTGTCCTATGGATGTTCTGGCCTGTCATTTTTACGATCGTCAGAACTATAGCGGGGACTATCCTCTCTGTGGCCTTGTCCATATAAAATTTATGAAAAAAAAGAGAATATTATCCGGCATGCGGCCCACGGGCGCCATGCACCTGGGGCATTTCTTCGGCGCTCTGGGTAACTGGGTCAAAATGCAGGATGAGTATGAGACCTTTTACATGGTCGCCGACTGGCACGCCATGACCACCCTTTATGACAAAACTTCCGACATGGCAGGGATACGCTCTTCCGCGGATGATATGGTCGCCGATTGGCTCGCCTGCGGAATAGACACATCCAAAAGCTGTATTTTCCGCCAGTCGGATGTGCCCGCGCACAGCGAACTCTTTCTCATACTTTCAATGGTCACGCCCCTGGGATGGCTCCAGCGCTGCCCCACCTACAAAGAACAGCTGAAAGAAATAAAGAACCACGACATCGGCACCTTCGGCTTTCTCGGCTATCCGGTACTCCAGGCCTCGGACATCCTCCTCTACCGGGCGCACTGCGTGCCGGTTGGAGAAGACCAGCTGCCCCATCTTGAGATAACGCGTGAAATAGCGCGGCGTTTCAATCACCTCTATCCGGGCCCCGACAAAGTCTTTCCCGAACCCAAAGCGCTGCTGACAGAATCGCCGAGGCTGCTCGGAACGGACGGAAGAAAGATGTCAAAGAGTTACGGCAACGCCGTCAATCTCAGCGATGATGAAAAAACAACGGCAAAAAAGATCTCGCTGATGATCACCGACCCCGAAAGGATACACAAGGACGATGCCGGCCACCCCGAGGTCTGCAGCGTATTCTCTTACTGGAAGGCGATCCCCGGCGAAAAAAACAAAGAAATATCATCGGACTGCAAAAACGCGTCAATCGGATGCGTGGCATGCAAAAAGCTCCTTGCGGAAGAGATAAACCTGCTGCTTTTGCCCGTCAGGGAGGCTCGTAAAAAAATAAGCCCCGAAGAAGTGCATAGCGCGCTGGAGTCCGGCTCGGAAAAGGCAAGAGCCGAAGCGGCGGAAACAATGGCGATAGTCAGGGACAGTATCAAAATATGAACGGAAAAAATTATATCGTCCGGCTCGACGCCTTTGAGGGGCCGCTGGACCTGCTGTTGTGGCTCATCCAGAACAACAACATGGACATCTACGACATTGAAATATCAAAGATCACCGCCCAGTATCTGTCCTTCATCGGGGTGCGGACAGCAGAGCTGGACGCGGCCGCGGACTTTCTCTCCATGGCGACTCTACTCATGCGCATCAAATCCAGCCTCATGCTCCCTAAAGAGAGCCCTGAGTATCAGGAGGCCGTGGAACAGCAGCGGGATCTTTCCGAAAAACTTATGGAATGGAAGAAAATCAAGGAGAGCCGGGGCATCCTTCTGGAAAAACATCAGTCCCGCAAAAACTTCTTCCGTCGGGATGAGCCGGCGGCGGTAGAGATCGATAAAAAAAGCACGCTCAGCGTTTTCGAACTCGCCGATATATTCGCGAATCTCGTCAGGATCCATGACAAAAATTTTGACACGATAACCGGCCCTGAAATATACCTTGAAGACGTTAAGGCGGATATTTTAGAAAGATTCAAATCCGCAGATGAAATTAAGATCTCCGGTATGCTGCAGGCGTTCCCTTCTAAGCTTTATCTGGCCGTACTCATCCTGGCCATACTGGATCTGGCTCACGACGGCATCGCTTCTCTCAGACAGGAAAAGCCTTTCGCCGAAATATATCTGACTTCTATAAACAGGGGGGAGCAGGCTCTCCCGCAGGAAGAAAACTACGCTAAAGAGGTTACTTATGGAAACAGCTGAACTTAAAAAAACGATAGAAGCCTTACTCTTTGTGAGCGGCAAAGGCATTTCTAAAAAAAAGATCGCCGAGATCACGGAAACGCCGCAGGAGAAGATAAGCGAAACGGTCAACGCTCTGAAACAGGAATGGAACAGCAATCACGGCGTGTTTATAGAGGAAATAGGCGGGGGTTACCAGATATCAACCCGGCCTGAATACTCCCCCGCCATCCTGAAACTTTATCCGTGGAAAGGCGTCATGAGGCTGTCGACCTCCGCCGCCGAGGTGCTGTCAATAGTGCTTTACAAGCAGCCCGTGACAACAGCCGAAATAAACGACATACGGGGGGTGGATTCCAGCGGTGTAATAGCGACACTCCTGAAAAACAATCTTATAAAATACAGCGGCCGCAAAGAGGGGCCCGGCAATCCGCGCCTGATAAGGATCAACGAGCCCTTCTACCACATTTTCGGCATAAGGGATGTGTCAGATATCCCGTCATGGCAGGAACTCGGAGGCGCCGAGGAAGAAACGGAAAGCGACGGGGAAGCGCTCGGCGACGAAATCACCGAAGAAGCGGAAACAAACGGTGTAAGTGATGTCCGCGAAGACGGAGAAGAAAAAGAAATATGAAAAAAATAGACACGATCCGTAAACAGATAGACACGGTTGACAGCGAACTGATACACGCTCTTCTGAAAAGGATAAAACTCGCCGAAACCATAGCTTCCTACAAAAAAAACAAGGGAGAGGACATATACCGTCCCGAAAGAGAGGATCAGATCCTGACACAGGCCACAGACAAACTTTCCCAGACAAAGGCCGCTATAACAGAAGAAGTGATGAGGACGGTCATATCCTCCTGCAGGAGCCTGCAGAAAACCCTGTCCGTGTCATACCTGGGGCCGGCGGCCACATTCACGCACAGCGCCGCGGTAAAGATATTCGGGGCTTTCTGCAAATTCCTGCCCGCGGGATCCATAGGGGATGTCTTCAACTCCGTTGAAACAGGCCGCGCCGATTACGGCGTTGTCCCTATAGAAAACTCCACTGAGGGCATGGTGAACCACACAATGGACATGTTCGCCGCGTCGAATCTTAAAATAATCAACGAGGAATACCTTGCTATATCGCAGTGCCTCGTCTCCTGCGGCAAAAACAAAAATAAGATCAAAAAACTTTATTCCCACCCTTCTGTTTTCGGGCAATGCAGGAATTATATCGCCCGCAATCTGTCATTTGCCGAACAGATAGAGGCGTCCAGCACCGCGGAAGCCGTTAAGCTGGCGGCGAAATGGCCGACACTGGGGGCAGCCATCTGTTCAAAATTCGCCGCAAAAATATACGGGATGAATGTTCTGGAGGAGCATGTTGAAGACCTTGCGCAGAATTACACGCGCTTTCTCGTCATGGGGAAAAACATACCTGAACCCAGCGGGAAAGACAAGACGTCTTTTCTTTTTTCTCTCAAAGACAGACCCGGAATACTCCATGACGCGCTGAGCCCTTTCAAAAAAAGAAAAATAAACCTGACGAAGATAGAATCCCGGCCCAGCAAAAAAAAGGCATGGGAATATCTGTTCTTTGTTGACTGCGAAGGTCACATCCTCCAGAAAAAAATACAAAATGTTGTTTCGGAACTGTCTAAATTCTGCGATTCTCTGAAAATACTGGGTTCCTACCCGGCGGGGAGACTGCCGAAATGATGATCAAAGCGAGAAAAGCCCTGAAATCTTTCTCTCCCTATATCGCCGGCAGGCCCATAAGCGAGATCAAGCGCCTTTATAAACTCAAGAAAGTGGTGAAACTGGCCTCAAACGAAAACCCCTATGACCCGCCCAAAAAGGTGATGGATGCGGTCATCCGAGGCGCCCGTGAAGTCAACCGCTACCCTGATTCAAACGCCTATGAGCTGAAAAAGAAGATAGCGCTGAAAATGGGAGTGAGCCCCGCTAATATAGTCGTGGGGAACGGCGCCGACGAGATAATAGAACTTCTCGGCAAGGCTTTTCTTGAACCTTCCGACCGCATAATCGTCTCGCGTCACGCCTTCATACGCTACCGTATGACGGCGGATCTTATGAACGCCGCCACAAAAACCGTGAACATGAAAAATTACACGCATGACCTCGCGAAAATGGCGACAGCGGCGGGCTCGAAAGATAAATTCATATTCATCACAAATCCCAGCAACCCCACCGGCACCTACAGCACGAAAAAAGAAATAGAGGAGATGTTTTCCATACTCCGGAAAAAGAAAACTTCCGTTATCCCCGTGTTCGACGAGGCTTATGTTGATTTTACGGACGCGAAAGATTATGTGTCCGCCATAGATTATTTCAGGCGCGGCAAAAAGATAATAATTCTCCGCACATTCTCAAAAACTTACGGAATGGCGGGTTTGAGGATGGGTTTCGCTGTGGCGCCGAAAAAAATATGCGAAATTTTAGAGCGCATCCGGCCGCCTTTCAACACGACATCTGTTTCCCAGGAGGCGGCGATCGCGGCGCTGGACGAATCCGGTTATGTAAAAACCATCACTAAAAAAATACTTGACGAGAAAAAAAGAATGGAAAAAAATCTTACAGCTATGGGTCTGGAATATGTGCCGTCACAGGCAAATTTCCTTCTCGTAAATGTCGGTGACGGGAACAAAATATTTACAGCGCTGCTGAAAATGGGCGTGATAGTGCGGGGAATGGCGGAATACGAACTGAGCGAATTCATCAGAGTGACTGTCGGAAAGCCCGGGGAAAATGATTTTTTCATAAAATGCCTGAAGAAAATAAAGGGGAAATAAAATGATACTGACACTAAAAAGGAATGTTTCAAAAAACGACATAAAGCGGATTGAGAAAAAAATTAAATCTTACGGTTTTAAGGCCCATTATTCAAAAGGCGCGTCCGACATCACCATCGGAGTGATAGGCGAAAACGCCATACTTTTGAGAGAATTTTTTGAAGCGGACCCCGCCGTAAAAAGCATTGTCCAGATATCAAAACCCTATAAACTCGCCAGCCGCCAGGTGCATCCCGAAGACAGCGTTATAAGCTGCGGGAAGGAAAAAATAGGCGGCGGAAGATTTACGGTAATGGCCGGGCCGTGCTCCGTTGAAAACCGGGCGAATCTCATGAAAACCGCGAGGATGGTGAAAAAACACGGAGCGACTTTTCTCAGGGGCGGGGCTTTCAAACCCCGCACTTCACCCTACTCTTTTCAGGGGTTGGGAGAAGAAGGCCTCAAATATCTTGCCGAGGCCAGAAAACTCACGGGCTTAAAAATAATCACGGAAGTCATGGAGATCTCACAGATAGAAATTGTGGCCAAATACGCCGACATTATGCAGGTGGGGGCCCGGAACATGCAGAATTTCAATCTCCTGAGGGAGCTCGGAAAAATAAACACGCCCGTGATGATCAAGCGGGGCATGTCCGCCACAATCACCGAACTGCTGATGGCCGCGGAATATGTTCTCAGCGAAGGCAATCAGAATGTCATCCTCTGCGAGAGGGGCATCCGCACTTTTACCCAGTCCACGCGTTTTACGCTTGATATAAGCGCCGTGCCCGTTCTTAAAAAAGAATCCCACCTGCCCGTCATAATAGACCCTTCCCATTCGGCCGGAGTGAGAGAGCTTGTGCCGTCACTCTGTCTGGCGGCCGCGGCCTCCGGCGCCGACGGGATAATAGTGGAAGCTCATCACGACCCCAAAAATGCGTTCTCCGACGCGGCGCAGACAATAGACGAAAAAACTTTCGCGGATATAATGAAAAAGATCAAACCCATAGCCAAGGCCGTGGGCAAAACAATTTAGTCCTGCTTAAGAATTAATTTTCAGATTTTAAAAACATCCTGCAATAATTTTACGTGGCTCGCGAATGTTATATGCGGAATATCATGATACGGCACAAATTTCGCTTCGCTGACTTCTTTGTTGAGTTTTAATTCTTCGCTTAAGGGTTTCACCTCATAGCCCATGACAAGAAGAGATCCGTGTATCCTGCTGCTGAAACTGTATACACCCACCAGCCGGATGATCTCGCCTTTTATTCCCGTTTCCTCCATAAGTTCTCTGAGACACGCCTCTTCAGGATGTTCGCCGCTCTCAACAAATCCTCCCGGCAAAGACCACTGGCCGGCCGCCGGCTCAAAAGCCCTGCGGCTGACAAGCACTTCGCGGCGCGTATTGACCACCGCCGCCACAGCCACGGGCACGGGATTCTGATAATTGATCCACCGGCATGAGGGACAGGTCAGGCGCGCGGCGCCATCTATATCCTTAGCCGCGAGTTCCGCCCTGCATATCGGACAAAATTTAAAAACCGGTTTTTTGTCAATCGTAATTTCTCTCCCCGAATATCCTGGTACCTATCCTCACCATATTGGCCCCCTCCCCGATCGCGAGCTTATAGGAAGAAGTCATGCCCATGGACAGATATTTCATTTTAACACCTTCAATCTGCCTGAGTTTAATCCTATCAAATACCCGGCGGGTTTGGCTAAAATACATCCGCAAATCTTCATCTTTCGCGGTCATTGGCCCCATGGTCATCAGCCCTTTAACGGCAATATTTTTCAAACCCGCTATCTTCTCAACAAAATTCTCCGCATCTTCCGGTAGCACCCCGGCCTTCGCGATCTCTTCGGCGCTGTTTATTTCCACAAGAACCGGCATCACCTTGTCTATAGCGGCGCACCTTTTATTTATTTCTTCCGCCAGGCGAAGGGAATCCAGAGTTTCTACCATATCAACTTTATCAACGATCTGTCTGACTTTATTCGTCTGAAGATGTCCTATAAAATGCCACAAGACCGGAACCTTTACAGAATCATAAACCCTGATAAGATCCTGCACATAGTTCTCACCGATGATTTCAACGCCCGCCTCGAGAGCTTGTGATATTTCGGCCGCGGAACGGGTCTTGGCGGCGGCGACCAGCTCCACCCCTTCGGGCAACTCAGCCAGCAAAGCTTTAACATTATCTTTTATCATATCAGCTTTTCCGGCCATACAACATTCTTAACGGAGGTCAGGGCAAGATACGCCTTCATAGCGCAAACAGGTTCGGCGCCCTCACATTGAAGGCCCTTTAATGCCCTGTGTGTTAAAAGCATATTATCACGGATTTTTTTGAGATTGGCAGTTTCAAGTAAAGACAGGCCGGCGGCGAGAGAGGAAGCGGCTTTGCCGGCAAGGCCGCAATCACCGGATATACGGCCCTTGCTATTCGTCAAATATATCTGTGTGAGGACGGCAAACAGAGCGGCGGGCAGAATCTTCTTGCCGCGTTTTTTATACATGATGTAAAATGGTATTCCCAAAAAAATACCCTGATTGCCCGAACCGGTGACCGTAATAACCTTTAATGAGTCGCCGTCCATTCTCTTTTTCACAAGCCCCGACACCGCCGCGAAAACATCCCCGTAACCGAACTCCTCATATAACCTGCCCTGATCGATGATGAATCTTTCCACAATATCCTCAAGACCTTTATCGCGCCGCTTAACAATATTAAAAATCTCTTCCATGCTTTTCAGCCTGTAAACCGGTTTCTTTTTATTTTGGGCTGTTTTCCTGCCGCTGAAATAAACGGCTTTTACATTATCGTGACTTCCCTCGACAACAACACGTGATTTTTTGCCTTTGCACGCAATTTGAGCGTCCACAAAAATGCCGTCAACATTTTTGACTGACACTTTCAGCCAGTTTTTGCGCTTGAGCAGCGCGGTTATTTTTCTTTTTTCAACGGCGCCGATTCCGGCAAAAGGATTAAATCCTGATGATTTTGTATAAATGCCGCAGGCGGCGGCCGCGTTGATCCCCTTTATTTTCATCACCGGCACCCTGACTGTTGAGATATTTCGGAAGACGTCCCTTGAAATAACGACGGCGGCTTTGAAATTACCGCTTATTCCCGACGGAGAATCATATTCCCTGAACAAAGCGGCGGCCCGCGCGAAGGCGAAAGCGACGCTGGCGGGTTCCGTGCAGCCCACCACTTCTTTTATCTCGCTTTCCAGAAGTTCCTCTAAAACTTTTAAGTTTTTCATTTTTAATTTCCTGTTTTCAACAATATCAGCATCTGCTTGCCTATAAACTACCTATAAAAAAAATCCCCCCGAAAATAAATATCAACAGCGCGCCGCTTAATTCCATCAGTTTTTCCATCTTTCTGCTCTTCCCGCCGCTTCCCATAAAAAGCCCAAGACTTTTACGCGCCGTTATCGTCGCAACCGCCACAACAGAAAGAGTGAGCGCCATGCCCAGAGCCATGATGACGGCCAGGAAAATACCCAGATATAAAAAATGCAGTGACGCGGCGAATATAAGCAGAATGATGACGCCCGGACAGGGCACAATTCCTATTGAGAATATTAACGGACGGATATCTGCCGTAACGGGTTGCTGTCCGGCGTTTGTTTCGGCGCGGCGGAAAAACAGAGCTTTTATCAAAAGCCCCAGTCCTATGGCCGTAATAAGGGCATAACTCACAAGCTTTATCACGTTACTGAATTTTTCAAATGACCCTGTATAAGAATGCCGCACGGTCAGATAGAGCGCCGACACTATCACAATGGCCGAAAACGCCTGCATCAGCATCACCGCGAAAGCCGCCGCCACGCCTTTTTTTATACTGCTGCCTTCGGCGACAAAATAAGAGAACAGAAGGGTTTTGCCGTGGCCGGGCCCGGCGGCGTGGATAAGGCCGTACACAAAAGATATCAGGACGGCCATAAACAGGGCGGTTGCGGAACGCTCTTCTTTCGCGCTTTTCATCAGCCGGGATAAACGGCTGTTGAATTTCGCCTGTATAGGCGCTATGGCGGAAACGATTTTACCGGCGAAAATCGGACGACTCCGCATTCGCGGGCCGTCGGATTTTTTATCCGCTGAAGCGAAAGGGTTTCCCGAAGCGCAAATATGCGGCGTTAATAAAATGAGCAGGGTAAGCGATTTTACAAAAGTCATTTTCCGAACCTCAATTTGATCACCCTCGGTATTATCTCGCCGAAATAATAGGCATGTCTCTTGTCTTTTTCTATCCTGTAATCAACTTTGATATCTTCGGCGTTCTCAAAAATCACGGGATCGTCTTTTACATGCGCTATATCGGTGTAGTAGCTCTCGTCATAAATAGCGAGGAAAAGCTCTTCCGGAATATTATCCGCGGGAATTTTAAAAGGTATAAAAAAACCGAATATAACCCGTCCATCCGAGAACTCAGCCGAAAAATCCCGTATCTCTTCAACTCCTGTTTTTTTGCCTTCTGTAGATATGTATGTGAAATAATTAAAATTTTTCAGATTAGAAAATGACTTTTCCTTAACATTCTTAATCTCATCCGGTTCCAGCTTTTTGTTTTTATTTTTATCAAAATCATACATTATGTTTTCGCTGTAGAATTCATCAAATAACCATTTAACCCGCGCGCCCTCAATGGCCGAATCCTTAAAAACGAATGTTACGGCATAATCAAGGAATATGTGCGGATGCGCGGATAACTCTCCTGAAAAAATCATCATACACAAAAGGGCCGCGGGGATCTTAAATATGCCGGTGAAATAAAAAAATGGCTGATTCATCCTGAATTACAAAATAAGATTTAATATACCGCCGACAAAAAGGGTGGCGGCGATCATTATCAACGCGGATTTCATCATATCTTTCACCCCCAGCTCCTTTATCAGAACCGCGAATGTGGCAACGCAGGGAAAATACATGGTCAGAACAACCGACGCTATGACAAGCTGCTTGACTGAAAGCCCCAGGGGAGCGAGCATCCCGACGGCGACGTCCTTCCTTAAAAAACTCACCACCAGAGCGGCAACGGTTTCCTCCGGCAGGCCCATGATACCTGTGATAACAGGCGCCGCTAATTTTCCCAAAAACTCTATGACTCCGAGAGCGTAGAGTAAATTTACCACCAGAACACCGAGCATGACAAATGGCACTGCTTCCTTTATAAACCATTTGACCCTCATCCAGACTTTTTCAAAAAGAACTTTCATATAAGGCATTCTGTAAGGCGGTATTTCCACAAAAATTTCGGGAGACTCGCCTTTCACCAAAGCATTCTGCAGCAGGCCGAGTATAATCCAGACAATAAAAAGTGTGCCGAAGACCTGAGCCAGGGCCATCGCCCCGTAATTCCCCACAAGGCCCATGATCATCGCTATCTGCGCCATACAGGGGACAGCTATCGCCATGAGCGTGGCCGCTATAAATCTCTCCCTCCTGGTCTCCAGCACTCTTGTGGCCATGGCCGCCGGCACATTGCATCCCAGTCCCAGCATCATCGGAATAATGGCAAGGCCGTGCAGACCCACTCTGTGCATCAGATTATCCGATAGGACGCCTATCCTGGGAAGATAGCCCGAATCCTCAAGAAAACCGAGCACCAGATAAAATGAAAAAACATAGGGCAGAACCATCGCTACGGGAACAAACAAGCCCGTGGTCAAAAGGCCCATTGACTGGACGAAATCGATATTACCGTCTATGAGTTTGCCGATGAGTATTTCATGAGCAATGCCGCCGGGACTCAAAAAAGCTAAAGTCCTGACAATAAAAGGACCCCACAGTTTTTCAAAAACGGGTTCAAAAATATGGGTTATCAGCCCTTCTCCTATAAATCTTATCACCGTAAATGACAGAGCTGCTATGATTAAAGCTATCGGAATTCCTGTCAGGGGACTTATGCTCGCGTCCGCCAAGGTTTCCAGAAAAGTGTGATGCCGGTGGAAAAACTTCTGCGCCTTGCCGGCAATACGGCCGGATTCGGCCCAGACATCTTTCACATCATATTCAAACCCGCTCACCCGCGCCTGCGCCATCCTGCCGACCAGTTCGCTTATCCCTTCTCCGCTGACAGCGCAAACCGCTACGACAGGAATGCCCAGTATCTCCTCAAGCTTAGGCACATCGATCTCAATGCCTCTGTGCTTCGTCTCGTCCCACATGTTAAGAACGACGAGCATGGGCACGCGGCGGCTTATCAACTGCAGGGTGAGTTTAAGATTTCTCTCAAGGCGCGTGGCGTCCACAATATTCAAAACGATTTCGCCCTCTTTCAGCATACCCAGCGCCACTTCCTCGGCCTTGGTTCCGGCGGCAAGACTGTAAACACCGGGCACATCTATAAGTTCGACTTTCTCACCGGCCATGTGCATACAGCCTCTGGTATATCCCACAGTCGTGCCGGAATAATTTGAAGTGATGACGTCAACGCCGGTGAGGCGCGAAAAAACAGCGCTTTTGCCGACATTGGGATTGCCCATAAGAAGTATTTTTTTCATCTAATCCACTTCCACTATTATTTTCCTGGCCATACCATAGCCGACGGCTATTTCAGTGCCTTTGACCTTGATAAGAACGGGCCCGCGCATAAAATGCCCTGTGATCTTTTTAATGGCCGCTCCGGGCACTATGCCCATATTCCCCATTTTCTCGCTGAAAAACTCCCCGCCCTCAAGATCTGAGACAAGCCCGGCGGCGCCGTCTTTCATGCACACAAGATCAACCTTCATTTTTTTCTCCCCTGCCTCTTACCCTTCGCGCAATTTTTACACAAGCCGACTATCTCCAGATTGTGATATTCCGGTTTAAAGCCGTATTTTCTGCATATCTCAATCTGCAGTCTTTCAATATTGTCGTTTTTAAATTCTATATGCTTTCCGCATTCCACGCAGAACATATGATCGTGATGCTCGTGGCCGTATATGTGCTCATACACCGCCTTGCCCGGCGCGGCGGCGGTTCTGCTCACGAGCCCCGCCTTTACAAGGATAGGCATCGTCCTGTAAACGGACGCGTGCGAAATACCCGTTTTCTTCCGCCGCAGAGTTTCAAAAATCTCCTCGGTGTCAAAATGCCGGTGTATGGCGAAGATCTCACGCAGAATGGTTTTGCGCTCCGGCGTCACGCGCATGCCGTTTTGCCGCAGGTAGGAACCGAAAGTCCTCTCTATCTCTTTATTCATATATTTTGATGCCTCTATAATTCAAACGCTTATTGAGATTAATTCTCAATTAGGATTCTATATCTTCAAAGCCCTTCTGTCAAATCAATAGTGGGGTCAGGTCTTGACATTAGACATTTATGAGTAAAAAGATAAAAAGGAGACGGCCTTAATATTTCCCCTGACGGGATATTAAAGACCGTGATTTTCGATATAGTCTTTAATACCGTCTTGCAGGCTGTAGCGGGCTTTAAAACCGAGATATTTTTCGGCCTCAGTCATGTCCGCCTGGGTGTGATTCTGGTATGTGCCCTCGTAAGGGTTGTCTATATATTCCGCCTCAAGCGATGTGCCGAGGACCGAGTTGATATCGGCGACGAGTTCATTGAAATCCACCGCCCTGCCCGTGCCCACATTATAAACGCCGCTCCGGCCGGCCTTGACGGCAAGGATCGTGGCCTCTACGACATCGTTCACATAGATGTGGTCTCTTTTCTGTTCACCCATTTTGAAAATTCTGGGTCGGGAGCCGCTTTTCATCTGCCGGACAAGATGATATATCATGCTCGCCGGGCGGCCTTTGTGCGCCTCGCCGGGCCCGAAAACATTGAAATATCTCAGACCCACGATGTGCATGTTCCCGCATAACTCCCCTGCCATATCATCCATCGCCAGTTTGCTTTCCGCGTAGGCGCTTAAAATCTCTTTCTTCTGGCTTTCTTTCTGGGGGGCGGGGCCGTTGCCGTACATGCTGGCGGATGAGGCGTATATCAATTTCGCCCCGGAGTCACGCGCCAGTTTTATTATATTCCTGAAACCCTCTATGTTCGACCGTACCATCTCCCTGTCATCGCCGTATCGCGGATCCGTGATAGCGGCCTCGTGAAAAATGATATCATAATCCCCTGAGAGCTCCGGCCCTTTTGATATATCCCTGTTTTCGAATTTTCCCTTAAAGCCCCGCAGGTTCTCCGTCACGCCGGCGAAAAAATTATCAACGGCGGTGATATCAGAATCCGGGAATCTCTTCTGCAATTCAAGAGTGAGATTAGAACCGATAAAACCCGCCGCACCTGTTACAAGTATCTTCATGTCACAAATATACCAAAATGCCGCCGCCTCGTGCAATCATAAAATTGGCGGCAGGTTCCACCTTACCTATCCATGACATTGTGAAGTTAACCGCCTTCCGGTAAAATTCCTTGAATCCATTCAAAAAATCTTGTTGTCAGTTTTATAAGCTCTTTGGCCTCTTTCTCCAGAAAATCCCTGTCTTCATATTCAACAATATTCTTTTTCGCAAGAATCCTATTCAATAATCCCGATTGTTTACCCGCGCCATTTATCAAAATGCTATTTAATAATTCCACAGCATCTCTATGCTGACTGGAAACAGAACGCTTTCCAAAGATGAAAAACAACGACACTATCGCAAGCCGATATCGCGCAATGGACGCTATTTAAACCAACGGCATTCCAGCTTTCTGACTTTTCTGCCTGAACCATGCTTTGATAAAACTCTGAAGCTTTTTTCAAATAAATTTTATATTTATTTCTATCAACCCCTGTATGTTTTATTTTTTTCGCGGTCATGCATCCTCCAGTGGTTTCCCCGCAATGACAAAATTATTCTTAATTATTTCTCTGATCACCGGAACTTTCTTTGTTTTCTTGGACCTGAATTCATTAACAGTTTGAATATACGGAGAAAGGGCATTGCCGAATTCCTTGATTATCTCAGCGCCGGCAAGCCCTACTTTCTTCTCGACTATGTCTTTATCTCCTGATTTCTTCACAAGCAGAAAAATATCTATGTCACTTTTTGCTCTATCTTTCTTCTTTGCCACACTGCCAAAAACAACAGCGGAAATCAGTTTATGCGGCGCCAAATCTCCCAAATGCTTCAATAATATTTCCTTCAAGCGCAGATAGCACCCGTCTTCTTGTTCAAATAACGGACGAAGCGATTTTTTTACGAGATAATTTTCATCATTCAGTTTGTAAAGATGCCCTACCCCCACACTGCGAAACAAAAGCAGCCCTTCTTTATAAAGTTGCCTGAGCGCCTTATGGCATGTAGCCGGGCTCACCTCAATTTCTTTAGAAATTTGACGTCCCGTCCATTCCGCCCCAGTCTTTATGAAAAAACGGAGGATTTGCACTTTTGCCGTCTGATTCAAAATTTTATCCAGTGGTTTAAAAAATTTCATAATTACGCCTTTTCCTTAACCCAAACATATGTTTAGTTTTCTAAACATATGTTTACAAATATAAACACTACTGTCAAGGCATTGATCGCCGGCTATTTTCGCCTTTAAAATTCATCGCCGGTTCCGGTTTCATTTTCAGCAAGGCGTTGGGCTATTCTTATGAAAAGCCGCCCGAAGTCCAGCGGTTTTATAAAAATGTCATCAAGGTTCAGCGCTTTACCTATACGCATCCTCTGTATCACAGCGGGGTCCTCTCCTGAAACGATTATAATAGGAATATGGCTGATCTCTTTAAAGCTCTTGAGCACGGTGTAGGCCAGAGCCCCGCTTCCGGCGGGAAGATTAAGGTCCAGTAAAATCAGATCGGGGATCTTCTCTTTCGCCAGAGAGACAGCCTCATAACCCCCGAAAGCCGAAATCGTGCCATAGCCGGCGACCTCAAGGTTCTGTTTTATTATCTCGTTCATGGAAGTGTCGTCATCAACGATGAGGACACTCCTGCCCGCGCGGCTTTTTTTCTCCGCGAGATATGAGTTCACGCGTTCCAGGAATAATGGAATGTCCAGCGGTTTGACAAATATGTCCACGGCCGGAATATCCTTAACGCTCTGCATCCTCCGCACCCTGGCCGGGGATTCTCCCGATATGATGATTACCGGCAGGCTCTTCGTCGCCGTCATTGCCTGAAGAGCTGCATAAACCATCTCGCCGCTGCCGTCTGGGAGATTGATATCGAGGACCACAAGATCGAATCTGAAAGACCCCGCTTTGTCTATCGCCTCTTCAGCGCCGAAAGCTGACATTGTGCCGTAGCCGGCTGCCTCCAGGCAGTCCCTGACGATATCATTGGAATCCTTATCGTCGTCCACTATAAGTATTTTCTGTTTGATCATCGCCGATTTTAGCAATTAACTCACGCTTTGCAAAAATCCGCAGATTAACCCATCCTGTCCGCACATCATAACCCGCAAAACTTTACCACCCTTCTTACTAAAGGGCGGGCACAACTGGCTTTTCTCTTTCACCGGTTTTTTTGTTAATATTATCCATGCATTGGATAATAATTTCAGGCTTGTGCGCGGTATTTTTCGGGGTGCAGGGCGTTTACATCCGCTACCTGCATCTAAAAAATATCAGCTCGACAGAGGCGATACTCTTCTCTTATTTCTCCTTTGCCCTGCCGTTTCTTATGGTGCCGGCGATAAAAGAAGGCTTCGGCGCGATACAGCCGGGTTTCTGGCAATGGACGATACTGACATCAACGGGGGCGCTCGCCGGTTTTTATTGCAGCATCAAGGCCCTGAAATATTCGGAGGCCTCTCTCGTGATGCCTGTCCTGGCACTGTCCCCGCTGCTTGTGATTCCCGTGAGCGCGCTAATGCTGAAAGAGTTTCCTTCGGCGACGGCATTGATTTCCATGCTCATAATCGTAATCGGATGTTACGTGCTTGCCTCCGGCGGCAATCTTGCCGCACCTTTCAAGATGATAGCCGAAGAAAAAGGCGTGAGGTGGGCATTGCTGACCATAGTTATCTGGTCATTCGTAGCGAGCGCCGACAAAATCGCGCTTGGGCGGTCTTCCGTCGCCGTCTATCCCTTTATTGAAGCAGCGTTCATAACCTTGCTACTGCTTCCGCTGCTGTTTAAAATTAAAATAAAATTAAAGGAACTGAAATATCTTTTCGTGTGCGGCGCGTTGAACGCGGGGCTTTTCATGACGCACATGGCAGCGCTTGCAGTGACGCCGAGAGTATCGTACCTGATAGCGATAAAACGATCCGGCATACTCATTTCGGTGGTTGGCGGCCTCCTGCTTTTTAGAGAAAAAGACCGCATCCGGCGGCTGTCGGCTGCGGTCATCATAATCGCCGGCAACGTGATGCTCTACATTTTTTCTTAAAATGAAAACTCCGAAAAATCCGTCAACATTTTATTGCAAAACCGTACAATCATTTTGAGCTGATTGCCCGCATCAGAAATCATATAAGATTGAGAAACGCACTGGATAGTCTGGAGGACACGAATAATGTTCTTTGCACTCGCGTTGCGACAATTGAAGCTAAAGACCCTTACACAAGAAGGCACTTGCAGATGGAGAGTGCATTGTTATGAAGTAACGCGGGAACTCATATGGACCAATGTTGAGTGTTTAAAAGTTCAGCGTGCGGGGCTTCTGCATGACATCGGCAAAATTAGCATGCCGGATTCCATTCTCACGAAAAATGCCAAATAAACAGGATGTTTTTAGAGTGTTGAAGGAAGAATCCAGCAGCCAGTGGAATTCTAAAATCGTTAATGTTTTTATAAGAATCACGAAGAAAACTTTCGTATGATTTTGTCCATCGCAGGGTCAAGCTTTAACGCTTTTTCAAAGTGCCTTTCAGCTAAAGCGGGTTTTTCCAGGGAATTGTATATTGCCCCGATAATTAGATGTGCATGGGCGTCATTTGTGATATCGTAAATGTGAATTGAATACCCGCATTTCTTATACGGCTTTTTTTGTAAAAAATATGAAAAAATGTCTTTCTGGTGAAAATATATTCCCTGGAGGTTAGTAACACTCGCTGCGAAAAATTCCCTTTTAGTGTCCGGGGGATTTATTGTTTCGCTTTTGATGGAGGGTATCGTGTTAGAAAGGCAGTTCTCAAATTTCAAGCCATAATAATAAGGGTCGGCTGTTCCGAAGTACGATAAAATGAGAGGCGGCCTCCCTTCTTCTTTCCACCAGTCACTCAGAATTTTCATGTCCTGTCCCCAGTCAAGATTTGAGTCGCCGAGGTATTTGTATCCGTTTTTTGCTCCGCCAAGAAGTATATTAAACTGCGAGATATAATGCGGAAAGATTATCAGATTTTCGGTAGCCGCAATAATTACAATAATTTTAATAAATTTTTTGGGCATAATTTCTAATGCCCTGCCTGAGAAAAGAAACATAAACGGCCATAAAATAAGAATGTGCCTTATCCCGATATTCAGGTTACTGCACATCATAAAGAGCGTAAACAAAAGAGCGGGCGCCAGATAAAATAATTCGCCGCGAGTTATTTTCTTTTTTTTGACGCTTATGATTGAAACGGCGGCTGTAAAAATTGAAATAAAGGTTGATTTAACGATAAAGGCTAGCGGGTAATAATACCGCCACCCCTGAATTGAGTAGCGTCCGAGGAGGAAGGCGCTGTGTCCGTACCGCGAATGAATGAAACTGATAAGAATTCCTTTCAGATACATCTTCGGCAGGCAGGAAATTTTTGAAAAAAATACGAAGAGAGAACGGAAAGCCTCAGGAAGAACCATTATTTCGGAGGGCTCAAAAAAATTCCTGCCTACTGGTTCCGTAAAGAAATAGCAGAGGTTAATTATAAAAATCAGTATTGGTATTTGCAGAAAGTTAAGGATAATGAAATGCTTTTTTTTGCTACATAGGAAAAAAGCCGTAAGATGAAAAACCCCAAAGTAGAAAATAGCGGTGTATTTGCTGGCTAAAGCAAGTCCCCACAAAGCCGAGGATAGAAGCAGATCTTTTAACTTCAGAGAATTTGTAAATCTCCACAGGAAAAAAGAGGCGATAATCGTAAAGGCAACGCTTCCGAAATCAGTTGTGATAAGACGGGCGTGCGCTAAAATATTCGGTGAAAGACAAAATAAGGCCAATGTTATTATACTTGCGCTGCTTCCGTAAAGATTCTCCGACCACTTTGAGAGAATCAGTGCGAGAGGAATTCCAAGTAAAAGCATGAAAAACCTTCCAAGAAAAAACAGCAGGCCGGTTCTATTGTTCATATTGTAGAAAAGTTTGTGTCCGTTGATGAAATCCAACGGCGGCCGCCATTTCAGCACGTTTAATTGCGTCGCTTCCTCCTGAGGGGGTATTTCAGTTTTTGTAAACCAGGAAGCGGCCCCTGCAATTAATTTCAAAAGCGGAGGATGGTGGGGACCTCGGCTGAATTTTTTTGTTTTATGATAAACAATGCCGTTGGCGAAATGCGTAATTTCGTCAAAACTCGCGGATTTTTGCAGAATACTCAATGATCCGAGAATCAGATAAGCGCTTATTAAAGCAATTTTATAGTAGTGCGTTTTTTGCTTTTTTAGTTTCGGCATATCAGATGTTAAGATAAAGTAGGCTATTGCGCACGTTGAAAAAACCGCAGATGATTAAAAATTTTATATTTCTTCTCGTTATGGTTTTTCAAACTCCTAAAAAAAAAGAGCATTACCAAAATCGGTAAGATGGCGAGAATGGCGACCTCCGAGAATTTCAGAGCGTTAATGAATGCGTAAAAGCCTGTAACGTTACCAACAACTACCAGAGAAGACATCGGCCAGCAACCTTTGGGTATCGGCTGAAATACTGCTTCCGCCGCAGAGATGAAAAAAATTGGAAAAGAAAATAGAAAATCGGGAAATAATATAACCGATGTGCCGAGGATTTTTTGAAGACACAGGTATCTTGCGTATACGCCATGCACCTCCAAGAAAATCGCGCACAAGACAGTAGGAAATATCCATGTCATATTAGCATCTTACAAAAAAATTGAGTGGAATAAAAATAGGTTCGTTTTTAATTTTCTGCTGAAATGGTAGAATATAGAGAAGAATATGAGTGAAAAGATAGATATTTCAATTGTGATTCCGGCGTTTAATGAGGAGCGGCGGTTACCGCTGTTTCTTGACCGGCTTATTTCTTACTGTAACAGCCGGAAAGAGACCTATGAAATAATTGTCATAAACGACGGCAGTACAGATAAAACCTTTGAAGTTGCGATGTCATATAAAAAGCGATACCCCGCTCTGTCAGTGGTCAAAATACGGCGAAACAGGGGGAAGGGCTATACTGTTAAAAGAGGATTTCTCCAGTCAAACGGCAATATATGCGTTTTCCTTGATGCTGACGGCTCTGTATATCCGGAGGAAATAGAGAGAAACATAAAATACATTCTGGATAAGGGTTATGATATTTTTGTCGGCTCACGAGTTTTGAAAAGCGAAGGACAGGTTTTGAAGGTGAAATGGTACAGAAAACTCGTAGGCAGTATATTCAATTTCTGTATCAGGACAATTCTTTTTAAGGACATTAAGGACACCCAGTGCGGTTTTAAAATGTTCAGAAAAGAAATTATACGGCCTCTGTTTTCAAGAAGTCACATAACGGGTTTCGGTTTTGACATGGAGATTTTATACCTTGCCAACAAAATGGGGTATAGAATTAAGGAGGGGCCTGTTTCATGGCATCACGTCAGAGGTTCCAAAATTAATTTGTTTTCAGATTCATTAAAAATGTTTTTCAACATACTGCAGATAAGGAACTGGCATTGCACTCCGATAAGACCTTTGGACGGGCATATGAAACCCGACGAGTACAAATATATGTATGAACTGGAAAATCATCACTGGTGGTTTGTTAGTCACAGAAAACTTGTTGAGCATCTGATAAAGTCATTGAAAATTCCGTCTCCGGACATTTTTGACGCTGGGGCGGGTACGGGCGGTAATTTAACGGCATTCAGCAGGTTAGGCCGGACTACAGGCATTGATGTTTCTGAACAGGCGGTAAGATTCTGCAGGAGAAGAGGTCTGAAAAATGTGATTCTCAGCCCGGTTGAAAAAATTGCATACGCGGACAGATCGTTTGATGTTATTACATGTCTTGACCTTCTGGAACACACGTTAAACCCCGCAGAAGTGATGCTGGAGTTGAAGAGGGTTTTGAAGGACAACGGCAGAATTATCATAACGGTTCCCGCTTTCAGATTTCTCTGGAGTCAGCACGATGAGGCGCTGGGCCATTTGAGGAGGTATGAAAAAACATCATTGTCATGTGATCTGCACGAAGCAGGCTTAAAAATAAGAAAAATGGGCTACTTTTTCTTTTTGTCTTTCTTTGCGGTAGCGCCAGTGAGAATAATGAGAAAATTTCTCGTGCCCAAACAAAAGTTTCACAGCGATACCACAACGCTACCGCCTGAATTCTTGAATTTTTTTCTGAAATTTTTATTCAGGGTTGAAATCAAAACCCTGAACAATTTCAATTTTCCGTTAGGCACCACTCTTTATGCCATTGTTTCAAAGAGCAAAGTTGTCAAGGCAATGTAAAAACTTTCGCTTTCCGGAAAAATAAATCCTCAGGCCGAAAAAATTATTCAGGATTATTTTTCAAAAAAGAGATAAAGGATCCCACTATTTCCGGATCCCACTGTTTGCCCGCGCATTCGTTAAGTATCCTTATCACATCGTCTCTGTTTATTTTCTTTCTGTATGCCCTGTCCGAAGTCATCGCGTCCCATGAATCGCAAACCGCCATTATGCGGGCGCCGAGAGGTATGGCGGAACCGGAAAGCCCCCCCGGATAACCCTTGCCGTCATAACGCTCGTGATGATATCTTATTATCGGTATCACATCCTTCAGTTTTGTCAGTGATAAGCATATCTCGGCGCTGAGAACGGGATGGGTTTTAATTATCTGATATTCCTCCGCCGTCAGGCCGCCGTTCTTTGTCAGTATGAAATCCGGCACGCCTATCTTGCCTATGTCGTGCAGGAGTCCGGCGCGCTTTATTCCTATGCAGTCATTCTCGCTCCAGCCGAGCCCACGGGCGAGATTATAACAGTAATTGCTCACCCTGTTTGAATGCCCGCGGGTATAGCGGTCCTTAGCCTCAATCGCCGCGGCAAGGGTGTAGAGGACATTATTGGTGTCTTCCAGATCGGAAAGGGCGTTTTTCAGTCTGATATGATTTTTTACCCTGGCCATGAGCTCGTAATGGTTATAGGGCTTTGAGATAAAATCGTTGCATCCGAGGTTATATCCCTTGATCCGCGATTGCGTGTCGTTGAGAGCCGTGAGCATGATCACGGGCGTCAGCGACGTGGTTGAATCGGTTTTAAATTTTTCCAGAAGCTCAAAACCGCTTTTGTCCGGCAGCATTATATCCAGAAGTATAACGCCGTAGTCATTCATCGGAGCCTTCAGCTCGGCGGTGGCGCCATCCGGCGCTATATCGCAGATATAACCTTCGGCAGACAATATGTCTTTCAGCACCTCGGCACCGTCGGGGTTGTCTTCTACTATCAGTATTTTTTCCATATTCCGGCCAATAAGCCCTATTCAGAGTACTTTTAATTTTAGCAAATATTAATGTACAATTGAAGCTCATGGAAAAAAAAATCATAAGCGGCCTTAGGAAAAAGCTCAAAAGCGCGCGCGCGGCGGGTTTTGTGCTCGGCTTGAGCGGCGGTATAGATTCCGCCGTCGCGGCCGTGCTGGCGCATAAGGCCTCAGGCGGGAAGACCACGGCTCTTATTCTGCCATGCGAATCCCTCAAAGAAGATATTGAGGACGCGAAAAAATTCGCGCGCAAATTCAGAATCCCGTTCCGCGTAATAGATCTGACAAAATTGTACCGTTCGGCACTCAAAACCTGCGCCGTTAAAAGTTCAAAAACCGGGCGGGGTAATATGAAAGCGCGTCTCAGGATGACGATCATTTATTATTTCGCCAACACTAAAAATTACCTTGTCGCCGGCACCTCCAACAGAACAGAGCTGAAATTCGGATATTTCACAAAACACGGCGACGGCGCCGCGGATGTGCTGCCGCTGGGCGATCTCCTGAAAAAACAGGTGAGGGAGCTCGCGGTCAAACTGGCCATTCCTAAATCAATCATTGACAAAGCCCCGAGCGCGGGCCTGTGGCCCGGCCAGAGCGACGAACAGGAAATAGGTTTGAGTTATGAAATAATGGATCGAATAACCCGTACAGATAAGATACCGGCAGGGCTGACGGCCCCGCAAAAAAAACGGGCTAAAGAAATGATAGGCCGCGCGGCCCACAAACTGAAATTTCCCGACATCTGTAAAATCCGCTAAATCCGGCCCTGTTAAAATTCCCCGCAGCAGGCTTCACAATCTCCCTTCACAAGGATATAAAAAAAAACCGCGCCTGTCCCGACACGTGATCGGGAAAGGCGCGGCCAAAAGAAAACTATCTTTTTTTCTTTTTCTTCGCGACTTTCTTCTTCGCTACTTTTTTCTTAGCGACTTTCTTCTTCGCGACTTTTTTCTTTTTCACGACTTTTTTCTTCGCTACTTTTTTTCTTTTCTTGCCGCCGCGGGACATTGTGGCTTTCGCTACGTCACCGTTCTTGTCAAGAAAATAAAGAAAACCTTTCTCTTTTTTCACTCCGGCGTCGGCGACTTTTTTGGCTTTTCCGCCTTTTTTGCCCGCGCGAGCCATCGGAGCGGCCCAGACGTTTCCGTCTTTGCCGATGTAATAAAGATGGTTTTTCTCTCTTTTCAAACCAAGCTTAACAATTTTCTGAGCCATACTAGATAGCCTCCTTACTTCTTTTTCTTTTTCGCGACTTTCTTTTTCACGACTTTTTTCGCGACTTTCTTTTTCACGACTTTCTTAGCGACTTTTTTCTTCGCCACTTTCTTCTTCACGACTTTTTTCTTCGCTGCTTTTTTCTTCACCATTTTTCTCACCCCCTTTTACGATATTTTTTTTAGGCTGAAAAAGGGGTCCGTTCAAAGAAGATGTAATAATGTGTTCTTTCAGCCATGAATCGATTACCTGTTTAGAAAATTTATACTGCCTGCCTATTTTGGACGCAGGTATTTTTTTGTCCCTGATCAGCTTGTATATCTTTGATCCGCTGACGCCTATATACTCTGCCAACTCGGAAACATTCATTATTTCTTTTTGCATAATCAACATCCAATAGAATTTTACATCTACTGCCTTCTGTTGTCAAGTGGTAATTTCTACCGCTCCCTTTTAGTAGGTACTGCTTTCGGCTGGAAACCGCTTTCAGGTGCTTTTCCTTGCTGGAATTTTTTAATCAAGTCCGATTGAGACAAAGCATAAAAAACGCTCTGGCCGTTCTTGCTGACATTAAAGCCGGAGGATGTTTCTTCTATGCCGCTGATACCGGCCATGATAGCGGTGATCCTCAACCTGGCGGATTCCATGAGTTTTTTCACCTCTTCGGGATAAACCCCGAAACGGTCAACAATTTCCGCCTCATACCTGTCAAGCTGTTCAAGGCTGCTGATCCTTGACAATCTCATGAGCAGCCGGAAACGCTCTTCCTGCGAAACGACATAATCCTCCGGTATATACCTTCCCCCGGAAGAAAAAACGATACGGCATTCTTTTACATCCGCTTCTCCCTTCAGGCGTTTGACGGCTTTCTCAAGCAGTTTGAAATAAAGCTCCGAGCCTACATCCTTAATATAGCCGTGCTGCTGGGGGCCGAAAATATTCCCCGCCCCCCGAAGCTCCATATCGCTCATGGCGATTTTCAGGCCCGAAGAGAGGGCGTCATAATCCCTCAAAAATTCCAGGCGTTTCATGGAGTTCTTTTTTGCTTCGGAGTCATAGAAAAAATAACAGTATGCCCTTTTAGCGCCTCTGCCGACACGGCCCCGGAGTTGATACATCTGAGAAAGGCCCAGAAGCTGCGATTTTCTTATTATGAGCGTGTTGACATTACTTATGTCGAGTCCCGACTGGATTATCACGGTGGAAATGAGAACATCGTATTCTCCGTTAGCAAAAGCCCTCATCACCTCCGAAAGTTTTTGGGCAGACATCCCCGCATGCGCGGTCACCACCCTGAGACGGGGGAACATCTTCATAAAATCCTCACACAATTTATTTATCCCGGAGATCCGGTTATACACATAAAAAATCTGTCCGCCCCGGGATATTTCACGGCGGACCGCTTCCCTGAGAAGATCATCGTTATAGGACCCGGTAAAAGTTTCAACCCTCATCCGGCCGGGAGGCGGGCTTTCTATTATTGAAAACGACAGTATCCCCGAAAACGACATTGACAGAGTTCTGGGGATAGGCGTGGCCGACATCATGAGGATATCGGCCGAGGGATATCTGTTCTTCAGCAGTTCTTTCTGCCTGACGCCGAAACGGTGCTCCTCGTCTATGACGGCAAGTCCGAGTTTCGCGAAAACGATATCTTTTGAAAAGACAGAGTGCGTGGCGATCAGTATGTCGGTGCGGCCGGAGGCGAGGCGCTCAACAACCTCCCCCCGGCGGGAAGCGCTGAACCTTGAAAGCATGTCTATCTCCACCGGAAAACCTTTAAAGCGCTCGCGAAAAACATAATACTGCTGCTGCGCGAGGATGGTCGTGGGCACCACGCACACGGCCTGATATCCGCCCCAGCAGCATCTGAAAGCGGCCCTCATGGCGATCTCCGTTTTCCCGTAGCCCACATCGCCGCAAAGAAGATGCTCCATGGGAAAGGGTTTTTCCATTTCTGATAAAATCCGCCGGGATGCAAGCCGCTGGTCGGGAGTTTCCTCATATGGAAAACGCCGGATAAAATCTTTTTCGGCCGAATACGGCTTGAAAGAAACACCACGGATCTTTTTTCTGCGAGCTCCGGTATCCATGATCTCCTTTGCCATGCTGAACACATTCTTATATACCCTGGATTTTTTATTTTTGAATTCGTCGGCGCCGAGCCTGGATATCACCGGCCTCACGCCGCGGGGAGCTTTCCAGCGGTGGAGTCTGGCGAACTCCTCCACCGGTATATGCGCTGTGCCGTCCGCGTAAGATATAGACACATAATCCACGGGCTTGCCCTTTATTTCAAACTCGGCCAGCTTGATGAATTTCCCTATACCGTAATCCTCGTGCACGACGATATCACCCCTCTTATACACCGCCTCAGGAGTAAATTTTTCCGCCGCAGTGGACCGCGGCGCCGGCGAAATACGGCCCCCAAAACCCAATATCTCAGCGCTTTTAAGGCACAGGAGCTTATCCGGCCTTGAAAGGAATCCTCCCGATATATCGCCGTGAATGTATTCAGCGGGAATGCCGCCACTGAAAGTTATCTCTTCTTCAAGGTATTCCCGAGCGTCGTTTCCGGCGCAAAATATTTTTATCCTGAATCCTTCAGAAGCGAAACTTTTCAGATCTTTTAACAGGAAATCCATCCTGGCGCTGTAAACAGGCGCCCGTCTTATGCCTGTGTCGGCGCCGTCCGGCGAAAAAACATAGTCCGCCGCCGCGACGGCCTCAACCGAAACCCCGCCGGCGCGGGCGAGAGCGCAGGGCTCTCCGAAAAAAGAAAAAAGCTTTTCTCCTCCATGCGGACTTCCTGAGATCTCCGCCGTATCTATGCCCCTGCCGCTGAGCTGAGTTGACGGATCAAATAAGTTGATGCTGTCGGCTCCGCTGATACCGAAACGTATCCTGAAAGGATCCGGAGAGGCAAAATCCCATAAATCCATCACACCGCCTCTTAAAGAAAATTTGCCCCTGTCAAAAACAAAATCGCTTTTCTCAAAACCCATTCCGCAAAGTTTCTTCGCGGCGTCCTGCGGTGACAGTTGGGCGCCCTTTACGATCCTGAAATTTTCAGTGAATTCATTCCGCGAAGGCACACCGCTCGCCACGGAGACGGCATCGCTCACAATGATATTTTTAGTCCTGTGGAGAAGATTTGAAAGGGCCCCGGCTCTCAGCGAATCATCCTCCGTAAAAAGGGAGGCAGCGGTCTCCCCCAATGCGCGAAGATCATTATACACCGCCTCCGCTTCCGGAGAATCTTCAAACACGGCGAGGACAATGTTATGTTCTTTCAGCAGGCCGGTCAGAAAATAAGCGCGGCCCGAAGACAGGGAATCTCTTATTTTTTTAACCGCCGCCATTGAAATAAAAAAAGCGGCTTCAGTATTCCCGGGCCCCGGAGGCCTTGAGCGCGGATATCATTTTATCGTTTCTTTTGTATTTGGCGATTTCCAGAGCGTTGAGCGCTTCGGCATTGCGGGCGTTTATATCCGCCCCGTTTTTGATCAGCAAACGCGCGGTCTCCAGGCTGTTCTCCGCGACAGCGGCCATAAGCGGCGTCCAGCCCTTCGCATCCGCCGCGTTGACATCCGCGAGCATCCCTATGAGAAATTCCGCGATGACATGGTAATTCCTCATAGCCGCGTAAAAAAGAGCCGTTGTGCCGTCGGAAGAAGCGGCGCCGACATCCGCCATGTTCTCGGTCAGGAGCGAGGCCATTTTCAGATCATTGTTTTTCGCGGCGATCATCAGAGGCGTCAGATCACCCTGCCTTTCATTCGCCAGGGCTCCGGAGCCAAGAAAAAAAGAGGCCGCCTCAAAAGAACCCGACCTCACGGCTTCGCCGAAGGGGCTGAAAGCATGCCTGTCTCTGACCGACATGTCCGCGCCCGCGCCCAAAAGCAGTTTGATCATATCTATATTATTCTTCGCGGCGGCCAGATGTAGGAGCCCGGAGTCGTATTCCGCTTTGACAGAAGCTCCGGATCTTATCAGTATATCCGCTGTTTTTATCATGTTGTTTTTGACAGCGTGAAAAAGAGCGTCTCGGCCCAAGTCATCTTTTTTCTTTATATCCGCTCCGCTTTTAATGAGCTCGGCGCATGCCTCAGTCACACCCCTCGCCGAGGCATGCATCAGCGCCGTGACACCGCCGTCAAAAACAGCCTCCTCGCTGGAAAAAAGGATTTTTACCATACGGGGAGAATTGTTTTCCACGGCAAAAAAAAGCGCCGTTTTCCCTGTGAGATATTCCTTCGCTTGCGTGCGGGCGCCTTTTTGTACGAGCAGTTCCGCGGGGGAAACAGCGCCTCCGGCGGCCGCATACATAAGCGCCGTAAAACCGTCCTTGTCCCGCGCTTCAATATGAGCGCCCGCGTCAATCAGAAGCAGCGCAATATCCGGAAGATTGCGGTAAGAGGCCTCCATGAGAGGCGAAATGCCTCCGGGATAAACAGCGTTGACATCTCCCCCCGCTGCTATGACCGCGGAAAGTTCTTCTCCGCCGCCGGGCCGGAGCGCTGAAAGAGGTACCCTCAAAGACGCGCAGGAAGAAAGAAGAGCTACCGCGCCCAGGAAAAAAACTTTTTTCATAAACCCAGCACCTCATCCATGCCGTAAATGCCCGGCTTTCTGCCTTCAAGCCACAGCGCCGCCGCGACGGCGCCTTCCGCAAAACAACTTCTTGAATAAGCCCTGTGGGATATCTCAAAACATTCGCCCGGACCCGCGAACATCACGCTGTGCTCGCCCACAATATCCCCTGCCCTTACTGAATGTATACCTATTTCATCCTTTTTACGCGCGCCGGTCATACCATGCCTTCCATAAACATCATTGAGCTGCCGTACGCTTTTTATCTCTTCAACGAGCTTCAGGGCTGTCCCCGAAGGCGAATCCTTTTTTTTGTTGTGGTGGGCCTCCACCACTTCAATGTCATACTCCTGTAATTTTTCAGCCGCACGGCGGACAAGAGAAAAGAAAAGATTGACGCCCTTACTCATGTTCGGGGCAAAAACCACGGGGAATTTTTCAGCGTACTTTCTGATTTCATCCGCCTGAGACGCCGTAAAACCCGTTGTGCCTATGACGGCGGAGCCATCAAAAAATGAAAGATGCTCAAGAGTCGCCTCCGGCGCGGTAAAATCAATAAGACAATCGCAGGCGGAACCGGCAAGCTTTATATCCGCGCTCACCTTGTGTCCGTGAATTACTCCTCCGATATCGGGGGAATCCGCTCTTTCCAGAAGAGCCCCTATTTCTATGCCCGAAGCCGACAAAACACTTTCCGCTATGGCCTTTCCCATTTTTCCGGACGAGCCGGCTATGCAGACTTTTATCATTTCTCCTCCACCGACGAAAGCGCTCTCCAAAGGGAATCATCCGAGAGGACTTTCGCTATATCCGTGCCATAAAATTCCTGTATCGGCTTTAAAATTTCGGGGCTCAGCAGCCACACACTTTTAAGCGCCGAGCGCAGGGTCAAACCGCCGGCCGGCGTCATCATTCCCAGCGGTGCCCTGAACTTACCGGAGGGCATACCCAGAGCGCCCATAAGGGTTTTAATCGGTACGGGGTTGCGGAATTTATCCGTCACTTTATACTGGTTTCCCTTTATTTCCACCATGCGCGTGCTTTTAACCGTGATAACCTCAAAAAGAGGCTTCAGTTTGTGGTTGATTTCTTCAGCCTCGCCGTATTTACCGGAAGCGGCAGCTTCACACATCCTGCTTATGGCCGCGGGCACTACGTTGCTCAGCACGGATATGACGCCCTTCGCTTTTATTTTCGGCGAGGCCATCATCTCAAAGGTAATCCCGTCATCGCCTGAAAGAATGGCAAAGTTCTCCGGCAGAATGCCGCCTTCTATTGACATTCTCTCCAGATTGCCGGTGGCCTCTTTAACGGCGTTGATGTTGGCGTATTTCTCAGCGAGAAGAGCCAGGTCATAGGCGGATAACTCGCAGCCGGTTCGTCCCGGAATGATATAAGGAACCATTTCAATATCGGGGAAAGCCTCGGCAATCCTGCCATAGTGCCGCGTGCGGAGCTCAAAAGACGACGGCCCGTTGTAATAGCAGTCTATTATCAGCGCCGCTTTTATTCCTGCTTCCGCAGCGGATTTTACGGATCTGATGGATTCTTCCGTCGAGTTGGAACCGCAGCCCGCGAGAAGCCCGCAGCGCCCGGCGGCAAGCTCAAAAACTTTTTTATTGACCGCTCCGTGCTCGTCATGGCTAACGGTGGGGGACTCCCCTGTTGTTCCCATGGGAAGAAGGCCGGATATTCCTTCCTTTATCTGAAATTCCACATTTTTATTAAGGCCTTCCCAATCCACACTTTCGTCTTCCTTAAACGGCGTCACCAACGCGGTCCACGCGCCTTTAAATTCCATATTCCCTCCTCTTTAATTCCTTCTGAGTCATATGAGTTCCCGGATATCTTCGCGCTCTCTGATAAGAGTCGCGCGGCTGCCGTCAACGAGCACTTCCGCGGGGCGGGCGCGAAGATTGTAATTTGAGCTCATGGAATAGCCGTATGCCCCCGCGCCCCTGAGAGCAAGAAACTCCCCCGCATACAGATTCTGCATCCTCCGCTTCTTCGCCAGCACATCTCCCGACTCGCAGATGGGGCCGACAATATCATAATCCTTCTTTTCTCTTTCGGAAAAAACCTTCACCGGCAAAAGCTCATGATACGCGCCATAGATGCTGGGCCGCATGATATCATTCATTCCGCCGTCCGCGACGATGAAATTTTTGCGCCCTGATTGCTTATTCGATATCACTCTCATAAGCAGCACGGCCGTGTTGGCGATGAGCATGCGGCCCGGCTCGATTATAATTTTCGGCGCGATCCTCAGCGCGTATTTCTTTATAACAGCGGCGTATTTGTCCAGAGTCTCGGGTATCTCGCTCTGATATTTAACGCCCAGGCCTCCGCCGGCATTAATGTATTTCAGCCTGATTCCGGACTTCGCGAGTTGTTTTGAAAAAACCGCCAGTTTCTTCAGCGCCTCGGCGAAAGGAGCGGTTTCTGTTATCTGCGAACCTATGTGCATGTGCATTCCGCAAATTTCAATAGTCTCAAGCGACGCCGCGAGCCTGTAAGCTTTAAGAGCGTCATCATAGGCCAGGCCGAATTTGGATTCTTTCAGGCCCGTGGCGATGTGCGGATGGGTCGGCACCCTGATTTCCGGGTTTACGCGAAAACTTATGCGGGCTTTTGTCTTCATACTGCCCGCTACCCTGGATATGTTCAAAAGATCTTCCGCACTGTCGGCGTTTATCATCCTGATGTTCATTTTAAGGGCGAGCCTTATCTCTTCATCCGTCTTGCCATTACCGTTTAGGATGATCTTATCCTTCGGCACACCCGCTTTACGCGCCAGAAGCAGCTCCCCGAGAGAAACACAGTCCGCGCCTACGCCCTCTTGATTCATCAGTTTGAGCAGCGCGCTGTTATTGTTGGCCTTATAAGCGAAACATATCAGCGCTCCCGACGAACGGAAAACTCTTTTCACTTCTCCGATATGTCGCAGAAGCGTTTTTTTTGAATACACATACAGCGGCGTTCCGTATTTTTCCGCCAGAACGCTCAATGGTATTTCCTCGGCGAACAATTCAGATCCTTTATACTTGAAATAATCCATATTTACTTCAGCCTCACCTTCATGATCTTATCCCCGGGGGATATCTGAGCAGCCACATCCAAACCCTGCGTCACCTCGCCGAAAATTGTGTACTCTCCGTCAAGGCGGGGCGCGGACGAAAGGCATATATAAAACTGACTGCCGTTTGACCTCTTATCCGGATTGACGCTGTCATCCATACGCGCCATAGCCACGGTGCCCGGCACATGCTTCAGTTCCCGGGATATTTCCGCCGGGAGAGTGTAGCCCACACCGCCGCCGCCGTGACCCAGTGGATCGCCGCCCTGCACGATCACATCTTTCACCACCCTGTGAAAAGTCAAACCGTCGTAAAAGCCCTGTTTCGACAGCCCGATAAAGTTTTTTACAGTTTCCGGCGCATATTCAGGATACATCTTTACAACTATGAGACCCTTCTCCGTCTCAAGCTCAGCGACGGGCGCTTCACCGCGGCACGATAAGAATAAAAACGCCATCAAAAAAACCGGCAAAAATCTCACAAGCCCTCCGTTATCCGTTCCATTATTTCTATTTTTATCATATTTGGCGCAAAAATAGAAGATGAATTCCGGCCAGGCGGACTTTCAGCCGCGGGGATGAAAACGGCGGTGTATCTGGCGGAGCCGCTTGGTGGAAATGTGCGTGTAGATCTGAGTTGTGCTGATCTGAGCGTGGCCGAGCAGCTCCTGTATGACGCGAAGATCCGCTCCGTTCTGGAGAAGATGCGTCGCGAAACTGTGCCTGAAAGTGTGCGGGGTTATCCGCCTTGTGATACCGGCGTCCGCGCAGAGTTTTTTTATTATTTTCCACACGCCCATACGGCTAAACGGCGCGCCGGACGGATTGCGAAAAAGGGAATCCCCCTCTTCCGCGGGAGAAAAAAGCAGAAAGGCCTTCACCGCGGAGCAGGCCTTCTCTCCTATCGGGACAATTCTTTCTTTTCCTCTTTTGCCCAGACATTTGAGAAAACCCACATCAAGATTGACGTCTTTGACCTTTAATGATATCAGTTCGCTGATTCTCAAACCGGCGGCGTAAAGCACTTCTATCATGGCGGTATTCCTCAAAGATGTCCTTCTGCCCCGCGCTACCCGGTTTATAACCTGTCCCACCTCCGGGACGCTGAGAACATCCGGCAGATAGCTTTCAAGCCGAGGGCTCCTCAGGGCGGAAGCGGGATTCCGCTGCGCCATACCGTCCTCCACCAGGAATTTCCAGAAACTTCTAAGAGCGCAGATCTTCCTCGCCAGAGTGCGGGCTGAAACACCGCTTCTTTTTTCCCTTAAAAAAGCCGTGATGTGTTTTTCGCCTATATTCGCGACCGGAACGTCAATCGTTGAGAAAAATTCCCTGATATCTCTTGTGTAAGCCTGGATGGTGAGCTTTGACAGGCCCCTCTCCGAAGCGCAATAATCCCCGTATTCGGCAAGAAGCGCCGAAGCTTTATCCATTCTTCGCGGAAAAATTAATCTTTATCAGATTTTTTCTTTTCGTCTTTTTTCTTTTCGGGAAACGCGATCTTCAGTATTTCTTTTTCAAGCGCCGATGAGACTTTTTTATCGGCCAGAAGCATTTCCACGGAATTTTCGCGGCCGATGCCGAGTTTGACATCGCCGTAAAAAAAGGTGTTGCCCGTTTTTTTGATCAAACCCAGATCAGTTCCCACATCCAGCAGAGAAGATTCGGGGACTATCCCTTTGCCGAAATATATATCGAATTCGCAGACTTTATAAGGCGGGGCCACCTTGTTTTTGGCCACTTTGACCTTGACCCTCGCGCCGATTATGTCCTCGCCTTTTTTTATGGATCCTATTCTTCTGATGTCCAGACGGACGGACGAATAAAATTTGAGCGCCCTGCCTCCCGGTGTTGTTGTCGTGCCGCCGAAGCCGAAAGTCATGCCTATCTTTTCTCTTATCTGATTTATGAAAACCGCCGCTGTCCTGGACTTGGATATGGCCGAAGCCAGACGCCTAAGGCTCTGCGACATGAGGCGCGCCTGAAGCCCCACCGTCGGTGCGCCTATATCCCCTTCAAGCTCGGCTTTGGGCACAAGAGCCGCCACCGAATCCAGAACGATGATATCGATGGATCCGCTCCTTATCAAAGTGTCTATTATCTGTAAGGCCTGCTCACCGGAATCCGGCTGCGAAATAAGGAGCTCTTTGATGTTAACGCCTATTTTTTCCGCGTAATCCGGATCCATCGCGTGTTCGGCGTCAACGAAAGCCGCCGTTCCGCCGGCCTCCTGGACATTGGCTATTATCTGCAGAGCCAGAGTGGTCTTGCCGCCGCCCTCGGGCCCGTAAATTTCGGTGATGCGGCCGCAGGGGATACCGCCTATACCGAGCGCGATATCAAGCGACATAGCCCTTGTGGGAATAGCCGTCACCTTGCCGAAAAATTTTTCATCGCCCAGCCTCATTATGGAACCCTTGCCGAACTTCTTCTCAATTTCAGCGAGCGCCACATCTAAACTTTTCTGTTTTTCATCTTTTGACATTTTGTCCTCCGATTATTTTTTCACGACACCCGCGCTCACATCAAACACTTTCAGTTTTTTTGGCCTCTATAAAGGCCGCCTCCGGAAATATGGTGACAATTTCGTTCTTGTTAAGATTGAGGAACTTGACGCGGTAAGACCATTTCGCTCCGCTGATGGAATCTATCTCCGCGTCGGTGACAGGAATAAACTGCCTCACGGGGGAATTGACGAAATCCGACACCCTGCCTCCGGGCGGCACAAACACTTTGCCTTTTATCTTGCAATTACCGAGATAGATTATAACGCTGATCTCATCTCTGTCCGGCTTGTCTATCTCCCTTTCCATACCCTATTTTTAGAAATTAAACGGCTTTTTTGCAATAGCGCGTTACTTTAGCGCGTTACTTCAGAGCAAGGAGATTATGTATCTGCGGGAGCATCCGCACTTTCGGGTAAAAGCGCTGAATACGCCCTGCAAAAAGAACGGCCTTCTTCAGGGCTTTTTTATCGATCTTTTTTTCTGCGCTCACAGGCTGCAGCACAATAGTTGAATTGGCGAATTGAGCGAGGAAACGGCTGGCTTTGATAACATCTTCAAATTTTACCGCGGCGGTGATGACGATTTTCAGCGTAAAAGGCCGGGCACTTATGCTCCGTATGAATTTTCTGACGGGAGGAGTAAGGGGAAGCTCGGCATGAAAAGAAATGTGCTCAAAAACTCCCGGTTCGGCGAGGAGATTTGAACCGGCGGTCTCTATAAAAACCTGCCTTGCGGAATGTTTTCCCGACTTGATTTCAGACAGAAGCGCGCTGAGGAATTCGCCCTGCAGCGTCGGCTCTCCTCCCGTTATCACAACAGGCGCAGGGCCTTTGATGCGCGAGGCCGCATCTTCAGCAGTCATTAATGTCCCGCCGGTTTTGGCGTAAAGCGTATCACAATAAGAACAGTCTTTATCGCACCCGGAAAATCTCACAAACCAGCACGGAAGACCGGCATAAATACCCTCCCCCTGAATTGAAAAAAATATCTCGGCTATTCGGCCTTTTACGCTTTTGCTGTTTCTCAATTCTTTAATTGGCCTGCCCCGTTCCGGCAAAGAGCAGGGTCTTCCATCCCCGCCTGCCTAAAACCCTTTGCTCTGAGCAGGCAGGAATCGCACTTTCCGCAGGGAATCCGTCCGCCCTCATAGCAGGACCATGTGTGCCGGAGCGGCACTTTGAGCCTCCGGGCGAGCAGCACTATCTCTTTTTTGCTTTTGTTGAGAAGCGGGGTTTTAATAGACACTTTGCCGAGAGACGCCTGTTTTAAAAGTTTATTAAACTCGTCATAGTAAGCCGGCCGGCAATCCGGATAACCGGAAAAATCCACAGCGTTTGCGCCTATGACGATATAATCCATTTTTGCCGCTTCACAGAAAGACAGCGCGTACGAGATGAATATCGTGTTTCTGCCGGGGACATAAGTTGACGGAATTTTTTTGGAAGACACCTTGCCGGGAGGGATGTGCCCGGCGCGGCCGAGAAGACTTGACCCTCCCCATGGGAGTTTTATGTCAACAATCGTGAAGGGCCTCCCTGCGCACCCGGCTATATTTACCGCTTTTCTGATCTCTGCGCTGTGACGCTGATCATATGAAAAAATAAGACAATGGGTTTCATAACCGCGCTTTATTGCCCAGTAAAGAATGGTTGACGAATCCAGCCCGCCGGACAGGAGCACGGCCGCTTTGCGTTTTTTCATTTCCGGGAATAAGACGCTATATTATTGTCCGTTTCCGAGATCTTTATTGCCTCCAGGCGCACGCCGGCAGGCAGGAGCGCCGCCAATTTTTTAAAGATATAGCGCGCTATATTCTCGGATGTGGGATTGAGCTTTTTGAAATCCTGCAGGTCATTTAGGAGAGAATGGTCGAGAGGCGAGATAACCCGCTTCAGATGCTCTTTTAAGTCTTTGAAATCCATAACCATGGCGTTTTTAAGTTTTACGCCCGACACTTCCGCCGTCACGCCCCAGTTATGGCCGTGAAGATTTTCGCACTTACCCTTATAACCCCTGAGATAATGAGCCGAAGAGAAATGATCTTTTACAAAAATTCTGTACACAGTTGAGCCCTCCCTGCGGACACTTTCATTATTTCTTTTGCCATTTTAACAAAATGCCCGGGGTCGTCGCTGACATAAAAAGAACTCTTCCCTGTGCCCGTGCAAATCCGGACACTTCCGGAGATCGCCTCAGCCAGCGATGAAGAATCCACGAGGCGCGTTTTCGGCCCCATGAAATCAGCGATTTCTCTTCTGAGTATGGGATAATGCGTGCAGCCCATTATCAGCGCTTCCGGGCGCATGCGGCGGATCGGGGCAAGATATATTCCGGCGACTTTTTCCGCGACATCCGTTCCTGACCAGCCCTCCTCCACCAGAGGCACGAAAAGAGGGGCCGGCAGGGATTTCACTCTGATCTTTTTGTTTATTTTCTTCAGCTGTTTTTCGTACACCCCGCTTTTTATCGTGAGTTTCGTCCCGATAACGGCCACGCGCGAAAAAACCGCCGCATGCTCAACCGCCGCGGCGATAACTCCGTGAACAGGGACAGGGCAGTTTCTGGAAATACTCTCAAGCGCCACAGCGGATGCCGTGTTGCAGGCGCACACTATCAGGTCCGCCTTTTTCCTGAGAAGAAAAGACACGATTTTTTCCGTGTAGGCGATGATGGTCTTCCCTGATTTGCCGCCGTAGGGCACATGAGCGGTGTCGGCGTAATAAATAAAATCACAGAAGGGGTATTTTTTTTGGAGAGTTCTATAGACTGTCAGACCGCCTATACCGGAATCAAACACGCCTATTCTGGTTCTCCGGACGGGTACGGAACACTTTTTGGGGGTCATGCTGTTTTCAGGATTTATATTTGGACAGCTCTCTGTATATAGCTTCCTTCTTCGCTGTTATTGACGTTAACCTATTCTCTATGTCGCTCTCAAAAGCGTTTTTGTTTTTGAGGAGTTTTTCAAGTTCCTGCAGTTCGTCACCGAGACGCCTTGAGTTATCGCGCGATGTCCTGACGGTGCCGGAAAAATTTTCCAGAAGCCTGTTGATGGCCCCCGCAAGGGGCAGAAACTCATCTTTCTCGCGGAGAACAAGCCTTTTGGATATATCGCCCTCGTCCATAAGGCTGATGAGCGAGGCCATCCTGTTCACAGGCCCGACGATCCTGTGGGAGAAGAGAATCCCTGCCGCCGCGGCTACTATGATAAGCGCTATCACCCCCGCCCAGTAAGGCAGCAGCAGGCCTCTTGCCACATCCATGGAAATTGACTTTGTCACGGCTTCGGAAAGCCTGGATGAGAGCAGAGGATAGGCCAGAGTGAAGGTTAAAACGGATATCGCAGCGGCCACGCTTATCATGGCCGCTATGATATAGGCCGTGTACCTTAGCTGATAATTCTTGTGCGTAAAAAAATGCTTTCTCTCGTATAAAGGCATCAGTCGCCTGTATAAATTTTTTCCGTAAAACTTTTATCGCCTATTTTAATTCTCACCCTGAAATTATTTTTTATGAGCGAGCCGTCATCCGTTTTGCCCTTCCACGGTATCTCAAAAACACCGGTATCGTGTTCCTTATTATTCAGTATTTCCGCGCTCTGACGGGAAGACGCCGCGGTGATAACAACAGGGGAGATTTCCTTCACCCTGTATTTTATGATGAGCGTGTCAGAGCCCGGGTTAAAGATTTTGGGCTCAACACTGAATATTCTCCTGGTGGCGGCTTTCCCCTGCCAATCCGCGACCATACCGGAAAGAAGCGGGAAATTAAAAAAATTCAGCGCTATTATAACAACAGCCATAGGCACGGCTACAGCGGCGGCTTTTCTTTCCTTCTTCATGGCCCATGCGGCGATGCCGAAACAAATACCCACTCCGGCAAAAACATAAGGATATATGAAAAAACTCAGGAAAACTGAGCCCGCGCACAAAATGTCCAGTACAGACGCGGGAGAGGATTCCTTTTGGATCACGATACGTTCAGCCAGATAGGGATTTTCTTCGGAAAAGACAACGCTCTCCCTCAAGAGCCTTATGCCGTTTTTTACATCTTCCATCAGAAGAAGTTTCTTCGCGCTTTCAAGCATCAGCGCCAAATTGCCCGAGTCAACAGCGCCGCGTGCGGCCCTGGTCTCTCTATTGATATCCTCGCGTGAAGCCGAAAAAGATGTCTGCTCCGTTTTCGGGCTTTCCGCCTCTTTTGAATGCACAATTTCCCTTATAAGGCCCTGAGTCCTCAAATCTGTCGGGAAAACTCTCCTTAAAAATGTCGCTATTTCCAGGGCTCTGGCAAAATCCTTTTTGCCTATGCACGCTAGGCACTCATTCTTTTTCTCATTATACACCTCATTCAGCAGCTGTTGAATGGCAATGCCTATACTGCCTTCCGTTATTATGGGAAGCTGCGGGGGTGACACCTTTCTCTTTTTCCAGCCGGACAAACTTTTTATTTTGTCGAGCATATCCTCATCGCTCAAATCCCTGTTGAAACAGCCCGCTATTCCCAGAAGCTCTGCGACTTTAGGCGTGGGATGCAGCTTTGTGAGTATGACGAGTGGCGATTCAAGGCATTTTTCCTTTAAGCCCGCGGCGAAATTGATCCCGTCAATGGAAGAAAACACCATCTCGCTGACGACAACATCCGGCTTTTTTTTCAGGATTTCGTCAATCGCCTCTTCCGGCGACTCGAAAAGCGTCACAATGTAATCGCTTTCAATAACACCCTTGAGCTTAGCGGCAAAATCCTTATCTTCCGCGATAATATAGGCCGTTTCTTTTACCATGTGTGTATCCCCTCGCCCTTTGTGTCTAATTCCTCGCAATTGACATACCATGTTCCCAAATCTACATAATAAACCCACGCCGCCTGAGATCCTATAGTATCCCTCGTATCGTAATGGAGTGTGATGCCGTCAACCGCCGTCGCGACATCGTTTTTCCCCTCATTGGGTATGAGTTGCCCTGTCTTCAGCGCGGGAATCGCGCTCACATATTTGGGAACAAGAGCGCCGCAGCCGGGGTCAACAACAGAAATATAAGCCCAATCCGCGATGCCGGCATTCTGATAAGGCCAAATGCCGTAGTGATCCGCGTAATAAATGGAGACCACCGATCTCAGAACGCCGAGATTGCTTTTTGTGACGGCTTCATTGGCCTTCCGCATCATATCTGCAAATTTGGGCACCGCTACAGCCGACAGCAGGCCGACGATAGTGACAACTATCATCAGCTCGATCAGTGTAAAAGCTTTATTCGATCTCATATTCCTGCTCCGAAATTTTGTAATCCGCGCGGATCCTTATCCTTTTGCCGGTAGACGCGGCCAGGGCATCTATGGCGTCTTCCGTGAACATATCCGCGACAGTCGGATGCACAAAAACATTCACCGACACGGCTTTTAGATTCTTCCTGTTTTTCATCAAATGCCTCTTTATCCTTATGAGCATCGTCAGGGGCGATAACACGCGGCCGCTCCCGTCGCAGTGTGAACACTTGACGCTCACCTTTTCAAGGATATTATCCTCCAGCCTCTGTCTTGTTATTTCCACAAGGCCCAGCCGGTTCAGCGGCAGAATATCGATCTTGGCCCTGTCAAACGAGGCCGCCTCTTGCATTATGTCATAAATTTCCTTTCTGTGTAAAGACTTTTCCATATCAATAAGGTCGCAGACGATTATCCCGCCTATATTCCTGAGCCTTATCTGCCTCATTATTTCTTTCGCCGCCTCTTTGTTGGTCCAAAAAGACGTGTCTTCAACCGAGCCCTTCTTCTTGAATCCCTTGCTGTTGACATCCACGGCCGTGAGAGCCTCGGTGGACTGGATCACTATCTCGCCTCCGGAGGCGAGCGCCACAGAAGGCTTGGTTAATTCCCTGATGACTTTTTCAATACCATACATTTCAAAGAGGCTCCGATTGTCTTTCTCGTCGCTTGTGAGAAACGCTTTTTTATCCGGGGCGATCTGCTTCAGATATTTTTTCGCCTTTTCCAGTTCCTCGATCGGCTCGACATAAACGGCATCTGTTTTATCATTGAGCATTTCTCTTAAAATTTTCGGGGTAAAATCCTGCATGCAGTATATCTGCCCTGTTTTTATATCACTGATTTTTTCCTTTTCTATATCCCGCCATATCGAAGCGGCAAATTCCCCGTCGCTCTTTATTTCTTCTTCCGTTCTGCCGGATGCCTGAGTCCTGGCTATCCAGGCGCCGCCGTGGACGGATTTAAGTTCCTCCATTATTTTTTTCAGACGGAACCTCTCTTTTCTGTCTGTAATATTTTTTGAAACGCCGCCGCGGGTTGAATTGGGCATGAAGATAAGGAAGCGGCCGGGAACGGATATGTAACCGGTCAGGCGCGCGGGCTTGGTCTTGATCTCATCTTTCGCTATCTGAACGAAAAGCCTCTCCCCTTTTTTTATTGCTTCCGGATAATCCGAAAAAGGGAGAAAACAGTTCCTTCCAATACCTATGTCGACGAAAGCGGCGTGAATGGCGTTGTTGATGCCGGAGGCAAGACCATAATATATGTCGCCTATCCTGGAAGGTTCTTCCTTCCTCTCGATAATGAGTTCCTGCACCTCGTGCCCGCGCAGATACGCGGCGCGCTTTTCATCCGCGTCAACTTCTATGAGTATAATATTCTTAACTTCTTGTCTTCGCATGCCTCCTTTTTAGCAAAAAAACGCGCTTATGGCAAAATGTATCATTATTTTCTACAATACTTTTCGATGATTCAAGCGGGCAATTAGCTCAGCTGGTGAGAGCGCTGCCCTTACAAGGCAGAGGCCGCAGGTTCGAATCCTGCATTGCCCAATTAAGTATGCTGAGCAAGCCAACTGCTTGGCTTGCGTCGGGATTCGAAGACCGCAGCGATGCGCGAGTTTTCCTGAGCGAAGTCGAAGGGAAGGCGAGCGCCGCGAGGGGCGGCCCGCGAGAATCCGCCGTCAGGCGGATTACTTGTGGGCGAATCCTGCATTGCCCAATAAGGTAAATGAACCTAATTAAGATGATAAACACGAATAAAGTCACGGCTCTTGAAAAACGGCTCGCCGCACTCGGCATAAAGGAAACAGATCTTGAGGAAAAATTCACCCGCGCTTCGGGCCATGGCGGGCAAAAGGTCAACAAAACATCCTCATGCGTATTCCTCAAACACATCCCCAGCGGTATTATGGTGAAATGCTCCGCGGACAGGCTCCGGGAGAGCAACCGCTTTTTCGCCAGAAGAATACTCGCAGATAAGATAGAAGAGAGAATCAAGGGCGCGAAGAGTGAAAAGGCGCAAAAAATCCATAAACTCAGAAAACAAAAAAACCGGAGGTCAAAAAAAGCGAAAGAAAAGGTACTGCTGCTGAAAAGGATCAAATCGGAAAAGAAACAACTCAGAAAAAAACCGGAAGGACAGATGGGCTGTGACTGAATTCGGAGAAAATTGCTGCGGGTGCGCTGCGCTTATAACACCCATCGGCATTCTCGCGAAAAAACTGGCACACGAGCTGACGGGCCTTTCCCATTTCAGCACGCCTGGCTGGTGGAAAGGCTGGAAAGGCAGCCTCGCCGGAAAAGAACTGTGCGTTATAGACTGCGGCACGGGTGAAAGGGCCGCTGACTGTATATTGTTTCTCAAAGAATCAGGGGTAAAAAAAATATTCTTTTTCGGATTTGCCGGGAGCGTGAACAAGTCCTTAAGCCCCGGCACTTTCTGCTCCGCTTCGGCATGGGCCGGCGGAGCGTCATTCGAGGAATTCTCACTGAGCCTTCGTGAAGGCAAACTGCCGCGGAAAAGCGCGCGGCCTTTCAGATCCGGGCAAACGAAGACAGATAAGAGCAAAATCATTTACACACTCCCCTCTCTTTTCTTGGAGAGTACCATCTTTGAAAAACTGGCTGAAGAAGGTTTTGATATGGTGGATATGGAAACCGCTCACGCCGCTTTCGCCGCGCAGGGAACAGACACAAGTTTTTTTTATTACATAAGCGATTTCCAGATGGAATTTATAAAAACAGATATGAAAAAATTAACTGACGCATGCCTGAAATCAGTGTTATTGTAACAACCTGCAACAGAAAAGATTTTGCGTTAGAGGCGGCCGCGAGCGTCAGAAAACAGACCTGCGACGATTATGAACTGATTATAGTCGATGATGGATCAAGCGATGGAAGCCGTGAAACCCTGCCCCTAAAAGCGGACAAATATATTTTTCAGAAAAATTCGGGGGTGAGCGCCGCGCGCAACACCGGATTTAAAGCATCGTCCGGTAAATATATCTGCTTTCTGGATTCTGACGATTTGTGGATGAAAGACAAGCTTGCCGTTCAGCTTGATTTTATGAAGAAAAATCCTTCCATGCCGCTGTGCTACACCGGGGAAAAATGGCTGAAAAACGGCATTCATAAAAATCAGAGGAAGTGTCACTCAAAAAGAGGGGGCGACATTTTCAGCAAGTGCCTTGAAATGTGCATAATATCGCCGTCGTCAGCCATGATACGCAGGGAAACGCTTGAACTGCTGAGATTTGACGAAAAACTGCCGGTTTGCGAAGATTATGACATGTGGCTAAGAATATCGTCGGAACATAACATCGATTACATTCCCCGCGAGCTGATCATAAAACGCGGCGGGCATCCGGACCAGCTGTCGGCGAGAGAGCCGGTCATGGACCGTTTCAGGATATATTCCATCGTCAAACTCCTGAAATCAGGGCTGAGCGCTGAACGCGCAAACTTGGCAAAAGAGGAACTCAGGAGAAAATGCGCGATAGTCAGAAGCGGCGCGCTGAAAAGAACAAAACCCTGGCTGTGGGCTAAATACAGCCTGATATCACTCATATATGGCAGCTGATTTCCCCCGGGACCTTGCGGAAAAAATAGAAGCGCAAAAAATAAGTTACGGCGCCGCGCTCTCTCTGCGTTTCCTCGACGAAACGGGCAGAGAAGCCGCATGCGCGTTCCTTGAAGAACTCCGGCCGAGCAGCTCTCTCATGAAAGAATTCGCGCAACACATGGTCGATATATCCAAAAAAGACGGCATAACGGCCGGCGAAATCATAGACGGCTTAAAAGATATCACTCGGGCGAGGAGCTCAAGAAAAATAAAAACAGAAAAAGTCCGTCACGCCCTGCGCGTGCGGCGCTTTCCCTTATTGACAGAAAAAGAAAATGAATTAAAAGACGCGGTCAAAAAGCTCTCGCTGTCACAGAATCTGTCCCTTAACTATCCCGAAAATATGGAAGGAAAAAAAGTGTCTCTCGTCATACGTTTTAAAAACATCGCGGAACTCCAAAAAAGCCTTGATGAAATAAAAAAGAAATCGGATCAGCTTGATGAATTCCTTGAAATTCTCTGAAATATATTTCACGCCGGACGCGGAAAACCTCACCCTGAGCAAAAAAATATTCTCTCTGTTCAAAAGCGCACGGAAAATACCGGTGGCATCCGCGAAAGAGCTTTATTTCGCTCCTCAAAACACCCCGGAAGAAGTGACACGCGCGAAAAAGGCCCTTTTTCTGACGGTGAAAAAAAACAATTTTATAGAAAAATGCCCCGGAACAAGAGGGCATTTGTGCTGTAATTATTTCGTGGCTAAAAATATCCTCGGCTGTCCCGCGGACTGCTCTTACTGTTATCTCCAGGCCTATCTGAACACACGCGCCATAACGGTTTTTGCGAATACCGATGATTTCCTGCGGGATTTTGAACGCGCGGCCTCCCGACAGACGATCAGGATAGGCACAGGAGAATTCTCGGACAGCCTGCTCATGGATGATGTCGTCAATGTGAACAAAAGCCTGATCGAGATAAGCTCGAAGACAAATTCGCTGCTGGAGCTGAAAACAAAATCAGCGGATGTTAATAATATCCTGAAACTGAATCACCGTGAGCGAACCGTGATGGCATGGTCGCTCAACCCCCCGGAACTTTCTGAAACGGAAGAAAAAGACACCGCCCTACCCCTCGAACGCATAAACGCGGCAGCCAGATGCGCGGAGAACGGCTATCCCGTCGCTTTTCATTTTGATCCCCTGATTTATTTTGAGGGCTGGGAAAAAGCCTATAATGAAATCATAGAACGGCTCTTCACCGAAATATCACCGGAACATATCGCGTGGGTAAGTCTCGGCGCTCTGCGGTATGACCCTACGATAAAACCCGTTGTTTATTCGCGCTTTCCGGATTCTAAAATACTCTGCGGCGAATTCATACGCGGCGATGACGGTAAAAACCGCTATCTGAAATACATACGCATGGAAATGTTTTCCAAAATCCGGGCTATGCTCGAAAAACACGGGCAGAATATGCAGGTCTATCTCTGTATGGAAAGCCCCGAGATATGGAAACAGTCCTTCGGAAAACTTCCCCATGATATCCCCCGCCTCGATCCCATTTTCAAAACCCCCTGAGTGCGGCGACTACTGTATAAATACCGCCAAAAGTTGCTTTTGAGCGAAATAGGAAAATTTAGGAGAAAAAATCGTGAAGAAATTCCGCGTGTCTGAGACCCGGCGATAAGCCGGGGCGAGTTGTGGAATTTTAGATTTTTTATCCGCTAAGAATTTTCCGTCTAGCGAAAAAGCACTTTTGGCGGTATTTATCAAACAAATGCGAATTATATATTGAAAAGACTTTGCGGAAATGGTAGTATCAATTGTATGAAGAAGCAAGCAATTCGCGTTAAAAACAGGCGGCGGGGCTTTACATTGCCGGAAGTCATGCTGATCGTAGCTGTCGCGGCCATACTTACAATAAGCGGCGGCCTGAAATTTGTCCAGCTGCGCGACAACATCCGTATAGACAGGGCAAAAGCTCAGATGAAAGTCCTGCAGATAGGCCTCAGGATGTACTACGCCGATGTCGGCCTTTTCCCGATACGCGCTAAAGTCGGCAACGGCATCGGTTATGACGGTTTAGCCGACTGGCAGGATTATCTTCTGACCGGCGCACGGCCGGGAACAAGTTCAAATGACGAGGATATGGTAAATAATGACACCGGTCTGCCGCCTTTTGATAATAGAATCGACAACTGGCACGGCAAATATATCGACGAGCAATCCATACTGACCGATCCGTGGGGAAACAGTTTTTTGTACATCAACTGCACGCATCAGGATTCAAGAAAATCAGGAATTCTGTGCTGGGGGCCGCGGGGATACACCGGGGCCGGCGCCGGAACCGACTGGGCTAATTATTTCAAGAGCAACGGAACGGGGTTTTCATGGGCAGCCGGCACAAAAGATATAACCGACCCCCCTGACGATGAGGGCTTTTCGGTTTTTTACAGAGGCGGTAACCCCGCAAACGCTAAAACCGACTTCATCATGGTCCTCTGGATGGAATAAAAAAAACGGCCTTGCTTCTTTATCCGAAGATTTTTTTCAGTATTCCCTTTTTTGATTCTTTAAGTTCTTTTTCCAAATTCTCTATTTCCATCGCCAGCTCTTTACGCGTGGCATCGGTGAGATAGAATTTATCCAGCAGTTCTGTCCTTTCGTTATGCCATTCGTCGCGCTTTCTGTCAAATTCAGAGAGCTTTCTGTTTATAGACGATTCATATCTTATCCTTTCGTCTTCCCTGCTGTTTTTCTCCCTCTCAAAAAGCGCGCGCAATGTCGCCAGCTCATTGCTAAGAGAGTCTTTCGCCATGCCCACCTGTGAAACACGCAGTTTGTAATCGTCCCGGACAGCGTTTTCACGGGCGTAAAACTCGGCTTCGGCCGCCGCCTTCTCTTTCTCGTAAAGCTCATTGCGGCTCTTGATGCTGTTTTTCAGATTCTCTATTTCAATACCGCGTTTCTCGGCGTCAAACTGCGCCTGTTTGAGTTTTTCGCTGAAAGCATCGTAGGAAACCTTCATGGCGGCGAGATCATCAGCCATGAGATTTTTTTCGTTTCTGAATCTGCCGATAATTTCTTCTTTTTCAGCAAGGGAGTTTTTCAGATTAACAAGGGCATTGTTAAGATTTTCTCTCTCCGAGGCGAAAGCCTCTTTTGTCCTGAGCAGTGCGTCTGTGGCGAAATGCTCGGAGGCGGCGATCCTGTTCTCCCTTTCGTTGAGCGCGCTCTCCTTAACCTGCAATTTTTCGGCGTGTACACTTTCCGCAACCAACTGTCTTTCCAGAGAATGTATTTTTTCGGCCGCGGCCCTCAGTTCGCTCTCGCGCTCCGAGAGCCGTTTCTGCCACTCGATGGCGATGAGCTCTTTGTCATTATTGGCCTTTTTAGCGACAGCGTCTATTTTCTGCAGCTGCTCGCTTGTTTCTGTGAATTTGTTGTAATACTTGCTGACCTCTTCCCTGAGCCTGTCTCTCTCCCTTAAAAACTCAAGTGTCTTTGATTCAAGCTCATTCTTCCGCCGGCGCTCGATCTCGGAGACCCTATCCTGCAGAGCCGCTATCTCTTCTTCCCTGCCCGACAGCTTATTCAGGAGATCCTTTTTTTCCGTTTCAAAAAATTCTTTCAGCTGGCGATCTTTTTCAGCAGACATCTCCTTAAAACCCCGCAGAGCGTCTTCCCTGTTGTTTATTTTGATCTCCAGGGAATTCTTTTCGCTGATAGCGCCGGAAAGCCTCGCGTTAAGTTCCCTGGTATCTTCCTCGCTCTTCTTGACCAAAAGAGCCTTATCGTTCTCATATAAAGAATTAAGCTGCGATATTTTTCTGTCTTTCTCGCCAAGGATCTCATTCAGTTCGCGAACCGAAGCCTCCGTGTGGATGCGGATCTCCTGAAGTTTCTTTTCCAGCCTCTCCGTTTCCTCAAGCAGTTTAGACCTTTCCTCGGCGAAGGAAGAGTCCCTGCCTCTAAGCTGTTCTGAATATGCCTGTGACGATCGCTCGTTTTCCCTTGAAAAACTTTCAAGCTGCAGGCGAAGCTTTTCCTGTAATTTGGATATCTCGAGTTTGAGACCCGATATCTCTATCTCGCGGGATTTTATCTCGGATGAGAGAGCCGCTTCCCGCTCCCTCATCCTCGTGTCCGCGAAACCGAGTTCCGTTTCCCTCGCTTTCAGCGCCGCATCAATAACGGCTATCTGCTTTTCGGCGCGGGCGCTCATCTTGTTCTTTTCGTCTTCTTTTTTGCTAAGCTCCTGCAGGAATCTTTCCCGCTCCGACTCAAACTGACGGCGGGCGGCGAAGATCTCGTCTTCAAATTTGTGACGGATTTCCGCAAGCTCCGTCTCTTTCATCCGGGATGCCGCCTGTATCACGGATTCTTTTTCGGAAAGCACTTTTTTAAGCGCCTCTATGTCATTTTCCTTCTCTTCAAGAGTTTTGGCCAGTTCTCTGGACTGACTTTCAAAAAGGGATTTGAATTCCGTGAGCTCGTTTATCCTGGCGTTGAATTTCTCCACCAGTTCGCGCTCTTCCCTGCGTTGAACTGTTTTGACATCTTCTATTTCATTGAATTTCTCTTTCTGTTTAGCAAAGATCTCTTCTTCCGCGAATTTGAGGCGCCGGGACCAGTCGGAATTGACCTCGTTGATCTTATCCGCCAGGCCTCTTATCTCTTCTTCCCGAATAGCTGTTTCTTTTTTATATTCCTCGTCGCGTCCGGCGAGCATAACCCTCGCGCGCTCGGCGGAGACCTTCAAATCCTCTATCTTGGATGTAAAATTACTCCGCTGTGAATTGAGCTCCCTTGTCAGTTCCTCAAGTTCCCGCTCTTTTAGAAGCAGCGTCTGGGCAACACGCTCTTTCTCATCGGCGAGACGCTGAAAACGCTGGGCCTCATCAGCCATGCGTTTTTCAAAATTTTTCTTTTCTTCTTCCAGCCGCCCTTTTAAAAAGCGTATCTGCTCGGAGGACTGATCAGCGACAGCCTCAAGCTCTCTTGTTTTGGAATCCAGGGCGATGCGGAAATCTGCCTTGTCTTTCTCTATCTGTTTCTGGAGAGCGAATATCTCATTGTCTTTCTGCCTGATATTTTCTGAAGCCGTATTCCTCGCGTTTTCAAGCTCGGTTTCTAGATCACCGGCCTTGTCCTCTAACTCTTTTACGCGCTTATCTTTTTTCTCAAGCCTCACGGACCATTCATCTCTGAGCGAATTCTCCCTCAGAACGGATTCCGCCCTTATGACATTTTCGGATTCCTCAAGTTCCAGGATACGCCTTGACCGTTCCGCCAGATCCTTCTCGTATTGCTTTTGCGAATCCGCCTGCAGTTTTCGGGTATCGGATAACCTCTCATTAAACTCTTTATCCGCCGCGGCGTACTTTTTGGAGATATCGCTCACATCCCTGTCTTTAAGCTGCACCTGGGCGGCATAATTGGCTCTTTCCGCCTCAAGCGAAGTCTTGAGCTTAATTATCTCATCTTTCAGATCCATGATTTTGTTATTAAGCTCATTCTCGCGCAGCACATTCTCGCCCCTGACAAGGCTTGTTTCTTCTTCCGCGAAGGTCAGTTCGCCGCTCAGGCTGTCCAGTTTTTCTCTCAATTGGGCTATATTTTTCTGGTAATCCGATATTTTCGTCTCATGGCTCCGTATACGCTCTTCTTTTTCAGCCCGTAAAGCGCCCTGATCATCTTCCTGTTTCTTCCGGATAAAAGAAATATTCTTCTCCAGGGCTTCTATCTGTCTGAGCAGGTTCTCTTCCCTCTCCACAAATTTACGGCGCTCATGCTCCTGGTCCGTCACCGCTTCGGATTCTTTTACGGCGAGTTCCGCATAAAGGGAATTTTTCTCGAGCTCTCTGTTGTTCAGGAGTTCTTCCCAGGTTTTTCTGTCTGAGGCGTACTCGTCTCTGGCCTTTTCAAGCTGCGATTGCAAATCCTGAATGCGGGCCATCAGGCTGTTTTCCCTTTCCTTGAATTCCGTGCGCAGAGCTATATTGGCGGTCGTGGCCTCAAGCAGTTTTTCCTGATGGATATTCCTGGTTTGATCCAGAGAGTTTTTGAGAAATTCTATCTCGGAAAGCATATTTTCCTTCAGCTTGCCCAGTGAAGCCGGTTCGCGTTTGTTTTTATCCATCATAAGCCCTCATTGTCACTGTGCATTCCCGATTTAAAAGATTCAAGGCGCAGGCGGATTGAGGAAAGTTCCTCCTCAAGAGCCCTGTTAATATCCGCCAGCTCCCGGATCTCATTATTCAATTTTATCTTGTCTCCGTCAAAATTATTTTCCGCCTGGCGCAGCCGTTCGGCGAAATTATCCGCGAGGATCTGTTTTTCCAAAGCGGCTTTTTTGCGCTCTTCCCCGAGATCCTCTCTCAGGACCTTGATCTCATCGCGGAAAAACGCTATTTCTTTTCCGTATTCTCCCTCTCTTTTTGAAGAAACTTTCTCATAATCCGAAGCCTTGCGGCGCGACTCGGCTTTCAGGCCGGCCATTTCCCCGGCGGCGGCATCGGCCGCCTCCTGTTTTTTCCTGGTCTCATCCTTAAGTTTCATATCGCGTATTTTCAGCTGATTCGCGAGCTGGGCCATCTGCTCTTTTGATTTCGCGGCGTCATTTTCCCTGGCTATCCTCAGCACAGTGATTTTTTCGCCCAGTTCCGCTATCCTGGCCTCAAGGGCGTTTTTCTCAGAGTTAAATTCATTTTCTCGGCCCTTAATTTCCTCGCGCAAAAGCTGACCGGCCTGCTCCAGCCCGGTTATTCTGCTGTTGAGCTGCGAGCGCATTTCTTCTTTTTCCCGCAGCGCCAAATCTGCGGCGGCGGCCTTTTCCTTTTTAAATTCCTCTCCTCTCAAGCGGAGAGCATCCTCATTTTTCTTGATTTCCGCCTCCCTTTTAAGGAGAGAGCTGTTTAATTCTTCAAACTTCTTCTCATAGTTTTCCGCGGCCGAGGCAAAGGCCTTATCTTTTTCGGCTATCAGCTCCATATAATGTTTTTTCAGATTATCCTGCGCGGAGGAAAACTCGGTTCTTTGTCTGACAATTTCCGACTTGAGCGCAGCGGCGGACTGCTTCAGCCTGTCTGTTTCGGCGGCTTTTTCTATCATAAGGACATCCGTCCTCTTTTTCGCCTCCGCTATTTCCTCCCTGAAGCCCGATTGCAGAGAATCAAGCTCCTCTTTCAGCGCCTTGTTCTCCGAAATGATTTTTTCACGCGCGTGAATAAGCCGTTCCTCGCTCTCGCTCTTCTGAGCGGAAAGATGATTGACCTGTTCCGCCAGACGGCTGAGCTCGCTGTCCTTTGCCTTCATCATATCCGCGAGATCCGTTTTAAGACGCTCGAGATGCCGGTCACGGTCCGCGATCTCATCCTGTTTTTCAAGAATCCTTTCGCTGAAGGACTGCGTAATATTCCGTTTATCATCCTTTTCTGAGGCGAGATTAGCGGCAAGTTTCGCGTTCGCGGATGAGAGCTCCGAAGACGACACCCTGCTCTTTTCCAGATCTCCCGTGAAAATAACCAGTTTCTCGTTCAAAGAGGATATCCTGTTGTTCAGAGCCTCTTTCTCCGAAACGCGCAGAGCGTTCAGCCCCTCCACCTCTTTTCTGTGGGCATTGAGCGCCGAGGCGAGATCCGACTCAACTTCCTTTATTTTTCCGGATAGCATCTCTTTATCTTCCTGGAATTTCCGGGCGTTCTGCATTATAGCCGCGCGGAGTTTATCACTTTCGGCGGCATAAGAGTCTTCTTTCTCAGAAAGCTTTCTCTGCATTTCATCACGCATCTGGAATAAAGCCGTTTCTTTATCCGAGACGGCTTTCTGCCAATCATTTTCTTTCGCCTGGAAATAAGCGTCCTTTTCCCTGATTTTCTCAGCGAACGCTTCGCCCTGTATCCTGATAGTGTTTTCAGATTCATCAATCCTGTCTCTAAACTCTTGCGCGCGAAGATTAAAATTTCTCTCGAGCTCCGTCTTTTCCTTCGCGGCCGCGTTAGAACGGATCTCTCCCTCAAGCCGGGCAGACTCCAGATCTCTCTTTAATTCCGAAACGGTTCTATCTCTATCTTCAATACCTTCCTCGTGAGCACGCTTTTCATTTTGCAGGTTCATTTCCAGCAGGGCCTTCTTCTCGGAAAGTTCGGCGAACCTCAGCGCGGATTCTTTTTCTCTTTCCTTCACGAGCATATTAAGTTCGGATATTTTTGCGGCGGCGGCCTCTTCCTGTTTCCGCGATTCCTCGGCAATACGCGAAAGCTCCCCGCGAAGATTTTTGTTCGCGTCTTCAAGGGCGGCGATCTTGATCTGCAACCCTGTTGTCTGACGGGCGGCGGCGGTTTCAATGGAGGCCATGGCCTGCTGCCTTTGAATAAGCTTCTCTTTCAGCGATGAGATTTCTTTTTCAAGAAGCTCCTGCATATGCCTTTTTTCGTCAGCGAGTGTGAGATACTGGGCGGAATATTTATTTTCCATTTCCCTGTTTTTTTCGCGTTCACGAACGATATCTTTTTCCAAAAGGGCCTTTTCTGTTTTAAGGATTTCCTCTTTCTCCAAGAACCCTGAGGCTGATTTTTGAAGCTGGGCATGCAGGCGTTCATTTTCGGCAGAAGCCTGTGACAAAGAATTCCGCAACTCGATCTCCATAGACCGTGAAACGGATTCCAGCTGGGCTATTTTGTTATTGTACGAGTCCTTTATATCCTCATTGATTTTTTTAAGTTCCAAAACGCTCGTGACGAGAATCGCGCTCTCCGAAGTCTTTGACTGCAGTTCGGATTTGAGCTCATGCTGAATGCTGTCATGTTTTTTCGCAAGTTCCTCTTCCCTGGTCTTTGAAGATAAACGAAGCTCATCAAGTTTCCTGCGGAGGGATTCGTTTTCGATTTTCGCTTCCTCCAGCGCGTTGCCCAGTGATGATCTCCCCTCAGAGGCCCTCAGAACCTCGCCCTTCAGCCTATCCTCATATTCGGACACTGTCTGCCTGTGCGCGTCTTTGAGGGCATTCACCGTATTTTTCAGAGCTTTTATATTCTGCTGCATCGTGAACTTCTCGCGCTCGAATTCGCCGCGTTCCACAGCAAACTGCGAAGTTAAAGCCAGATGATCTTCTTTCCTTTTATCATTGGCCGCGCGGATTTCAAATTTGAGGGATTCCATCTGCTTCTCAAAATCTTCCCGGTCAGCCGAAAAATTCTTTTTCAGTATCTCTATTTCATCTTCTTTTCTCTGCAGTTCGTGCTTCTCCGCGCGAAACTTCTGATTGAATTCAGACATGAGATCGGACTCTATCTCAACAGTTCTCAGGTTCAGTTTCTGTATGATGCTGTCTTTTTCGGCCAGGTCGCGGTCTATTTTCTTTTCGCGTTCGGTGAGGGCATATTCCCGCTGCGCGATATTTTTCTCACGCGCGTCCAGCTCCGAAAGCCTGGCGCGGTAAGCCCTGTTGATCTTAGCTGTTTCTATGGATGAGCGCGCCTGAAGATATGCCCTGCTTTTTTCCAGGGCCTCTATTTTTTCCCGCAGTCTCGTTGTTTCCTCTGTCTGTCTTTTATGCAGGTCTGTGACCTGCCTCCCAAGCGCTATTTTGAAGTCTTTTAAATTATCATTTTCTGGCTGCATTCATATTTCTCCATGATGCCCGCAAGGGCGGTAAACATATAGACTATTTATACATTAAAGCGCGCATGTTTGTCAATTTTCACCATATACGGACATTATAATGAAAAATGCCGGCAAAAAAGATGTTTAGCGCGGCATGGCAAAAGCCGGAATAAAAAAAATCCCGCATAAGTTCAAAACCGTATCGCCTCATGCGATAACTCCATGATTACAGATCATCGAGCTTGTGTTCAGGCGGGGCAATTTGTTATCATAACGCCGAAACCGATTTTGGTTGATTAATTTAATAGGGAGGCAACAGCTATGAGTCAGAAAGAGTATCATGTGGCATTGGGCAAGGGCGATGTGGGAAGATATGTTCTTCTTCCGGGAGACCCGGGCAGAACGGAAAAGATCGCGAAATATTTTGACGACGCGAAAGAGATCGCGAACAACCGCGAATACAGGACATTCACGGGAACTGTCGACGGTATTAAAATAAGCACCACTTCCACCGGAATTGGATGCCCTTCAACGGCCATCTGCGTTGAAGAGCTCATAAAATGCGGCGCTGACACTTTCATACGCATAGGCACCGCCGGATCACTTCAAAAAGAGGTGGGGCTGGGCGATGTTGTTATTTCCACAGCGGCCGTGCGCGAAGAGGGAACAACGCGGCAGTACATACCCCTCAGCTATCCGGCCGTGGCGGATTTCGGCGTGACGCAGGCCCTGGTTGAAGCGGGCAACAAACTGAAAATAAAATATCACACGGGCATATCGCACTGTAAAGACGCTTTCTACACCGAGGGGGCCGACATGGACGAGCTGCCTCTGGGCGGGAACACAAGAGCAATGTGGAACGCGTGGTATAAGGGAAATGTTCTGGCCACCTCCATGGAATCGGCGGCGCTTTTTGTCATTGCATCCATCAGAAGGGTTTACGCCGGAGAAGTCCTCGCCATCATAGGCCTTACCTATGATGACCAGCCCATCGCGAAAAAAGTGGGAGTGGACGAGGCCATACGGATGGCTATTGAAGCGGTGAAGATTATTGAAAAAAAACGCAATCCCTGACGCCATCGGCGGTAATTAACGCGCAATGAGAAAAAATAACGTTATATTCTTTTTTCTTTCGCTGGGTTTTGCTTTTTCAATTTTTGTACTCTCCAGAAGAATAGAGCTCGAAAAAACACTCAACATTATTGAGACGGCCGTAGATCTCACCGACATACGGCGCCTCGCGGGTATCTCCGGTAAAAGCGCCGCGGAAATAATGCCCGAGCTCAAAGATGTCGGGATCACAAGCGTCGGAGTGGAAGAATCCACCGTCCGGGAACTGAATGACAGGGGGCTGGTCATCCTCGCCGACGGCAGAGAGGTGAACAAATGGAAATACATCTTCAACCGCTCGCCCGATTTCCTCGAGTCGCAGCAAATCGCGAACAAGGCGGGCTATACCTATATCTTTACCGAAAATCCCTCTCTGGGCATGATGATCAAAACCGCGCTGCTGCTAAAACTTCCCGGAGTGTCTGTTGTCGGCACTTACACGGGGCGCTATTATCTCGTGATAGCGCGCGCGGACAAACTCACCGTGGAAAACATAGGGCTCGGGTTCTGGGAAGAAGAAGTGAACGCGGTCAAAGCGGCGGGATTCAATTATATCCTCAGGCCCAGCCATGACCCGCTGGTAACGGACGCATGGATTGAAACTCTTTTCGACAAATATGCCGGCGATGAAAAGCTGACCGGTATTCTGCCCTCGGGAAACAGGATCCCCGGAACAGCCGAAAAACTCGCCGAGGAAGCGGAGGAACTGAACATGGCTTTCGGCACAGTGGAGTTCGCCCAGATAGCCGGCGCGGGGGAGACGGCCGCGAAACTCGGAAAGACATTCCTCTGCTTTTCCCCTAAGGGCAAAAACGCGTCGGTGAAAATTAAGGCCTGCCTGAGGAGCGTAAGAGAAAGAAATGTACAGCTCGTCTACATCCATCCCGCCGAAGAGACTTATTCGGAATTCCTCGCTTACGCCGGCGCCATCAAACGCGGCCTGTCGGAGAATTCTTTCAGGAGCGGCAAATTCACCGCTCTTCCTTTGTGGAACGGGGATTCCTACTCCTTTCTTTTTATAAGCCTCGCGACGCTTGCCGGAGCCCTCTGGCTCTTATCTGTTATAGCCAACACAGGACGCCAGTTTGAAATTGCCTATGTCGTCATAGCTCTGTCCTGCTCAATATTTTTTTCCGCTTCTACCTCATGGCGGCTTTTTATCGCGTTTCTGGCCACGGTGACATTTCCGGTGCTGGCCATATCCAAAACATGGACGAAACCGGCGCTGCCACCTCTGGCGGGAGCATTATGGCTTTTCCTGAAAGTTTCATTTATCTCGCTGCTAGGCGGGGTTTTCGTTTCGGCGATCCTCTCATCCACCGATTTTATGGTGAAGATAAACACATTCAGGGGGGTGAAACTGTCTCTTATACTCCCTCCCGCCCTGGCTTTTGTCATCCTTTACGGGCGTGAAAGGAGCTATTTTTCAACAAGCCTGAGCAGATTGTGGCACAAACGGCTCGAGGTGCGGCACCTTTTTTTCGGGATAGGCATAGCCGTGTTTCTGCTCCTCATGATCCTGCGAAGCTCCAACAAGATGAGTTTTGTGCTTCCTTTTGAAATGGAAGTGAGGGAGGCCCTTGAAAAATTTTTCTTCGCTCGCCCGCGTTTTAAAGAATTCGCCGTCGGACATCCTCTGATGATAATGGGTTTTTACTTTTATGCCAAGGCCCTGAAAATAAAAAAAATACATTTCCGGCCTCTCATCATCCTCGGGCTGATCGGCCAGGTGTCCATCATAAACACCTTCGCGCACATACACTCACCGATAGGAATATGCCTGTTCAGAACCGTCAACGGTATCGCTCTGGGGGCATTGCTGGGAGCTTTATTGATCGCCGCTGACGGCTTTTTCAAATTCATAGATCATAAGTGACCAAAAAAATATTTGCCGCCGGATATTTCGGCTACGGCAATTTCGGCGATGAGCTGATCAGGGATATTTTCATCTCACGCATGAGCGCCTGGAGCATCTCATCTATCCCCCGCATGAAAACAAAACCGTTATCAGTCTTTCTCTCGATCGCGAAGTCAGACGCTGTCGTCTTTCCCGGCGGAAGTGTTTTCCAGGATGAGACATCTACGCTGTCTCTTTTTTTCTACGCGTGTGTGATTTTTGCATCGGCCCTGCTGTCCAAACCGGTCTTTCTGCTCGATTCCGGATTTGAGGTGCGTAAACCTCTCAACAAAGCCATCCTCCGCATGGCGCTGAAACTCACCGCTTTTATAAGTGTTCGCGACTCGGCCTCTTTTGAGCTTCTGCGGGCGTTGGGATTAAACCCTTTCAAGAGCGCCGATTGCGCTTGTTCGCTTAAAAACTTCCCGTGCCGCCATCTCGTTCCTCCGAAAACAATAGGCGTTATTCCCCGTCGAAAAACCGGCGAGGTG